>Ga0307373_10003842_pt1 | contig 25711 bp, 19 predicted proteins | sample OX2MG_FD_202534 | JGI IMG/M metagenome (GOLD analysis project Ga0307373, IMG submission 202534) | Soil microbial communities from Risofladan, Vaasa, Finland - OX-2 | ecosystem: Environmental > Terrestrial > Soil > Coastal area > Acid sulfate soil | place: Finland: Risofladan, Vaasa | collected...
GCGGCGGCCTGCGCCCGGTCAAGGTGCGCCACGCCGGGCACGATGTTCTCGTTCCTGTTCAGGATCAGCAGGAACTCAGCCTCCGGCACCTCGTTGCCTGGCCACGGGTGGACATAGGAGAACGGCCAGGTCGTCCGGCCGTTCTTGGTGTACGAGGTGTCGAAGAAGTCGACCTTGCCGTTCTCGTCGACCGAGACGTTCTCGAGGTAGGCGTCCGGCTTGGTGGTCGCGTGGTAGATCGAGGGCTCGTACCGGGGGTCGAGGCCGAAGGTCTTGGCGAAACAGCCGTTCTCGGTGGTGTAGACCTTCCCGCCCGGCATCAGGGCAACGAAGTCGTCCTGGGCCGGCTTGCTGTCCAGCTGGGTGGTGAAGGTCGTGGTGGTCTTGCCGGTTCCCGACAGGCCGACGATCAGGATCGAGGTCGGGTCGCCGTCCCGCGGCATGACCTTGCAGCCAGCGTGCAGCGCCAGGCCGCCGCGGTTGTAGACGATGTTGTTCCACATCCGCAGGCCGCCCTTCTTGGACTCACCGAAGTAGTCCGAGTTGAGCACGCGGGTGATATTGGCATTGAGGTCAACGGCGATCACGCGGTCATCCGGGTAACCAGGCGCGGGCAGGTTCGGCGTGTAGATGACCGTGGTGTCCGGCTCCCAGGTCGCCGGGTCGTAGTCCGGCCCGACCGGGTAATAGAGCTGCTGCTGCATGCCGGCGACGTTCGCGTTCGCCGCTTCCATGATCAGGCGGGCCCTCGTGCGGAACTCGGGATCGGAGCCGATGTAGCCGTCGACGACAACGACGTGCTGGCCGGCAAGGAACGCGTCCTGCTCCGCGGAGATCCGGTCGCACTCCTCACGGGTGATGGTCTGCTTGGTGGCATTAGTTGAGTCATCGACGACGAAAGTTGACCTTGTGCTCCGTGAATCCACCCTGGCCTTGACCACGACGTTGTCGAACTCGGTCACCTGGCTGTTGGGCATCTTCTCGGTCAGCTCGCGGAGCCGCCCGGCGGTGGGGTTGTACTCCACCAACGCGGCCCTCACCTCATACACCACGACTGCTCCTCCTCGTTGGCGAATACGCTGAGCGCTCCGCTTTGCGGGGTAATGCCAGTTCGGGCAGCCCAGAGTACGCCCGGACTTGCGGGATCGATCTGGGGAGTGTACCCCGGCCCAGGCAGGATCAAATATCCCCCCTGGGGTCAAAAGTTCCCGCGAGTAACCGCCGCTGCCGCGGTGAGGCGGCCTGGCTAGATCACCTGACATGCCGTCCCTGCTTCCCCGAGCGGGCAAGGGCATGCGCGCCGGCCGGCCCCTGGGGCGCGACCAAGACGGATCGCCGCGGGCTCACCCGGCGGATCGCAGCCGGCTGACCCGGCGGTCCACGGTCGGGTGGCCATGGGAGTGGCCTCGGCAAGGGCGCGGAGAAGAAGTCGGCAAGACGTGATAAAGCGGGTGCAAAGGTTGCAGATCCCCGGCGCTAGCGGCGGCCGGGCCGGGCGGCCGAGCAGGGTGCCAGCCTCCCGAGCGCCTTAGCCGTAGAGTCTGCGTCGCCGGCTAGCACTGCGTCTTCGGCTGGCACTGCGTCTTCGGCTGGCACTGCGTCTTCGGCTGGCACTGCGTCTTCGGCTGGCACTGCGTCTTCGGCTAGCACGGTCGGCCGGAGGAGTCTTCGGCCAGCCCAGCGCCCCCGGTCGGCCTGACGGCCGGGTAGCGCATTCCGCGGCCGCGCGGGCCCGGCGCTCACGCCCCTGACCGCCGGCTAGCGTAGTCAGGCCGCCGCGCGGGCCCGGTGCTCCTGCCCCGGCGCCCCTGACGGGCCGGCTATCGCAATCGACCGACCGGGCGGCCAGGCCAGCCGAAACAGGTACTCATGCCAGCCTGCGCCGTCATGCCGAGAACGTGCTCGTGCTGCCGGACGGGCCAGCGGCTGCCGGACGGGCCAGCGACTGCCGGACGGGCCAGGGCTAGCGGCCGGTCCTGATCAGGACGACTGCGGACCCTCGGCCCTGATCTGCTCCACCCGCCGCAGAGCCTCGCGCAATTCGCCGAGCCAGGCGTCCTCGTGCTCGCCAACCAGGCGGACGCACCATGCCAGCGCATCGCTGCGGCTCCGCGCCACGCCGGCATCCACCAGGGTGTCGAGTACCAGGCGCTCTGGCTGCCGGAGCCTGGTCATGACCGGCACGGAGAACGTGGTGAACATGATCGTCCGGTCCTCCGAACGTACGCCCCACGACACCTTGCGGCCGTACGCGTGCTCAGCCTCCTGGGCGATCTCGATCCGGTGCTGCCTGGTCTCCTCGCGGAACCTGCGGCTGCGGCCGTCCCAGGCCGCGGCTTGCTCAGCGTCTGACGCGCCTTCCGCGGTCTGGGGCGCCGCGATCGGCACGATGACCGTGACCTCCTCGCGGTCGACCTTTACCTCGAGCGCGCCATCAAGCCACTCGGCGGGCATCCTGCCGGTGAACCAGCCCCGCAGGCGCTCGACCGCACTTACATGCTTCTCAGTCTCGTCTGTACTCATGTAATTATAATTACACGCAACTCTGCGTCCCGCAAACTCCGAGTGCCTCGGCGTGCCGTCTGCCGGGCAGACCGACCATCGGGTCAGCGCACACGAGCAATCTCAGCCTCAAGGCACGGCCGCAGCGCAGCATCTACCACATAGATAGCACCAGGAACATCCACCTCGGGCCTCCCGGATGGATATCCCTCTGGGGATGGATCCAGGGATCCATCCCACCCTGGGACCGAGGAAGCGGATCCAGGGAGGACATGCCGGGTAACCGGCGGCTCAGCCTGCCGGGTTGCCGGCGACCTCGGCAGCGATCCTGGGGTAGACGCGCACGGCGCCAGCGAACCCGGCACCGAAGTCGGCCGACACGATCTCGACGTTCATGCCGGGCTCGGGTGCCTGGAGCATCTGGCCGTTGCCGATGTAGATGGCCACGTGCGAGATGTAGCTCGGGGCGGTCGGGTCCGTGTGATAGAAGAGCAGGTCACCTGGCTGCAGCTGACTGAGCCGCAGCAACGGCCCGGTCCGGGCCTGGTCGGCCGCCACTCGTGGCATGACGATCCCGGCCTGCGCCATCGACCACTGCACCAGGCCTGAGCAGTCGAACTGCGCCGGGCCGGCACCGCCCCAGACGTACGCCATGCCAATCCGGCTCTTCGCCGCCGCCAGGAACTTGGCAGTCTCGACCGCCGTCAGGCCAGGACCCTGACCGGCGCTGACACCGGCCGCGCCAGCCGCGCTGGACGTCACGGTCGTGGTCCCCACGACCACCTGGGTCACGAGAGCAGCAACCGCGGTCCTGGCCGGTGCGAGGCGCTTGATCCTGGCGATGAGCCGGTCGAGCCTGGCGTGGGGCGCGCTGATGACGATCGCGTTCGCGGGAGGCAGGCCGAGCGACAGGGCGACGGCATCGGATACCACCGCATCAACCCCGCCGATGCCGACGGTGCCGAACCCGGCAACCGGCAGCGTCATCGCTTTGGCGCCGGTGACATGCACGGGCTTGTTCAGCGTCAGCCGGTCCTGCTTACCCATCGTGTAGGAGATGGCCATGCCGCCCGCGGCGACGTTCTCCCAGAGAGTGTCAGAACGGGCCGTCGGCTTGGCCGCGAACGGACGGAACGCGGCCGGGTTGACGCCGAGTACGTTCACGAAGACGCCATTCACGCGAACCCGGCCGGCGTCTACCGGCACCGCCGCCGCGACCGCGCCAAGCCGCCGCAGCCGAGCCACCAGGCCGGACGGCAGCGACCGCTGACCTACCAGGAGCACATCTGCCTGCAGCAGGCGGCGAAGGCCGGGTGCCCGGCTGCCCGCGGACGACGGCAGCGGCTTCGCGGCAACCGTCGAGGCGATCGTCAGCTGTCTGCCCCCGAACCGCCGATGGTCGGGAGATCGGCGGTGAACACCCGGGATGGCGCCGACGGCCGCGCTGATGCCGGCAGCTCCGCCCGCGGAGCTACTTACCGAGCGCTGAGCCGCGCCGGCCGATCGCGCGGGCTGCACATTCGGCGGTGCTAGCCGGGATCGGGCCTGGCCGAGTATCCCCGTCATGGCGACGCAGAGGACAACAGCAAATGCGACAACGGGGAGCAGCCGACGCGCCAATGAGGGCAACTCGGTCCCTTCCGCTCGGGGGCTTCTCTCGCGCTATCCGGAATTATGCCTGGCGCGGACGGCACATGAAAGTGCCGAACGCCCCGATGGCGGCGTTCCTACGTACCGATGTTTTGTGCGCAACGTAAGCAGCAGGTGTCCTGATGATGCCAATGGAGCAAGGCGGCGGGCGCTCAGCCAGCCCGACCCGCTCAGTGCCGCAGCGCTGTGAGCAGGTCATCTGCCGTGGTGACCGGCAGCCGGCAGGTGAACCCGCGGCACACGTAGGCGGCGGGCTGACCGCCGACGAGGCCACGTCCTGACAGCAGCGGAATGCTGCTCTCCGGCCCGCCAGTTGCCCCAGCCGCCGTAGCCGCCGACCCGTCAGCATCACCGAGCGCGATCACGGCCCCCGGCGGCGCGCCGAGCAGGGCAGCCCGGTGCAGTGCCCGGGTCCGGTCGTCGCCCGCCGGGCCGACGACCGCGATCTCGTCGGGACCGGCGAGGAAGGCCTCGCCCACAGCGAGCCCCCAGCCGGCCGCCTGAGGGTACCGGGCGGCCAGGTCGGCAACCGCGCCGAGCGCCGCGGCTGCGGCCTCGCGGTGACTGGCCGACCCGGTCAGGGCCGAGTAGCTGAGCAGGGCGCCGGCGACGGCGAAGGTTCCTGACGGCGTCGGCCCGTCGGCCGGGTCGGCAGGCCGGTAGATCAGCTGCTCGCTGTCGTCCGCCGTGTCGTAAAAGCCGCCGCTGACGTCGCGGAACCGCTCGAGGGTGATCTCCAGCAGTTCTCCGGCAATGGTTACCCACTGCTCCTCGCCGGTTACTCCCGCCAGGGTGAGCAACCCGGCCGCCACGGTCGCGTAGTCCTCCAGGACGCCCGCGCTCTGGCCGGCGACCCCGTTCATGGACGTCCTGGCCAGCCGTCCGTCTCTCAGGTGAAGGCTGGTCAGCAGGCCTGCGGCGGCGCGGGCGGCCTCGATGTAGCCGGGCCGGTCGAAGAGCAGCCCGGCTTCGGCGAGCGCGGTGATCGCCAGCCCGTTCCAGGCCGCGACGACCTTGTCATCCCTGGCGGGCCAGACTCGGGCGGCACGAGCGGCGAGCAGCGCCGACCTGACCCGCTCGTAGCGCTGCGGATCGGCCGGATCGGCTGGCAACTGCAACACAGAACGGCCGCGCTCGAACGTTCCGCCCGGCGAGACGGCGAACAGCTGCGCCGCATACGCTCCGTCATCAGGGCCGAGCACCTCGGCAAGCTCGGCCGGCGTCCAGACGTAGAACGCCCCCTCTTCTCCTTCGCTGTCGGCGTCCAGCGCGCTCGCGAAGCCGCCGTCGCCGGTCGCCAGGTCCGCGATCATCCAGTCACAGGTCTGCTCCGCGACCCGCCGCGCGAGGTCGCTGCCTGACCGCCGCCACCAGTGCGCGTAGACCCGGGCCAGCTGCGCGTTGTCGTAGAGCATCTTCTCGAAGTGCGGCACGACCCACTCGGCGTCGACGCTGTACCTGGCGAAGCCGCCGCCAAGCTGGTCGTAGATGCCGCCCCTGGCCATCGCCTCCGCGGTCCCGGCCACCATCGCGAGCGCCTGCTCGGCCGGGGGCTGCTGAGCCTGCCCGGCCGGGGGCTGCTGACCCTCCTCGGCCGGCGGCTGCTGCGACCGCACTCGCTCGGAATGCCGGAGCAGGAATTCGAGCACCGTGGACGGCGGGAACTTGGGTGTGCCGCCGAACCCGCCGTGCCGGGAGTCGTAGCGCCTGGCCAGCAAGGTGACCGCCGCATCGCAGATCTCCGCTGCGACCGGCCCGCCAGATTCTCCCCCGGCCAGCCCGATCCCAGGGCCAGCAGCGCCAGCCCCGGCAGCAGCGCCGGCCCCGGTGGCCGCACGCAGTCCGCCGTTCTCGGCCAGTACCTCGGCGACCTTGCGCGCCTGGCCAGCGACGTTCGCCCGGTCCTCGTGCCAGGCTCGCGCGACGGCCATGACCAGCCGCTGGAAATGCTCGCGCGGATAGTACGTGCCGCAGTAGAAGGGCTGCCGGTCGGGCGTCAGGAAGACCGTCATCGGCCAGCCGCCCTGGCCGGTCATCGCCTGCGTCGCCGTCATGTAGACGGCGTCGACGTCGGGGCGCTCCTCGCGGTCCACCTTGATCGGCACGATGTTGTCGTTCACTATCCGGGCGGTTGCCTCGTCCTCGAACGACTCGTGTGCCATCACGTGGCACCAGTGGCAGGCGGAGTAGCCGACCGAGAGCAGCACGGGAACATCCCTGCGGCGCGCCTCGGCGAATGCCTCGTCACTCCACTGCCACCAGTCAACCGGGTTGTCGGCGTGCTGGAGCAGGTAGGGACTTGTCGCATTCCGCAGCCGGTCAGCCATTCCCCTATCCTCCCGCAGGCCCGGCGCGAGGGGGCCTCAGCCCCGGCACGTGGGGCCGCCAGGTGCCCGCCAGGACGGGCCGGGCATGCCCGGCAGGCTGCTACCGTGCGAGTTGTGAACCTCCCCGCGAGCGCGTCCGCCGGTCGGCCGCACGGTACCCGGGTTCGCGGCACCCGGCAGGCCGAGGCGGTCGCCGCCGTGCTTGACCGGCTGCCGGGGTTCTGCAGTGCCCAGCAGATCCATGCCGAGCTGCGCGAACGCGGCGAGCAGGTCGGCCTGACCACGGTCTACCGGCACCTCCAGGTGCTCAGCGAGACCGGCCGGGTCGACGCAATCAGGGACTCAAGCGGCGAGATCCTGTACCGGCGCTGTCAGACCGACACCCACCATCACCACCTCACCTGCCGCAACTGCGGCCGGAGCGTCGAGGTGGAAGGCAAGGCGGTCGAGCGCTGGGCGGACGAGGTAGCGCAGCAGGCCGGCTTCTCCGAGGTCGGGCACACGGTGGAACTCTTCGGCCTGTGCCCGGACTGCGGGCAGCTGCCCCCACGCTAACAGGCGCCGCGGTCGATGCCCGCGGCGTCGAGCACGTGCAGCGCGAGTCGCGGATGGGCCGCCTTCCTGGCCGGCGCGTCGGAGACAAGCACGTCCGGCCCGGAGTCGGTCACGGCGAAGCCGAACTCCGGCGTCACCTGGACGTACCCGCCGGTGGCGGTGCTGGCCAGGTAGGTGGCGCGGGTGGTCGTCCAGGCGATCGCGCCCTGCGCCATCCCGATATTTGAGAACGAAATCCCGGGCGGCGCTCTGAGCACGACGGACGCGGCCTGACCGGGCGCCGGTGAATAGTAGAGGCTGGTCAGGCCCGGATCGAGGTACGCGGTGCGCGTCCCGTCGGTGGCGACGAAGTCCGTTCCCCTGACCGGGCGCAGCACGGCAGGCAGCGGGGCTGGCCTGCCGGTCGCCGTGGCGTAGGCGTGCAGCCTGGTCAGCGCGCCCGGGCGGCCGGAGGCCGGCCAGACCAGGAGGCCGCCGTCGAAGAACGGTGCCTGCACATGACCCCTGGCAATCACGCTCACCCGGCCGGTGCGCAGGTCCGCGAGGCGTATCTCGACCAGGCCGCCAGGCCCGTAGCCCTGCGCCCACGCGGCGAAGTACCCGCTGACCGCGGGGGCGTGCCACGGGCTCGGCCACGGCGCACCAGCTGGCGAGTCCAGCGAGTGGCCAAGCGGTACCAGCCGGCCGGTGACGGAGTCCCAGGCGAACACGGTGAAGCCGTCCAGGCTGCTGAGCGAGTACGTCTGCTCCCAGACCAGCCACCGCCCGCCCCACGCACCGTCTGCCTGGCCGGTTGCCCGGTTGCCGAACCTGGCGATCGGATGCAGCGCTCCCGTGGCCAGGCTGAGCGCGGCGACTCCCGCGAACCGCCGGGTCCAGGCCGATAGGTAGGCCGTCGCACCGTCCGCCGAGATGCCCAGCGGGACGACCTCGCCGCGCAGCGACACGGGCACGGTGCTGGTCAGCGCTGTCGTCAGGGCACCAGGAGGCCGGCCCGGGCAGAACCGGGCGACCAGTCTTCGGGCCGGGCTGACCCGGCCAGCGGCACCTGGCTGCCCCGACGCGCCAGCGCAGCCCGTGAGCAGCAGTGCGGCGATCACGGCTGCCGCCGGACAGCAACGCCTCCAGCCGGTCGTTCTCATGTCGGGAGCCCGCTACCAGACGTAGCCGCGAGCCCCGAGTATGTACACCATCGTGACCGTCGACACGGACGAGTAGGCCGGCACGGCGGCACTCCACCCGATGCTCGACGCGCCGTGGACGGAATCCTCGTAGTCGGTTACCGCGCCGGAATGCGAGTAGCCGCGGATGTCGAACCAGTGCATAATCGTCTGCCCCGGCGGGTGACCGACCAGGTGCGGACCACCGGGGACCTCATATCCATTTCCGGCCAGCGGCACCCCGGAACCCCGGCTGATATCGCGCACCAGATCCATTTTGAAGACGCCGATCTGAGCTGCCGTCGGCGACCATGGGAGGGCGACCGCGACGTACTTATTGCGCGCCTGGTGAGAATTGAGCACGCGCGGCACCGGATAGCCATGCGCATTAGACCAGTCGGTGCCCGACTGATTCGTGCCGAGATCCCTGGCCGCGGCCTGCTGATGCAGGACAACGTTCAGTTGCGCGAGCATCTCGGTGACCATGGCTGGCCCGCAGAAGTAATCGCGGATCTGGGCTCGCTGGGTGCCTGCGAGGTCCCTGGCCTCCGCCGGGTGCGCGTTCCGCAGGTATGCGCGCGCCTGCGCCTGCCTGATCTTTCCGGCGAGCAGCATCGCGGCACTCAGCCGCGGCGCGGCAAGCCCGCGCTTGGAGCGGCGGTGGCCGACGGCGTCCGTGACGAGCGGAGCGGGCCTGGTCGCCGCGACCTTGAGGATCCTGACCGCGGCCGCGCCGGCAGGCAGGACTGTATCGGCAGGCAGGACAGGGCCTGCCGTGGCGCTGACCGGCCGGCTGGGGCGGATCCTCCCAGCCGCGTGCCGGGGCGCGGCCGGGCGCAGGACCGGATGGGTCTGCGCCGCGGGACGAGTTGGCGCCCAGGTCAGCCGGGCCTGACGGCCCTGCCCGGCCGGATGGCTCGCGGCACCGGCCCCGGTGATCGAGGTGACGAACGCGCCCCCGGTCCCCGCGACCAGCGTCACAACGATCACCGGCAGTCTCCATCGCACCGCCTGCATCTCCCCCGCCTCCTGGCCGGCCAGCTGGCGGGCGATCTGCCCGGATCGCCGCCTGAGCCCGGTCCGCCGTTATGGATTGACCGCACCGCAATGCGGGAATTGCTATTCCCTGCGCAATGCGGACCCTATTGCTGGCAAATCATTTCAACGATAATAGCTCGGCATGCCAGAATCGGAGGACGGAACGGAGCAGCCTGACTGCTTCATGCCGGAAATAACACGGGCCCGGCCGACCCGTTTTGCGCATCCTAGGCGGCTTTACTAGTGTCCGAGCACCGGGTGCGGAATGTAAAGCTCTTCCAGCGCGCGAATTTCCTCGCCGCTGAGCTCGAGCTGCTCAGCCGCCAGCGCGTCGGTCAGATGCCCGAGCCTGGTCGCGCCGGTGATCGGCGCTGACACGCCGGGGCGGTGCAGCAGCCAGGCGAGCGCGACCTGGGCGGGAGGAACACCCCGGCCGGCCGCCACCTGCGAGACCCGGTCCACGATGTCGAAGTCCGACGGCATCGCGTAGAGCGAATCGCTGAAGGGATCGGTACCAGCCCTGGTGGTATGCCGTTCGCCCGACCTGGTCCGGTTTCCGGCCAGCACGCCCCTCGCGAGCGGGCTCCACGGGATCACCCCGACACCCTGGTCGATGCACTGCGGAATCATCTCCCGCTCTTCCTCGCGGTAGAGCAGGTTGTAGTGGTTCTGCATCGAGCTGAACCTGGTCCAGCCATGGGCATCGGCGCGGTACTGCGCCTTGGCGAACTGCCAGGCGAACATCGAGCTGGCGCCGATGTACCTGGCCTTGCCGACCCGCACGACGTCGTCGAGCGCCTCCAGAGTCTCCTCGATCGGCGTCTGGCTGTCCCACCGGTGGATCTGGTACAGGTCCACGTAGTCCATGTTCAACCGGCGCAGCGAGGCGTCGATGCCGGACATGATGTGCTTGCGGGACAAGCCCCTGTCGTTCTCGCCGGGACCCATGGCGCCGTGCACCTTGGTCGCGACGACGACCTCGTCGCGGCTGAGGAACTTGCCGAGCAGGCGCCCGGTTGCCACCTCGCTCGCTCCGCCGGAGTAGACGTCGGCGGTGTCGAAGAACGTGATGCCGCCTTCGACGGCCGCCTTGACGATCGGCTCGGCCGCGTCCTCGTCGAGCACCCACGGCCGGTCACTGCCGTTGCCGTAGCTCATCATCCCGAGGCAGATCCGCGAGACCCGAAGCCCGGTCTGGCCAAGGTTCACGTACTTCATTCGCCACCTCCGGCCGGAATCAGCATGCGCACCGGACCTTACCCGAAGGCTTGGCCAGGTTCGACCCGAAGAAGGCGCTGTTGCGGCAGTGGCTGCTCGCCTTGAAGCTGCCCGAGATCGTCCCGAGTGGCTTGCTCTGCGCGGCGAGCGCATGGAAGCTGGTCCCCAGGACGAGCTGCAGTGTCCCCGCCGCGACGCTGGGTACCAGCTTCACGGTCGCCTGCGGGATCTGCTGCCGCAGCGTGTCCACCGCGGCCCGGTCGGCCTTCGAGCCGTACTCGATCACCGTGTGGACGTAGTTCGGGGTAGCGGCATCCGCGGGCTGCCCCACGATCGCGAAACCGCGACCGGACAGCTCAGTCGACACCTTGGCGGCAAGCTGCGGGATCGTCGTGCCGTTCAGGACGGTCACCTTCACCTGCGACGGGCTCGTCGTCAGCAGCGCGCCAGCTCTGCCCTTCTTCTTAGCGTGGGGGGTCTTCGGCAGTTGCTGGTCCTGCGCGATTGCCGAGAAGACGGCCTTGGCCTGGGGCGCGAGCTCGAGCTCGTTGATGTCGGGCGGGTAGGGGATGGCCGGCGCCGTGACGAACTGGATGTCACTGGTCGACACATGGCTCAGGCTCGTCGCGATCCTGACCAGGTCGCTGGAGCTGGCGTCGGTGGACATCGAGCTGGCGACGGCGCTGATCACGGAGTACAGCTTCGACGGACTGGTGAGCAGCCCGCTGTGCAGCACGCCCTTGACGATCTGCGCCAGCAGGTACTGATCCCGCTGGATCCTGGCCAGGTCACCGCCGTCGGCGAGCGCGTACCGCGCGCGCCAGAACTGGAGGGCGACTCGCCCTGTGATGTGATGCTCACCGGCCGAGAGCTTCAGGCCAGAGCCGACGACGTCGCCGTTGGACAGGGTGCGGATCGGATCGCTGATGGCGACGGGCACGCAGACGCTGACTCCGCCGACATCGTTGACGACCTTCTGGAATCCGGTGAAGTCCACCTGGATGATGTTGTCGATCCTGATCCCGGTCTGCTGCTCGACGGTCGTCCGCACGCACTCGGGACCGCCAGCTTGCAGCGTGGCGTTGATCCGCTCGAACGCGTTCGGGTCGGCCTGCTGGCCTGGCGTCCCCTGGACCGGGTCACAGGCGTAGTAGGGCACGACCGTGTCCCGCGGGATGCTGAGCACCGTCACCCGGCTGCGGCCTGGGGAAATGTGCGCGATCATGATCGTGTCCGAGCAGTTGCAGCCGACCTTCCCGCCGATGGCGGCGTTGTGCCCCGCCCTAGTGTCCGAGCCGAGCAGCAGGATGTTCAGCGCGTTGTTGTACTTGTGCGGGCGGTGCTTGGTATCGGCCATCACGATCCGTCCGATGGCGTCGAGCTTCGCCCGCACCGTGAAATAGGCGCCGAGCACGGCGATGGTCACTACCGCTGTCATCACGATCGACGTCCAGGCGACAGCACGCCTGCGCCGCGACAGTGCGGACCGTCCTGCTCGGCCGGACCCGGATGCCCGGTACTGCCGACTGGACCGTCGTGGCCTCATGCGCTCCTCCGGGCAGCACGACATGGTTATCAGATAGGACTATATGCTTCTAAAGCTGAACGCAATCGACAGGCGGCCAGTTCCCGGCCGCGGATCCGAGAGCGGATTCTTCCTTGCCATCCTGGCTGGCCTGCGCCGCTCAGCGTACTGCCAGCGCCGCCCAGCGTACTGCCAGCGCCGCTCCGCTCGCTCAGTCCGCCGTCCATGCCGGGCCCGGTGGTCTCGCTAGCAGGCGCAGGACGACGACTGGGCCTGCGGTATCCCGTTGGCCGCATAGAAAGCACTGTTGCGACAGGAAACACTGGCGTTGATGCCGCCGTAAGTGCTGGAGAGCGAGGCGATCGACGCCCGTGAGGTCGGCGTGGGCGGCCCGAGCTGAGTGAAGCCCGATCCGAGTATCACGTCGACCGTTCCCGCTGTCAGCCCTGGCACCAGCTTCATCGCGACCGTGGAGAACTGCCCGCGCAGCGTCCTGGCCGCTGGCAGGTCGGCGATGCTCCCGTACTCGATCATCGATTTCCGGTACGTGGTGGTCGCGGCATATCCGGTGCCGACGACGTCGAACCCGCGGCTGGTCAGCCCGGCGGCCGCCTGGCTGCTGTGATCGGTCTTGCTTGATCCGTTCAGCACCATGACCTTCACCTGAGAAGGAATGAGGGTCAGCAGGGAGCCCGCCGGGCCCTCGCTGATCGGGCCGCTGCGCTGGCCCTTGACCGCGTCGGTCCGGATGTGGCTCTTGCCCTTGCTGGTCGGGGGGACCGCCGTGTCATGCGCGAGCGCCCAGAAGACGGCATCGGCCTGCGGCTGCGCGAACTCCACCTCGTTGGGGTCGTACGGGTAGGACTCCCAGGGCGCCGTGATGAACTGGACGTCCTTGGCCGAGATTCCGCGCAGGCTGGTCGCGATGTGGATGAGCTCGCTATTACTCGCGTCGGTGGTCATCGCGTCGGCGATGTCGCCGATGACGGTGTAGATCTTGGACGGGCTGCGGAGCAGCCCGCTGTGCAGCACGCCCTTGACGATCTGGGCCATCAGGTACTGGTCGCGCGCGATCCGCGCGATGTCGGATCCGTCGGCCACGTTGTAGCGAGTGCGCCAGAACTCCAGCGCCACCCTTCCGTCTATGTGGTGCTCGCCGGCTTTCAGGTCCAGGCCGGACCCCTCGCTGGCCGTGATGACGTTGTGGATCGCGAACGGCAGGCAGACGTTGACGCCGCCAATGTCGTTAATGACGTGCTCGAAGCCGGTGAAATTCAGTTCCATGACGTCGTTGATAAAGATGCCGGATTGCTGCTCGACGGTCTCGCGCACGCACTCGGGACCGCCGGCCGCCAGCGTCGCGTTGATCCGCTCGACCGCGTACGGATCAGCTTGCTGACCCGGCGTGCCGTTCCACGGCGTACACGCGTAGAGCGGCACGACCGTATCCCTCGGGATGCTGACGACGGTGATGTTGTGGTGCCCCGGCGAGATGTGGGCGATCATGATCGTGTCCGAGCAGGAGCATCCGTTCCGGCCGCCGATCGCGGCGTTGCGCCCCTTCCTGGTGTCCGAACCGAGCAGCAGGATGTTCAGCGCGTTGGTGTACTGCGGCGGACGCCGGTGCGAGTCGATCCTGGTCACGTGCGTGATTCCGGAGAGCTGCATCCGCACGGCCGCGTACACCCCGACCGAGACAACGACGAGAATGCCAACGAGAGCGACCGAGATCCAGGCGACGATTCTCGCCCGCCGCGACCGCAAGCGCTTCATGGGCTCCTCCGAAGCAAGTGGCGTCGACTTACCGTCATCCGCCCAGCGGCAGGCTAGCCGATGTACGACACAGCCGATTGACCGGCTGCAAGGTCACGATTTCCCGGCATCGGCTGAGAAAGCCGGACGCGGGAAACTCGCCACTTGTTAGCCAGGTGAACGGATTAGTACCTTGACAGGTTCCCGTCCGCAATGGAAACTAACCTCCCGTTTTCACCAGCAGCTTCCCAGACCCTGCGCGGCGGAGGTTCCGGGCCCCGGCTGGTCCTGGCCGACGGTCCCTCGGCGGTCATGATCGTGGTCATTTCCCAGAACGTGGACGACTCTCAGCCGATGCCGCTGACAGGCGTCCGCGATCTGAAAGACGTCCACGATCACGCTGGGCCTGCAGGAGGGGCTGGGCCTGCAGGAGGGGCTGGGCCTGCAGGAGGGGCTGGGCCTGCAGGAGGGGCTGGGCCTGCAGGAGGGGCTGGGCTTGCTCGGCCGTCGGGCCCGGCCGCCCCGAGCGTCGCCATCGGACCTGCGGGCGCCGGCGCCGGCCTGCGCAGGCATTGACGAGCGGGCCGTCGTTGCGCAAAATGGTCTAAACATCAGTCCACTAGACCAAGATCTGGATCAGGATGACCCTGAGCGACTCAGCTCGATGGGCGGACGTCGACGCGGCAATCGAGGAGGGAGCCGAGTCGGCCTTCTCCTTTCTCGAGCGCCTGGTCGCGGCGCCGAGCACGGTCGGTGCCGAGCGCGGCGCGCAGGACGTCGTCGCAGCCGAACTCGCCGGGCTCGGCTTCGAGGTCAGCGAACTGCCGGTGCCCGACCAGACGGCGTCGGCTGCCCCGGGCGGGGTGGCGCAGGCCTCCTACGCCGGGCGCCCCAACGTGCTGGGACGGATCAACGCGGGCGGCTCGCCGTCACTGCTGCTGAACGGGCACATCGACGTTGTCCCGGCCGAGCCGGCGCTGTGGTCGTCCGATCCCTTCGTGCCCGTCCGGTTCGATGGCTGGCTGACGGGCCGCGGCGCCGGGGACATGAAGGGCGGCTTCGCGCTCGGCACGCTGGCCGTGGCGGCGCTGCGCCGGGCCATGCCGGACGCACTGTCCGGCGAGCTCAGCTTCCTGTCGGTGATCGAGGAGGAGTGCACAGGCAACGGCACGCTCGCGGCGTGCAACGCCGGCGTGCTGGGCGATGCCGTGATCGTGCTCGAGCCGACCGACCTGGATCTGCTGCTCGGCGGCGTCGGCGTGCTGTGGGTGGAGATCGAGATCGCCGGGGTTGCGGCCCATGCCGAGGCGGCGGACCGGGCGCAGAATCCGATCGGCAGCGTTCCGGCGGTCCTGCGCGCGCTGGCCGGCTTCGAAGACGAGATCAACGAGGCGGCGGACGATCCGGCCTTCGGCGGCATCGCCCGGCCGTACAACGTGAATGTCGGGACCATCACCGCCGGGGACTGGGCGTCGAGCGTGCCGGGGCGGGCCCGGCTGCGGGTCAGGGTCGGGTTCCCCCGCGCCTGGAGCCCGGACGAGGCCCTGCAGCGGGTCAGTGCCGCCGTCCTGGCGGCGGGGGCTGACGACCCGTGGCTGGCCGACAGCCCGCCCGTGATCCGCCCGGCGGGCTTCCGCGCCGAGGGTCACCTGCTGCCCGCCGATCACTGGCTGGCCGACGCGATGGCCAGCGCACACCTGTCGGCGACCGGCGCGCCGCCGGGGCGCGCACCGGTTGGCGCCACCACGGACGCGCGGTTCTACCTCAACCAGTTCGGCGTGCCGGCGCTGGCCTACGGCCCGCGGGCTCGCAACATCCACGCCATCGACGAAGCGGTGGAACTGGCCAGCATCGTGACCGGGGCCAGGGCGCTGGCCAGGTTCATCGCCGGGTTCTATCCGCAGGCCGGCCGGGATCAGCGCGACGCTCCGGCGCGAGCAGGGCGGAGGGTGGCGGCGTGACCGAGTACCTCGCCCCGATCACGATGCCGACCGCTGGCGAGCGCATCGCCGAGCGGATCGTGACGGCGATCGCGCTCGGGGAGTTCGTGCCCGACCAGCGGCTGCCGACGGAGCGCGATCTCGCCGCCATGCTCGAGGTGAGCCGGACCACCGTGCGGGAGGCGCTGCAGCGCCTCGCGGCCGCCGGCTACGTGATCACCAAGCGCGGGCGGGCCGGCGGCACCTTCGTCAGGACCGGCGTGGGACCCGACGCCGACGACATGATCCGCCGCACGCTGGTCCCGGCGTGGGGCGAGCTCACCGAGATCCTCGACTTCCGCCGGCTGATCGAGCAGACGATCGCGCGGACGGCCGCGGAGCGGCGCGACATGCGGGACATCGGGGTGATCCGCAAGGCTGTCGGCGACTACTCGCGGGCCACCGACCGCGATGCCTCGCACCTCGCGGATCACGCGGTGCACCAGGCCATCGCCCGGGCCTGTCATAACACCAGGCTGGTCGAGCTCAGCGCGAGCATCAGGCGCGAGGTGAGCCTGGGCTTCGACGCCGAGCCTTACACGCCGCAGGTCAGGCAGCGGGCCATGGTGCAGCACCCGCAGCTGGCCGAGGCGGTCATCGCCGGAAACGCTGACCGCGCGGCGGAACTGGCGGCCGAGCACTTCTCGCTGACCGAGGCCATGCTCACCGAACTACATGCCCGTATCCGCGTCCGATCAGGAGGTAATCCCGATGCCGATGGCGAAGGTCAATGACATCGACCTGCAGTACAAGCTGGACGGCGACGGCGAGGAGACGATCGTCCTGATCAACGGTCTCGCCGACGACGTCGAGACCTGGTTCGCCCAGCTGGACGACTTCCTCGCGGCCGGCTACCGGGTGCTTCGCATCGATAACAGGGGCATCGGTGCGAGCTCCAAGCCGGCCGGACCGTATTCAAGCCGGATGCTGGCCGACGACGCCAAGGCGCTCGTCGACTTGCTCGGCGTAACCGATTTTCACCTGATGGGCGTGTCGATGGGCGGGATGATCGCCCAGGAGTACGCCCTCGCCTACCCGGGCGACCTGCGTACTGCCACGTTCGGCTGCACGTATGCCGCGCCGGGGCCGTTCTGCTCGCGGATGTTCGCCATGTGGGCGGACATGGCGCCCGTGCTCGGCGTGCCCTTCGTCATGCGGGACGTCACCCTCTGGGCGTTCACGCTCCCGTTCTTCGACGAGCGGGGCGGCGACCTGGCCGAGTTCGAGACCGCGATGCGCTACATGGACCAGCCGGTCCACGCCTACCTGGCGCAGCTCGCGGTGATCCAGAACCACGACACCAGTGACCGGCTGGGCCAGATCAGCACGCCATCGCTCGTGCTCGCTGGCGAACAGGACATCCTCATTCCCGTCGCGCTCTCCCGGCGGATCCACGATGCGATCCCAGGCTCGGAATGGGCCACCACCAGGGGCGGGCACGCCTGCCTGTGGGAGCACCCGGCCGAGTTCAACAAGACTTTCCTCGATTTCATCCGACGGCATGGAAGGGGCTAGCTATGGCCGTCACCCAGTCCCCCGCACCTGAGCGCCTCCAGCGCGATCAGCTCGGCCTGTTCGGCATCATCATGCCGGGCCTTGCTCAGGTCGCCCCCGCCTTCAACCTCTTCTTCACGACCGGCTTCATGGTCAGCCTGGCCGGCGCGTCGGCCCCGCTGATCTTCCTGATCTCCATGGTCGGCATGGGCGCCACAGCCAGCAGCCTGGCCCAGTTCTCCGGCGTCTACCCGAGCGCGGGATCGTTCATCACGTACATCACCCGGGCGATCGGCACTAAGGTCGCCGTAGCTGTCGGCGTGATCACCGTGCTCGGGTACATCATCGCGTTCGGCGGCATCTACATCTTCGTCGGCAGCTACATCGTGCAGAACGTGCTCGGCAGCCCGCACATCTGGGGCATCACCCAGATCGTCACGATCGTCTACGGTGCGCTCGTCGTGGCACCCGTCGTCGTCGGCCTCAAGTTCGGCGTCCGGGTCACGATCGCGCTATACGTCTTCGAGGTGATCCTGCTGCTCGCGCTGAGCCTGACGATCCTGGCCAAGGGCGGCGCGAGCGGGCTTTCGGCGACCCCGTTCTCCTGGCCGGGCGGCAAGTCGACCGACGTGCTGCTCGCGTTCAGCCTCGCCGTGCTGGCCTTCGGCGGGTTCGAGGCGGCCGCGCCGCTGGCCGAGGAGACCCGCGACCCGCGGCGGAACGTGCCGATCGCGGTGCTCGGCGCCGTCCTCGTGAGCGGCGTGATCTACGTGGTCGGCTCGTACGCGCTCGTGACGGCCTTCGGCGTGGGGAACGCCGGAGCCCTGGCCTCGGATGCGAACCCGTTCCATACCGCGGCCAAGTCCTTCCTGCCGTTCCTCGCCCCGGTGATCACGTGGGTGTTCCTGTCCAGCGTGACCAGTTCGTACGTCGCCGCGAACACGCAGACGTCGCGGGTCATCTTCGCCGGCGCCCGCGGCGGGCTGTGGAGCCGATCGCTGGCCGGGGTGAGCCCGAGGTTCAAGACGCCCGCGGCCGCGGCGGTCGCGTTCGTGGCACCGAGCATCCTGATCGGGGTGGTCTCCACGGCGTTCACCGACCCGGTGACCGCCTCGGGGTTCCTCGGCACATACGGGATACTCGGGCTGATCATCATGTACCTGGTAGCCAACGTCGCCCTGGTCGTCGAGTGGGCCAAGTTCCGCCGCCAGGGCATCCGCAAGAACATCTGGCTGTGGGTCGTCACCCCGCTGATCGGCGTGATCGTGCTGGCCATCCCGATCTGGGGCGACCTGCGGCCCGGCCAGGCAAGCCCGTTCAACACCCTGCCGTGGCTGACCATCGGCCTGATCGCGGTCGGCATCGCCTACGCGCTCGTGCTTGGCGCCTGGCGGCCGCAGGTGCTCGAGCGGGCACCCGCCCTGCTCGAAGGCGAGGACAGCCTCGCCACCGACCCGCTGCCGATTAACGGCTGAGCCACGCGGCTCCGCCGCACCGTCTCCCAGGCCCCTGGTGCCGCGTGGCCGCTCCGCGTCGCGGCACCAGGTTCCAGCTCGACCCGGCGCCCCGGTAAGCCGCCGCCCCGGTAAGCCGCCGCCCCCCGGTCAGTCGCACGCCCGGCTGACCGGGGGCTGGCTCTCGCGGTAGGGGGCGACCGAGTCCCGGTGGATCATGCTCATCGGCTCGCGGACCAGCACGTCGCGCTCCGGGCTCCCCTCCACCCGAGCGATCAGCGCGTCCACGGCTGCGCTGCCGAGTTCGGCGAGCGGCATCGCGACGCTGGTGACGGGGACATCGAGGAAGGCCAGGCACTCGTCCTCGTCGAAGCTCACCAGCGACATCGCCTCGGGCACCGGGATGGCCGCCGCGCGCAGCGCGGCCATGACGCCGAAAAGCTGGTTGAGGCTGCCGACCCCGCAGGCCGTGGGCCTGGCGTCGCCGCGAAGCAGTTTCTGGACGGCGTCCCAGCCGCCTTCCTCGGTCGCCGCCGCGTGCAGCACGGTGAGCCTGATCCCGCGCGCGGCGCAGATCCGCCTGGCTGCGGCGATCCGGCGGTGCACCGTGTCCACCTCGGACCGCCCGTCGATGATGCAGACGCTGCGGTGGCCAAGCCCGGCGACGTGCTCGATAAAGAGCCTGATTGCTCCGGGCTCGTCCATCACGACGTTGTTGCCGCGGCGCGGGCCCCTGCGGTTGACGTAGACGTGCGGAGCGGCCGGCTCGCCGCCAGCGTGCTCGCTGACCCGCAGGGAGGTGGCGATCAGCAGGCCGTCCGCCCGGCTCTCGTCGACCAGGTACCGGTAGGCCCCGGGCGGCTGGTGGGCGTCAGCGGGCTCCTCCATGATCATGACGACGTAGCCGCGCTCGGCGGCCCGCTGCAGTGCCCCGCGCTGGAGCCGGACCCAGATCGGGTTACGCAGCAGCGGGATGACGAACGCGAAGGCGCCGGTGCGGCGCCGCTTCAGCGCCCTGGCCAGCGCGTTGGGACGGTAACCCTGCTGCCTGGCCGTGGTCAGGATCTGCTGGTAGATCTCTGGCCGGACGGACTGGGCCGGATCGCCGTTGAGCACGCGCGACACGGTCGACGTGTGCACGCCGACCGCCTCGGCGATGTCGATCAGCCGGGAGGCACGGCGCTGACCGGCCGGTGACGCGCCGGCGGTGCGCCGGGTCGCCGCCCGCCGGCGCGCCGGCTGGCCGCCCGCCCGCCCGGCTGCCACGCCATCGGATGGCCCGACTGCCGCGCCATCCGGCGGTGCCGCTGCCCCCGCAGCCGGGGGCGTCGCCTGGCCGCCGGCCGAGGCCGCGCCGCTATTCGTCCCTTGATCGTCAGACAACTGCTTATTCACCTGGAGCTAATCTCACGCGGTTACGCCGCCGTCGGCCATCACCACCGTGCCTTGCAGGTAGCTCGCGTCCTCAGATGCGAGGAACGCGACAGCGGCGGCGATCTCCGCAGGCGACCCGATCCGCCCGGCCGGAGTACCCGCGTCGAACCGGGCCATCGCCGCGTCGTCATGGCGGATCCAGTCGGCCATCTCGGTATCGATCAGGCCCGGGCAGACGCAGTTCACCCGCACTCCGTCCGGCCCGTGGTCGATGGCCAGGCTCCTGGTCAGCAGCACCAGGCCGCCCTTCGAGGCGCAGTAGGCAGCGCGCCGGCGGCCGCCGCGCACTCCGGCCGTCGAGGCGATGTTGACGATGCAGCCGTCGTGCGCCTCGATCATCGCGGGCAGGAACTCACGGCAGGCCAGGAACGGTCCCTTCAGGTTGGTGTCCAGGATCCGGTCCCACTCCTGCTCGTCCAGGTCGGGCAGCAGCTGGATGCTGAACACGCCGGCGGCGTTGACGAGCAGCCACGGCTCGCCGAGGTCCTGCCTGATGCTGGCGGCGGCCTGGCGGACCGAGGCAGCGTCGCGGAGGTCAGCGGCATAGCCGCGGGCGGCCGGCAGTTCGCTGGTCAGACCGGCCAGGTCGGTCTCGCGCCGATCCACGCAGGCCACGACGAAGCCGTCGGCAGCCAGCCGCCGGCAGATCGCCGAGCCGATCCCGCCCGCCGCACCCGTCACCACGGCGACCCGCGGCCGCGCCTCCGGCACGGTGCTCATCTGCGCGCCTCCGGCACGGTGCTCATCTGCGCGCCTCCGGCACGGTGCTCACACAACGTCCGCGATGGACCTGGTGAGCAGGATCGCCGCGCAGAACGAGCGGTACACCGCCAGCGGATCGTCACCACTGAATCGCAGCTCGCGCGGCCCGGTCCGCTCGACTCCGCGGACCCAGGTCGCGGCCTCCGCGATGTCGGTCGTCCGGACCGAGATCTCGAGGACGGCCGAGCCGAGCGGCGGCGGGTTCGCGGCCGCGGCTCCGGCGACCGCTCGCTGCGCGGTCTCGCGGATCAGCGCGCAGGCGGCATCCGGGTGCAGGCTGTGCGCGGCCAGCCTGCTGACGTGCTCCTTGACGATCGCGCCGTGCACGCCGGGGATCAGCGCGGCTGCCTCCTCGCACGCGCACCTGTCCCCGGTCACCAGGACGACCGGCACGCCGTAATGCGCCGCGACCAGCGCGTTGATGCCGGCCTCACCCGTCACCGCGCCATCCAGCCGCGCCTCAACCACCGCGCGCGGATTGTAGGTATGCGACAGGCCGGCGGGTGCGCCCACCGACCCGTGATAGGAGATGAACAAGACCGCGTCGAAACTGCCGTCCAGCCCCTGCATCATGTACAGCGGCTTATGGCTGCCGGAAATGTAGGAGGCACCGCCGGCCAGTTCGCCGGGCGGCAGGTTGCGCATCGTCGAGTGCGAGTCGTTGACGACGATCTCGGTCGCCCCGCCCGCCAGTGCGCCCTCGATCGCCGCGTTCACCTCGGCCAGCAGCAGCCGGCGCCCGGCCGCCGCCTCTGGGCCGTCTCCGACGCACTGCTCCCAGTCGACAACGCCGGCTGTTCCCTCCATGTCGCTGGACACGAAGACCTTCATATCTGGCGTCTCTCCTCGATCCGGTAGCTGTCGTCGCTGGCAGTCATCACGCTGTAGGTCGAGCCCGGCCTGGTCGAGGCCCCGCCGTGCCTGCCGTCCGGGGTCAGGCAGAGCGCCTGGAGCGGCGAGCGGTACTCGTCGGGCAGCTCAGCCGTCTCGGCGAGCGCGGCGGCGCAGGCGTCAGCCGGATCGCGGCCGACCTGGAGCGCGAACAGCACGGACCGGGCGGTGCCCGCCCGGATCGCGAGCTCACCCCGGCCGGTGCAGGCGGCCGCGCCCACCCGGTTGTCGCAGTAGTTGCCGGAGCCGATCAGCGCCGAGTCGCCGACGCGCCCCGGGTACTTCCACGGATACCCGCTGGTGCTGACGCCGACCGCCAGATTGCCCGCGGCATCCAGCGCGAGCACGTTGACCGTTCCCCATGGTCCGGCGGGCGGCGTCATCGCCGCGAGTCGCTCGATCACCTGCTGCCGGTAGGTCAGCTCCCCTTCGCCGTGCTTCGCCTGCGCCTCGGCCAGCGCTCCGGGCTCGAGCCCGTCGCGCCACATCTGCCTGGCCTCGTCGGTCAGCGTCGGGCCGCGTTCGATCCCGACCTCGTCGGCGAACCGCTCGGCGCCCGCCCCGACCAGCAGCAGGTGCTGCGGGAGCCGGTCGCAGACGGCCCTGGCGATCGAGATCGGGTGCGGGAACCCGGTGACGGCCGCGACGGCACCCGCTCGGCGGGTCGCGCCGTCCATGATGGACGCGTCGAGCTCCACCTCGCCGAGCAGGTTGGGCAGGCCGCCGACGCCCACGTAATGGTCGGCCTCGTTGGACTCGGCCGCCCGCACGGCGGCCTCCACGGCATCCATGGCGCTAGCTCCGCCGCGGAGGAGCTCCATTCCCGCGGCCAGGCCAACTTCGCCGCGCTCGCTGGCCAGGATGACGGGGGTGATGGCTCGGGACACGCCCTAGTCCTTCCGCTGCCGCTGGCGGGGAACGCCGGGCACCACGCCGGGCGGCGCGGCCGCCACTCGCGCGGCAACCGCCGCGGCCGGCGGCGCGGCTGTGAACGCGAAATGGCAGGCGGCCTGGTGCGCGGGATCACCGGTCTCCTGGGTCAGGGCGGGATCGGCTGTCCCGCAGATCTCCTGCGCGATCGGGCACCTGGTGCGGAACCGGCAGCCCGCCGGGATGCGCAGCGCGCTCGGCATGTCGCCGGCCACGGCCGGCCCGCTGTCCGCCGCAGCGACCTGGCTGAACGCGCTGTCTGCCAGCCGGGGGATGGCGGCGAGCAGGCCTTTGGTATAGGGATGCCTGGGGTCGCTGAACAGCCGCGCGGTCGGCGCGACCTCGACGATCCGGCCCAGGTACATGACGGCGACGCGGTCGCACAGGTGCCTGACCACCGCGAGGTTGTGCGAGATGAGCAGCAGCGTGAGCCCCAGCTCGCCGCGCAGGTCACGCAGCAGGTTCAGGATCGTCGCCTGGACGCTGACGTCCAGGGCCGATACCGGCTCGTCGGCCACGAGGATGTCCGGCTTGAGCGCCAGGGCCCTGGCGATCGCGACCCGCTGGCGCTGACCGCCCGAGAACTGCCTGGGATACGCGCGCAGCGCGTCCGGGCCGAGGCCGACCAGGGTCAGCAGTTCCTTGCTGTACGCCTCGACCTCGCCCGACGGCACCACGTGATGGACCCTGAGCAGCTCGCGCAGCATGCCGCCGACGGTGAGCCGCGGGTTCAGCGACGAGTACGGGTCCTGGAAGACCATCTGGATCCGCCGCTGGTCGGCGCGCGACCTGCGGGCGGGCAGCACCCTGCCGTCGAAGCGGATCTCGCCGTGGTCCACCGGGCGCAGCCCGGCCAGCGCCAGGGCCAGGGTCGACTTGCCCGATCCTGACTCGCCGACCAGCGCCAGCGCCTCTCCCCTGGCCAGGTCCAGGTCGACGCCGTCCACGGCGCGCAGCAGCCGCTGCTGATGCCGGATCCTGGCCGCGAGGGCCGAGCCGACCGCGAAGGAGACGGCGACGCCGGAGGCGGACAGAAGCGGAGCCGTACCGGACACCCCCGCTGCCCCGTCCAGCGCCGTGCCGGTCTCGGGCCCGCCCGGCTGGCCAGCGGCGGCGGTCACGGACCGACCCGATCAGCGGCGACGGCGTCCTGGCAGCGCTCGTAATGCAGGCAGGCCGTCGACCGGCCGCCCGGCAGCACGCGCAGCGGCGTCGGCAGCACCTTGCAGTCCTCCTCGGCAAACTCGCAGCGCGGATGGAACCGGCATCCGGACGGCGGGGTGACCAGGCTCGGCGGGGAGCCGGGGATCGGTACCAGCGAATCGCGGACGTACTCTACGTCCGGAGCCGACCTGACCAGTCCCAGCGTGTAGGGATGGCGCGGATCGAGCAGCACCGCGCGCACGTCGCCGGTCTCGACCAGCTGGCCGCCGTACATGACGGCGACGCGCTGGCACAGCTGGGCCACGACCGGCAGGTCGTGCGTGACGAAGATCAGGCTGACGCCGGACTCGGCGCACAGCCGGGCGAGCAGCCGCAGGATCTGGTCCTGGATCGTGACGTCGAGCGCGGTCGTCGGCTCGTCGCAGAGGATGATCTCAGGATCGCAGGACAGCGCGATCGCGATCATGACCCGCTGCCGCATGCCGCCGGAGAACTCGTGCGGGTAGGCGCGGAACCGCCGCTCCGGATCGGGGATGCCGACCCGCCGCATCAGGTCGAGCGCACGCTCGGCGGCCTTGGACCTGCCGTACCCCAGGTGCACCCGCGGGCCCTCGGCGATCTGATGCCCGACCCGCATGACCGGGTTCAGCGCGCTCATCGGCTCCTGGAAGATCATCGACATCTTCGGGCCGCGGATGCGGTTGAGGTCGGAGTTGGACAGCGGCACCAGGTCCACGCCGTCGAGCACGATCTGGCCCGACGTGATCCGCGCCTCGGGCGGGAGCACGCCGAGGATCGCGCGCAGCGTCATGCTCTTCCCCGACCCGGATTCGCCGACCAGGCCGAGTGCCTCGCCGCCGGCCACTTCGAGCGACACTCCGTCGACCGCCCTGACCGTGCCGTGGCGGGCGGCGATCTGCACATGCAGGTCGCTCACCTCCAGCACCGGCCCGGCCGCCGGCTGGGCGGCGCCTGAGGACTTGGTGAAGGACATCTCGCTCATAACTGGCCCGGCCTGATCAGGTCGGCGAACCCGTCACCGATCAGCGACAGCGACAGGCCGACGACGACGACCGCGAGCCCCGGGAAGGTGGTCAGCTGCCAGTGCGTGGTCAGGAAGTTCTGGCCGTCATTGATCATCGAACCCAGATCAGGCGTCGGCGGCGGAACGCCGAGCCCGAAATAGCCGAGCGTCACGATGGCCAGGATGTCCTGCACGATGTCGGACATGGCATAAACGATCGCCTGGGTAATGACGTTCGGCAGCAGGTGACGGCCGATGATGCGAATGGCGGACAAGCCTCCGGCCCGGGCGGCGAGCACGTAGTCCTGGCGCTTGGCGACCAGGATCTCGCCGCGGATGATCCGGGCGTAGGAGACCCAGCCGACCAGCGTGATCGCGATGTAGATGCTCCGCTGCCCGGGACCGAGCACGAAGACCAGCGCGATGATCAGCACGTAGAACGGGAAGGCCACCACGATGTCGACCAGGCGCATGAGCACGCTGTCCACCCAGCCGCCGAAGTAGCCGGCGATGCTGCCGAGCACGGTCCCGATGCAGAACGGCAGCAGTACGGCGATGAACGCGATGCGCAGGTCGGTGCGCAGCCCGTAGAGCAGCCTGGCGAACGTGTCCCGGCCGGTCTGGTCGGTGCCGAGCCAGTGCTGCGCGCTCGGCCCTAGCAGGCTGGCGCCGAGATTCTGCTTGATCGGGTCGTAGGGCGTCAGCAGCGGCGCGGCCGCCGCGGCTATCACGATGATCCCGAGCAGGATCAGCCCGGTCGCCAGTGCGGGCTGACGGTACCAGCGTCTGGCCCCGCGGGGCTGCGCGTGCTCCTCCGCCTCCGCGGCCAGCACCGGCTCGGGGAACGAGATC
>Ga0307373_10003843_pt1 | contig 25708 bp, 26 predicted proteins | sample OX2MG_FD_202534 | JGI IMG/M metagenome (GOLD analysis project Ga0307373, IMG submission 202534) | Soil microbial communities from Risofladan, Vaasa, Finland - OX-2 | ecosystem: Environmental > Terrestrial > Soil > Coastal area > Acid sulfate soil | place: Finland: Risofladan, Vaasa | collected...
CAAGTGCGACTGCTCCGACTCCTCAAAGTCGACCCCACAGCGCGCCTGCACTGAGCCGGTGAACCTCTTTGATCAATCGTCGACCTTCACGTCCGGTCATGTGCGGAATGCCCGGCTAGCGGTGACCGGCCAGGGCCATGAGGAGAACGGCCGGGGCTGCCAGCAACAGGGTGTCGAGCCGGCGCAAGGGACCAACGGCCGACCCGCCCTCGAGGCGGGCGACCAGTGGCCGGCCCAGACAGCCGCCGGAGGCCACCAGGCCGCCCAGGATCCACGGGTAGGCCCCCGACACCGGGGTGGGCTGGACCACGGCCACGGCGAGGGTGGCGCTGGCCACGGCGGCCACCCCGGCCACCCGTCCCTCCCACACACTCGGAGCCCCCCAGCCCACCAGGTACCGGCTGGCGTCGTGGCAGCAGGCGAAGGCCAGAACCAGGGCAATCAGAGTCATGCTTCTGCTCTCCAGAAGAACGAGAGATACCCCGCAGAGGCCCAGGGCCAGACCGCCTCCGGTCACTACGTTGGCGGGAGCGCTCACCGAGATCCAGGAGCTGGCGTCCCGGCGGTGAGCCAGAAACAGGCCGAGGCCGGCCGAGGCGAACAGGACGGCCAGGGCGGCCCAGCCCCCGGCCAGGGCCGCCACCAGGGGTGCCCCCAGTGCGGCCGTCAGGGCGCCGGCAGCCATGACGGGCTTGACCAGTCGGGTGCGGGCCAGGGCCAACACCGCCACCATGGCCCCCACGCCGAGCCATCCGGCCACGCTCCACCTCCCGCCGAACACGGCCCCGGCCGTGAGCAGGCCCCACAGAACACCGAGGCGACCGTGAGGGATGGCGGGGGGAACCGGGACCAGCCGCGCCGCCCCAGGTGCCGCCTTCGTCTTGGCCCCGGTGCCGGCCCCGACCGCGACCGGCGCCGCCGCTGTGCTCATCGAGCCGCACCCAGTCCGGCTCCGCCGGCGGGGTTTACTTCCCCGGCTCCGCCGACGGGGTTGGTTTGTCCGGCTCCGCCGGACACTGGCGGCAGGACGGCCACCTCATCGGAATCGCTCACTGGGTCCTCCTGGGCGGCAGGCTCACCGTTCACCCACACCCGGCTGACGGAGAGCACCTCGGCAAAGCCGGCTCCGTACCGCCCGACGGCCCCATCGAGCACCTGAGCGACCGTACGGCCCGGGATCTCGTCCCTTCCGGTACCCGCCGCCTCACGGGCTCCGGCGAACAGTCTGATCCTCGCCACCCCGGAAGGCTACCGACGCCGCCATAGATGGTTCACTTCTGGCCGATGACCAACGCCCTGCTCATCCGGCACGCCCAGTCAACCTGGAACGCCGAGAACCGGGCCCAGGGCTGGTCCGACCCGGCCCTGTCGGACGACGGAGTGGCCCAGGTCCACCTCCTCGCACCACGCCTGGTCGGCCTCGGCATCTCCGAGGTCGCCTGCTCCGATCTCGAACGGGCCCGGGCCACGGCCGGCATCCTGGCCGTCAGCCTCGGCCTGACCCCTCCCACGGTCGACGCCCGCCTCCGGGAGCGGGAGCTCGGGTGGTGGACCGGCCACACCGGTGAAGAGACCGCCGCCGGATGGCCGGAGGAGGTGGCCGCCTGGAGAGCCCACCAGCTCGACCGGCCGCCCGGAGGCGAATCAACCGACTCGGTGACCCGCCGGGTCTGCGCCGCGCTCCTCGACCTCGTGAAGGGCGTGACCAGAGGGACCAACGTGCTGGTCGTGACCCATGGCGGGGTGATCTCCGCCCTCGAGCGGCGCCTGTCCCACCCGGAGGACCGCTCCGGGGCCCATCACAACCTGTCCGGCCGCTGGGCCAGGGTCGGTGCGGGTGAGGTCAAGCTGGGTCGGCGCTTCGATTGAAATCGAGGTCCTGGTGGGCCAGGCAGAAGCGGCTGGCGGGGAGAGTCTCTAGATGCGAGTCCTCGATCGGCGCCGCACAGGCCTCGCAGATCCCATAAGTCCCGCTCTCCAGACGCTCGAGAGCAGCCTCCACGTCGGCCACCTCCGCCTCGATCTGGGCCAGGATGCCCAGGTCCCGGCCCCGGTCGAAGTCGGCGGGGGCGGCGTCCATTCCCTCAGTCTGTCAGTGGGAGAGGGCCGATCGGGGTACCTCGAACCACACTGCCTTCCCCTGGGGCAGGCGGCGGGTGCCCCAGGCCGAGGCCAAGGCGCTGACCAGGGCCATACCCCGGCCCGAAGTGGCTTCGGGCTCGACCTGGCGCACGATGGGCAGGTCAGGGCTGCGATCCAGCACCTCGATCCGGATGGACCGGGGGCGGAGCTGGACGACCACTTCGGCCTCTGAGCGGGCATGGAGCACTGCGTTGGTGACCAACTCGCTGACCAGGAGCTTGACCACGTCAGTGGGCTCAGAAGAGTCCCACGCGGCCAGGGTCGACTCGACGAAGTGACGGGCGGAACGGGCGCTTTTGACCTCGGCGGCCAGGCGGGACCGGGCCTCGGAGAGGCCCCGCTCGATCGCCTCCAAGGCCCCCGCCGTCGCCAGGAGGCCCTCGACCAGTTCGCTGGGGGAGAGTCCCTTCTCCAGGTACCCGACGGCGCCGAGCGAGCGGGCCTCCGCTTCCAGCGTGTCGTCCTCGGTGTTGGAGACAACCACAACCTTGGCTGCCGGGGCCGCCGCCCGGAGACCGGGCAGAGCTTCCAGCCCTGCCATGTGGGGCATGACCAGGTCCAGCAGGATCAAATCGGGGTGGAGATGAGTGGCCAACTCGATGCCGCGTTGGCCGTCCGCGGCTTCGCCCACGACCCGGAACCGGTCGTCTCCGTCGAGGACCAGACGCAACAGGCGGCGGGCGTCGGCCAGGTCGTCGATAACCAGGACGTCAATGCATCGCGGACTGACCTCCGCCGCTGCCGTTGTCATTCTCTGCCCACTTCTTCCCCTCCTCCGGGCGGTCGAGCCGGGAGGCGGCCGCTCCCAAATGGAGCCGGTTACCTGACCTGATTAAACCATCGCCAGGTCGGAGGCAGTCCTAAGGCGCTCGACAAGTTCTTCCAGCTCAGCGGGGGAGGCCAGGTCGCGAGGCCCGGCATAGACGGTCAAGAGCTCCTCGACCGGGGCGGCGACCAAGGGGCCGAGCTCGGAGGCTATGGACCAGATGTCGAGCAATGGGTTGAGCAGGCGGCTGGTGCTCACAGCAACCTCAGAGGCATGGGTCACCCGGAGCTCCTCGGCTGCTGCCAACAGCCTTTCCTTGGCGCCTTCATGAATCTCAACCATCTGGGCTCCCTTCCGGTTACCTGCAGTCCCTAAGACTTAATACCCTGTTTTAGGCCGATTGTTGCGGCATAAGCGCAGACTTAACGCTCTGGCAACACTTCCCTAACCGAGGCCGCCTCACACACGACTTCCTCAAGGCACTGATCGACCTCGTTGGCCAATACCTTTGAGGGTAAGTACAACCTGCGCCTCCGGCCTGGCATTCCCCGGCCGACCCGGATGGGGCCCCGGGCATCGGTAACCTGCCGGCATGGCACAGACCGGGAACAGGACGCGGCCGAGTCAAGAACGCGGGGGGCAAAGGCCGCGATCCGGCGGGGGCAACCGCTCTGGTGGGGGCCGCGGGCCCAGCAGAGGCCGATCAGGACGGGGAGGAGCCCGGCGCCAGACAGGCTTTCCCCGGGGGCGGCTGGCCATCCTCGGCCTGGTGGTCATCGTCATCGTCATCGTCATCGTCGTAGTGGCCGTCACCGGCGGCGGGAGCAGCAAGCCGAGCAGCGCCATCGATTCCACTCCCGCCGCCGCCGGGGTGGTCAGCGACGTGAGCAGCGTTCCCCTGGCCACCTTCAACCAGGTCAAGGTGCCCTCCGGCGCCGCCAGCGCTCCGACGGCCATCTCCAAGGCCACCCCACTGACTCTGGGCGGCAAGCCCGAGGTGCTCTACATGGGCGACGAGTGGTGCCCATACTGCGGCGCCTCCCGCTGGCCCATGGTGGTCGCCCTGTCCCGGTTCGGGACCTTCACCGGCCTCAAGACGACCATGTCGTCGGGCAGCGACGTGGACCCCGACACCAACACCTTCAGCTTCGTGGGCTCCAGCTATTCGAGCCCGTACGTGAGCTTCGTACCGGTGGAGATGCAGAACTCAACCCACGTCAACCTACAGACGCCCACGGCGGCGCAGGCGAAGATCCTGCAGACCTATGACTCCCAGGGCTCGGTGCCCTTCATCGACTTCGGCAACAAGTACACCGTGAACAGCACCTACGACCCCGCCGTCCTCCAGGGTCTGTCCTGGCCCCAGATCGCCAGCCAGCTGGCTGATCCGAGTTCCACGGTGGCCCAGAACATCGACGGTTCGGCCAACTTCATGTCGGCCATCATCTGCAAGCTGACCAACGGCCAGCCCGGGGGAGTCTGCACCTCGGCCGGGGTCCAGGCGGCCTCTTCCATCCTGGCCTCGGTCAAGTAATCACCCAAATGATCACCGCCGAGCTCGTCCTGTCGGCCGACGCCCTGACGCGAGGGCAGGACGCCGAGCCGGCGGCGTAGAACTAATACCGGTGCTGAGACTGGCCACGGCGGCACTGACGGTCGCCATGCTGACTGCCGCCCCCACGGCCGGCGCCATCGTGATCGGCGCCGGGCCGGCGGCCGGTGCCGAAATCGGCCATGTCAGCCGCGCTGGCGGGGTCCCCTCCGGCGGAGTCCGGTCGGAATCGGCGGGGTCGGGAGTGCCCGGCTACCAGACCGTCAGCGACGGTACGGATGGCAAGGTGGCGGGGGCAGCCATCGAGAACCTGTCCACCGACAGCATCAACGAAGTGGCCGACGCCGCCGAACAGCTGCGGGCGACCGGGATGAACACCATCGAGCTAGACGACTGGTGGGAGGTCCCGGCGGCCAACGCCGACACGGTCGAGCCCTATGTGGGCACGGTGCCCGACGCCGTGCTGGAGGACGAGATCAGCGTGGCCCGGGCCGCCGGGCTCAGCGTGGTTCTCACCCCGCTCATCTATTGCAACGGATGCCTGGGTAGCTTCCGGGGGGTCATGGCTCCAGCCAACCACCAGGCCTTCTTCGCCTCGTACTCGTCGTTCATGGACCACTTTGCCGGACTGGCCCAGGCATCGGGAGTGTCCACGCTGTTCGTGGGCAGCGAGATGTCCAGCCTGGAGGCGGACACAGCCCGATGGATGTCGGTCATAGCCGGCGCTCGCCGGGAGTTCCACCGCACCCTGGTCTATGAGGAGGACTGGTCCGTCCTCGGCCAGGCCCGCTTCCTCGGTGCGGTCGACGAGATCGGGGTGTCGGGGTACTTCCCGCTGGACGGGTCGGCTTCGCCGTCGTTGCATCAGCTGCTGGGTGACTGGAGGTCCTCGTCTATGGCGGCGTGGCGGGCTCGGAACTGGGTATCGGCTCTGGCTGCGCTGTCGGCCCGCTACCACCGGCCGATCGTCTTCGGTGAATCCGGCTACCTGTCGGGCGACTACGCCGCCGCCCAGCCCTTCCTCAACTACTACTCGACGCCGAACGAGGGCCTCCAGGCTGACCTGTACCAGGCCCTCCTGGAAACCTTCGAGCCCTACAGCTGGTGGAAGGGCGTCATCTGGTGGGACTGGTCGGCCTCGCCCGACGCCCCCGCCGCCAACGGACGGACCTTCACCAGCAAGAGCGCCCAGGTCATGCTGACCTGTTGGTACGCCGAGGGCATGCGTCCGGACAACCCGTCCGAAGCGCTGCCCTGACTATCCGGACACTCCGTCCGACGCGGAGCCGGGTGCCGTCAGCGCCTCGAAGCTGTCAATGCGCCGGTGCAGGACCTCGAGGCTGGCGGCCCAGAAACTCTCCTCCTCGACCTTGATACCGAAGCGCCCGGCCAGTTCGGTGGCGTCCCCAAGGCCGGTGGAGGACAACAGGTCGTCGTAGCCGGAGCGGAAACGCTCCGGGTCGTCCTGGTAGACGGCAAATAGCCCAAGTCCGAAAAGCAGACCGAAGGTGTACGGCCAGTTGTAATAGTGGGTCGAGTAATAGTGCGGCTTCACGGCCCACATGTAGGCGTGAAGATTGGACTCATCAAGACCGTCCCCGTAAGCCTGGCGTTGGGCGTCGAGCATCAGCTCACAGAACTCGCTGACCGAGAGGGTGCGAGCTTGGCGGCGCTCGAAGACGGCGGACTCGAAGAGGAACCGGGAGTGGATGTCCACTACCACCTGGCAACCGCCCTGGAGGTCGTATTCGAGGATGGACAGTCTCCGGGCGGGATCCTCGGTGGCGGCCAAGGCCGAGTGGGTGAGGAGGGTCTCACAGAAGATGGAGGCCGTCTCGGCCAGAGCCATAGGTGTCGCCCGCTGCATCGGGGTGCGGTCGGCCAGGGTGGTGTTGTGATAGGCGTGGCCGAGCTCGTGGGCCAGCGTGGAGACCGAATCAAAGGTGTGGCCGAAGTTGAGCAACACCCGGCTCTCACCCTCCCGGGTGCCCATGCAGAAAGCGCCCCCGCGCTTGCCCGACCGGGCCTCGGCATCGATCCACCGTTCATCCAGGGCCCGTTGGGCCAGGCCGGCCAGGGCCGGGGAGTAGCTGGCGAAGCTCGACAGCACCGTGGCGGTCGCCTCCTCCCACGCCACGGCGGCGGCGGAAGGGTCACCAACCGGGGCGAACAGATCCCACCAAGGCAGGCCGCCGTTGGCGCCGGCCGATCCGAGCAGCCTGGCCTTGGCCCGGAGGTACCGGCGCCAGTCCGGCAACGACGCCACTACGGCCGACTGCATGGCCCCGAGAGTGGCCCGGCTGACGGCGTTGTTGTGCAGTGCGGGCTCCAGCGAGTCAGCCCAACCCCGGTGGCGGTTGACGGTGTTGGCCTCACCCTTGATCCCGTTCATGGCCGCCGCACACGGCACACCCACCGTCTCCCAAGCCCTGAGCTCCGCCCGGTAGGCGGCCCGGCGCCTCTCGGCGTCGGCGTCGGTGGCCAAGTTGCGCACCACCGTTATCGGTAGCGACTCGATGGAGCCGTCCGGGCCCTCCACCTGGGCCGAAAGCAGCGAGGTCACGTCCCCGTGCAGGCGACTCCAGGCGGTACTGCCGGTCAGGGACAACTCCGAGTACAGGGTCTCCTCGCCTTCGGGCATCTGATGGGCCGCCGAGCGTTCCGCCTTGCGCAACGGAAAGGCGTGATCGGCGGCCACCACCGACCCGGCCACCAGGGCATCGGCCCCAAGGGCGGCCACCCAGGCGTCGAAGCGGGTGGACAGCGACCGGACCCGGGCGGCTTTGGCCTGCAGCTCCGAGGAGACAGCGGCGGCGGTCTCGTCCCGAGCATCGGTGGACACGAAGGCGTGGACATAGGCGCTCAGCAGCCGCAGTTCCTCGAACAGCTCGTTGGTGGCTGCCACCACCGACTCGAAGGCTTGCAACTTGGCCTGGTCGAGAATGGCCCCGCTGCTCCCTCGGACGTCGTGTTCCTCGTAGAGGGCCGACAGACGATCGACATCGGCACCCAGGCGTTCTTGTTGCTCGGCAAACTCCCTCGAGCCCAGTGAGGGGAAGTATCCGGACAGATCCCAGCGGGGCAGCGCCGTGCTCATGGCCCTGAATCTACGCTCGGGTCCTGTCCGGTCCAGTCCACGGCCACGGCCCCAACGCCACCGGAAGCTACGGGGGCCTTCGGGGAGTGGCTGGACCCGGAGCGGATCGTGGGCAACCTGCACCGGGCCTACGCGGAGCTGGACGGCCTGCCTCTCGGATCCCCTATCGATCTGGCCGTCGCCTTCGGGGACATGATCGCCTACAACGGCGGTGGTCCGTTGCGCTGCCTGGCCTGAGCCGACTCAGGTTCAGTCGATCAGGCCGCGCCGGCGGGCCCACGCGATGGCGTCGGTGACGATCAGGCCGTGGTCGAAGGCCAGTTCCGGGCCGTCCGGTCCCTCCAGATCGTCGACACTGAACAACCGGGCCTCGGCGGCATCGTCGGCGGCCTGCGTCGCACCCAAGCTGGACAGATGGCCCGCGTAGACGGTGGAGATGGTCCGGCCCCGGGGGTCCCGGCCCGGATCCCCATAGGTGCCCAGCAGCTCCAGCCGGCCGGGCTCGATCCCGACTCCCGTCTCCTCGGCCAGCTCCCGGCGGGCGCAGGTCTCCAGATCCTCGCCCTGGCCGGTATTCCCCTCCCCGACATCGAGGAAGCCGCCGGGCAGAGCCCACCGGCCCCGGAAGGGATGGCCGCCCCGCCGAATAAGCAGAAGAGCCAGACCCTCCGGCGTGTCGGTGAACAGGGCCACGTCGGCAGTGTTGGCCGCCTTCGGGTAGCCGTCCCGCCCGGCCCGGTATCGCTCCAGAAAGCCGGCCTCGTCCTGCTCGGTCTCGTGCTCAGGGTGCTCCATGCTCATGGGGCGATCCTGCTGGCAGGGTGGGGGCGGCGGGGGTCGAACCCGCGAATCTTCTGATTAAAAGTCAGCTGCCTTACCACTTGGCTACGCCCCCGGATCGAGGCTAGTCGGCTCGGATCTGGGCGGATTCGACCCGTTTCAGCCCGGACCGGACGGATGGGCTGGCCTTCCACGACCCGAACGACGTCGGAAGCCCCGCCAAAGACGGCACCAGCGTCACCACACGTTGACCGCGCTGCGTGGCAGCGTGAGTGAGCGCCCACGCCACGTGTAATGACAACGGTGAAGTTCATCACTCCTCCTAGTCCCCCGGGCCGTTAGCGCGCGCAACCTATGTAGCGCGATCAGATCAAAAGGCGATTAGCCCTTCCCATACCCACTCGCGCCGTTACACCCTTTCGTCCGACCGACTCGATCCCGTCGCCGGTGCGAACGGCGCGGGGCAAGGGTCCCGGAAAGAACGGAAGGGAGGTCTCCAATGACCAGCCGTCGCGGCAGCAGCTGGACCTGAGACCTGCCCCTTGTTAAGGGGGCAGGAATCTCAGCCATACGGAGGGAGCTCTCGCTTGAACGGTCGAACGAGCTTCATCCGGTCAGGGGTTCTCGGCTGTCGGGGAGTGACGCTTTAGCAATTTTTTCCCCTCCTCCCCGGCAGCACCCCGGCCCGAGGGTCGGCGAGGACCGATAGGACCAGAAACACCCGACTTGATCGCAGCATCCGACTTGATCGAAGCAGGACCCTTTAGCCCGGTTTCACGAGACAGCGACAGGAGCCAGCCCCTCTCGTGTTGAGCCTTCACCCCCTTCCCCGCAGCCGGCTCTGGAGCCGGGCCGCGGCCCTGGTCTGCCCGCTGCGAATCCGGGAACTGCGCACCCTGTGGCTCGCCCAGCTGACCAGTGAGCTGGGTGACTGGGCCTCCCGGATAGCTCTGGCCGTCCTGGTGTTCGACCGGACCCACTCGGCCCTGGCCACTGGCCTGGTCACCACGGCCAGCCTCCTGCCCTACGCACTCGTCGGGCCACTCACCGCCGCCATTGCCGACCGTCAACCGCGCCGGCGGATCATGGTGGCCGCCGACCTCATGCGGGGTGGCATCTTCCTCACCCTGGCCATTCCCGGGGTACCCACTCCGGTGCTGCTGATCGGCGCCCTGGCCGCGGGGCTGGCCACCCCGCCCTTCGAGGCCGCCCGCTCGGCCATGAGGTCCGAGTTGGTGGTCGATGATGCCGCCTACGGCTCCTACAACGCCCTGTCGGTCATGACCGGCCAGGTGGCCGTCGCACTTGGATACCTGTTCGGTGGCGGACTCATCCTCCTGCTTGGCACCCAGGGCACCCTTGGCCTCAACGGAGCCTCCTTCCTGATTTCGGCCCTGCTCGTCAGCCGGCTCGACGGGTCCCAACCGGCCGTCGGGCTCAAGGTCCGCCTGGGCCGCCAACTCTCCGACGGCGCCCGCACTCTGTTCGGGGATAGAGCCCTGCGGCTCTGCGTGGTCCTGGGCGCCACCGCCTCGGTGGCCGGCACCGTGCCCGAGGCTCTAGGCGCCGCCTTCGAGCCCAGCTCTCCTGCCCGGACCGCCCTGCTGCTGGCCGCCGCCCCGGTGGCGCTGATCCTGGTCAGCGCCCTCCTCCCCGTCACCGGGGACGACCGCCGTCTGCTGCGGGTGGCCAGCGTGGTCCTGGTCGGTGGAGGGGCCGTGGCCATCGGCGCATTCCTGCTGGCCTCGTCCTTCGGGTTCGCACTGCTGGCGTGGGCTTCCTCGGGGACGACCTTTGCCGTGATCGTGGCCGCCGGCCCCGTCGTGCGCAGGCGCCTGCCGGCCCAGGGGCGGGCCGTGGCTTTCGGGATACTGCAGGCGGCCACCCTGGCCGGGTGCTGCCTGGCCGGCCTGGCCGGCGGGGCCCTGGCTGATCTGGTCGGCGTGCGCTACGCCTGCATCGGTGGCTGCGCCCTGGCTGTTGCCACCGGCCTCGGCCTGCTGTTCGCCCTGGCCGCATGGAGCCGGGCCGGTGCTGGGGCCGGCACCGGATTGATGCCCGCCGGTGGGGCCGGAGCCGGGTTCGACCTGGCGCCGTCCAGGGCGGCGTCCCCCGTGCCCACGGCGGCGGCGGCCACGGCCGTGACCGGGCCGCTGTAAAGGGGCAGACTCAGCCTCCGGCGACCCCGGTGAAGTCCAGAATCTGGCGCCAGGAGTCGGCGCAAGCCTCGGCGTGCTCCTCGAAACTGCGGTCGAAGAAGCTGTGGGGAGCGTCGGGATAGACATGCAGACGGACCTCGACCCCCCGCTCCCGGACCTTGGCGGCAAATTCCTCCACCGCCTCGACCGGAGTGAAGTCCTTTCCAGCCGCCAGCATCAGCAGCGGGGAGGCCATGTCCGGGACGCGATCCTCCACCCGGGCGGGCATCCCGTAGAAGCCGATGCAGCCGGCCAGGTCCTGGCCCGCGGCCGACTGCCGCCACGACAGCGCCCCACCCATGCAGAAACCGATGGTAAAGACGGACTTCACCGGGGAACCGGGCAAGGCCCGCAACCAGCCGGCGGCGGCGGCGATGTCGGCGTCGGTCGTCTCCGGCTTCATCTGGGCCACGTGGTCCATGAAGGGGAAGGCCTCACCCCGGTCGGGCGTGTCGGCGGTACGGGCGAAATAGTCGATGGCCACGGCGTGGAAGCCGGCCTCGGCAAAGCGCACGGCCAGCTCCTTGTAGAAGTGGTGCAGGCCCCGCACGTCGGGCAGCACGATCATCCCCTTGTCCGACGGTCCGTCGGGGTGGGCGTAGTAGGCCATCAACTCGGTGCCGTCCGCCGCGGTCAGGGTCATGTCCCCGCGGTCATCGGCTCCACCCCGGACCGGGGGCAGGGGCGGGCGGGCGTCATCGCCATAACACATGGGCGTTCCTCTCGATCGGAAAGATTCAGGCGCCCGAAAGGTAGACCGCCGCGTTCCACATGCCCGTCGGCGCCACCACCGAGAGCAGCTCCCCGGCCCGCAACAGCCACTCCAGCATGGCGCCCTCACCGGCACCGGATTCGGCGGTGCCCGCGCTGACCACCAGGCCTCGCTTCGGATGATCCTGGGTGACCCGCCACCCGGCCGGGAGGGGCAGGCCCCGCTCGGCCAGCCGAGCCGCAGCCTTCACTCCGCTCGGGTGCTGGACGCCGAGGGACGGCGGCCTCCGCTTCTCCCGCCGACCCCGGCCCTCCGGCACCCAGGTGCACAGAGGGATGGAGGGGCCCCGCGCGGACATGAAGGAGAACAGACCCACGCCTGGCACTTCGGCGTCCTCAGGAACCTCCGGCTCAAGGTTGATCCAACCCCGGCCCGCCCTGGTCATGTCCCGCATCTCATCAAGAACGGGCCCGGTCTCGTCCCGCCCGAAATGGAGGCGCCGGTCCGGCTCGGTCATAGAGGCCCCCCTAGGTGGCCGTGACCAGGGCCTGGCGCAGACCGTCCACCGCGTCGGTGATGGCCGAGGCGGCGGCGGGAATCACGGCGTCGAGCTGGAAGAAGGCATGGATCATGCCGTCGTAACGCCGGACCTTGGTCGGCACGCCCGCCTCCTCCAGGCGCCGCCCATAGGCCTCCCCCTCGTCACGGAGCGGGTCGTATTCGGCGGTGACGATGAAGGCGGGGGCCACGCCGGACAGATCCTCGATGAACAGTGGAGAGGCATCGGGGTGGTTGCGGTCCCCGTCCGGACCGAGATAGTGGCCTTGGAACCAGACCATGGTCTCGGCGGTGAGGAAGTACCCCTGGCCGTTCTCCTGGATGGAGGGATGGGAGCCGGTGGCATCAGTGGTCGGATAGATGAGCAATTGGTAGGCAACGGCGGGAGAGCCGGCGTCGCGCGCTCGGATGGCCACCACCGCGGCCAGGTTCCCCCCGGCGCTGTCCCCCGCCACGGCCAGACGGGCGGGGTCGGCCCCCAACCCGGCGGCGTTGGCGGCCACCCACTGGGTTGCAGCCCAGCAGTCCTCCACCGCCGCCGGGAAGGGGTGCTCCGGGGCGAGGCGGTAGTCAACGCTCACCACCACGGCCGGCACCCGGGACGACAGCTGCTGGCACAGTGGGTCATGGGTGCCGATGCCGCCGATGACGAAGCCGCCCCCGTGAAAGAACACGACCACCGGGTGGGTCCCCTCGGCCTGGGGACGGTAGATGCGGACCGGGATGTCACCGGCCGGCCCGGGGATGAAGCGGTCCTCGGTGGAAGGGGGCTCGGCGACGGGCAGTCCGAGAGCGGACAGCAGGGCGTAACCCGCTCTCATCTCCTCCGGGCTGGTCTCGGCCATGCTGCGGGCACCGGCCTGGGCCAGGCCGTCGAGGAATGTCTGGGCTTGCGGATCGACCGGCATGAAGCCTCCTGGGGACGAGAACGGCGCACCTTACCGGCGCGCCCTCAGACGATGCGGCTGGTGTGGTCCCCCCAGTAGCGGTCCCGGAGGAGGCGCTTGTAGAGCTTGCCCGTGGGCAGTCGGGGCAGCTCCTCGGTGAAATCCACACTGCGGGGACACTTGAAGTGGGCCAGGTGCTCGCGGCAGAAGGCGATGAGCTCGCGCTCCAGATCGGGACCTTCCTCAACTCCGGGCATGAGCTGGACCACAGCCTTGACCTCCTCGCCCAGGTCCTCGTTGGGCACTCCGATGACCGCGGCGTCGAGGACCTTGGGATGGGTGACGAGGAGGTTTTCCGTCTCCTGGGGATAGATGTTCACCCCGCCCGAGATGATCATGTAGGTCTTGCGGTCGGTCAGGTAGAGGTAGCCGTCCTCATCGACACGGCCGACATCACCCACCGTGCTGGTGCCCCGGACTTTGTCCCGTGACTCGGCGGTCTTATCGGGATCGTTGAAGTACTCGAAGTTGGCGTCGCCCTGGAACCACACGGTTCCCTCAGCCCCGGTGGGGCACTCGTAACCGTCCTCATCGAGGATCATCAGCTTGCCGATCAGGGGCCGGCCGACGGTGCCCTTGTGGGCCAGCCAGTCCTCGGAGTCGCACACGGTCATTCCGATGCCTTCGGTGGCGGCGTAGTACTCGAGGATGATCGGGCCCAGCCACTCGATCATGGCCTCCTTGACGGGCACCGGGCAGGGGGCGGCGGCGTGGACCACTCCCTCCAGCGAGGAAAGGTCATAACGGCGCCGCACCTCCTCGGGCAGCTTGAGCAAGCGGGAGAACATGGTCGGCACCATCTGGGTGTGGGTGACGCGGTGGCGCTCCACCAGGACCAGGAACTGCTCGGGGTCGAAGCGCTCCATGATCACGATGGTGCCCTTGAGACGGATGGCCAGGCTCACCCCGCCCGTCGGGGCCGAGTGGTACAACGGCGCCGGGGAGAGGTAGGTCATTCCCTCCCGCAACTGCCAGACGGTGGCCAACGGGCCCGGGCCGCCTACGCCCGGGGAGGAGTCGGGCAGTGGCCTCCAGATCCCCTTGGGCCGGCCGGTGGTTCCGGAGGAATACAGCATGGCCATCCCCTGGGCCTCATCGGCCACCGGATCGGCCGGATAGCGGGCGACGGCCGCCTCATAGCTGTCGAAGCGGCCGTCGCCCTCCTCGGGGGCGCCGACCATCAAGAAGCGCTCGACCTTGCCGGCGGCGGCCGCCGCCTCCAGGGCAACCTCCCGCTTGGCGGTGGAGGTGATCAGAATGCGGGCCTGGCAATCATCGAGGACGTAGGCCACCTCCTCGGCGCTCAGGTAGGAGTTGATGAGGGTGTAATAGAGGCCGGTCCGGTCCGCGGCCGCTTCCGTCTCCAGAAACCGGGGGTTGTTCTCCATGAAGACGGCCACGTGGTCACCCCGCCGCAAGCCCTGGTCCCGGTAGAGGTGAGCGAGGCGGTTGGCCCGGGCTTCGTACTCGGCGTAGGTGACGACCTCACCGGTGCCGCCCATGATGAAGGCGGGCTGGTCAGGATGGCTACGGGCATGCTCGGTGGCGTACACGATCCCCCCGGGTCGGAACTGGAGCGCTTCGTAAGGTAGTAAGTGCCGGTGAGTTCCGCCGACCTACCCACCGGCACCCAGTACGAGATCAGCGGCGCCGGCCAACGGGCGGTGGTTACCGAGGTGGGCGCCACCCTGCGTCACTACTCGGTGGCAGGCCGGGACGTGATCGAGGACTTCCCGGCCGAGGACATGAGCCCCGCCAGCCACGGCCAGGTGCTCGCCCCCTGGCCCAACCGCCTGCAGGCCGGGCGCTACCAGTGGGGCGGGGCGATGTGCCAGCTTCCCCTGAGCGAGCCGGCCCGTCACAACGCCATCCACGGCCTGGTCCGGTGGCAGGCGTGGACCCGGTCGGAGCAGAGCGGAGACAGCGTCACCCTGACCCACCGCATCCACCCTCGCGACGGATACCCCTTCCTGATCGACATCGAATTGCGGTACCGCCTGGATGACGACGGACTGACGGTGTTGGCCACCGCCGCCAACCGGGGCTTGGGCCCGGCGCCCTTCGGCATCGGCTTCCATCCGTATCTGCGCCTCGGTACCGAAGCGGTCGACCACCTGATCCTCGACTGCCCAGCCGCCACCATGCTGGTCACCGATGACTCCGGCATTCCCACGGGCCGACAGGTCGTGGACGGGACGGCGTTCGACTTCCGCTCGCCGCGGGCGATCGGCGCGCTACAGCTGGACACGGCCTACACCGACCTGTCCCCGGGTTCGGACGGTCGGTATCGGGTGACCCTGAGCGAACCGGGTCCGGCTCCCGTCTCCACCACGGTGTGGATGGACCCTTCGTTCGGACACGTCATGGTCTTCAGCGGGGACACCCTGGGGCCCGAACGGATGAGGAAGGCGCTGGCAGTCGAACCCATGACCTGTCCACCCAACGCCCTGGCCTCGGGGGAGTCGGTGATCAACCTCGAGCCCGGCGTGGCCTGGGTCGGAAGTTGGGGTATCCAGCCCTGAGCCCCTCGGGCCGCAATGGCGGAGTGCCTGCAGGTTGGGGCCGGGCCCGCGGCGATCCTCGGTTGCAATCGTCTCAGTAGCGGAGCGAAGCCCTTATCGGCAGGTGGTCGGAGGCCCCGGCCCGGAACACCTCGAAGCCATCGGCGTGCACATCGCGGTTAACTACGACGTGGTCGATCTGGCTGTGTGGATGGGGATTCGGCCAGGTCCGGCCCCGGCCGGCGGAGCTCCACCCGGGGGTGAGAGCCGATAGCACCGGGCCCCACATGTTCATGTCCCCGGCCAGGGCGGCCGGCTGCTCGGCACCCGGGAGCTGGCGCATCAGGTGGCGCAGTGGGATCGGCGAGCCGTGGGTCAGATGATCCAGGTGGGTCCCGATGAAGGCGAAGACCGACCCGTCGACCTCGACGTCGGTCCGCAGAGCGAAGCGACGAGGAGCGGCGTCCATCGGCATGCTCGGCATCTCGATGACCGACTCGGAACGAACGGAAAGCCGGCTGAGCATAGAGATGACGAGCATGCCCTGGCTATGACCCTTCGGCACCAGCCGGGGCTTGCGGCCCGAGACCCGGGCTGGTCCCATGGGGACGTGCCTCACCTGATACCCGAGCCGGGCCGCCGCCCGGTCCACGGCGCTTTCGGAGTCATCGGGCAGCCAGGACTCCTGGATGACGAGAAGGTCGGCATCGAGGGCTGCGCACACCTCGGCCACATCGAAGGAGCGGCCCCGGCGGTCACGGCCGTAGTGGACGTTGTAGGACGCCACGGTCAGTCGGGGCACCCGCGTCACCGTAATAGGACGGCCCTCCGGCCTTGAGCGGCGGGACGATCAGGCGGCTGGAACCCGAGGACCCCGACTACCCCCAAGCTCTGCGCGAGCTTCGCACCCCTCCCCCACTCTGGCTGGACGGAACGCCGCCGGCGGGAGCGATGGTGGCCGTGGTCGGCACCCGGCATCCCGATCGAACCGGCCTCGAGCTGGCCGGGCGTCTGGCCGAGGAACTGGTCGGGCGGGGCTACGCAGTGGTCTCGGGCCTGGCGATCGGTATCGACGCGGCCGCTCACCGGGCCGCACTCGACGCGGGAGGGCGGACCTGGGCGGTACTGGGTTGCGGCGTGGATGTCCTGCCCTGGGCCGGCGCCGCCGATCTCGCCCGTCGCATCCCTGCCTCAGGCGGGTTGCTGGCCGAGGTGGCCCCTGGTACCGCCGTGTCGGCCCGGGCCCTGGTGGCCCGGGACCGGCTCCAGTCGGCCCTGAGCCTGGCCACCGTGGTCGTCCAAACCGACCTCAGGTCGGGCACCTTGCACACGGCGCGCTTCACGGTCGGACAGGGCCGGCCCTTGGTGGTGGTGGCCCCACCGGGGAATGGCCCAGGCCGCACGGCTTGGGCCGGCAACGCCGCACTGTGTGATCCAGCCGGGTGCGACCCTGCTCTGCTGCACGCCACCGGAACGGCTGGGCGACTGGTGGGCTCCCGGCGACCGGTGGCCGACCTGGTCATCGAGGCAGACGGTCCGTGGTCCGAGCTGTGGGAGTTGCTGGCCCGGTGAACTAGGAACGGTGGAAACATGGCGGGGTGGAAGACACCCGGGCCGACCAGTGGCTGTGGGCCGTGCGGTTGTACAAGACCCGCTCGGCGGCCACCGAGGCGTGCCGGGGCGGCCACGTGCGGGTGAACGGCTCCCCGGCCAAGTCGGCTACACCGGTCCGCCCCGGGGACCGCCTGGAGGTTCAGTTGCACGGATGGCAACGCAGCCTCGAGGTGGTGACACCCATCGACAAGCGGGTGGGCGCACCGGCCGCCGCCGCCGCCTACATCGATCACAGTCCCCCCCGCCCGCCCCGGGAGGAGGCGGTGGCCGTCTTCACCCGAGAGGCCGGGGCCGGCCGGCCCACCAAGCGGGACCGCCGCCGGCTGGACCGATTCCGGACCTGAGTAGCGTGCGCGCATGCGTTACGTAGAGGCTGGGGGAGCCCGGGTATCGGTGATCGGACTGGGCACGTGGCAGTTCGGATCCCGGGAGTGGGGTTACGGGGCCGGCTACGCCGAAGGCGAGGCCGGCGCCATCCTCCAAAAGGCTCTTGACCTCGGAATCAACCTGGTCGATACGGCCGAGATTTACGCCTTCGGCCGCTCGGAAAAGATCGTCGGCCAGGCCATGGCCGGACGACGCCGCGAGGCCTTCGTGGCCACCAAAGTCTTTCCGGTCATGCCCCTTGCGCCGGTAGTCGAACAGCGGGGCCGGGCCAGCGCCCGCCGCCTGGGCATCGAGCAAATCGATCTGTACCAGGTGCACTGGCCCAACCCGGTGGTCCCTCTCGGTAACACCATGAAAGGCATGCGTTCGCTGCGCGACGCCGGCGTGGTCGACCACGTGGGGGTGAGCAATTTCTCCCTCGGCCGCTGGCAGGAGGCCGATGTCGCCTTGGGCTCGCCCGTCCTGTCGAACCAGGTCCAGTACAGCCTCGTTCAGCGCAAGCCAGAGTCGGAACTTCTGGGATGGGCGACGGCCAACGACCGCATCGTCATCGCTTACAGCCCGTTGGCCCAGGGATTCCTGTCCGGGCGCTACCGGGCCGCTCCCGGCTCCCCCCGCCCGGGGGGGATGCGCGCCTCCAATGCGCTGTTCCAGACCGACAACCTGGAGAAGGGCGAAGCCCTCCTGTCCACCCTGGACCGTATGGCTGCCGCCCACCAGGCCAAGGCGGCCCAGGTGGCCCTGGCCTGGGTCGTCCACCACCCCAACGTGGTTGCCATCCCGGGGGCATCGAGCGTCGCCCAGGTCGAGTCCAACGCTGAAGCGGCCGACCTGGAGCTGAGCAAGGATGAAGTGGCCGAGTTGGATGCCGCGTCGGGCGCGTTCCACCCGCAGACCGGCCCGACGGCCATGCTCAAGGCCCGCCTGCGCCGCTGAGTTCTCCCCCCGCCGCTCCGGCACCTTGACATTCTTAGCGAGTGCTAGATATACTTTGCATCAACCGAACAAGGAAACAGGAGACCCCCCATGCCCACCGCACTCACCGAGATCACCGAGCGCTTCCAGGACCAGGTCCTCGAATTCGTTAAGACCGGCCAGGAGGCCGTCATCGACGCTGTCCGCAGCCTGTCCAGCACCGTCGAGGGCGTCCTGCCCGAGGCGGCCAAGACCGGTCTGGCCACCAACATCCCCGTGGCCACCGAGGCCGTCGACTCCGCCTTTGGCTTTGCCGGCAAGGTCCTCGAGGCCCAGCACGGCTTTGTCACTCAGGTCCTCGGGGCCGTCACGCCGGGCACCTCCGCGCCGGCCGCGCCCGCCACCAAGGCCACCCGGACCCCCAAGTCCGGCACCGTCGCCGCCGCCTGAACCCCCCCTCGGGTAGCGGTAAAGAGCGAAGGGGCGACCTCAGCGTCGCCCCTTCGCCGCGCCCCGGACCGGTCGGCTCGACCCTGGCCTCCCCGCTCGGATGCCCACCCGTGGTTACGGTTGCCGTGATGGACACGGACGGTGAGGACGAGGTCCTCGAGGAACGGCCCGGTCGGCGATCACGGGCGCTCAAGGACAGAGTGATCAAGGAGCAGTCCCAGTCCCTCCAGGCCCACCTGGAGACCCTGGGCAACTTCATCCACAGCCAGCGCAAGCTGGCCAACCTCTCCCTGCGCGAGCTGGCCGAGCGGACCAACGTCTCCAATCCGTACCTGAGCCAGATCGAGCGGGGCCTGCATGAACCATCCGTCCGGGTGCTCCGCTCCATCGCCCGGGCTCTCAACGTCTCGGCCGAGACCCTCCTGGCCCAGGCCGGCATCCTCGAAGGCGAGGAGGTCGGCGGTAGCGGAGCGCCCGAACTCAGCACCGAGGACGCCATCCGAGCCGACCGGTTCCTGAGCAACTCCCAGAAGGAGGCTCTCCTCACCGTCTACCGCTCCTACCGGGCCGCCTCCGCCTGAGCGCCGGTGCCGGCCGCGCCGGGGCTAGTCTGGGAACGCATGTTCGACCTGGATGGGCTCAATCCCGAACAGCGGGCCGCCGTCAACCACGATGACCGGCCCCTGCTGGTCCTGGCCGGGGCGGGTACGGGCAAGACCGCCACCCTGGCCGCCCGGGTGGCGACCCTGCTCGAGCGGGGGGTCCCACCCGAGCGGATCTGCCTTCTCACCTTCTCCCGTCGGGCCTCCACCGAGATGCTGGGCCGGGCCGGGCGCATGGCCGACCCCTCTCTGGCCGCCCGGGTGGTGGGAGGCACCTTTCATGCCGTGGCCACCCAGCTGCTGCGCCGCTACGGGGCCCTGATCGGCCTGGACCCGGGGTTCAGCGTCCTGGACAGCGCCGACACCACCGAACTCATCGGGCTGGTCCGCCACGACCTTGGCCTGTCGGGCACCCTCGGAGCGCGATTTCCCCGAAAGGAGACGCTGGCCTCGGTTCTGAGCCATGTGGCCAACGCCCAGGTGAAGCTGTCCGAGGTCCTGGCCCACTCTTTCCCGTGGTGCGCCGAGGACATCGAGGGCATCCGGGCCGTATTCAGTGCCTACACGGCGCGGAAGCGGGCCCAGCAACTCTGCGACTTCGATGACCTTCTGCTCCTCGTGCGAGCCATCGGCACCAGCGATGTGGGCCAGCGCGCCCTCGCCTCCTTGTTCGATCACGTCCTGGTCGATGAATACCAGGACGTCAATCGCATCCAGGTCGACCTGGTCGACCTCCTCCGGCCCGGAGGCACCGGTCTCAGCGTGGTGGGCGATGACGCCCAGGCCATCTACGGCTTCCGAGCCGCCACCACCGCCGCCATTTCCGAGTTCCCTGATCGCTACGCCGGCGCCGTCGTGGTCCGCCTCGAGCACAACTACCGGTCGACCCCACCCATCCTGGCCGTGGCCAACCAGGTGATGGCTGACGCCCCCGAGGGTCCCACCAAGACGCTGTGGTCCGAACGGACGGGCCGGCGCCGGCCGATCCTGCGCACCTGCACGGATGAGTCCGCCCAAGCCGAGGCGGTCTGCGAGTCGGTTCTCTCTCACCGGGAGGCGGGCGTGGCCCTCAACCAGCAGGTGGTCCTCTTCCGGGCCGCCCACCACTCCGACCTGTTGGAGCTCGCCCTGGGCAGGCGGCGGATCCCCTATGTCAAGTACGGGGGTCTTCGATTCGTGGAGGCCGCCCACGTCAAGGACTTCCTGGCCCTGCTCCGCCTGCTGGACAACCCGTGGGACGAGCTGGCCTGGTTCCGCATCCTCCAGCTCATGGAGGGCATCGGGGCCGCCACCGCCCGGCGGGTGATGGATCAGCTGGGCGTGCGCCGCTCCGGCGGCGGAAACGCCGCCAGCCCGGCCGAAGGGCCATCACCAGTCCGCGCCGGTGCTGATCGCAACCTGTCCCCGGTGGCCCAACTGCTGGCCGCCGCTCCTTCGGTGCCCGCCCCGGCCCGGGACGAGCTCAATGGATTACGGCGGGCCCTGGGGGCCTGCCTGTCCGACCCGGCGCCGACGGTCGGGGCGCAGGCCGACACCGTGGCCCGGTGGCTTACCCCTATCGTCCAACGGCGCTACGACGCCGCCGCCGCCCGCTGCGGGGATCTCGAGCGCCTGTCGGAACAGGCGGCCGCCGCCCCGACCCGGGACCGCTTCGTGGCCGACCTGACCCTGGACCCTCCGGTGATAGCGGGGGACATGGCCGGCCGGCCCGTTTTGGATGACGACTGGCTGGTCCTGTCCACGGTCCATTCCGCCAAGGGCGGGGAGTGGGACGTCGTCCATGTCATCCACGCCGCCGACGGCGCCTTTCCTTCCGACATGGCCACCGGTGACCTCAACGGGATAGCCGAGGAGCGGCGGCTCTTCTACGTGGCCGTCACCCGGGCCCGCGACGCCCTGGAGATCAGCTCCCCCCTGCGCTACCACCACCATCGCAACCGGCTGGACGACCGGCATGGTTACGCCCCGCTTTCCCGGTTCCTGTCCGAGTCGGTGCGTTCACTCATGGACACCGAACAGGCCGGCGGGCGCTATTCCTTCCCCGAGGCCGTCGACGTCCCTAAGGGCTCCGGCGTCGGGGCGGTTGACGCCCTTCTGGCCGATCTCTGGTCCTGAACTCAAGGCGGTCGAGAAGGTCCCACCGATCACTTACGGGGTGGATCGCTCCATCCAGAACGACTTGGCGTGCTTGCCATCCTCGGGCAGTACCAGAGCCCAGAGCGGGTCGAGCTTCGCCTTGAGGGCCGACTCCTGCGTGACGTACCAGGCCGGAAACACCGGTGACCACCCCGGAGCACCGCAGAGGAGCATGGCGGCCAGCAGATACTGCTCCCCATACCACCGCCGCTCCCAGCCCGGTGGATAGTCCCAGGGGAGAAATATGTCATCGATACAAACCAGGACCCCAGGGGGGATCTTCGGAAGCACGTCCAAGAAGGCGACGACGGCATCGGAGTTCATGAAGGCGCAGTGAGAACCGTCGAGGACCAAGATGTCACCGGCGGTCAACTCGGAGAAAAGGGTTAGATCACTCGCCTCCAACGGTGTTCGGATCGACCGGTCGACCAGGGCATCGATCTCCGCACGGGGCTGGGGATCGACGGAGATGATCCGGGTGGCCAGACCATGGTCATCGATGGCCCGCCGGGCAAACATGGTCGAGAATCCCGATCCGATCTCCAGATAAGTGGCCGGCCGACGCTCGCTGATGAAGGCGTACAGCGCCACCGCATCGAGCCCGCCCCAGTAGTCGTTCTGCCACGTCAACCGGCCATCCTCGCTCCGCCCGCCGGGGATTCGGGAGACATCCTCTTCATAACCCAGGAACGAGCTCACTACCCTCTCGTATCGAGCCTCCCCCGCCGCCAACTCGTCCAGGAGTCCCTGGTGCGGCGGTTTGCCCCAGCCGTAGCGTGGTGAGGGGTGGAGTCGGTACTCGAACAGTCCGACTGACCGCCGACCGAGATCGGAGCTCTCCAGGGCGCGGACCAGAAGAGGCTGTGCCCACCGCCGGGCAAAGGACCCGAATGACGCCGAGTCCGATCGCCAAGGCGGCACTGAGCGAGGCTAACCGCGGATCAGGCCGGCCGGCCGGTCACCGGACCGGGCGGCCCAACGGCCGGTATCACCAGCCGTCGCGGGTCAGGGGCATCCCGCTGCGACCCTGAGGGTCGGGACGCACGCCGAGGATCTGGTGGATGGCAATCTCGTTCTCTTCGAAGCTGACCGCCGAACCGGTCATGTAGATCTTCCACGCTCGGGCCCGGGGCTCACCCACCAGGGCGACGGCCTCGTCCCAGTTGTCTTCCAGGTTCGCCACCCAGTGGCGCAGGGTGAGGGCGTAGTGCTCGCGTAGGGATTCGACGTCCCTGACCTCGAAGCCGGCTTTCTCCATCTGCAGGACGGTGTCGCCCACGTCGTGCAACTCCCCGTCGGGGAACACGTAGCGGGCGATGAAAGTGTCCTTACCCATCACCGCGCCCTCCGGAGTGGAGATGGCGTGATTGAGGAGCCGGCCACCGGGGCGCAGACGACGGAAGATCTGGGAGAAGTACCCATCAGCATTGGCCCGGCCGACGTGCTCGAACATGCCGATGCTGGAGACGGCGTCGAAAGGCGCGTCGTCCGGCAGCTGGCGGTAGTCGCACAGGTGGACCTGAGCCAGGTCGTCCAGACCGGCGTCCTCGATGCGTCGGCCGGCAAGTTCACACTGGGCCTCGGAGATGGTGGCCCCGACCGCGCTGACGCCATGGTGGCGGGCGGCGTGCATGACCATCCCGCCCCATCCGGACCCGATGTCGAGGAGGCGCTGGCCTTCGGTCAGGCCGAGCTTCCGACAGATGAGCTCGTACTTGGCCTCCTGGGCCTCCTCCAGTCCGGCATCGGGCTTTACGAAGCGGGCGCAGGAATAGGTCATGGTCGGGCCCAGGACCAGCCGGTAGAACTCGTTGGAGACGTCGTAGTGGTGGGCGATAGCGGCGGCGTCACGCCGCCGCGAGTGCAGGCGACCGCGTAGTCGGGCCTCCTCCTGCGGCGGGGGGAGGGGCCGGCCCAGAACCCCGAGACGGCCGGCGGCCCGCAAGGTCGAGATGAGCACTGAAGGTGGGATCTTCCAGTCCGGCGGGGCGGCTCGAGCCACCTGGCGGAGAGCCTCAAAGATGTCCCCTTCCACCGTCAGCCCTCCGGTCACATAAGCGCGCCCGAAGCCGAGATCGTTGGGCCGGTACAGGACCCGGCGGAGGGTCTCCGGCCCGTCAATGGTGACGGTGGCCACCGGATCCGACATCCGTCCGAACGTGCTCCCGTCCCAGAATCGGACCGAGACATCCGGTTCGGGGCCGAGCAGGAACCCGAACAGAGGACTGAAGGCGGAGGCCACCGTCGCTACTGCCAAGGCCTACCCTCCGGCCAGGGCCCGGGCCGAGGTGCAACTCATGTCACCGTTGGGCTCGATGACGGCGTCGGGGCCGAGCTTCCACGCCGGGTTGGCGTTGAGAGCCAGGGGCGGCACCTGCCAGGCCGCCGAAGCCGGACGCAGCACGTGTTCCAGATACGCCCAGCCCGCATTGGCGGGAAGAACCTTGTGCTCCAGGACATCGATGACGACGGCATCGGCACCGGCGTCACCGAGGGCGCCGCTGTGGAAGGCGGGCACCACCACCGTCGGAATGCCGAGGCCGGGATCCTGGGGGGCGGCCACGGCGTCAGCCACCGGTTCGACGGCCACCTGTTCGATGCCCTTGATGGGACAGCTCAACAGCGACCGGACGGTCGGCGCCTGGTCGACGATGGACTGGAACAAGGCGGTGGAGGGCGAGATCCTGAACGGCGAGATGGTGCCGAGAGTATCCGTCAGTCCCTGCAGCCCGAGTCGTCCGACCACTCCCCACCCGTCGGTCCCTGCCGGTGGGTAGTAGGCCCGACCGGGCGTGACCAGGGGGCTCATCAGAACCACTTGATCGACCGGCGCCTTCGGATACCGGGCCAGGAAGGTTTCGGCCACCAGTGAGCCCTCGCTGACGGCCACCAGGCTGACATTGTGATGATCCCGCACGGCCAGCGCTTCGACCTGGGCATCCATCTCCTGATCGAGCACGTCGAGGCTGGCCACGGTGTCAGAAGCCTGGAAGGCGCGGGGCCGGCCGGATGAGTCGAGGCCGGCGTAGGAGAAGCGAACCTCATCGAACGGACCGGGAAGCCAGGGCCCGCTGGTGCCGTCCCACTTGGTGCCGAAGCCCGAGGCGATCAGCACCGGGGCACCGCGGCCGGGGCGGGGAACGGTGGCAGCCTCGGCCGCCGAGCTGGCGCGCTCTTGGCGGGCCCGGGCGCCGGCCACGGCAAAGCCGATGCTGGCCCCCCCGACCACAATGATCAACATTCCGGCCATGGAAGCCGGCACCACCGGGAGGAACCGCACCGAGCGCCGCTCGGACGTCACGGCGCCGACCACCCCCCGCCAGGCCCAGGCGTTGAACAGTCCGCCCAAGGCGGCCACCGGGATGGAGAGGCGGCCCGGGCTGATGCCGCTGACGCCCGAGCAGATCGTCATGACCAGGAAGGTGAGGGCGATCCAACCGATGGCCCGCAGTGGGACGGTGCGCCGCCACCAGTCCGAGGACACCGCCCCGGGGCCGATGAGCACGGCCACCGCCAGTACCGGCGGCACGGCGGCAAAGAACAGCCAGGACAGTGACACCACCGCCATCCCGAACAGCAACATGACCCACGGGGCCAACAGCACGGCGGCTACCACCGTGAAAATGAGGCTGCGAACCCATGCCCCACCGAAGGCGGGTCGCTCCCCCAGGCGATCGGCCGGCCAGGCCTCCCGGACGATCAGGGCGTCGAGGCTGCTCCGGAATACCAGCAGCGCGGCCAGTTCCAGGAGGAAGGCCGGTAGGGACTGGTGATATACGACCAGCCAGCGCAGGTCATGGAACAGCCCGAAGGGCGCGGCCGCGGTGACCTGGGGAGCCAGGCCGCCGGCCCAGGTGGCTCCCAGTGCGGTCAGCAGGGCCGCCTCCACCACGGCCACGGTCACGCACAGCGCTATGAGGCGGGGCTTTTCCAGGAAGATCAGCCCGGCTGGTCGTAGGGGGGGACCTTCGACCATGCGAGCGAACTTACCCGGGGGGATGGCCGACCCAACTCCGGGCCGACTCCGGCGCGGGGTGAAAGGTCGGGTCGGCTCAGGAACCCGCCGCCGCCCGGGCCATGAGGTGGCGGTCCTCGAACCACGGGCGCAGGGCCAGCTGAATCGGAGGGAGGTGGCCGTAGAGGAGCAGACCGTGGCCGGGGGCGATCCGACGCAGAGAGTCGGCCGGAGCCAGCCGGCGGTGGGCGACCGACTCGGTGGTGGTTCGGGCCCCGTCGGCGCCCAGTGTCTCGGAGGCCTCGCAGTCAGCGGAGTCGCCCACCAGGCTGCTGAGCGCCTCCAGGGTGGCCGGGTCACTGACTCCGGAGAGCAGAATCTTGGCCCGGTGGTTGT
>Ga0307373_10003844_pt1 | contig 25708 bp, 19 predicted proteins | sample OX2MG_FD_202534 | JGI IMG/M metagenome (GOLD analysis project Ga0307373, IMG submission 202534) | Soil microbial communities from Risofladan, Vaasa, Finland - OX-2 | ecosystem: Environmental > Terrestrial > Soil > Coastal area > Acid sulfate soil | place: Finland: Risofladan, Vaasa | collected...
GAAAAGGCGACGGGGCCAAATGGGCGCGGTCATGGTTTGTGATGGATTCGTGATCGGATGATTCGCCGGGTGGCCGGCGAAGCGCCGGCAGGCGGCTCTGGCGTAACCACCCGGTCACGCCCACGCATGAGAATCTGGCGTCGGCGTTTTGCCAGGTGCGCGATCGCGGGCGATGTTTGCGCCGCAACGAGGCGCGCGACATCGGCGCGCACCGCGGGGCAGTTGAGCAGCTGCGAGTGCTCCAGCCAGTGTGGGTCGGGGTAATAGGCGAAAACCATCTGCCCGTCCTTCAAGCTGTCGATGACCCGTCGGGCGACACGGATGCTGACCGCCGGGCAACCCCAACTGCGGCCGATGCGACCCTCGCGCTTCGCGAACTGCCGGCTGACGTAGCGGGCGCCGTGGATCACGATGGCGCGCCTCAAGGCATGGTCGTTGAAGCCCGGGTCCAAGCCCTGCAGGCGCAGCGAGTAACCCTTGTCACCCTGGTAGGTGCCGAGGGTGCGATACAGGCCCAAGCTCGATTCCAGGCTGCCCGCGCTGTTCGAGAAGCGCGTCGCCAGGTCGCCGCCGGAATTGCGGCCGTGCGCCACGAGTTCGTGCATCAGCAGGCGCGGCTCGTGCAGATCGAAGATCCATAGCCGCCGCCGCGTGGATGGCTGTGAAAAGTCGATCACCGCCAGCCGCTCGACGGACGCGACGCCGTGCCCTGCGGCACACTGCAGCGCATCCAGGGCGAGCCGGACGGCGAGTGGATTGGCGCCGGGCGCAAGCTGCGCGAGGCTGCGCCAGGACGGCAATCCGGCCGCGCGCGCGTGCGCGCCGAGCAGCGACAAGGCGACGCCCAGCACAGCGACCGGCCGGCGGCGCGATCGTGCGATCATCCGTCGATGGTAGCCGAGTGGCGCCGGATTATCTGGATTTGGGGCCGGCGCGGCGCGCCACGCTCAGGACGCCGGTGGCGCGTCGGCGAACGGCCGTACCGGGGGATTCGCCGTCGCGCTGCGGCGAATCTGCGCCAACCAGGCGACGAATGCCTGCACGCTCGGATTCTGTGCGTTCGCGCGGGTGTAGACCGCGCAATAGTCATATTGCAGCGGCATGCGCGACGCGAACGGCATCACCAGCCGGCCGTGTGCCAGGTCGTCCTCCGCGAGCATCGATTGGCCGAGCACCACGCCGCAGGCGGCGCACGCGAGATCGATGCCGAGACTCGAGGTGTCGGTGGTATGACCGAGTTCGAACCGCGGCTGGCGTGCCTCGCCGACGCGGGCGAACCACGATTCCCAGGTCGGATAAGAGGAGAATCCACTGCGCCAGGCGACGTGGATCAGATCCTCATCGCGCAGCGAGCCGGGCGATTCGGCCGCGACGCGCCCGGTCGCGATCAGTTCCGGCGCGCACAGCGCGGTGACATGGTCCCTGAGGAACGGCACCGTGATGAATTCCGGGTACAGATGCTCGCCGTACGAGATGCGTACGTCGATGCGGTCGCGGAAGAAATCGACCGGATCCTCGGCGAGATGCAGATCGACCCGAACGTTCGGCTGCGCGCGCAGGAAATCGGGCAGCCGGCGGTTGAGCCAGCGGACGCCGACCGACGGCAGCACGCTGACGATCAGGCGCGAGTGGATCGGTCCGGTGAGCAGGCGCTGCGTCAAGGCCGCGAGGCCATTCATCATCTCGGTGGCCGCCGCCTGCACCGTCACGCCGACGTCGGTCAACAACAGCTGATTGTTGCGCCGGATGAACAATTGCCGGCCGAAGAAGTCCTCGAGTTTCTTGATCTGCTGCGAGACCGCTCCCGGCGTCACGTGCAGCTCGGCGGCGGCGAGCACGAAGCTGCCGAGCCGGGCGCTGGCCTCGAAAGTCTTCAAGGCGTTGAGGGGGGGTAGCTTGCGGCTCATCGGCGTCCAAGCGCTCCGGTACGAATAGTTTTTCTACACGAGTGCGCCGGGGCACGCAACCGCCTCTGCGCGCCCGCGCCGCTATAGCCGCATGCGCGCCCCGTCGGGATCGAACAACGGCCGCGCGATCAGAGTCGCGGCGCGGCGTTCGCCGAGGATCTCGATGTCGAACGCGCGCTCGTGCATGCGCCCGGCCAGCCCGACCGGCAGGTAGCCTTGCGCGAGCGAACGGTCGACGCAGTGGCCGTAGCCGCCGGAGGTGACCCAGCCGACGACCTTGCCCTCGTGCCAGATCGGTTCATCGCCGAGCACGTCCGCATCGTCCGCATCGACGATGAAGCTGACCCGGCGCAGCGCGCCGCCGGTCTCCTTCTCGCGCAGCGCGGCCTCGCGGCCGATGAATTGCGGTTTCGAAAGGTCCACGAAGCGGTCGAGACCCGCCTCGAAGGGGCCGTAGATCGGCCGCAACTCGCGGAACCAGGTCGGGAAGTTCTTCTCCAGGCGCAGGCAGAGCAGGGCGCGCATGCCGAAGTCGACGATGCCGAGGTCGTTGCCCGCCTCCAGCAGCGCGAAATACAGCCGCCGCTGGTATTCCGGCGCGACCCAGATCTCATAGCCGAGATCGCCCGTGTAAGTCACGCGGTTGACCATCGCCGGCACCCGCGCCACGTCCATCGCGCGATGATCCATGAATTTGAGGGCCCCGCCGGACACGTCCTCGTCGGTCAAGCGCTCGAGCACGGCGCGCGACCGCGGCCCGGCGATCGACAGGCCGACGAGTCCCAGGTCCAGGCGGCGGATCTGCACGGAACGGTCGGCCGGCAGATGCGTTTCGAACCAGCGCAGGTGATGAATCTGCGCCTGCGAGGAGCCCCAGATCAAGAAACGCTCGGCCGCCGCGCGTGCAATCGTGAAATCGCCGATCAGCTTGCCGTTCGCGTTCAACATCGGCGTGAGCACGAGGCGGCCGGCGCGCGGCATCCGGTTGGTCATCAGATGCGACAGGAACGCCTCGGCGCCTGGCCCCGCGACCTCGAACTTGGCGAAATTGGCGATCTCGGTGATGCCGACGGCACTGCGCACGGCGAGGCACTCGGCCTTGACGTGCGCGAAATCGTTCGAACGATGGAAGGAAACGATGTCGCGTCGCTCGACCCCGGGCGGTGCGAACCAGAGCGGTGTTTCGAGTCCCCAGCTGTCGCCCATCACGGCGCCGCGCGCGACCATGACGTCGTACAGCGCGGTCGTCTGCTGCGGACGCGCGGCGGGCAGTTCCTCGTTGGGAAAGCGGATCGAGAAGCGGCGCGAGTAGTTCTCGCGTACCTTGGCGTTGGTGTAGCTGCGCGTCGCCCAGCCGCCGAAGCGGGCGACGTCCATCGCCCAGACGTCGAAACCCGGATCGCCTTCGACCATCCACTGCGACAGCGCGAGGCCGACGCCGCCGCCCTGGCTGAACCCGGCCATGACCGCGCAGGCGCACCAGAACCCGGGCAGACCCTGCACCGGCCCGACCAGCGGATTGCCGTCGGGCGAGAACGTGAACGGGCCGTTGACCACGCGCTTGATGCCGGCGTGCTGCATCGCCGGGAAATGCTGGAAGCCGAGCTCGAGCGACGGGGCGATCCGATCGAGATCGGGCGGCAGCAATTGCGCGCCGAAGTCCCACGGCGTCTGCCGCGGCTGCCAGGGGACACAGGCCTTTTCATAAGTACCGAGCACCAAGCCCTTGTGCTCCTGGCGCAGGTAGATCTCGGCCTTGAAGTCGATCGCGTGCGGCAGTTCGTGGCCGCGCTCGCGGTTGAAGTCGATGACTTCCGGCATGTCGTCGGTGACGAGGTACATGTGCTCCATCGCGAGCACCGGCAGCTCGATGCCGACCATGCGGCCGACCTCGCGGGCCCACAGACCGCCGGCGTTGACGACGTGCTCGGCGACGATCTTGCCCTTGTCGGTGATGACCTCCCAGGCGCCGCCGGCGCCCGGGGCGAGCGCGGTCACCCGGGTCTGCAGGTAGATCTCGGCGCCGCCGATGCGCGCCGCCTTGGCGTAGGCATGGGTCGTGCCGTAAGGGTCGAGATTGCCGTCGGCGGCGTCGAGCATCGCGCCGACGAAGTACCGGTCCTCGATCAGGGGCAGCAAGTGCTTCGCCTCCGCGGGCGTGAGGAGCGAGGTCTCGAGTCCAAGGTAGCGCGCGCGGGCGTGCGCCATCTTCAGCCACTCCATGCGCTCGGGGGTGTCGGCGAGCAGCAGGCCGCCGGAGCGATGCAGGCCGCAGGACTGGCCCGAGATGCGTTCGAGCTCATCGTACAGGCCGATCGTGTAGCCCTGGAGTTTGGCGACGTTCGGATCGCCGTTCAGCGTGTGAAAGCCGCCGGCGGCGTGCCAGGTGGAGCCCGAGGTGAGCTGATCCCGCTCGATCAGGACCACGTCCTTCCAGCCCGCCTTGGTCAGATGGTAGAGCACGCTGCAGCCGACGACGCCGCCGCCGATGACCGCGACTCGAGTGTGTGACTTCATGATCGCTGTTGCACTCCAGGTTGTTGTGCGATGTGCGCGACGTGCAGGTCGTAGCCATAGGGCATCGCCGCGTCGAGGATCCAGTCCCAGGTCGATGCCGCGTAGGTATGCAGCACGTACAGCTCGTAGCGCTGCACCCCGCCATGTTCGAGCAACACGCCGGCGTGATGCACGGCGGTCTGCGCGAACGCGCCCACCGGCAAGGCCTTGGGCCGCAGATCCACGGTGACGAGTTTCGCGAGCAGCGCCGCCGCGGCCGCGCCCTCGATCGCGAGACGGATGCGCGCGTGGGTTAGCACGGTGAGCGTACCGAGCTGCGGCGTGACGAGGCGCTCGAGCGCCGGCGGCAGCTGCGGATCGGCGCTCGCGATCCAGAACTGATCGGCGGCGATGCGGTACAGGCGATGCGCGCCACAGACGCTCACCAGCCGCGCCGAGTCCGGCGGCGCGCAGCCGCAAGCTGCCTCGATGGCGGCGCCGAGCGCGGCGCCGGAGCCGCGCAGGACGCCGATCTGCAGCAGCTGGAAGCCGCGGACCTCGCCGATGCGCAGGCCGCGGCCGCCGCCCGCGCCGTCGCGGCCGCCGGCGGCGAGATGCGTCGCGAGGGGCGAGCGCTGCTCAAACATGCAGGCGCTCGCCCTTGGGATCGAGGAACGTGGGCGGGACGATGCGCGCGCGGACTTGCTCCTCGTGCAGCGGAAAGGCGCAGACGATCTCCTCGCCCGCGTGCCGCAGACCGCCCTGGTAGAGCCCGAGGGCGATGAATTTGCCGAGTTCGGCCGACCAGGTCACCGAGGTCACGTAGCCGCGGCCATGGCCGGCGAGCGGTTCGTCGCGCGCGAACAGGATCGCGCCGCCGCGCAGGCGCGCGGCCGGTTCGAGGCATTCGAGCCCGACCAGGCTCCAGCGTTCCGGTGCCTGCAGTCCAGTGCGCGCGCGCAGTGCGCGGCCGACGTAGGCCTTGTCGGGCGCGGCCATCCTGCCGAGGCCGAGATCGTCGAGCGTGGTGCGGTGATCGAGTTCGAGTCCGGCGACGTGGCCCTTCTCGATGCGCAGCGAGGCGAGCGCCTCGAGGCCGTAGGGCCGGATGCCGAGCGGCGCGGCGCGCTCGAGCAGCCGCTGCCACAGGGCGATGCCGTAACCGGACGGGACGTAGAGTTCGTAGGCGAGTTCGCCCGAGAAGCTCAGCCGCAGCAGCCGCAGCGGCACCCCGTCGAGCTCGCACTCGCGCACGCCCATGTGCGGCAGCGCCGCGTCCGTGACGTCGATCTGCGGCAGGGCAAGCGCCAGCGCGGCGCGGGCGCGCGGTCCGGCGAGCGACATTGCGGCCCAGGCGTCGGTCACGGACACGACCTGCACGTCGAGTTCCTGCCACGCGGTCTGCAGCAGGAACTCGAGCCACGACATGACCTCGCCCGCCTGCGCCGTCGTCGTCGTCATGAACCAGCGCCGCTCGCTCAAGCGGGCGGTGGTGCCGTCGTCGAGCACGGTCGCATCGTCGTTCAGCATCACCCCGTAGCGTGCCTTGCCGGCGGCGAGATTGGCGAAGCGGTTGACGTACACGCGATCCAAGAATTGCGCCGCATCGGGACCCTGCACGTCGATCTTGCCGAGGGAGGAGATGTCGGCGAGGCCGACGGCGCTGCGCACCAGGCGCATCTCCTCGACATAGGCGGCGGCCGCATCGGCGCCGGCCCATCGGTAATACCAAGGACGAAGCCAGGGCCCTGCCTCGATCATCGCCGCGCCATGCTCGATGTGCCAGTCGTGCAGCGGCGAGCGGCGCACGGGGCGAAAATGCTCGCCGACGTTCCGGCCTGCCAGGGCGCCGACGCTGACCGGGGTGTACGGGGGGCGGAACGTCGTTGTTCCGGCCTCGCCGATCGCGACGCCGCGCAGGGCGGCCATGATCTGCACCGCGTTCGCATTGCTCGTCTTGCCCTGGTCGGTGCCCATGCCGAGCGTCGTGTAGCGCTTGAGGTGTTCGAGCGCAACGTAACCCTCCTCGCCGGCGATCGCGAGGTCCTGCGTCGTGACGTCGTTCTGCAGATCGACGAAGGCCTTGCCGCCGCAACCGCGCGGCCAGGCGCGCGGCGGCTCGGCCGTATAGGCCTGATCGGCGAGCGGCGGCGGGGGCGCGGGATCGATCGGGCGATCGTGGCCGCAGTGCCGCGCGGCCGCCCGGCCCGCCTCGACGGCCGCGGCGAGCGCCGCCGACAGCGTGAACTCGCCGCCGACCGCGCCCGCGCCGAAATGCCCCGTGGCGTAGCCGCCGGGCACGAAGGCATCGATGTCGGCGCGATAGCGTGGTTTGCGGCCGGTGTGCGAGGTCAGGTGCACCGCCGGCGACCAGCCGCCGGACATGCACAGCAAGTCGCAGTCGAGGCGCCTCCGGCGTGCGCGGCCGGCCTCGGCGACGAGCGCGCCGGCGACGGCGCGCCGCCCTTGCGCGCGCGCGATCGACGCGCCCGTGCGCAGCTCGATGCCGCCGCGCCGCGCGGCCTCCTGCAGCGCCGGCGCGACACGCGCGCGCTGATCGAGGATCGTCACCTCGATGCCGGCGGCCGCGAGCTCGAACGCCGCCTGCCAGGCGCCGTCGTTGTTGGTCGCGACGATCGCGCGCCGGCCGAGCTCGACCGCATAGCGATTCAGGTAGGTCCTCGCGGCCGAGGCGAGCATGATGCCGGGCCGGTCGTTGTCGCCGAAGACGAGCGGCCGTTCCATGGCGCCGGTCGCATAGACGATCGCGGCCGCGTGCAGCGTGACGAAGGTCTCGCGTGCCGCGCCGCGCGCGGGATCGGGCCGTTCATGCTCGTGGCGCTCGAGCAATGCGACCGTGTTGCCGTCGTACACGCCGAGCGCGGTGGTCCGCAGCTGCACTGTGACCGCGGGCAGGGCGCGCACCGCGGCTTCGAGTTCGGCGCGCCAAACCTCGAGTGCGCCGTCCGCCGGCGCCGCGAGCAGCGTGCCGCCGAGCGCCGTGTCCTGATCGATGAGCAGCACTTCGGCGCCGGCCGCGGCCGCGGCGTGGGCCGCGGCGAGGCCGGCGGGGCCGGCGCCGACCACGAGGACGTCCGTGTGGGCGTGGCGCGTTGCATAGCGGTCCGGGTCACGCTCGTGGCGCGCGCGGCCGAGACCCGCCGCACGGCGGATGAACGGCTCGTACCACATCCACGAGCGGCGCAGCGGACCCATGAAGGTCTTGTAGTAAAAGCCCGCGGGCAGCAGCGGCGCGAGCAGGGAGTTGATCGCGCCCAGGTCGAACTCGGCGCTGGGCCACGCATTTTGCCGGCGCGCGACCAAGCCCTCGTACAGCTCGGTCGTGGTCGCGGCGACGTTCGGCGTCGTCCGCGCGCCCTCGCCGAGGGTGAAGAGCGCGTTGGGCTCCTCGACCCCTGCCGCGAGGAAGCCGCGCGGACGGTGATACTTGAAGCTGCGGCCGGCGAGATCGACGCCGTTCGCGAGCAGCGCGGACGCGAGACTGTCGCCTTCGTAGCCGTGCAGAGGCTTGCCCTCGAACCGGAAGCGGATCGGTCGCTGCCGGTCGATCCGCCCGCCCGCCGCAAGGCGTCGCGTGACGCGGCTCATGGCAACTCCGGGGGGCGCGCGAGGCGCGCGGCGCCGACCGCGTTGGTGGCCGTGTCCCGCTCGAGCACGAGCCACTGGCGGCAGCCGAGCACGTGCTGCCAGAATTCGCGGTGCGGGCCGCGCGGATTGTCGAACAGGAACACGTGTTCCTGCCAGGCGCGCGCATCGGTGCTGTCGTGCCGCGGACGGATCTTGGACGCATCGCCGCCGTAGCGAAACTCGGTGAAGTCGCGTTCGCCGCAATGCGGGCAAGGGATCCTCAGCATGGCGTCATTGCCGGTAGGTCCACAGGCCGTAACCGTACTCGTCGAAGCCATTGCCGCGCTCGAAGCGGTCGAGCGACAAGTGCCGGTTGAGCGGGTGCTCGGCGTCGTGGGCGATCGTATGCGCCAGGCACCAGCCGGCCGCGGGGGTCGCCTTGAATCCCTGATAGCACCAGCCGCCGTTGAAGTACAGGTTGCGCAGGGGCGTACGGCCGATGAACGGGCTGCCGTCCGGCGTCATGTCCTGGATCCCGGCCCAGTGACGCAGCAGTCGCAGGCGCGAAATGCCCGGGATCAGGGCCACGGCGCACTGCGCGACGCTCTGCACCTTGGGCAACTGGCCGCGCTGCGTGTAGCTGTTGAATCCATCGATGTGGCCGCCGAACACGAGGCCGCCCTTGTCGGACTGGGAGATGTAGAAGAGCTCCGCACCGAACGAGATCACGTGGTCGACGAACGGCTTGACGGGTTCGGTGACGAAGGCCTGCAGCAAATGGCTCTCGACGGGGAGCCTGAGCCCGGCGAGCGCAGCGACCTGTGAGGAGTGCCCGGCGACCGAGATCGCCGTGCGGCCGGCGGCGATCGCGCCCCGGGTGGTCTCGATTCCGGTGACCCGATCGCCGTCGCGTGTGAATCCGGTAACCGTGCAGTTCTCGACGATGTCGACGCCGAGAGCGTCGGCGGCGCGGGCGTAACCCCAGGCGACGGCGTCGTGCCGCACGGTGCCCGCGCGCCGCTGCAGCAAGCCACCGTGGATGGGGAAGCGCGAGGTCGGCGAGTAGTCGAGGTAGGGTAGCAGGCGCATGACGTCGGCACGCGCGAGCAGCTCCGCGTCGATGCCGTTCAGGCGCATGATGTTGCCCTTGCGCGCCAGCACATCGAGCTGCGACGGACCGTGGGCGAGCACGACCTGGCCGCGCTGCGACAGCATCACGTTGAAATTCAGCTCGTGCGACAAGCCTTCCCAGAGCTGCAGCGAGTGCTCGAAGAACTGCGTGTTGCCGTCGAGCTGATAATTGGAACGGACCAGCGTCGTGTTGCGCCCGACGTTGCCCGAACCGATGTAGGCGCGCTCGATCACCGCGACCCGGCGAACGCCGTGATTCGCCGCGAGGTAGTAGGCGGTGGCGAGGCCGTGCCCGCCGCCGCCGACGATGACGACGTCGTAGCTCGGCTTCGGATCGGCGGACCGCCAAGCCCGCGCCCAGGGCTTGCCGGTCAGCGCATGGCGCGCCAGGGCGAGGGCGGAATAACGGGATGGCATCGTTGGTCGAGATCGTATGGTCGCAAGCGAATGGCCGGTCGCCGTGGCTGATTCAGGCCGGCGTCGAGCAAGGCATTCATGCTAGCGGTTGGCGCCCGGCTTGTCCGTCCCGAAAAAATCGTGGCCGGCGCAGAAAAACTATTCGGCCAGTGGCGTCAGCGCCGGTGCCCGGGCGCACACGCTGCAACGCGGCATCGATCGCCGTCCGCGGCGCAGCCGCGTGCGGTAGCGCAGTTTTTCTTGCCGCCGCAGGAGTTTTTCTCGCTCGACGGCGCAATGCCAATCGCTACGATCCGAGTATCGAACAAGGGGGGGGATGCACCGTGCGACCGAATACGGAACTGGCCTGGGCGATTGCGGCGATCCTGAGCGCCGGCGCGATCGGCGCCGCGCATGCGGCGACAGCGGACGCGGGGAGTAACGCGAGCGATCAACTGCAGACGATCACCGTGACCGCCCAGCGGCGGGCGCAGAACATGCAGGATGTGCCGATCACGATGCAGGCGTTCACGGCGAAGACGCTGGCGCAGCTCAACATCAGCAACTTAGACGATTATATCCGCTACCTGCCCAATGTCTCGGAGTCGACCAACGGACCCGGTCAGGGCAACATCTTCATGCGCGGCCTGAGCGCCGGCAGTGATGCCACGCAGTCGAGCGGCACGATCGGCGGGTTCCCGAACGTCGCGATCTATCTGGACAACCAGTCCGGACAGCTACCGTCGCGCAACCTCGACGTCTACGCGGCCGACCTGAACCGCATCGAAGTCCTCGAAGGCCCGCAAGGCACGCTGTTCGGCGCCGGCGCCGAGGCGGGCGTGATCCGCTACATCACCAACAAGCCGAAGCTCGACGTCACCGAGGGCAACGTCACCGCGGGGTACGGAGTGACCGCACACGGCGACCCGAACACGAACCTGACCGCGGTGCTGAACGTGCCGCTGATCAGCGACAAGTTGGCGCTGCGTGCGGTCATCTACAATGACAGCCGCGGCGGCTACATCGACAATGTGCCGGCGACCTTCACGCGGCGCAACACGGATCTCGGCATCTATTACGCCAATTACCCCGCGGTCAATGGCCAGTGCCCGAACGGGCAGCCGAACAGCGGTTCCTGCGTGCCGCCCGGCAGTACGCCGATCAACAACTACAACATCGCCAAACGCGCGATCAATCCGGTGACCTACAAGGGCGCGCGCGCCGAGCTGCTGTACAAGATCGACGACGATTGGAACATCCTGCTCACGCAGATGTATCAGAACATGGATTCGGAGGGGGTCTTTTACCAGCAGCCGAACGCCTCGGACGGCGCGGCGCTGCAGCCGCTCGAGGTCACGCTGTTCAACAATGCCTACGACAAGGATAAGTTCGCGAACACGGCGTGGACCGTCAACGGCAAGCTCGGCGTACTGCACGCGGTCTACACCGGCGGCTATCTCGTGCGCCACGTCGATCAGGTCGGCGACTATACGAACTACGCCCGCGGCGTCTATGCCGATTATTATCAGTGTTACGGCCCGAACACCGGATACTCGGTGGCGAATCCGAATCCGCCGGGTTTCGGCGACCCGAACTTGCAGTCGACTTGCTATTCGCCGAGCGCGACCTGGCAGGAGACCGAGCGCAACGAGCACGTGCAGCACGAGTTGCGTCTGAGCACGCCCGATGATTGGCGCCTGCGCGGCATCGCCGGGGCCTACTTCGAGGACGACAAGCTGTTCGATCAGACGGACTGGGGCTACAAGACGGTGCCGAGCTGCACCTCGAACGGCCCGTCCGGATCGCCCGGCAACTCCGGTTGCTTCTCCAACGTCGGCACGTACCCCGGGAGCAGCGTCGAGAACCCGGGCGTGCAGCCGGACAACATCGCCTTCTTCGAGGATACGCGGCGCGACGTGCGCCAACTCGCGTTCTTCGCCTCGATGGATTTCGACATCATCCCGAAGGTGTTGACGATCACCGCGGGCACCCGCCACTACCGCTTCGACAATTACTTCAAGGGCAGCGTGTCGAGCAGCTTCGGCTGCTTCGAGCAGGGTGTTCCGGCCGGCGGCTGCATCGCCGGCGCGAACAATCTCGATGCACGCAATCTGCAGGACACCGAGTCCGGCTGGCGCAGCCGCGCGAACCTGACCTGGCACGTCACGCCGGACGTCATGCTGTATTACACCTTCTCCCAGGGTTTCCGTCCCGGCGGCTTCAACCGCAACGGCGGCAGCGAATACATCTATGGGCCCGCACAGCCCGGACCCAACGGCACGGTCGTCGCCTACAAGCAATTCGTGCTGCCGAGCAGCTACCAGTCCGACAGCCTGACGAACAACGAAGTCGGCTGGAAGACGGAGTTCCTGCAACACCGGCTGCAGTGGAACGGCGCCCTCTATCAGGAGAACTGGAACAACGTCCAGGTCGGCTTCTTCGACCCCGGTCAGACCGGCAACCTCGCCTTCGGCACGAACGGCCAGAACTTCCGGGTACGCGGCCTCGAGACCTCGCTCATTGCCCGCGTCACCGCCGGCCTCACGCTGCAGGGCACGGCGTCGTGGAATCACAGCGAGCAGACCAACTCGCCGGCCTTGATCGACGGCAATCCGCTCGACAAGGCGAACTACGGCAAGCCGATCACCGAGGCGTGCAGCAGCGCCGGCGTGAACTGCACGCCGATCTCCAACCTGTTCGGGCCGGTCGGCAGCCCGAGCGCCAATTCGCCGCCGCTGCAGTTCAGCCTGCGGGCCCGCTACGAGTGGATGCTCGACGAGTATCGCTGGTTCGTGCAGGCGGGCGCTTCGCACACCGGGCACTCGTTCACGCAGGCGGGGGCGAATCCGTCGCTCTCGGCCGGCAGTGCGATCAACACGACCGTGCTGCGCTTCGAGAATCCCGCGTACACGACCTATGATGCCTCCTGCGGCGTCGCGAAGGGCGCGTGGAACGCGCAGGTGTACGGCCAGAACCTGAGCAATTCGAATGACAGCGTGTTCACCAACACCGATCAGTTCATCGTCGCGCAGACGGTGCTGCGGCCGCGGGTGATCGGCGTCTCGTTCGGTTACAAGTTCTAGCGGCGATGAGCGAACGCGAGACGCTGCGCCGCTACACGCCGCCGGCGCGCGATCCGGCCGTCGTCGAGGCGATCGACGCATTCGTCGACCGCCGCAGCGCCGCCGGCGGCTCCCGGCCGGTGAGCAAGGCCGCGGCGGGCCCGGCTCCCCGCGCCGGCCTCAGCCCCCGCGCCGGCCTCAGCCGCCGTATGAGTAGGCGAGATGCAGCAGGATCTTGTCGCCGGCCTGCAAGCCCTTGATCGTCGGGGGCGGGAAGTGCACGGCCAAGTGCATGCCCATCGAGGTCACGTCGACCATGCCGGTCTTGTGATTGACCTTGGTCACGGTGCTCGGCATTGCATGTGCGCCGAGCGTGCCGGCCGGGTGCGCGGCCTTCATCGCATGGGACATGCCGGCGGCGCCGGCGGTGCCGAACGCCGCGAGCGTGAACGCGAGTGCCGCCGCGGCGGTGCAGATCTTCAGTGATTTCATGTGTCGCTCCTGCAAGGCTGAGTGGTTGCCCCCTGCATTTTGAATCGAACTGCGCCGCGGCCGCAAGCTGGCCGGCAGCGGCGCCCCGCGGCCGGCGCCGCGGCCTCAGATGATTTTCTTGGCCGCCAGCGAATCGATCTCTTCGGCGCTCATGTGCAGGACGTCGCGCAGCAACTCGCGGGTGTCGGCGCCGAGGGCCGGCGGCGCACTGCGGTAGCGGACCGGCGTCGCCGACAGGCGCAGCGGGCTCGCGACCTGGGGCACGCTGCCGGCCACCGGGTGCGGGAGGTCGAGGCGCATGCCGCGCGCTTGCACCTGCGGATCCGCGAACACCTCGTCCAGCGCGTTGATCGGGCCGCAGGGCACCTGCGCGCGCTGCAGCCGTTCGACCCACTCGGCGGTGCTGCGGGCCGCGGTGGCGGCCCGCAGCAGCCCGATCAAGTCCTGGCGGTTCGCGACGCGTGCCTCGTTCGAGGTGAAACGGGCGTCGCCGGCGAGTTCGGCGTGGCCGAGTTCGGCGCAGAGCCGCGCGAACTGCGCATCGTTGCCGACCGCGACGACCATGTGCCCGTCGGCGGTCGGGAAGTCCTGGTAGGGCACGATGTTCGGGTGCGCGTTGCCCATGCGCACCGGCGGCGTGCCGCCGACCAGGTAGTTCATCGCTTGATTGGCGAGGCAGGCGACCTGCACGTCGAGCAGCGCGACGTCGATGTACTGACCCGCGCCGCTGCGTTCGCGGTGGGCAAGCGCGGCGAGAATGCCGATCACGGCGTACAGGCCGGTGAGGATGTCGGTCATCGCGACGCCCACCTTCTGTGGTCCCGCGCCCGGCTCGCCGTCCTTGGCGCCGGTGATGCTCATCAGTCCGCCCATCGCCTGGATCAGAAAATCGTAGCCCGGCCGCGCGGCGTAGGGTCCGGTCTGACCGAAGCCGGTGATCGAGCAATAGATCAAGCGGGGATTGATCTCGCGCAGCGACTCGAAGTCCAGGCCGTGCGCCTGCAAGCCTCCGGTCTTGAAATTCTCGATCAGCACGTCGGCGCGCGCGGCCAGATCCTGCACGATCCGGCGACCCAGCGCCGTCGTGAAGTCGACGGTCAGCGATTTCTTGTTGCGGTTCGCGCAGAGGAAGTACGCCGCGTCCGCGTTGCCGCCCTCCGCCGCGTTTTGCAGGAACGGCGGCCCCCAGCTGCGCGTGTCGTCGCCGGCGCCCGGACGCTCGATTTTGTACACCTGCGCGCCGAGGTCGCCGAGGATCTGGCCGGCCCAGGGGCCGGCGAGAACCCGTGACAGATCGAGCACCGTGAGATGCGAGAGGGCCTGGCTCACGGCACGGTCCGCGAGTCGCGGCGCCGACGCATCAGGGCGGCCCGGCCTCGGCGATCACGCGGTTGCGCAGCAGCCCGATTCCATCGATCTCGACGACGATCTCGTCGTCGGGCCGCAGCCAGACCGGCGGCTCGCGTTTCATGCCGACCCCGCCCGGGGTGCCGGTGACGATCACGTCGCCGGCGGCGAGCGGTGTCCACGACGAGATGTACGCGATCAGCCGGTCGATCGGGAAGATCATCTCGCCGAGGCGCGCCTCCTGCATCACCCGGCCGTTCAGGCGCGTCTGCAGGCATTGCGCGCCGATCGGCCCGGTCTCCTCGGGCGTCACCAGGAACGGACCGAAGCCGCCGGTCGCCGGAAAATTCTTGCCGGGCGTGAATTGGGTCGTGTGACCTTGAAAATCCCGGATCGAAGCGTCCTGGTAGCAGGCATAGCCCGCGACGTGAGCGTGGGCTTCGGCAGCCGGAATGTCGCGGCCGGGTCTGCCGATCACGACGGCGAGCTCGCCCTCGTAGTCCATCTTGGCCGAATGGCGCGGTCTGACGAGCGCCCCGTCGTGCCCGACCTGCGTGTCGGCGAAGCGCGTGAACACCGTCGGCTGAGCGGCCTTCAGCCGTCCGGTCTCGAGCCTGTGGTCCTCGTAGTTCAAGCCGATGCAGAGGATCTTCGCCGGGTTCGGGATCACCGGCAGGAACGTGATCTCGTCGAGCCGGTGGTCGGCGGGCGCGCCCGCGATCGCGCGTGCGGCGGCGGCGAGCGCATCGCGCGTGAGCAGTGCGCGCAGATCCGCACATTGCGCGCCGAGCCGCGGCGCGAGGGCGAAGACCGCATCGCCGTCGCAGATGCCGTAGCCGGGCCGGCCGCCGGCGAGATAGGACAGGAATCGCATACAGGGTTCTCGAGCGGCTGGCGCCGACGCGCGGCATTATAGCCGACTTTGCCGGCGGCACGGCGCGGCGAGCCGCGGAAGTTCGCCGCGGTTCGCTTACAATGCGCATTTTCCCCGAGCCGCGACCCAACGATGCCGAACCGTAATTTCACCAGCGACAACGTCGCCCCCGCGGCCGCGGCGGTGATGGCGGCCGTCAATGACGCCAACCAAGGCGATGCCGCATCCTACGGCGCCGATGCGCTGAGTGCGCGCCTGCAGAGTGTCGCGAGCACCGTGTTCGAAAAGGCCGTCGCCGTCTTCCCGGTCGCGACCGGCACCGCGGCCAATGCGCTCGCGCTCTCGCAGCTCGTCCCGCCGTACGGCGCGGTCTACTGTCACGAGACCGCGCACATCGTCACCGACGAATGCGGAGCCCCCGAACTGTACACCGGCGGGGCGAAGCTGATCGGTCTGCCCGCGGCCGACGGCAAGGTCGATGCGCAGCGGCTGCGTGCGGCGATCGGGCTCGCGCTCGACATGGGCGTACACCACGTCAAGCCGGCCGCGGTCAGCGTGACGCAGGCGACCGAGTGGGGCACGGTCTACCGGCCGGCCGAAGTCGCCGCGCTTGCTGCGATCGCCCGGGAACACGGCCTCGGGTTGCACATGGACGGGGCGCGCTTCGCCAATGCGCTCGCGCACCTCGATTGCTCGCCGGCCGAAGCGACCTGGAAGTGCGGCGTCGACGTGCTGTCGCTCGGCGCGACCAAGAACGGCGCACTCTGCGCCGAGGCGGTCGTGTTCTTCGATGAGCGCCTGGCGGCGGACTTCGCCCGGCGGCGCAAGCGCGCGGGGCACCTCTGGTCGAAGATGCGCTTCCTCAGCGCGCAGCTGCTCGCCTACCTGAGCGAGGGGCTGTGGCTCGCCAACGCGCGGCAGGCGAACGCGATGGCCGCCGCGCTCGCCGCCGGATTGCGGGCGATGCCCGCCGCGCGGCTGGTGCAGCCGGTGGAAGCGAACGAGCTGTTCGTCGCGCTGCCGGCGGATGCGGTAGAGGCGCTGGAGCGCGCCGGCTTTCTCTTCTATCGCTGGCCGGTCGAGGGTCTCGGCGGACGGATCGCGATCCGACTGGTGACCTCGTACGCGACGCAGGCGGCGGACGTCGAGGTCTTGCTCGCGGCGTTGCGCTCGGCCGCCGCCGGCGGCGGATGAGCCGCGAGGATCTGTGGCTTGGGCTCGACACCGGCGGCACGTTCACCGACGCCGTGCTGCTCGCGGGCGGCGTGCACGTCGTCGCGAGTGCCAAGGCCTTGACGACGCATTGGGATCTCGCAATCGGCATCGGCGGAGCGATCCGCGCGGTGCTCGCTGCGATGCCCGCGGGCCGGCGCCGCGACGAGGTGAGCCTGGTGTCGGTGTCGACGACGCTCGCCACCAACGCGGTCGTCGAGAACCGCTTCAGCCCGATCTGCACGCTGCTGATCGGTTTCGACGAGGCGATGCTCGCGCGCTCGGGGCTCAATCGCGCCGGCGCCGGCGCCGTGCTGCGGATCGGCGGCGGACACGACGCCGGCGGCGATGAATCCGAGCCGCTCGATGAGGCCGCGATCGCGCGAGCGATCGAGGCGCACGCCGACCGGGTCGAGGCGTTCGCGGTCGCCGCGCGTTTCTCGGTGCGCAATCCCGCACACGAGCTGCGCGCCCGGCGGCTGATTCGCGAGCGCTGCGGCAAGAGCGTGACCTGTGCGCACGAGCTCAGCTCGAAGCTCGACGCCCCGCGCCGCGCGCTCACCGCGGCGTTGAACGCGCGCCTGACGCCGCAGATCCGCCACCTGACGCTCGCCCTCGCGCGCGTGCTGGTCGAGGAGTCGATCGACGCGCCGCTGATGATGGTCAAGGGCGACGGCTCGCTGATGCGCGCGGACGTCGCGCTCGAGTGCCCGGTCGAGACCGTCCTCTCCGGCCCTGCGGCGAGCGTCGTCGGCGCCGGGTTCCTGACCGGTCTCGCCGACTTCGTCGTCGCCGACATGGGCGGCACGACCACCGACGTCGCGGTCGTCGCCAACGGCCGCCCCGTCGTCAACGGCGACGGCGCGCTGATCGGTGGCTGGCGGACCATGGTCGAGGCGGTCGACGTGCGCACCTGCGGCCTCGGCGGCGACAGCGAGGTCGTGATCGACCGCGACGGACACCTGGCCGTCGGGCCGCGCAAGACGATGCCGCTCGCGCTGCTCGCGACGCTGTATCCGGACGTCCTCGCGGATCTGCGGGCGCTCGCCGAAGCCGAGCGCCCGCCGCCCTATCCCTGCCAGTTCGCGCTGCGCAATCCCGGCCGTGAAGCCCCGCCGCACATGACGCGCCAGGAACTCGGCGTGTGGCAGGAGCTGTCCGCCGTGCCGCGCCGCCTTAGCGCGCTGGTGCGCAATGCCACGGGCCGCGAGGCGCTGCGCCGGCTCGCCGACGGCGGTCTCGCGACGATCGCCGGCTTCACGCCGTCGGACGCGATGCACGTGCTCGGCCGCCAGAGCGGCTGGAACCGCGAGGCGGCCGAATGCGGCGCGCGGGCGCTTGCCACCGAGGAGCGCAACGTGCGGGCCGCGCGCAAGGCGGATTCGGCGCAGGGCCTGTGCGAGCGCACTCACGACCACGTCGTCAAGGCGAGCGGCCGCGTGCTGCTCGCCGCGGCGCTCGCGCACGACCCGGGGCTCGAGGCGCACGGCGATCACTGGGGGTTGCTCGGCGAGCGGCTGGTCGAAGAGGTGATCTCGGGCCGGCGATTCTCCGGCCTGGTCGCCGCGACGCTCGCGCTGGCGCGGCCGATCGTCGCGATCGGCGCCCCGGTCGGCGCGTATTACCCGGAGGTCGCGCGCCGGCTCGGCACGCCGCTCGAGATTCCACCGCACGCGGCGGTGTGCAACGCGGTGGGCGCGGTCGCGGGGGTCGTGTCCCAGGCGGTCGACGTGGTCGTGAATCAGCTGAGCTTCAAGCTGTTCCGGGTGCACGATCCGCAGGGCAGCGTCGATTACGCGGATGCCGAGGAGGCGCTCGCGCATGCGCGCCGGATCGCCGCGCAACTCGCGCTCGAGGCCGCCCGCCACGCCGGCGCCGCCGATCCGTACGTCGAGATCGAGGTCAGCGAGCGGCGCGCGCACATGGAATCGGGCGGCGACTATCTCGCCGAGGCGCGGGTGCACGCGACCGCGACCGGCCGGCCGCTAGCGGGGCACGTCGTCGCGCCGGCGCGCGGGTCCGCGCGCTAATATGTGTCGATGAGTGATCCAGCGACGCCGGCGCCGGCGCGCGCGCGCGACATGCGCCTCGATGCCCTGCGCGGCTTCTTCCTGGTGGTCATGGCCGGCGTGCACGTGCCGACGCCGCTGTCCCACTGGCTGCACGAGCCGTTCGGCTACCTAAGCGCGGCCGAGGGCTTCGTCTTCCTCGGTGCCTGTTTCGCCGGCTTCATCTTCGGCAAGGTCCACAGCCGGCAGGGCGCCGCGGCGATGCGCGTCAGGGTGTTCGCGCGCGTGAAGAAGATCTACGCCGTGCACCTTGGCTTGGTGCTCAGCGCGGTGCTCGCCGCCTGGCTGCTCGCCTCGCGGGTGCGGCCGCTCGCGTACCAATTTCACCCGTTCCTGGCGCACCCGCTCGAGAGCCTGGTGCTGATCCCGCTGTTGCTGCATCAGCCGCCGCTGTTCGACATCCTGCCGCTGTACGTCGTGTTCCTCGGCCTGACGCCGTGGTGGCTCGGCGCGGCCGCGCGCCGCGGTTGGCCGGTCGTGCTCACGGCGTCGGGCGCGCTCTGGCTGATCGCGCAGTTCCACCCGTTCGCGCCGCTGCTCGCGGCGCTTTCGCGCCACGTGCCGCTAGAGCTCGGTTCGTTCAACCTGCTCGGTTGGCAGTTGCTGTGGATTCTCGGCCTCGCCTTCGGCGAGACGATGACGCGCGATCCGCCCGAACTGCGGCGCCACCGGCGCTGGCTGTTCGCGCCGGCGCTGCTCATCGTCGCCGCCGGCATTCTCTGCCGGCACTGGTTCGGGCTGCAACCGTCAATGTTGCCGAACTTCGCGTTCTGGACGAGCAAGTGGCGGCTCGGGCCGGTTCGCCTGTTGAATTCGATCGCCTGGGCGGTGTTCCTCTGGAGCTGGAGCCCGCGGCCATCGCGCCGCTGGCTCGAGCCGACGGCATTGCTCGGCCGCAACTCGCTCGCGGTATTCGCGGTGCACATCCCGCTCGCGATCGCGGCGATTTGCGTCGTGCGCATGGTGCGGCCCGGTGCGGCGGCGCAAACCGCGATCGGTTTCGCGGTGATCTTCGCGATGTTCGTCTTCGCCTGGTGGCTCGAGCACGGATGGCGCCCCCGCTCCGGCTAGCCCCGCGCCGTCCCCGCCATCAGCGGCGCCGTTCGGCGTTCGCGGCGCGCAACGCGGCGCGCCCGCGCTCGATTGCCTGCCACAGCTGCCGGGCCGCCGTGCCGATGGCCGCGGCCTCGCCGCCGCCTGCGTAGATGATCGCTCGCGACGAATTGATCAACAGGCCTGCGCCGCCCGGGTCGAGGCCGGCTTCGAGCGTTGCCGCCAGATCGCCGCCCTGGGCGCCGATGCCGGGTACGAGGAATGGCAGTTGCGGGTGCGCCGCGCGCAGTGCGGCCATCTCGCGCGGACAGGTCGCGCCGACGACCAGCAGCAAATTGCGCCGCTGGTTCCAAGCGCCGGCGGCGCGCGCCGCGACCACGCGGTACAGCGGCAGTCCGTCGACCTCGAGATCCTGAAAATCGCGCGCACCGGGGTTCGAGGTACGGCACAGCACGATCGCCCCGCGATCGGGGCGGGCGAGAAACGGACGCACCGAGTCCTCGCCCATGTAGGGGTTCACCGTGACGGCGTCGGCGCCATAGCGGTCGAACGCCTCGCGCGCATAGGCCTCGGCCGTGTTGCCGATGTCACTGCGCTTCGCGTCGAGGATCACCAGCGCATGCGGCGCCCGTTCGCGCACGTAGTGGATGCTCGCCGCGAGTTCGGCCTCGGCGCCCTGCGCGCCGTAGAAGGCGATCTGCGGCTTGTAGGCCGCGGCGATCTCGCAGGTTGCATCGACGATGCGGCGGTTGAAGGCGAACAGCGGCTGGGGGTCCACCGCGAGATCCGCAGGTAGCCTCGCCGGATCCGGGTCGAGCCCGACGCAGAGCAGGCCGCCGCTGCCGGTCTGCGCTCGGTGGAGTCGTTCTGCAAAGCTCGGCAGCATGCGCCATGATAGCCAGATGCACTGTATGCTGTAACACCCGAGTGGACACGCGTCTTGCCCAGCAAACCACGAACCGGACCTCGCCTCGTCCTGCAGCCGCCGACGCGCCGCGCGGTGCGGCAGACGAGTGTTGCGGCGTTGACGCGATTCTTTCGCATCGCGGCCGCCTGGGAGCTGTCGCCGCTGCAGCAATGCCGGTTGCTGAAGATCCCGTCGCCGCAGGTGCTCGAGCGCTACCGCCTGGGCCAGGCGCCGCGCCTGTCGGCGACCCAGCAGGAGCGGGCGGCCCTGATCGCCCACATCCAGCACTCCTTGAGCCGGGATCCCGAGGCCGAACATGCCTGGGCCTGGCTTCATGCACCGCACCAAGATGCGCCGTTCGATGGCGACAGCCCGCTCTACTACATGATGGAGAATGGCCTGCCGGCCTTGCGAGAGGTTGCCAGGCACCTGGTGCGCCGGAGCGAGCGGCGCGGGAACATGGGATGAGGGCCAGCCGGGCGCCCAGGCTAGGCCTGGCACCTCGGGCCCAGAGGCCAGGTACCTAGGCTATAATCGGCGGCTGAACTTTGGAGCGAGAGTGGCGGAATTGGTAGACGCGCTGGACTTAGAATCCAGTGGGGCAACCCGTGCGAGTTCGAGTCTCGCCTTTCGCACCACCGGCCGCATCGCCTTCAGGTAGAGCAACCAGTCCCAGCGAGGTTCGAAATGCAGGTTTCCGTCGAGAGCATCGGTACGCTGGCGCGGCGCATGCAGGTGCGGGTACCGGCCGAAAAGGTCACCGAAGAGATCGCCGCACGGCTGAAGAGCCTGAGCCGCACGGCGCGGCTGAACGGATTTCGGCCCGGCAAGGCGCCGATGAAGGTGATCGTGCGGCAGTTCGGTCCGCAGGTGCGCCGCGAGGTCATCGGCGAACTGCTGCAATCGAGTTTCGTCGAGGCCGTCTCGCAGCAACGCCTTGCGCCGGCCGGCAATCCGCGGATCGAGCCGCAGAACCTCGACGAGGGCCAGGATCTGCGCTACGTCGCGACTTTCGAGGTGTTCCCGGACATCGACCTGAAGCCGGCCGAGGAGCTGCAAATCGAGCGGGCGACGGCCGAGGTCACGGAAGCGGACGTCGATGCGATGCTCGAGCGCCTGCGCAAGCAGCAGACCCGCTACCAAGCGGCGAGCCGTGCCGCGGCCCTCGGCGACCGGATCACGGTCGACTTCGAGGGCAAGATCGACGGTGAGGATTTCGCCGGCGGCAAGGCCGAGAACGTCTCCTTCGTGCTCGGCGACGGCAAGATGTTGCCGGAGTTCGAGGCGCGGCTGCCCGGCACCGCGGCCGGCGAGAAGCGCGCGATCGAGCTGGATTTCCCGGCCGACTACCGCGCGACGGAACTTGCCGGCAAGCACGCGGTGTTCGAGGTGCGCGTGGCGAGCGTCGAGCAAGCGATGCTGCCGGAGGTCGACGACGAGTTCTGCAAGGTCTTCGGCGTCGCTGAGGGCGGGATCGCCAAACTGCGCGAGGAAGTCGCCGGCAACATGCGCCGCGAGCTCGAGCAGACGCTGCGCAGCAGAGCCAAGGCGGCCGCGCTCGACAAGCTCTTGCAGGCGAATCCCGTCGAAGTACCGAGCGCGCTGGTCGAAACGCAGGTCCGCGACATGCAGGTCGAAGCGATGCGCCGCGCCGGCATCACCGACCCGGCGCAGGCGCCGTCGCCGCAGCCCTTCTTGGAGCCCGCGCGCCGGCGCGCCGCGCTCGGCCTGATCCTCGCCGAGATCATCAAGCGCGAGCAGCTCTGCGCCGATGCGCAGCGCGTCGAGCAGCGCTTGGATGAGATGGTCGGCATCTACGGCGACCCCGAGGCGCTCAAGCGCGCCTACCGCCAGAATGCCGAGGCGATGCGCCGGGTCGAGGGGCTCGTGCTCGAGGATCAGGCGGTCGATTGGATCCTCGCGCACGCCAAGGTGAGCGAGACGGCATCGAGCTTCAAGGAACTGATGAATTTCGGCGCCTGAGCGGTCGCGCAACGGCGTGCGTCCGCCGGTTCCCTTGAAATGGGACCGCGGACGTCCCACATGGTCCATAATCCGCCAATCACGCAACGCTGCGCCCGAAGCAGCCGGTAGGCCAAGAATGACGACACGCGCATTGAACCTGGTTCCGATGGTGGTCGAGCAGACGGCACGCGGCGAGCGCGCTTACGACATCTATTCGCGCCTGCTGAAGGAGCGGGTGGTGTTCGTCGTCGGCACCGTCGAGGACTATATGGCGAACCTCATCGTCGCCCAGCTGCTCTTCCTCGAATCGGAGAATCCGGACAAGGACGTCGCGCTGTACATCAATTCCCCCGGCGGCTCGGTGAGCGCCGGGCTCGCGATCTACGACACGATGCAGTTCATCAAGCCCGACGTGAGCACGATCTGCGTCGGCCTCGCCGCCTCGATGGGCGCGGTGCTGCTCGCGGGTGGGGCGGCCGGCAAGCGCCACTCGCTGCCGAACTCGAAGATCATGATCCACCAGCCCTCCGCCGGATTCCAAGGACAGGCGTCCGACATCGACATCCACGCCCGCGACGTGCTCGAGACCCGCGAGCGCCTGAACGGCATCCTCGCCAGGCACAGCGGTCAGACCGTCGCGCGGATCAAACAGGACAGCGATCGCGACAACTTCATGACCGCCGAGGCGGCCCGCGCCTATGGCCTGATCGATTCGATGCTCGAAAAGCGCGGCGAACTGCCGAACAAGGGCTGATCCCGGCGGCGCTTCACGACGCCGGTCACGCCGGTGTGATCTGGTGCTTTGCGCGGGGCTTGCCGGGTGCTATATAGTCGGGGCATGAGCCATTTCCCGGTTCCGGCGCGCGGCCCGCGATTCGGCCCGGCGGCGGCGGGCGTGGTGAAATTGAGGACAGCATGAGCGAAGATTCTCGCGGCAAACACGACGACGGCAAGCTGTTGTACTGCTCGTTCTGCGGCAAGAGCCAGCACGAGGTGCGCAAGCTCATCGCCGGACCCTCCGTTTTCGTCTGCGACGAATGCGTGGAGCTGTGCAACGACATCATCCGCGAGGAGCTCGAGGAGCGGGCGGAGCGCACGCGCGACAAGCTGCCGAAGCCGCAGGAGATCAAGAAGGTCCTCGACGAGTACGTGATCGGCCAGGAGCGCGCGAAGCGCGTGCTGTCGGTGGCGGTGTACAACCACTACAAGCGCCTGCAGACGCGCAGCGGTGAAGGTCTGCGCGGGCGCGACGATGTCGAGCTCGCCAAGAGCAACATTCTGCTGATCGGGCCCACGGGTTCCGGCAAGACGCTGCTCGCCGAAACGCTCGCGCGCCTGCTGAACGTGCCGTTCACGATCGCCGACGCGACGACGCTCACCGAGGCGGGCTACGTCGGCGAGGACGTCGAGAACATCATTCAGAAGCTCCTGCAGAAGTGCGACTACGACGTCGAAAAGGCGCAGACCGGCATCGTGTACATCGACGAGATCGACAAGATCTCGCGCAAATCGGACAACCCGTCGATCACCCGCGACGTCTCGGGCGAGGGCGTGCAACAGGCGCTGCTCAAGCTGATCGAGGGCACGATCGCCTCGGTGCCGCCGCAGGGCGGCCGCAAACACCCGCAACAGGAATTCCTGCAGGTCGACACGACCAACATCCTGTTCATCTGCGGCGGCGCATTCTCGGGGCTCGAGAAGATCATCATGAACCGCACGCACAAGAGCGGGATCGGCTTCGTCGCCGAGGTGCTGCAGCACAACGCGCGGCCGCACGGCAACGACGTGTTCCACGACACCGAGCCTGAGGACCTGATCAAGTACGGCCTGATCCCGGAATTCGTCGGCCGGCTCCCCGTCGTCGCGACGCTCGAGGAACTGGACGAAGAGGCGCTGATCTCGATCCTGCTGCAGCCGAAGAACGCGCTCACCAAGCAGTATCGAAAGCTGTTCGACATGGAAGGGGTCGAGCTCGACTTTCGCGAGGACGCACTGCGATCGGTCGCACGCAAGGCAATGCAGCGCAAGACCGGCGCCCGCGGCCTGCGCACGATCCTCGAGAACGTGCTGCTCGACACCATGTACGAACTGCCGTCGATGCGCAACGTGCAGAAGGTGGTCGTCGACGAGCTGGTGATCGAAGGCAGCAACAAGCCCTACGTCGTACATCGCGCCGACGAGACCCGGCTGGCGCCGGTCGAGGAAGCGCGGCGGCCGACGGGCTCCGACCATATTTGACCCCAGGCTCGCGCGCCGCCGCCGCCGCGGTGCGCGCCTTGAAAGTCGCGTACCATGGCCTCATGTCGCGACTGCGACATCCCACCATTCTCGTGCGCAACGCACGGAGGCCTTGACGTGAGCGACCAGACCCCGGCCGATTCCCCGATGATCCCGGCGCCAGCGCCGCCGCCGCCGTCCGGCATGCCGGTATTGCCGCTGCGCGACGTGGTCGTCTACCCGCACATGGTCATACCGCTGTTCGTCGGCCGCGAGAAGTCGATCGTCGCGCTGGATGTGGCGATGAAGGCCGACAAGCGGATCCTGCTGGTCGCACAGAAACAGGCCGACGTCGACGATCCGAAGGGCTCGGACCTGTATTCGGTCGGCACGGTGGCGACCATTCTGCAGCTGCTGAAGCTGCCCGACGGCACCGTCAAGGTTCTGGTCGAGGGGGTCGATCGGGCGACGATCGACCGGCTGGAGGAGGGTGAGTTCTTCTCGGCCCAGGTCACGGCGATGCCGGACCTCGAGCGTTACGAGGAGCGCGAGATGGACGTGCTCACCCGCTCGGTCACCACCCAGTTCGAGCAGTACGTGAAGCTCAACAAGAAGGTGCCGCCGGAGATCCTCACCTCGCTCGCCGGCATCGAGCAGGCCGGCCGCCTCGCCGATACGGTCGCCGCGCACATGTCGCTGAAGCTCTCCGAGAAGCAGAAGGTGCTGGAGATTCCGGACGTGCGCAAGCGCCTGGAGCACATGCTCGCCGTGATCGAGGGCGAGATGGATGTGCTGCAAATCGAGAAGCGCATCCGCGGCCGCGTCAAGCAGCAGATGGAGAAGAGCCAGCGCGAGTACTACCTGAACGAGCAGATGAAGGCGATTCAGAAGGAGCTCGGCGATCTCGACGAGGCGCCGAACGAGCTCGGCGAGCTCGAGAAGCGCATCAAGACGGCCGGCATGCCGAAGGAAGCGCGCGACAAGGCGAATTC
>Ga0307373_10003845_pt1 | contig 25696 bp, 25 predicted proteins | sample OX2MG_FD_202534 | JGI IMG/M metagenome (GOLD analysis project Ga0307373, IMG submission 202534) | Soil microbial communities from Risofladan, Vaasa, Finland - OX-2 | ecosystem: Environmental > Terrestrial > Soil > Coastal area > Acid sulfate soil | place: Finland: Risofladan, Vaasa | collected...
AACGCCAATCTACGCAGAGCGCTCTATATGCCAGCCCTCAGTGCCATGACTACCTCTACGGCGCTCGCTCGGTTTGCCACCAGACTAAAGCTTCGAGGAAAGCGAGGGAAGCTCGTCGTCGCTGCTCTCATGCGGAAGATGCTCACGATCGTCTACGCGGTCCTCAAGAGCCGACGGCCCTATGTTGAGGGCACCGCCGCTTGACACCAAACCACGGTATCTGCGGGCTTCCTACTCGTGCGTTTTTGTGCAACTTCCAAAGGAAGTTCGGCATCCTGCCTTTTGCACAAAAATCGCACGTCCCCCAAAGCATGGATGCCGTTGGGCGCCGCGGGGAGCTCCGGCTAGGACGATGCCCCAGGCCGGGCGCAGAGCTCGCGTAAGGCCGATTGCGCGGCCGCGTCCGGCTTCTGCGCGGGCGGGTAGGCGTAGAGCGAGAGCATCGTATCGGCCGTGCCCTTGAGGAAGACGACGTCGGCGCGATCGTCGTGCCGGTTGTTGCCCTGGATGCGGGTGCCCGTCAGTTCCATGTACGTCGCCGGGAGGTTACCGCAGATCGTGATGTCCCGCTTCGCAAGAATCTTCGTATCTTGCATATTGGCGCTCTTGAACGCGTCGTTAAAATTCACCGTCGCGGGCAGACGCACGAGCATCAGGACTTGGTTGTTGTCCGCGGTGGTCCACACTTGCATGACGCCGAGCATGCTGGCTTTGGAACTAAAGCCCGCCGGAGCCGTAAAGGTGAGCCCCTGCGCCGGGCTCTTGGTCAAGTTACTACATCCGCCCAATAGAACGATTGCGCCGAGCGCATAGAGCGCGCGGTGCAAGAACGATCGATTCATCATCGGCCACCTCCCCTTGAACCAGACTTCGAAAACGGCGTTCCATGCACCTCGAAGGCCGCAATGTTGCCCCAACGCTCGTCGATATATTGCACGTATTGGAGCGTTTCCGGGTACGGTGGGATACCGCCGTACCGTTCCACCGCTCCGGGGCCGGCGTTATACGCAGCAAGCGCCATCGAGTATGGATCGGGGTAGGCCGCGCGATAGGCACGCACGTAGCCTCCGAGCAATCGAGCCGCGCCCTCGATCGCGGCATACGGCTCGAACGGGTTCACGTGATGGGCGAGTGCGGTGGACATCATGAACTGCGCGATGCCGATCGCGCCGGCCGGCGAGACGGCATGCGGATCGAATGCGGATTCTTGGAGCAGCGTCGCGCCGAGAAACTCCGGGGGCAGGCCGTTCCGCTCGGCCGCTCTCACCGTCGCGTCCGCCAGCATCAACGCCGCGGCGGGTTCGATCCGCTCGTTGGTCCGCAAAATGACGTGCGCCAGCGCGAGCGCGGGCGCCATGCCCGGTCGTCCGTCCTCGATCAAGCGAGCCCCGACCAGCGCGTCGACGCGCGGCGGCTCGGGCCAACTCAACGCGATGTTACGCAATCGCGCGATTCTTGGTTTCGCAACGATACGTTCCGTGGTACCGTCGAAGGGAGAGATGGAGCAGCCGCACAAGATGGCTGCAGCAATCGCGCAAACCGTCTTGCGAAGGAATTGGACCAATGGTAGTGGTGTTAGCAGCGTTCGTCGTTCTCGTAGCCGGTGATTTTGCATCGACGTTCTTCTACCACGTCCCGCAACACCTGTGGTTCACGCTACATCTCCGCACGCACCACGATCGGCGCCGGTCTTACTGGGACCACGCCGTGCTCTCGACCAACTACGAAGTGCTGCTCGACGGCATTCTAGGGGCCGTCCCCTACCTGGTGGTCGCTGCCTTGGTTTGGCGCATCTCCTGGCCGGGCGCGATCGCCGGCCTGCTGATCGGCCAACTGCACGTCTGGTGGCGCCATACCACGGAGCTGGGTTGGGTCACGCCAGGATGGGTAAAAGCCATCTTGCGACCGCTCGGGTTGGTTCTCCCCGAGGACCACGACGGCCACCACCGAAACCCCGACATCGAGTTTGGCGACATCTTTCGCTTTTACGACGCTCCGGCTCGGGCCCTTTTAGCCAAACTTGCCCCTACGAGCCGGCGGATGCGTAATGCCGCCGTGCGTCGCCGCAGTAAAGCGCGGGCGCCGATCCAAGTGTAACGGAGACTAGATGACCAAACGGGCACTCTTTCTGATCTCGGACACCGGCGGCGGCCACAGGAGCGCGTCCAACGCGATCACGGCAGCCCTGGACGAGATCGAGGAGCCGTACCCGTTCGAGCATCGGATCGAAGACGTCGCCGCCCACTGTGCCTTCCCCCTCACCCAGCTCGGCCTGGGCTACAGCATGGCCCTGCGCTACGCTCCTCCGGTCTATGGCGCGCTCTACTATGCGACCAACGGACGCCGTCGCTATCGGGCCCTGGTCCGCTTCTGCGAGCCCCTCTATCGCGAGCGGCTCCGCGATCTGTTTACCAGCTATCGCCCGGACGTGATCGTCTCGGTCCACCCGCTGCTCAACCATGCGGCGCTGCGAGCCCGGGCCGACGCTCACATGCAGCACATCCCGATCGTCACCGTGATCACGGATCTGGGCAAGGTCCACGAATCGTGGCTAACGCCTGAAGCCGACGCGGTGGTCGTGCCGGCTCGCGAAGTGTACGAGCGGGCGCTCTCTCGAGGCATCTCGCCGTCGCGACTACGCTTGCTGGGCCAGCCGATCCATCCAAAATTCGACGACGTGACCGGGACACCCGAAGAACTGCGCGCGGAGCTCGGGCTACCGCAAGATCGCATGGTCGTCATGTTGATGGCCGGCGGCGAAGGCGGCGGGAAACTGCTCCCCACCACGCTCGCGCTCGCTCGAGCGAGGCTGCCGATCGAACTCTTGGTCGTGTGCGGCCGCAACGAGCCGCTCAAGCAGCGCTTGCTCGAATTGGCCCCCTCGTTGCCCACCAAACTGCACGTCCTGGGCTTTACCGACAAAATTCCGGAGTATTTCCACGCCGTCGACCTCCTGGTCACCAAAGCCGGGCCGGGGTCGCTGGCGGAAGCGAATGCCGCCCAGCTGCCGGTCGTCGTGTACGACTACGTGCCGGGGCAAGAGCGCGGCAACGTCGATTTCGTCCGGAGCAACGGGCTTGGCGCGGTGGCCATCCACGGGGCCGCCGAAGTCGTCCAGGCGGTACGCAACCTCATTCGCACGCCCGAGCGGCTCGCGCAGATACGGCGCAATCAGGAAGTGGTCGCACCGGTACGCAGCTCGCGGCGGATCGCCGCCTTGATCTCGCAGATCGCCAACTCCCATACGATCCCCGCGCAGGAGCATCTGGTTCCGGGCGCGCTCAAGGCCGTCGCTTCGCTCTAACCCTCGGCGGGCTGCGTCGTTAAGCCGCCGCGGAACGCCATCGTCGCCGCCCCGACTTGGCCCGCATCGTTTCCGAGTTTGGCAATCGTCAGTTGGGTGGTGCCTTTGGGCACCATCGTCGTTAGCGCGTCCACCCGAGCGCGCACGGCCTCGAGCATGAACTCGCCGGCGGTGGAAACGCCGCCCCCGAGCGCGATCATTTCGGGATTCACCGCGGCGATCACGTTCGCCAGACCGATGGCCAGATCGGCCGTATAATTTTTCCACGCCGCAAGCGCGTGGCCGTCGCCGTTCTGCGCGGCTTTGCGAATCTTCTTCGACCCGAGTTTATCCCGATTCACGTCCAGGAGCAGGCTGCGCGGAAACGACGGCGCCACGGCAAATGCATGCCGGATCAGGCCCGTGCCCGACGCCTGCGCCTCGAAGCACCCGATTTTCCCGCAGCCGCAGACGAAGCCGTCGGTCGGGCGGATTTGGTGGTGGCCGAATTCGCCGGCACCGAATCGGTTGCCAAGCATGAGTTGTCCGTCCGCAACGATGCCGCCGCCGATCCCCGTTCCGAGCGTCAGCAGCACGAAATCCTTATGGCCCTGCCCGACGCCGAACGTGTACTCGCCCAGGGTCGCGCAACGCGCATCGTTCCCGACGAAGACCGGGAGCTTGAAGCGATCGCCCACGGTCGCGCCGAGCGGTATGTTGCTCCATCCGAAGTTCGGGCTATAGACGACCGTACCGGTGGCAACCTCGATATTGCCCGGCGAACCGATCCCGATGCCGATTACGTCCCCGCCGGCGTCTTTGAGCGCCCCGCCGATCGTCTCGACCAGCGCATCGGTTACCGCTTTGACGCTCAGGTCGTCCAGGTCCAGCTCGTGCTGGCGATGGATGGTTCCATCGTCGGTGATGACCGCCGCAGTCACATGCGAGCCGCCTAAATCCACCCCGATAGCCGTGCGCACGCTAAACTCTCTCCTCAAATATCGTTCGACGCCGCAGGACTGCGAGCGCAGGGACATTCTTCGCTGCGCCACAGGCCGCACCCGCACGCGATATCGAACATCTGCGCGTCATGGAAACTATCGATCTGATCAACCTGCGCAATTTTTCTCGGCGCACCGAACAACCGACCCATCCCGAATTGCTCGACGATCGCCCGATGGAGCACGTCAACAAGATCGAGATCGATGAAGAGCACATCACCGTCGAATACGACGAAAAAACGACGCGGTATTACAACGTCAACGAAATCGTTCGGCGCGAATGGGTCTATAAATTCAACGACGACCCCGAGATGGTCAAAGCGATCGGCAAGGTTATCGACCTCGCGCGCAAGCATCTCAAGGATCTACCGGAGAACGTCGCGTGTCCGCCGGGTTGCGCGGAGTGCTGCAGCGGATACGAGCCGTTCGTCAGCCGCTCCGACGTGCAGCGCCTCGCCGATCACCTCGGAATGACGTACGCGGATACGATGCGCGAGTACATCGTCGAACGTCCCTCGGCCGATGGATTCCACGTCGGCTGGGTACGCAAAGTCTCCGACGATATCGCCGACAATTGCGTCTTTCTCATGGGCAACCGGAGCGGCCGCTATTACTGCGGCATCTACGAAGCGCGCCCGCACGATTGTCGCGATTTCACGCCGATCGGCTGCGACGACGTGGACGAAACGATCGATCGTAAGAGCAACTTCAAAATCGGCGCCGCTTTCGCACCCAAAGTGCGCTCGGGTCGTATCAAGAAGCGACGCTAGTGAGCCTGCAGGCGCGAGCTGCGGGGCTGTTCTTGCGCTTGACCGTGCGGTGGCCGCTGCAATCGGCGCTCGGAACCTCGCGTATCCTACGCGTCACGCGGCGAACGTTCAACGGCGGCAGCCTGATATTCGGGCGGCCGCCGTCCGGGACGTCGCTGCAACCCGACGGCGCTCGCGGCGAATGGCTCATCCCAGACGGCCGCGCGCAATCCGTCGTCGTGCTCTACTTGCACGGCGGCGGTTACGTCGGCGGGAGCCCCGCCGGGTATCGCAGCCTCACGGGCGCGATCGCACGACGCACCTCCGCTCGCGTCTACGTCCCGAACTATCGTCTCGCGCCGGAACATCGCTTCCCCGCTGCCGTCGACGACTCGATCGCAGCCTATCTGGGCTTGCTCGAAAGCGGCGTCTCCGCCTCGCATATCGTCATCGCGGGCGATTCGGCCGGCGGCGGCCTTACGCTCTCGACGGCGCTGGCCCTGCGCGAACGCGGGTTGCCGCTCCCGGCGGGGCTCGTCATGCTCTCGCCTTGGGTCGATCTTGCGGGAACGGGTGAATCACACCGCACCAACGCCTCCAGCGACGACGTCGTCGTAGACGACGGCTCGAACGCGCTGGCGCGTGCGTACCTCGGGGATCGGGCGCTCGACGATCCCGCCGCGTCGGGGCTCTACGCCGTGCTGGAAGGGCTTCCCCCGATGTTGATTCACGCGAGCCGGAGCGAGGTGTTGCGCGACGACGCCGTTCGTTTAGCCGAAAAGGCGCGCGTCGCAGGCGTCGAGGCAACGCTGCGGCTCTGGGACGCTGTGCCGCATGTGTGGCAGCTTTTTCCGCGGCTCCCGGAGACGCGCGAATCCCTCGATGAGATTGCCGCATTCGTTGCGCGGGTATGCCGATAGCCGCGGCGTAACTACGCGTGACGGAGGGTCCACTACGTTGCGTCGATATATGCCGCTCGTCGTTCTTTTTTCGCTCTTGGCCTCGCTCGTGCCGAACCCGGCCGGCGCGCAGACCGTCGCGCCGTCGCTCTACCAGGGCATGCGTTGGCGCTTCATCGGCCCGTTGCGCGGAGGCCGCACCAAAGCCGTCGCGGGCGTACCCAGCGAGCCGAATCGTTTCTACATCGGGGCCGTCAACGGCGGCATCTGGACGACGGACGACGCCGGGCGGACGTGGACGCCGATTTTTGACGGCCATTCGACGCAGTCGATCGGCTCGCTCGCCGTCGCGCCCAGCGATCCGAACGTCATCTATGCCGGTAGCGGCGAGGGCCTTCAACGCCCGGATCTCGCGATCGGCAACGGCATCTACAAATCGGTCGACGCCGGTAAAACCTGGACGCATCTCGGTTTGCGAGACGGCGAGCAGATTCCGCAGATCGCGATCGATCCTCGCAACCAGAACACCCTCTTCGTCGCGGTCCTCGGGCATCCGTACGGGCCGAACGATCAACGGGGCATCTACCGCTCGACCGACGGCGGCACGACGTTCGCCCGCGTGCTCTACACGAACGACAACACCGGCGCATACGACGTAAAAATCGATCCCCTGCATCCGGATACCGTGTACGCAACGCTTTGGGCCGCTCGCCAAGCACCGTGGGAGATCGGCGGCTCGTTCGAGATTCCGGGAAGCGGCATCTATAAATCGACCGACGGCGGCACGACCTGGAAGCCGATCGATACGGGGTTACCCAAACGCATCGGGCGCATCAGCCTGGGCATAGCAGCCTCGGATCCGAACGTCATCTACGCGTTCGTCGATATGCCCGCTCCGGGCGCGAAATACCGCAGCGACGATGCCGGTGCGATCTATCGCAGCGCCGACGGCGGCGCGCATTGGACGATGACCAACGATACCGACCGCGTCGGCGAACGCGGCGACGATCTCACCGCGATCGCCGCCGACCCGAAAGATCCGAACACCGTCTACGTCACCAACACGTCGACCTATCGCTCGACCGACGGCGGAAAGACGTTTACCGCCATCAAGGGCGCGCCGGGCGGTGACGATTATCAAAACATCTGGATCAATCCCAACGATCCTTCGATCATTTTGCTCGGCAGCGATCAAGGCGCGACGATCTCCGTCAATCACGGGCGCACCTGGAGCTCGTGGTACAACCAGCCGACGGCGCAGATGTATCACGTCAACGCGGATAATCGTTTTCCGTATTGGGTCTGCGGCGGCCAACAAGAGAGCGGCTCGGCATGCGTGAAGAGCCGCGGCAACTGGGGCGAAATCACCGAACGCGATTGGCACACGGCCGGCTCGGAAGAGTACGGCTACGACGTGCCCGACCCGCTCCACCCCGGCATCTTCTACGGCGGCAAGGTCGAACGGTTCACGCAAAAGACCGGGCAAGTACAGGAAGTCGCGCCCGAACCCTTGCGCGGCAAGGGCTATCGCGTCGTGCGCACGCAGCCCCTGGCGTTCGATCCGATCGATCAACACAACCTCTACTTCGCATCGAACGTCGTGTGGGTAACGAACGACGGCGGCATGCAGTGGCGCGCGATCAGCCCCGATCTCACGCGCGCGCATCCCGCGATCCCCGCGGTCATTCGCGCTTTCGAAAAAGACGATCCCGAACAAGGCGCGCATCGCGGCGTCGTGTACGCGCTGGCACCATCGCACGAGCACGAGGGTACGATTTGGGCCGGAACCGACGACGGTTTGGTGTGGATCACGCGCGACGGCGGTAAGCATTGGAAGAACGTCACGCCCCCCGCGCTCACCGCGTGGAGCAAGGTCTCGCAGATCGACGCGTCGTCGTTCGACGATAATACCGCATACGTTGCCGTCAATCGTTTTCGCTTAGACGATCAACGTCCGTACGTCTACGTGACCCACGACGGCGGCGCGCATTGGCGGCTGGCCGTGAGCGGATTACCCGACGCACCGATCAACGCGGTGCGCGCCGACCCGCGGGCGCGCGGCTTGCTGTACGCCGCGAGCGAGACCGGCGTAAGCGTCTCGTTCGACGACGGCACGCACTGGCAACCGCTGCAACTCAACCTTCCCACCACTTCGGCGCGCGACATTATCGTGCACGGCAACGACCTCGTCGTCGCCACGCACGGCCGCGGGTTCTGGATTCTCGACGATGTCGAGCCCCTGCGGGCCCTCGCGCGCACGCATGCGTTCGCAGGACCGCACCTCTTCACGCCGGAGCTCGCGTACCGCATTCGGCGCGACACCAACACCGACACGCCGCTCCCGCCCGAAGTACCGCACGGCCAGAATCCGCCGAACGGCGCGATCCTCGACTACGCGCTCGCAAGCGATGCAAGCAAGGTGAGCATCATCATCGCGGACGCAAAGGGGCACGTGGTCCGAACCTACGCGAGCGACCAGGCGGCCCCGCCGCACGTCGCATTCGATAAACCGAGCTATTGGGAGCAGCCCTTCGTGCGGCCCGGCACGAGCGCGGGTATGCATCGCTTCGTCTGGGATCTCCACGAACCGGCGCCCCGCTCGGAGAACGTGGATATGCCCATCTCGGCGGTCCCCGGCGATACTCCGCGCGTGCCGCAAGGTGCGCTCGTGGTGCCCGGCCGCTACACCGTGACGCTGGTCGTGGACGGCAAACGCCAATCCCGCCCGCTGACCGTCGCCATGGATCCGCGCGTTAAGGTCGCCGCCGCGGCGCTTCTGACCCAATATCACATGGCGCATGACGTCGCCACCCTGATCGACCGCACGTATGGAGCGATCCAAACCGCTCGGGCCAAGCATCAATCGGCTTCGGCGGCTGCGCTCGAAAGCGTCCACGGCGCCCTGGGTTACTTGCTCGCGATCGTCGACGGCGCCGATGCCGCCCCAACGGCCGGGATGCGGAGCGCCTATTGCTCCCTTACCGCACGCGCCTTTATGGCACTTCATGCAACCCCCCAACGTTCATCGAGAGTCTGTCACTAAGATAAGGAGAATCCACCTATGAAATTCGCCCGCACTCTTCTGGTCGCAGTCGCTGCGGCCGCAGTCCTCGGTGCTTCGGCTGGAGCCGCCACGCCAACCACCGTCATGTTCCCAATGAAGGCCCTCAACGCTAGCGGCGAAACCGGCACCGCCACCGTCACGCAGGTTGCCACCGGCGTCAAGGTCGTCGTTTCACTCAAGGGAGCGCCCGCGACCGCGCAACCGACGCACATTCACGTCGGTACCTGCGACAACATCAATAAGGCGCCCAAGTACCCGCTGGCCAACACCGTCAACGGCAAGTCGACCACGGTCGTCAAGGGCGTCACGCTCGCTCAATTGCTCGCCGGCCATTATGCGGTCAACGTTCACAAGAGCGCGACCGCCATCGGCACCTACGTTTCGTGCGGTAACATCAAATGAACGACTCCACCTGACGCTGCGCGTACAGGATGGAGTTTCGTGTTGCTCACGCGGTTTGCGCGGGGCACCCGGTCGGTTCCCGGCCGGTGTGGGCAAGCGCCCACAAGAGATTGACGCGCGCAGCGTTCTGATCTCGGGTTAAGACCACGCCGCATTCGCAAACGTGCATCCGCTGCGGGAGCGCCTTCTTGCGCTGCCTCCCGCAGCAGCTGCACGTTTGGCTCGGCTTGACTTTGCGCGAGCGAACCTCGATGAACGCGATACCAGCCTCCGCCGCTTTGTATCGGAGCAGATCGAGAAATGCGCGTGGGGCCGTCGCGAGGATTTCGCGATTGAGGCCCGCCTTCTGGGCGACGTTGCGCCCGGGTGATTCGATTGTTCCTTGCGCGGAACGGACCATGATTTTGACCGAAAGCGATTCGGTCGCGATGAGACCGGTCGTTGCGACGAGCTTCGCCGAGCGCTGGTGCAGGAAGTTGTGGCGTTTGTCTGCCGTCTTGCGGTAGATCGCCGCGACAACCTTACGTGCCTTGGTACGGTTGTTCGACCGCTTGGCCTTGAGACTAAGGCTCTGCTGCGCAGCTTCGAGCTTGGCCCGCATCTGTGCGAAGAAGCGCGGATTGGCAACCTTCGAATAGCTGCCGTTCTCGTGGGCGAGCGTGGCAAATGTTTCGACGCCCCAATCTAGGCCGATCGCCTTGATGCCTCCTTTGCGTTGCGGCCGGCACGAGAGCGTTAGGCTCGCATACCAGCGCCCGGCCTTGTGCACAATCTCACACGTTTTCAGTTCGCCCGGCGTACGCGCACGACCACGCACCGGGATCGTACCGATGCCCGAGAGGCGCAGCTTGCCGTGCCGGTTGCCGTCGCCCGGCACGAAACGGAACCCGTCACCGTGCGTCTTGTATCCCCAGCCTGAATAGCGGTCGAAGGCTTTGAATCGTGGGAAGCCGGGGGCTTCGCCCTTGCGGCAACGCCGAAAGAACGCCGCGAAGGCCAGATGCAGGCGGTGCAGGGTGACTTGCGCCGACTGGGCGTTGAGCGCAGCGTACCGCTCGTCGTCGGCGCGAAGCTCGGTGAGATCGCGCATCTGGTCGTATTCCGACAGACTCTTGCGCTGCAATCGCCAAGCCGATTTGCGTTGTTCGAGCGCGGCGTTATACAGCCGCTGGTGCAGGCCTAGATTATCGAGCAACTCCGCCTGCTGCGAGCGCGACGGATAAAGGCGATAGACGACCTTGCGCGCGACGGGCTCCATATTACTGATCTTCTCGCGGCATGATGCCACCAGGGTGGCAGAGTGCCGCGTGGCCCCGGGAAAAGATTTTGAGCGCCGTGCCGGGCGCTGCGGCGCTTCAGCATCAGTGAAATTCGGGGAGGTGCAGCATGGCTGCAGCCGCCGCTTTCAAGTAGTTCTCAACCCATCCGCGTCGAAAGAGGGATGTTGCTATGCAACGCCCCTCTTTTGCTTCCCGCTTCGGCGAAACGCCCGAAGCCGAACTCCCCGAAGACATCGCGGCGATCTATCAGGCCAACCGCGAGAAGGTGGGATTCGTCCCCAACGTCTTCCGCGCGTACTCGCGCAGGCCCGAACACTTCCGCGCGTTCATGCACTATCACGATGTGTTGATGCGCGGCAAGAGCGGCCTTTCGCGCGCCGAGCGCGAGGCGATCGTCGTCGCGATCAGTTCCGAGAATCGCTGCCAATACTGCATGACCGCGCACGGTGCCGCGCTACGCATTCTCGGCAAAGATGCCGCGCTCGCGGAGCAGATCGCCAACAACTGGCGCACGGCGGAGCTCACGCCGCGCTGGCGCGCGATGCTCTCGTTCGCATCCCGCGTGAACGAGCCGGGCTTCGCAGCCTCGGATGCGGAGATCGAAGCGTTGCACGACGCCGGCTTTAGCGACGACGACGTTTGGGACATCGCGGCAATCGCCGCATTCTTCGGCTTGTCGAATCGTATGGCCGGCTTGATGGATATGCGGCCCAACGCGGAGTTTTATGCGATGGGCCGCGAGTAGGCTGCCTGGAAAGCCCTAGTGGTTTGGGGAACGTGTGATTTTTGTGCAATCGACAGGACGTCGACTTCCTTTGAATGTTGCACAAAAACATACGAGTAGGAAGCCCGCAGGATGCGGGCTGACGAACGGTTCCCCAAACCACTAGGGCTTTCCAGGCAGCCTACTCGCTGTCCGTCAGCAAGGCGCGCTTGCACGGCTTCAGTTTGCGCGGGCGAGCAGCTCTGCGTAGCGATCCGGATCGACGTTGCCGCCGCTGATGATGATGCCGACCGCCGCTCCGGCGACGGCGATTTTGCCTGACAGTAGTGCGGCGAGCGCGGCGCCGCCGCTGGGCTCGACCACGAGTTTCATCCGTTCGAAAGCAAAGCGCATCGCTGCGCAGAGTTCGTCGTCGCTGACGGTGACGATCCCGCGCGCGTGTTCCTTGATGATCGCGAACGTCACCTCTCCGGGCGACTGCGTTTGCAAGCCGTCGGCGATCGTTGCGGGGACGCCGATGGTCACGCGTTCGCCGCGCCGGAACGACTGCTGCACGTCGTTGCCCGCCTCCGGTTCTACGCCCCAGAGCGCGATCGCGGGATCGATACCGTGCGCGGCGATGCAAGCGCCGCTAAAGAGGCCGCCGCCGCCGACGGGCGCGACGATCGCTTGCAGATTGGGGGCTTCTTCGAGCAATTCCAGCGTCGCGGTGCCCGCGCCGGCGACGATGCGTTCGTCGTCGTAGGGTGGCACGAGCGTGGCTCCGCGCTCTTCGCACAGACGCTGCGCGATGATGGCGCGATTATCTTCGGAGCGTTCGTAGAGCGCGACTTCCGCGCCGTATCCTCGCGTGGCGTCGAGCTTCGAGCGCGGCGCATCGCTGGGCATAACGATGGTAGCGGGGATGCCGAGCAGCTGCGCTGCGAGCGCGACGCCCTGCGCGTGGTTGCCGCTCGAATAGGCGACGACGCCGGCCTTCCGCTGCGATTCGTCGAGCTGCACCAAACGATTGTATGCGCCGCGGAATTTGAACGCGCCCATGCGCTGTAAGTTCTCGCACTTGACGAAGACGCGCGCGCCCACGCGCTCGTCGAGCGTGCGCGAGCGCAGCACGGGCGTGCGATGGGCGACACCATCCAAGCGTGAGGCTGCAGACCGAATGTCGTCGTAGGTTACGGCCATCGCGTGCCTATGTTTTTGGAACGGCAGACGCCGCGATGGAGTGGAAGCGCCACGCGGAGATGCGGCCCTTGTCGTCCAGGCGCATCTCTTCTTTGTAGGTGCTGTTGGCGAACTTGACGATGAAGCAATGCGCGGCGGGCGGGCAATCGGCGGTGGTCTCCTTGAGCGATTCGAACTTGCCCTGCTGGGAGAGTTCGTCCGACCACTCCGCCACTTGAACCCGGCTGATATTGATACCCGGAGCGATCTCGTTCTGCACCGGCCCGAGATCGTTGTGTATCACGGCCATCGTGAAGGACTGCGCGTCGCGCTCGTATTTGTTTTGAAACGAACAGCCGGCGACGAGCGCCAGCGCGGCGACGACGCCCAGAGTGGTGCGCAGATTCATAGGGCGGATACCTCTCGATCGACTTCGGCGGTAAACGGGGCGAAGGACAATGCGGGATTCCATTCCTGCGCGAGGCGGACGCTCCACTCGCTCTCGAAGAGCGCGATCGGGGCGCCGGACCAGTCTTCGACGAGTTTCGCATTGCTCGGAAGTTGCGCGAGCGCCGCGAGCTCGGGGTCGCCGATCACGCGACGCGCCACGTTCAAGGGCAGATACGAGAAGTGCGTTTTGACGCCGTATTCGCCCTCCAGGCGATACTTGGCGACCTCGAACTGCAACTCGCCGACGACGGCCAGAATCGGTTCGGTTCGCGTCGATCCCCATGGGTAGAAGACTTGCACGGCCCCCTCTTCGCGCAATTGCGCGATGCCCTTTCCAAACGATTTGTAACTCGACGTATCGATACTCCGGACCGACGCGAAATGTTCCGGTGCGAAGGCCGGAATGGTCTCGAAGAGCACGGGGGCGCCGTTGTACAGGGCGTCGCCGATGGCGAAGACGCCCGGATTCGCAAGGCCCAGCACGTCGCCCGCATATGCGGAATCGAGCGACTCGCGCTCGTCCGCGAAGAGCTTCATCGCTCGCGATAGCCGCACGTCCTTACCCGTGCGCGCGTTGCGCACGACCATATCGCGCTCGAACTTCCCCGAACAAATGCGAATGAAGGCGATCCGATCGCGATGGCGCGGATCCATATTCGCTTGAATCTTGAAGACGAATCCGGTGAATTGCGCATCCGCAGGCTGGACCACGGCTAGGCCGTCGTCGACGGTTCCCGGCTGCGCTCGAAGAACGCGCGGTTGCGGCGGCGGGCTCATTTCGATAAAGCGATCCAAGAAGAGCTGCACGCCGAAATTGGTGACGGCGCTTCCGAAAAAGACCGGCGTAACTTCGCCGCGCAACATCGCATCGCGGTCGAAGGCCGCGCCGGCTCCGTCGAGCAGTTCGATGCCTTCGCGAAATTCCGCGTACGTCCGTTCGTCAACCAGCGTGCGCAGGCGCTCGTCGTCGGCCCCGGTTACGCGTTCGGTCGCGCGGGTCGCGCCGTGGGCGCTGCGCTCGAAGAGATGCACCTCGCGCGTCTGCCGGTCGTAGACGCCTTTAAACGTCGGCCCGCTGCCGAGCGGCCAATTCATCGGGAAGGCACTAATGCCGAGCACGCTCTCGAGTTCGTCCAATAATTCGAGCGGATCGCGGCTGGGGCGATCCATCTTATTCATAAAGGTGAAGAGCGGAATTTTCCGCTCGCGACAGATCGCAAAGAGTTTTTTCGTCTGCGGCTCCACGCCCTTGGCTGCGTCGATCAGCATCACGGCCGCATCGGCGGCGAGCAGCGTGCGATAGGTATCTTCGCCGAAATCCTGGTGGCCGGGCGTGTCGAGCAGGTTGACCGTGTAGCCTTTGTATGGAAATTGCAGCACCGTCGAGGTGATCGAGATGCCGCGTTCGCGCTCGAGCTCCATCCAATCGCTGGTCACCGCACGTTGGCGCTTTCGCGCCGAAACCTGCCCCGCAATGTGTATCGCTCCTCCGTAGAGCAGCAATTTTTCGGTCAGCGTCGTCTTGCCGGCGTCGGGATGCGAGATGATCGCAAACGTACGGCGGTGTTGAACTTCTTGGTCGATCGTCATCACTTCGTCAATTTCGAGCGTCGGTAGATGCGCAGGTCGGCGGAGGCCCCTTCAACCCGCAATAACGCTAACCGGTCGCCCACCCGATAGAAGCGGGCATCGGGGGGGATGTGGAACCGGTCGCGTCCCCGTCGCACGTAGGCTTCGTCATCGGTGACGGAAATCGTGCAATTGCCGTAGCGTAGTTCGGCCGGAGCCTCGATACGGCGCGCATCGGAGGGAAGGTGCTCGAGCACGTACGCGATCGCCCCGTGGGAGCGCTCCTCCTGTATCAGGCACTCAGGCAGGGCAGAGAGCGCCCACGGCGCGTCGCCGACAAAAGGCGGGGGCGGGGCCGACGAGGTGGGAATCGGCTCCCCGGCCTTGGGCGACATGGCGACGTTGACCGACCCGATGCGAATGCGAATCAAATCGCGCGCGGAGTATGCGGTGACGGCGACGGCGATCGCCACGACGAGAACGGTCGCGGCGACGAAGTAGCGAATCAACGCAACGTCATACGCGCCGCACCGATCGAGTAGTCGGCCATGCCGTAGTAGATGTCGAAGATGCCTCCGCCGAGATCCGGGCGCGGATCGATCGCGGTGGGGAACACCACATTGTCGACGGTACCGGTAAGTTCGCGCCCCGTCGTCGGAGCGAGCACCGGATGCGGCGATCGATAGATCACGCGATCGGGACGCTCGATATCGTGTACGACCACGCCGGCGCTATATCGAAATTTCGGACGCGAGCCGCTGTTATCGATCAGATCGACGGCATGATAGAGCGATAGCCACCCTTGCGGAACGCGCACCGGCGGGGTCCCGCTGCCGATTTTGATCGAGCCCCAATCGCCGTTGGGTGAGAGCACGAGCACGCTTTCGCTGACGTCCAAAAGCGCTTGTATATTCAGGATCACCGCCGCGAGCGGAATGTAGCCGATGCGAATCGATTCGCGATCTTCGAACGGCAGACGCTCGATCATCGGAATGGCGGCACGGCCGTCGACGGCCGAGAGATGCAGCATGGGACGATGGTAGAATGCCAAGCAGCGTTCGCCCGACGGCGAGAGCACCGGCTCGGGGAAGAATGCCGCATCCTTGTCGTCGCCGGCCGACATACCCGGGCGCTCGAAGCGCATCAATCCCAAACGCTCCCAGGTAAGGGCGTCGTGTGAGATGGCCACCGCGATGCGCGGGCCGGCCGGCCCGAACGCGGTGTACGCCATCACGTAGCGGTCGATCGCCGGGATGAACGTCACGCGTGGATCCTCGCAGCCATACCCCGGCTGCGGGCGCAGTTCGTAATCGGCGTGCGGTTCCAATGCAAATCCGTCGCGCTCGGCGTCGAAGCCGTCGGTTTTGGGCGTGACGAAGACGCGGCCGACGCGCGAGACGTTCCCCGGCGCAACGGCGCGCGGATAGAGCACCAGAGCGCCGTTGCGCGTACGCGCGCTGGCTGGGTTCAGGACGCCTTCCAACTCAGATGGACCGCCGTTAGGCGAGAGCACTAAGCCACGTCGCTCGATGGTAAGATCGAGCTCTGCGAGCGATTCGATCACGGTTCCCCTCTCGTTGCCCGCCATGCATATCCCGCTATGAGCCGACTTCCTCCAATATCGTCCGCAGCCGGCTCATCCTTAGCCGAATCGTCACGGGAGTTCCGTATGAGCGATCGGCTCGTCGCTCGGCGTGACGACTTCCACCCGAATACCTCGTCGATAGACGGAGTTCGGCACGATCCAGAGCGTATAGCTGCGGTACGCCGGCGACGGCTCTCCGCCGTCGGGCGGCGGCTCCTCGAAAGCAACGATACGAACGCGGTCGATGCTTGCTCGGATCGATTCGATGACCTGTTTGTAGCCGCTACGATCGTGAGGCCCCATCAACAGCACCACGCCGAACTCGCCGCGGAACTGCACCGCGGCCTTGATACCCACCCGCGCCAGCTGCGAATCGTTTCGGACGACAACGATCTGATCGCGCCCGAGAACCTCGGTCGTGCCTTGGGCATACGTCTTCACGCGTACTTCCCTGCAACCCACCAACAAGAGGAGCAAGGCGACCGACCACCAGCGCTTCACCATGCATCGGCTTCGCTCGTCATCCGCAAACGCCATTCTTCTTGCCCCGTCACCGAGGCTGTTCGAGACGCGTTGGAAGGTTTAGACTGAAGTATCAGTTGCCGAGCGAGGTGCTCCGATGATCGATCTGTTGACATTCCTGGTGGCGATTGCTGGCGCGTCGCCCGTGCCCGCCGCCTCTTCCGCGCCCATCCCCGCGCTACACGAAATCATGCGGGTCCGATCCTCGGCGCTCTGTGCGGAATTCGCCAGCCATGCCAACGGCGCGATCGATGCGACCACGAGTAACGATTCGACCCTGCTCACCCTGGTCGATTCGCTGGGCCGCACCAAAATGGACGATAGCCGGCTGGCTTGGAATAACGAGCTGCTCAAGCTCGAGCGGATGTCGGACGAGATCACGCGGCAGTGGAAAACGGGAGAGCGAGAGGTCGCACAGGTGCGGGCGCTGGCCGCCAAGAGCACCGATCCCCAAGAAAAGCTCGAATTGACCGCCTCGGCCAACGCCCTGGGCGGTGCCCTCTGGAGGCAACGGCGCATCGCGCGCGATCTCGACGGCTTCATCGCGTTCATGGAAACCGATCAGATGATGACCAATACGACGGCCGAAGGGAAGGCCAACGAGATGGTCTTCGGGGTCGCGGATCCGGTGCACAATCCCAGCTTCGGCGACTCCGTCAACCTTCACAACCCCGGCGGGACCCGCGGGTACGAGGGTCCCCCGGACACGATGCCGTTTCCGGGGGATCCCAATAACCCCAAGGCAAGCGCGCAGGCAATGGCCGCAGCTAAGGATTTTCGGCGCAGGATGGGCCCGATCGGAGAGGACGAGATCCAAGCCGCGGTCCACGTCGAACAAGCCTCGGAGGGCTGCTAGAAGCGTTAGCATTTCGTTATGCGCGGCTTAATCGGGTCATAGCATACACCGGATAACATTCCGGGAGTGAAACTCTCCCTTAGACTTCGCCTCTCCCTTTGGTCGGCGGTCTTAGCGCTCGTGCCGCTGACGATCCTTGCCTGCTATAGCATCTGGACCATTCGTACCGATCAACTGGCGGCCGCCGAACGAAGCGTCTCGGAAGACGCGCTCGCTACGGCGTCGACGTTACATCAGTTGCTCATCGGAAAGCGTCTCGCAACCGAAGTGATCGGCAAATTACCGTTTGCGCTCGATCTCGTGCGTGGCGGCAAGCAGCTCTCGCCGGGCGTTATGGACGGCCTTCTCTCGACGGTCCCGTATGGCGTGTCGCTTGCGTTCCTAGCCCCCAGCGGCCACGTTGTGGAAGAGATCGGGAACGTTTATGTCGACCCAAACTCGCGCGCGGTTAAAAGCGCTCTCGGCGGTGTAGCGGCGCTATCCTCGATTCATTTCGAGCGCGGGAGCCCTACGATGTACGCCACCGCGCCAATCGCCGACGGAATGACGCTCACCGGATTAGGCGCCGTCGTCGTACGAATAAGCCCCGACGACGTCCTTTCGCTGATCGACGGCTCCAAGGGAGCGCTCTTCGATGCAGGCGGTAACGCGATACGGGTATCGCACCATCCGGACGACGCATTCAAGACGCTCGCAGCGCTTGGGCTCGGTCCGCTACACTCCGCGATCGAAAACGACAGCACCGAGGTCCTGCGGGTACGTAATGCGTTCGCGTCCGGCCCGGCCTACGCAAGCGTTGCACGAGTGAACGAGACGCCGTTCTTCTTCGCGACGATCGTTCCCGAAAAAGCCGTCATGGGTACCGTTCGGATCGCCACCTTGGTGAGCATCGCGGTGGCCCTCTTCGCGGCAGTCCTCGTCTTCGTTGCGACCTTTGTGTTGCTGCCACGCCTGACGCTAGACCGTATATCGAGGCTCACGCAATCGCTCCGGCGCATTGCCGAAACGTCCGATCTCCGCGAGCGACTCCCCGAAGAGCACGACGACGAAATGGGCGCGCTGGCCATCTCGTTCAACGAGCTGTTATCGCGCCTGGATCGAGTCGTGACCAGGGCGCGCACGAGCGGCAGCGGTATCGAAGCCGCGGTTCGTGCGGCTCGGGCGCAGTCCCACGCAATACGCTCGGCCGCCGATGCAGCGGCTGAGGGCACGTCCAGCACGGCGGTCGCGATCGCTCAGATCGCGCGTAGCGCGCGCGACGTCTCGCAGAACGCACATCGTCTGCGGTCGGACGTTGACCGCAGCGCGCTATCGCTGGAAAGCGTCACGCTGAGTATCGAGGCTATTTCCGAAAACAACGATGCGTTAGCCGCGACCGCCGACAAGACGCTCCGTTCGGTGGAGAGTTTTGCGGGGGCGCTTACCGAAGTGACGTCGACGATTCGCTCGGCATTCTCACGTTCGCAAGAATCCGATCGGCGGGTTCGCGAATCTAGCGCGATACTCGACCAGATGATCGAGCGCACGTTACGCATTGCGAGCGATCTCCACGATGTATCCGACGCGATCGGCCAACTGCGAAGCGTCACCTCTCGCATCGATCAAATGCTGGATGCAATCGACGAAATAGCCGATCAAACGAATCTGCTCGCGCTCAACGCCGCCATCGAGGCGGCGCGTGCGGGGGAACATGGCCGCGGTTTCGCGGTCGTCGCCGACGAAATTCGCAAACTGGCGGATCGCTCCGCCACCGCGGTGCGAGAAGTTGCTCAGCTTACGGCCGAAGTGCAACGTAATTCTTCTATGGTGGAAGGCGTCGTCTCGAAGGCCGCGGACGGCGCGACCTGGGCGCGCGATGCGTCGGACCGCGCCAGCGCCGCGCTTCAAGAGATCCTGGGGCTTGTCGGTGAGACGGCAGACATGGCTTCTTCCGCGGCGATGGCGGCCGAAGCTCCGGTAGCCGCTTCGACCCAATTGATCGCTGCGGTTCGGGACATCGAACAACGGGCTGCAGGCGTCGCCAACGCCACGGCATCGCAGACGGCAAGCGTCCGCGTCGTCAACGCGCAACTTTCGAGCATGCGTTCGGTAACTGCCGAGATGGAAAGGGCCACGGCCGAGCAATCGACAGCGCTGGAGATGGCCCAACGCTCGATGGATGACGTCTCCGCGCGGGCCTTGGGCTCGCTATCGACGGCGCGGGAGCTCGAAGAGCTGGCGGGCCGCCTAGCCGACGAATCCGCAACCCTTCACGAATCGCTTGGATCTCTGGCCCGCGCCGAGGGCGATACAGTCGATCCGACAGTAATAACCTCGATCACCCGTTACGGGATCGAGGCCGGAACGCCGTTAACGGCCATCGCAAGTTAAGCGACGACTGTCGTTGCCTATGGGCTACCCCTGGGGTACCCTTGAACATCGAATGAAGACTCTGCGAAGCCTCGCGCTCGCGGCCGTCGTGGTCGCCCTTGGAACGGTCATCCTGGGCAGCTGGACGCGCATCAACGGGGCCGGAATGACGTGCCCCGATTGGCCTCTCTGCCACGGTAAGCTCATCCCCTCGATGTCGGACGGCACGATTTGGGAATGGACTCACCGGCTGTTCGCCTTTATCGTCGCTCCTTTGGTCGCCGCCGTGATGATTGCGGCGTGGCGCGTGCGGGAGCGCTCCTCGTTTATTTTTCCGACCCTGGCGGCGATCGGCATCCTGTTCTTGGTCCAAGTCGGGCTCGGGGCCGCAACGGTGAAGCTCGGCAATAGCCCCCTCTCGGTCGTGCTCCATTGGGCGACCGCGATGGCCTTTATCGCGTGCCTGTGCGCCATGGCGATTTTCGCTCACGCTAGCCTCGAACCGCCGAGCGAGCGTTCGGCCGACCGCTCGGCATCGCTCTTGATGGTCGGCATGTTGGTCGGAACGGCGCTGGTGACGTTCGTTACCATGTGCATCGGGGCGTACGTCAGCTCCAGCGGCGACGGCCTTGCTTGCCTCTCGATCCCGGGATGTGCGGGCAATGTGGTCGTATATACGCAAGGCCAGTACGTGCAGATGCTCCACCGCTTGCTCGCAGGCGGCGTTCTCATCTGCGCGGCCGGGTCGCTCGCAATCGCGTGGGCTCGGCCGGTCTCGACGCGCGTCCGCGCGCTCGTGAGCGTCGGCGTTGCGCTGGTTTTCGTACAGGTATTACTCGGATTGTTGAACGTCGCATTACGGTTGCCGATGGATCTTCGCGAAGCGCACGCGCTCAACGCGGCGCTCGTCTTTCTCAGCTTTGTCGTAGCGGCGCTGCTGGCAGCGTTAGACGCGCGCGCGTTCGGGCCAGAGCGTACGGTCGCATCCCGGTGAGTTCCACGCTCGCTCGCGTCGACGGCGCGCCTTCGCATGCTCATAGCGGACTGGCCGGCAAAATCGGCGACTACTACGAACTAACCAAGCCGCGAATCATGTACCTGCTGCTGATCACGACCATCGCCGCGATGGTGATGGCCGCGCGCGGCATACCGCCTCTGGCGGTGACGCTATGGACGCTGCTCGGCGGCGCGCTTGCGGCCGCCTCGGCCGGTACCTTCAACTGCATTTACGACGTAGATATCGATGCGTTGATGAAACGCACGCAAAATCGTCCGCTTCCAACCGGCCGCATCTCGATTCGAAACGCGACGATCTTTGCGATCGCCTTAGGAATCGCGTCGTTCGCGATCATGTATCTGCTCGTCAATCCGTTGGCCGCGTGGCTCTCGCTCGCCGGAAACGTCTATTACGTCGTCATCTACACGATGTGGCTCAAGCGCACGACGCCGCTCAACATCGTCATCGGCGGGGCCGCCGGATCGGTGCCGCCGTTGGTCGGCTGGGCGGCCGTCACCCATACGATCGGCGGCCCCGCTCTGGGCTTATTCGCGCTGATCTTTCTATGGACGCCGCCGCATTTTTGGTCGCTCGCACTCATGACCGAACTCGATTACGATGCCGCGAACATTCCGATGCTTCCCAACGTCAGCGGTGAAGAGCGCACGAAGCGGGAGATCGTGTACTACTCGATCGTCCTGGTGCTGGCGTCGCTCGCACTCTATCCGCTGCACATCATGGGCGCGTTGTACTTCGGCGCGGCAGCGGTGCTGGGCGGCATTTTCCTGATGGATGCATTCAAGACGTGGCGAGGACGCGGGGATAAAGATTATGCGCGCCGGCTCTTTCGTTTCTCACTCGTCTATCTCGCACTGATGTGCGTGGTCATGGTCATCGACCGCATCATCTCGTGAAGCGCAGCATCGCCGGACACGATCTCGATCGGTCCGCCCTACCGCTGCTGTTGACGCTCGGCTTGGGCGTATTTGCGGGCGCGCTCGATCTGAGCGTGCTCTCTCCGGCGCTGCCGGCTCTCGCCCTCGCGTTCAACGTACAGACCGGCGATCTCGCGTGGATTTTCACGCTCTATTTGCTGGTCACGGTCGCATCGATTGCGATCGCGAGCACGCTCGCCGATCGTTACGGACGCCGGCCGATCTACATCGCCTGCGTGCTGCTGTTTGCGTTGGGCAGTTTGATTGCGGTAACGGCGCAGAATTTTCCGATGTTCTTGCTGGCGCGTGCCATCCAGGCCCTGGGAGCGGGCGGAATCTTCCCCGTCGCCACCGCAGCCATCGGCGATGCCGTGCCGGCCCAGCGACGCGGCGCCGCGCTCGGCCTGGTCGCGGCCACGTGGGGGCTGGCGGCGGTCATCGGGCCGACGGTGGGCGGCTTGGTGACGCATTTCGTTTCGTGGCGCTGGATCTTCGCCGCAAATTTTCCGCTCGCCGCAATCGTCATCTTCTACGCGCGCAAGCTGGTGCCGGCGGTCGCGCCGCGCGTACGAGGGCCCCTCGACGTGCTCGGCCTGGGCTTGCTCTGCGGCGGCCTATTGCTCCTGATGGACGGCCTCACCACCGCTCACCCTATAACCGCGATCGCGGGAGCGTTGGTGTTGGCGGGGTTCTGGTTCTGGGAGCGCGTGGTCGAGAATCCCATCGTCCCCAGCCGGCTCTTCACGACGCCGCAACTTGCGAAGACCTATCTCCTCGAAATCGCGATCGGGATGCTCGAAGGCTCGCTGTTCTTCATTCCGACCGTGCTGATCGGCGCGCAAGGCCTCTCGTACGCGGTGGCCGGCTTGGTGGCGGCGCTCGGCGCGCTGGTCTTTGTCGCCGTCATTCCGATATCGGGGCGCGCGCTCGACCGCATCGGCAGCCGCAACGTGCTGCTGGCCGGAACGATCCTCACCGAGGTGGGCCTAGCGATCTTTGCCCTGGGCTTCTCGTCACTCTGGATCGCGCTGCTCGCCATGCTCGTCGCAGGTTGTGGATTCGGAGCGCTCCTAGGCGCCCCAACCCGGTACATCATCACCAACGAAACGCATAATCGGACCCGCGCCACGGCCGTTGGGCTGCTAAGCCAGGCGCTCATCGTCGGCCAGATTATCGGGAGTTCGATGGCGGGCGGCATCATGACCGCTTCGACCAACGAGTTGGCCGGCTACCGAAATGCCTATCTTGCGTTCTGCGGGGTCGCGCTGCTTGCATTGGCGATCACGACCACCCTCAAGCCACGCGAAAGCGAGCGCACCTCTCCTATCGAGGAAGCGGCATAACCGCTTAGGGAACCTACCGGCATGGCAACGCACGTCGTAGCAAATCAGCCACCTCCGTTCGAGCATATCGATCTCTTCTCGAGCGATCGAGCACTCGTCGAAGGCGTCGCCCGCGAAACGCGCGGCGCTGACGCGGAAGAATTGCGCGCGTTCGGTGCGCTCGCCGGACATCCCGAAACGATCCAACTCGGCTTCGACGCGAACGCGTACGTCCCCGAACTCCACACGCACGACCGCTTCGGCAATCGCATCGATGAAGTGCGTTTCCATCCCGCATGGCACGTGCTCTTGCATCACGCGACGACGCACGGGCTCCACGCCGCTCCATGGAACGATCCCAAACCCTACGCGCACGTCAGCCGCGCCGCGAAATTTTTCGTGTGGTCGCAAGTGGAGGCCGGGCACGGATGCCCCGTGTCCATGACGTATGCGGCCATCCCCGCGCTGCGCAGCGAGCCTTCGATCGCGCAACTTTGGGAACCGCGACTCTGCGCGCCCTCGTACGACCCGCGACTGCTGCCGATCGCGCAAAAAACCAGCGCGCTGTGCGGCATGGGCATGACCGAGAAGCAAGGCGGTTCCGACGTTCGGGCCAATCAAACGCGCGCGCTTGCGGCGGGCACGGCGCGCGGCTCCGGCGCCGAATACGTCCTGACGGGGCATAAGTGGTTCTGCTCGGCGCCGATGAGCGATGCGTTTTTGATGCTCGCGCAGACCGATGCCGGCTTGGGATGTTTCTTCGTGCCGCGCGTGTTGCCGGATGGAACCCGCAATCCGTTCGCGATCCTGCGCCTCAAAGAGAAGCTCGGCAATCGCAGCAATGCCTCGGGCGAGATCGAGTTGGAGGGAACGCACGCATGGATGATCGGCGAAGACGGGCGCGGCGTCCGCACCATCGTCGAAATGGTCAATCAGACGCGCTTGGATTGCATCATCGGCTCGGCGAGCGGCATTCGCCACGCGCTCGCGCAAGCGATCCATCACGCGACCTATCGCGAAACCTTCGGAGCGAAGTTGGTCGATCACCCGTTGATGCGTAACGTACTGGCCGATCTGGCACTCGAATCGGAGGCTGCAACCGCCCTGTTCCTTCGCATAGCCCGTACCATCGATGAGTCGGCGACCGATCCGCGCGCGGCGGCCCTCAAGCGCATCGGTACCGCGCTTGGAAAGTACTTCGTCTGCAAGCGCGCGCCGATGCTCGTCGCCGAAGCGCTGGAATCGCTCGGCGGCAACGGGTACGTGGAAGAATCGATCCTGCCCCGCCTCTATCGCGAAGCGCCTCTCAATTCCATCTGGGAGGGTTCGGGCAATATCAACGCGCTCGACGTCCTGCGGATCGTGCGCAAACAGCCGGAGGCGCTGGAAGCGTTTCGCGAGGAGCTCGCGCCCGCAATGTCCGATGCACGCTTCGCGCCGTCGGCAAAAGCCTTAGAGCTGCTGCTCCGCGACGGCCCTTCGCTCGAACTCCACGCTCGATCGATCGTGGAACGCATGGCGTTGCTCTGGCAGGGGGCGCTCTTGTTAGCGCACGCTCCCGCCGCCGTCTCCGATGCTTTCATCGCGAGCCGCCTCAACGGCGACGCAGGCCGCACCCTGGGAACACTTCGCTCGTCAACGTCGTTTGCGGCGATCATCGAGCGTGCGGCGCCGCGATGAAAACGCGCGAATTCAATCGCAGCACGAAGATGCTGGCGCAACGGCCGTGGACCGAACGGGAGCGTCGCATCGTATGGTGCGGGCTGACCGGACGGATGGCGATCGCCATCGAGCCGCTCATCGGGATGGCCTTTTTTTCATTTCTAACCTGGGGAATCGTCTGGCGCGCGCATCACGTGCCGGACGACGCGACGCTCGTGGTGATCGCGCCGATCTTCGCTCTGGGCGCGCTCGCGTTCCTAGGATACTTCATTGCGGTAACCATCGCGCCGTTTATCGCCTATCTGCAAACCTATAAGCCCATCTACATCGTCGACGGCTACGTGCGTTATCGCGGACGCGACGAACGTTCGGAGAGCGATGCGACCGGCTACATGGCTACGCTGTGTGCGGACGGGAGCGTTGCATGCGAGTGGGAGTGTTTCGGAAGCGACGAGTTGCCCAACCGCACGATCCCGGCGCTGGCGGAGTTTTCCGAATACGCCGGCATCCATAAAATCGACGGCAAACCGACCGGCTTGCTTCCGGACGTGGAACTTCCGCTGCTCGCGATCGGCATCGCCCCGCGCAACGACCGCTAAGGGGCGGAGTTGGTGCTCAGATCCATGCGCAGCGTCGTCGTCGACGGCCAGTAGTGGCCGTGGCCCGCTAGGAGCACCGTCGCGCCGCCATAGGCAAAGATGCCGATGACGCCGATCGCGATGATGATCGGAAGAAACGACGGCATGCCTTTACTCTGCGGGACTTCGGAAAAGAAGTCGGGGTGGAAATCTTTTTCGTTCACTACCGTCATGTTATGCCGCCTTCGGGAAGTTGCCGATGACGTTGGCACCGGCGAGGATGGCAAGGATGGCCCCGACGCCGAGTA
>Ga0307373_10003846_pt1 | contig 25692 bp, 20 predicted proteins | sample OX2MG_FD_202534 | JGI IMG/M metagenome (GOLD analysis project Ga0307373, IMG submission 202534) | Soil microbial communities from Risofladan, Vaasa, Finland - OX-2 | ecosystem: Environmental > Terrestrial > Soil > Coastal area > Acid sulfate soil | place: Finland: Risofladan, Vaasa | collected...
CCTCGATCGCAAAACTGATCATCGGCCGGTCGTAGATGGGGAGCAAATGTTTGTTGGTGATTCGGGTCAGCGGACTCAGGCGGGAACCGCTACCACCGGCCAGCACCACTCCTTTCAAAGCGCCAAGATTGTACCCGCCGGCCCCCCGGCATCAGCCCCACCTCGACCTTCTCTGCCACCTCCTGCGCCTTGTGGGGTCCCCGCCCACAATCGCTTGTGCCACACTGCGCCATCATGCCTCGGGGTGATCCCTGGCCGCGGACGATTCTGCACGTCGATCTGGACGCCTTCTACACCTCGGTCCACGAGCGCGACGATCCCGGGCTGCGCGGTCTTCCGCTGGCCGTGGCCGGGCGCTCCCGCCGGGCGGTCGTAGCGAGCGCCTCATACGCCGCCCGCGCCTTCGGGGTGCACAGCGCGATGCCGCTGCACGAGGCGCGCAACCTCTGCCCCCAGCTGGTCGTGGTCGCGCCCGAAGGCGCTCGCTACCGGGAGGCCAGCCGGCAGGTGCATCAGATCTTCCGGCGCTTCACCGCCCCCGAGCTGATCGAGCCGGTCGCCCTGGACGAGGCCTACCTGGACGTCACCGTCCGCTCCCGGCACGGCAGTTCTTCGGCCGAGGAGATGGCGCGCCGGATCAAACAGGCGATCCACTCCGAGCTCGGCCTCACCGCCTCGGTGGGGGTGGCCACGAGCAAGCTGGTGGCCAAGGTGGCGGGCGCGCGGCGCAAGCCGGACGCCCTCCTGCTGGTCCCCCCGGGGACCGAGGCGGATTTCCTGGCCGCGCTTCCGATCGGAGTCATCCCGGGTCTGGGTCCAAAGACGGAGGAGAGGTTGAACCTGCTCGGAATCACCAGCGTGGGGAGTCTGGCCACCTACGACACGCCCCGGCTGGTCCAGATCCTGGGCAGCTCAGGCGCGGTGCTGCAACGCCTGGCCCAGGGTCGCGACCGCACCCCGGTCAGCGGGCTCAAACAGGCCCAGACGGTCTCGGCTGAGATCACGTTCGAATATGACGTCAGCGGAGACGAGCAGTTGGAGGCGGCGCTGCGCGAACTCAGCCAGCGGGTGGCTGGGCGGCTGCAGGCGGACTTTCTGCGCGGTCGCACCGTCTACGTCAAGATCAAGCTCGCCGATCTGCGTCTGATGAGCCGGCAGGTGAGCAGGACAAGCCCCACCGATGATCCCGAAACCATCTTCATCGCCGCTCGCGCCGCCCTGACGAAGTCGCACCTGGGATCCAACGCCGTCCGCCTGGTCGGAGTCGGGGTCTCCGGACTCGTGCATCCCGGCCCCGACCAGCAGCTGACACTGTTCGACTGAGCCCCTCTCAGGCCTCACCCTCGACCTCGGCCGGAGCCGGGCCGGGCTCGCCTTCGGCGGCCTCGCTGGAACGGCCCCGACCCCGTCGCCGGCCGCTGCCCGGCCGCCGCGGTCCACCCTCCAGAGCGGAGCGGTCGACCACCCGGCGGGGCGCCGCCACGAGCAGATCACCGATCGAAGTCCACCCGAATTTCGCCCGGCCGCGCCGCACCAGCTCCCGGAAGACTGAGGCCGTGGCCTGGGCATCTCCCAGAGCGGCGTGCTCGGGGCTGGCGTCCAACTCCAAGATCTCCACCACCCGGGCCAGGCCCGGTGTCTGTCCGGGCGGCAGTTCCAGCACCAGCCGGGCCAGGGCCGAGGTGTCCACCATGGGGTGCTCGAGCGGTTCCTTAAGGCCCCGGCCGATGAGGTAGGTGTCGAAGGCATCGTGGCTGTGCTCGACCAGGGCGGCGCCGTCGGCGAACTCCAGGAACGCTCGCCGCGCATCCCCGAACTGGGGGGCCCCATTGAGCATCCCGCGACTTATCAGGTGTCGGCGGCGGGCGTAGCTGTTGATCGGCGCCCGGGTGTGGACCAGGGTGTCAAAGAGCTCCAGGCTGCCTTTGAGGGCAAATCGCTCGGCTCCGATCTCGATCACCAGGAATGGGGTGTTACCTGTGGTCTCGATGTCGAGGGCGACGAATTCTGCCTCATCGAGCAAAGTGTCCTCTCCGGTCCGGAGCGGGTCCGCCGAGGGCTGGTCCCAGGCCACCCAGGAGGCGGAGCCGCGCGGCTTGAGGCGCACCTCAGCCGGCCTCAGTAGGCGTTCTTGTGGGTCCAAACCCGGGCCAGGGTGATGAGCAGGATCTTCAAGTCGAATGCCAGGCTCCAATTCTCGATGTAGTAGAGGTCATAGATCAGGCGCTCCTCGACCGGGGTCTGGCCGCGCAGATCATTGGCCTGCGCCCACCCCGCCAGCCCGGGGCGGACCAGGTGGCGATCTCCGTAACGGGGGAGGCGCAGGGAGAACTCTTGCACGAAGTTGGGCCGCTCGGCACGCGGTCCGACCAGGCTCATCTCGCCCACCACGATATTCCAGAGCTGGGGCAGCTCGTCGAAGGACAGCCGGCGCAGCACCCGGCCCACCTGAGTCCGCCGGGGATCTTGGACCTCGGCCCAGATCGGTCCGCTCTCCGACTCGGCGTCGGCGCGCATGCTCCGAAATTTGTGCATCCAGAAGGCGCGGCCCCTCATCCCCACCCGCTCCTGGTGAATGAAGACCGGTCCGGGCGAGCTGATCTTGACCAGAAGCGCGATGACCAAGAGCAGGGGCGAGAGCACGAGCAGGCCGGCGCCGGCCGCCAGGAGGTCGAAACCGCGCTTGATCCGGGGCGCCTGGCCATCGATGTCGAGTCCGCGCCGGAACTGGAGGATGGGGATGCCGTCGATCTGGTCGGCACTTACCTGGCTGGTCATGAGCTCGAGCATGCCCGGGAGCAGGCGAAACTCGACGTCCGAGAGCCGGCATTCGTCGATCAGCTCGAGGATGCGTTCCTGGCTGACCGAGGCGAGGGCGAAGAAGACCACGTCCACCTCGCCGCCACGAACCTTGGCTCCGAGCTCTTGAACCCCACCCAACACCGGCACCCCCCCGGCGTCGCGGCCGCTGGGGATGTCGTCGGTGAGCACGCCCAGCAGGCGGTAGCCGTAGTCGGGGAACATGCGCAGGCGCTGAATCAACAGGTCGGCCGCCGCCCCCGAACCCACGATCAAGGCGCGCTCGATATCAAGCCCCTGGGCCCGCCGCGCCCCCTCCCGGCGGCGTAGGGCGTAGCGGGCGAGGGCGATCATGATCGCGGCAAAGACCAGCCAGTAAAAGAAGGTCAGGCGGGAGTACGAAAAACCGCGATAAAGACCGATCAGGCCCAGCACAACCAGGCCGGACACGGCCATGGCGCCGATCAGCGAGAAGAGCTCGTCGATGAACAGGAGCCCTCGCCGGGTGCGGTAGACGCCCATCAGAGTGAAGACGCAGATCACGGTCAGCGCCAGCACCGGAGTGGTCTCCAGATAGCGGGTGGGATCGGGCGCCTCACCCCCTGGAATGAAGTGGTTGAAGGGCGGGAGGTTATATCGGAACCAGTAGCCCACGAGCAGCCCGAGCATGGCCATGAGACCGTCGGCGGCAACGCGCATTAGGACTCGAGCGCCCTCGCCCCGGCGGCTCACCTCTGGCCCCTCCAAATCGCGCGTCGGATCAGGTCCATCTCCTCGGGGTCGATGGCGCGCAGGAGCAGGACGAAGGCGGAGTAGCAGAGGGCGGCCCCGGCCACGACCAGGATCAGGGCGGGTCCGCTGACGTCGCGGAACGGGACCAGCAACGCTCCCATCAGGGCTCCCGCCAACAGTACCCGCCAGCTCAGGCTGAGGATCGGCAGCCGGCCCAGGTAGCGCGTGGTCAGGGCCCAGCCCATGGCTCCAAGGGCGATCTCGGTCAGGACCGTGGCCCAGGCCGCGCCCATATAGCCGAAGTGCGGGATCAAGACCAGGTTCAATCCCACGTTCACCACCATCGAGCCCAGCGCGGCCCAGGTGAACATGACCTGGCGGTCGATGGAGTTGAGCGCGGCGATGAAGGCGTTGTTGCAGAACATGAAGACGATGGCGAGTGCGAGTATGCGCAACACCGGCGCCGAGGCGGCGAAGACGTATATCGGCCGCAGGCCCAAGACCAGCATGAAGGTCCCGATCCCGATCGGCCAGCCCAGCAGGAGCAGGGCCTTATAGAAGCGGGCCACCGCCCAGGGCATGCGATGACTGGCGTCGCGGTGGTAGACCGAGAGCACGGGAAAGACCACGTTCAGCATCGAGGTGGGGATGAATAAAAGGGCTTCAAAGGGCTTGTATGCCGCTCCGTAGAGCCCGGTCTCGTGATCCCCTCGGAGCAGGTCCAGAATCGGCACGTCGATCTTGAAATAGATGCTCGTGACCAAAAAGGCCAGAGCGAAGGGCAGCCCCTCGAGCAGCCAGCTGAAGATGAGCCCACGATCCAGGCTCAGGCCCAGGCGCGCGATGCCGGAGGCGGGCAGGGCGATCAGGTAATAGACGCATACCACCAGGTAGCTGCCGGTGTAGGCCCACAGGAAGAAGGAGACGTGGCCGCCCAGATGGACACCGACCCCCACTAGCAGGAGCAGCGTGAGTGACTGCAGCATGATCGCCGCCGCCTCCAGACCAAGTCGGCGGACGGCATAGAAACCGCCGCGCAGGAGCCCGCTGTAGGAAGACAGCAGCATCATGCAGAAGCCGGGCAGGATGTACTCCGACTTGGCCTGCAGGGCGAGAACGGAGGCGAATACGCCCAGGGCGAGCAGTCCCATGATGGCGCGGGCGCAGATCAGGCTGGACAGGAAACGCGAGATCTGATCGGGGGCGCGCGCGGCCTCGCGTTGGAACAGGGTGCTGAAGCCCAGGTCCAAAACCACCGCCACCAGGGCCGAGACGTTCACCACGTCCACGAATCCGCCTGTACCCGCGGGGCGCAGATGGCGCTCGAGCAGGACCACGGTGACGAGGGCGAGCAACTGTGAGACCACGCGGGCCCCCAGGACGATGGCGGTGTTGCGGAGCGCACCCGGCCCGGCCCCGACCGCCGGCCCCGGTCGAGTCACCCCGTCGGCGGGAACGTCGTCCAAGTGCGCCGATCTTAGCGCGTCGGCGCCCGCCGCCCCGCCAGCCGAAGGGCGCCGCTGTGATAGATTTCAGGTTCGTTCACCCCACTTCCCCTTGGAGCGAATCGATATAGCCAGCGACGCCGACCTCGACCCGCCCGCAGTCGGACTAGAGCGCCCGGTCACGCGGCGTAACTTCATCGTCTGGTACCTGGCTGGCCTGCTCACGGCAACGCTGGTGGCGATCGTGCTGCCGCTTCTGGTCTACATCTATCCACCCGCGGGCAAGAACAAGAACGAGGAGCTGAGCCTGGTCTTGAGCACTCCGCTCGACCAGCTGGCCGAGTTCCAGGCGGTGCACTTCCAGGCCCCCGCCAACAGTGGCTTTGTGATGAAGGACGGGGGCGGCGACAACTACCCAGGCAAGATCACCTTCGCCGGTTACGCCATCAAACTGGCCGGGGGCCTGACGGTGCTGTCGTCCACCTGCTCGCACCTGGGCTGCTCGGTGAGCTACAACGCGAGCAGCCACATCTACGCCTGCCCCTGCCACGGATCTCGATTCCACGCCAACGGCACCGTGGCCCACGGCCCGGCGGTGGCGCCACTCAGTCACCTGACCTGGAGTCAGGGATCCAACTCCTCGACGATCAAGGTCCTCGGCATCGCCCTTCCTGGGATTGGATAAAGAAAAATGGCCAGCCTGCCCCATCCGCGTGACGTGCAGCGAGGCGTCGTCAAGTGGCTCGACGCCCGCTACCCCTTCACCAACACGGTCGATGAGGCGCTGTACCAGCGCGTGCCCAACTTCGCCAACGCTTTCTACTACTGCTTTGGCGGGATGGTCTTCATGCTGGTCCTGTTTCAGATCCTGACCGGGATCTTCCTCGCCTTCTACTACGTTCCCGACGCGGCCGGCAATCCCGCCCCCGCCTACACCAGCGTCGAATTCATCATGAATCAGGTCTACCTGGGCTGGCTGGTGCGCGGCGTCCACTTCTGGGCCGCCAATCTGCTCGTGGTCATGATCGTGCTCCACATGGCGCGGGTGTTCTGGACCGGGTCGTACCGCGCCCCCCGGGAGCTCAACTGGATGGTGGGTGTGATCCTGCTCATCATCATCCTGGCCTTCTCGCTCACCGGCTACCTGCTGCCCTGGGACACCAAGGCCTACTGGGCCACGTCGGTCACGATCCAGATCGCAGGTTCAGCTCCGATCCTGGGGCGCCTGATTCAGAACATCGCCCAGGGCGGACCCACGCTGGGCCCCGATACCCTGCAGCGTTTCTTCACCATCCACGTCTTCATCCTGCCTGCGCTCATCACCCTGCTCATGTACGTGCACTTCCGTCTCATCCGCCAGCACGGCATCTCGGAGCCGCTGTGAGCCTGGAGACGAGCGGGGTGCCCACCACGCTCTGGGACGGTGCTTTAAGGCCCGGCCCGGGGGCGGCCGCAGCGGTGGTGCCTGTGATCGCGGTCGAGGGTCATGGCCACACCCTGGAACCCGAATACAAGCGGATGCCGATCGGCGTCGATCACCCGCTCTACCCGGTCCTGATCGGCCTGGCGCTGTTCCCGATCCTGATGGGAGGAACCGGTCATCACCTGGCGGACGATCTGCCGGAGGACGAGACCCATCCCTTTTTCCCCGACCACTTCTGGCCCTACCCGATCATCATGATCATTCTTCTCGTGGGGGTCGGCCTGCTCGCCGCCTTCGTCGGCCAGAACATGCAGCTGGAGCAGTCGGCCGATCCCCGGGCGGTGGTCATCCCGCGCCCGGACTGGTACTTCCTCTTCCTCTTCCAGTTCCTAAAGCTCGGACCCGAGCTCATCATGTCCCTGGTCATTCCCCCGCTGGCGGTGATCGTGCTCCTGCTCTGGCCCTTCATCGACGGCGGCCTGGCCCGGCATCTGGCCCCCCGGCTGGGCTGGGCGGGCTGGCCCAAGCCCGGGCGCAACCGGATCACGGGCACGATCTGGATCGCGGTCATCGCCTTCGTGGTCATGCTCACGCTCTGGGGCCTGAGCGGAACCACGATCCTGGGCATCACCGGGGCCTAGCCCGACTACTCCTCGGCCGGTGTCTCCGACTGCAGCGGGCGCAGCGGGTGAGCGCGCGCCAGGGCCGCCTGGCGACCTAGATGATAGCCGTCATCGGATCCGGCGCCGAAGAGCCTGGCGGGCGAACTGAGCCGAAGGCGGGCCAGGGTACCCAGAGCCTGGACGCCGTCCTTCCAGGTCAGTTTCTTGCCCTCTTCACGGTTGCGCGCGTAGTACCGGATCGGAACCTCGTGGATGCGATAGCCCAGGCGAAGGACGCGGGCGGTGATGTCGGGCTCGATCTCAAACCGGCTGCCGGTCAGGTTGAGCCGCCGCCAGAGCTCGGATCGCATGACCTTGTACCCGGTCTCCATGTCCGATATGTAGGCGTCGAAGAGAATGTTGGAGGCCAGGGTTACGACCCGGTTACCGAGCACGAACCAGTAGCTGTAAGCGGTGTGGCCGGCGAATCCGCGGGTCCCGAAGACCACGTCGCTGTGCCCGTCCAACAGCGGTTGGAGGAGGACTGGGTAGTCGCGCGGATCGTATTCGAGGTCGGCGTCCTGGACCAGGGCGAAGGGCATGGAAATCTCACCGATGGCGCGCTTGAGCGCCGCCCCCTTGCCCTGGTTGGTCGGCTGGCGCAGGGCTCGCAGGCGCGGATCGAGCCCGGCCGCCCGGCTTAAGATCTCCCAGCTGGAATCGCTCGAGCCGTCGTCGACGGCGATCACCTCGCCCACCTCGGGGCGGGCGAGCACGTGTCCGAGGATCGTCTCCAGGGTCCGATCCTCGTTGTAGATCGGCATCATGACCGAGAGCACCCCTCCCGCGACCGCCGGATCGAAAGAGCCCAGCTCGGGTGTCATGGGCTGGTTCACCGGGCTACTCTACCAGGCCGACCGCTCGGCTCCCAGGCCCGCGATGGCGGCTCGGCGACGAGCTCAAACCTTCTCCGTGACGCGGTATTCGAGGTACTTTCCGAGCAGCAGGCGGGTGTGCGCCTCGAGCGCGGGTAGGACCGAGAGCATGAGCCCGACGATGGGATAGGAGAAGTACTGAAGGTAGACGGCCGAACGCCGAATCCGTCCCCAGCTGGCGGGCTTGGGTGGCAGCATCAAATGCTCGAGCAGGATCAACACCACCACCGTGGACAGGGTGGCGGTGAGCAGGGTGCTGGAGTAGATCCACAGGTTCTGCCCCAGGTCGGTGATCGAGAAGTCGACGCTGACCCAGACCGGAATCGAGGCGCCGAACATCAAGAGCACGGGCAGGAAGATCCAGTTGAGGTGGTTCAAGAACAGGTTGGAGAAGCGGCGCAGACGCAGCCCGAGCGGGATCTCGGGATGCTCGAAGAGGCGCTTTAAGACATAGGGAACGTCGGTAATGCCCCAGGCCCAGCGCTTGATCTGGTTGTACTGCGAGAGGTGGGTGGCCGCGTAATCATGGGATTGCGGGGAGTCGCCGTAGAGGGGAAGCCAGACCGAGCGCACGCTGAAGCGCTGCCCGAAGGTGAAGAAGGCCTTCCAGTAGAAGCGCGAATCCTCGGGGATCACGTCCTTGTCCCAGTAGCCCACGTCGCGCACGAAGCGAAGACTGCAGGTGTAGGAGGAGAAGGCGACGAGGCGGTGGGGGCGGGAGTGCAGAAACATCTGCCACTGGCTGGTCGAGGCCGACATCACCCGAACCGCGGTCGGAACCTCCCAGATGTTGTTGTGGAACAGCGGCACCGGCTGCCAGATGGCGAAGTCCCGGAGCTCGAGGCGGGCGTGATTCCAGCTGATCCAGGCGAAGTACTGGGGATGGACCTGATAGTCGCTGTCGAGGTCAGTGATCAGGATCCGGCTCAGATCACGTCCCTCCGCGCTGAGCCGGCGGACCATGTCCCTGCCGCCCCAGTTCATGGCCGCCGACTTGCCCGGGACCAGAGGCGGCTCCATCGGATCCTTGATGTGGTAAAAGCCGCCCAGGCGGGGTCCGAACTTGGCCTTGAGCCGAGCGACGTTCTTCCAGCCCGGCTTGTCGGTGACCCGGGTAATGACTCCGATGAGCTTCAGGTGATCGGGATAGTTGGAGTCGACGATGGCCTGGATCGTCTTCTCCAGGACGTGGTAGGGCTCGGTATAGGTGGGGATCACGCTCAGGTGGATGAAGTCGAGCGGGTCGGGCACCCCCTCGGGGCGGGGCTCCGAGCAGCGCTGGAGCCAGTCCAGGGACATGTCCCGGCGCATCTTGAGATAGGTCGACCAGATGCCGCTGATCACGGTGATGGATCGGACCAGCCAGTAGGCGTCGAAGATCAGAACCGCCACGGCGACGACGAAGGCTCCCTGGGAGGCGAAAACGAGCGAGATCCAGACCGGAGCGGTGAGCAACGACCACGTCACCACCCCGGGCGCGGCCTCCAGCAGACGCTCCCCGAGCTGGTGCCGCAGCGAGGGCTGAGGGGCGAGCGCGGAGACCTGAGAGGATGCCATCAGGAACGATTATCCGGCCCGCGCCCGGCCGGCCGCTAAGACGGCGGTGGGAATCCGGATGTGGAGGAGCCGACCATAGGCACCCGGCCTCTTGTAGTGTTATTAACACAAGTCCGACCGGGGGTTGTTCGTGCCACGGCGCCGTTTCGGCCCGACAGTCGCGTCCATATGATGACCGGTTGGATCATCAACCCCAAATTTGGAGGGCACTCATGTCTGAAAGTAAGGCGACCCCGGCCGGGGTCTTGCGCATGGCGCAGGAGGCGGGGGTCAAGGTGGTCGACGTCCGCTTCGTCGACCTCCCCGGAACCTGGCAGCACTTCAGCCTGCCGCTGAGCGAGTTCGACGAGTCCGCATTCAGCGACGGGCTGGGCTTCGACGGTTCCAGCATCCGCGGATTCCAGGTCATCAACGAGAGCGACATGCTCTTGATGCCCGACCCCCAGACCGCCACCATCGATCCCGTGCTCCAGGTCCCGACCATGTACGTGGTCTGCGACGTCAAGGACCCGATCACGGGCGAGGCCTACAGCCGCGATCCCCGCTACATCGCCAAGAAGGCAGAGGCCTACCTCAAGCAGACGGGCATCGCCGATCAGAGCTTTTGGGGGCCGGAGGCCGAGTTCTTCATCTTCAACTCGCTCCGCTTTGACCAGAACTCGCACGAGGGCTTCTACCACATCGACTCCGAAGAGGGAATCTGGAACAGTGGGGCGGCCGCTCCCAACCTGGGCTTTCGGCCCCGGCACAAGGAGGGCTACTTCCCCGTACCGCCGGTGGACAAGTTCCAGGATCTGCGCTCGGAGATGATGCTGAAGCTGATCGAGGCCGGCCTCGAGGTCGAGACCCAGCACCACGAGGTGGCCACCGCCGGGCAGGCCGAGATCGACCTCCGATTCGCCCCCCTGGTCAAGATGGCCGACGACATGATGACCTACAAGTACGTGATCAAGAACGTGGCCGCCGCGCACGGATACGTGGCCACCTTCATGCCCAAGCCCCTGTTCCAGGACAACGGTTCGGGGATGCACGTCCACCAGAGCCTGTGGAAGGGGGGCAAGACCCTGATGGCGGACCCGGACGGATACGCGGGTCTGAGCGCAATCGCGCGCTGGTACATCGGCGGACTGCTCCGCCACGCCCCCGCCATCCTCGCCTTCGCCGCCCCCACCACCAACTCCTATCGCCGGCTGGTGCCGGGCTACGAGGCGCCCATTAACCTGGTCTACTCCAAGCGCAACCGCTCGGCCTGCGTGCGCATCCCCATGTACTCCAACAACCCCAAGGCCAAGCGGGTCGAGTTCCGCTCACCCGACCCCACCGCCAACCCCTACCTCGCCTTCCCCGCCATGCTCATGGCCGGGCTGGACGGCATCCAGAACAAGATCGAGCCCCCAGCGCCGCTGGACAAGGACATCTACGAGCTCTCGGGCCGGGAGAAGGCGCGGATCGCAACCGTGCCCGGTTCTCTCTCCGAGTCACTCGAGGCGCTCAAGCGGGATCGGGCTTTCCTGCTCAAGGGAGATGTCTTCACCTCCGACGTGATCGACACCTGGGTCGAACTAAAGCAGCGCGAGGTCGACGCGATTGCGCTGCGTCCCCACCCCTGGGAGTTCTACCTCTACTCGGACGCGTAACCAAGGTGGGGGGCACGCTCGGGCCCCCCACCCCCTCTTTGGGCGGACGGCGACCTCGATGATCGCCTCCCCTTTAGAAGCTGGGTCCAAGACGGGCTCGGACCACCGGCTCACATCCCCAGCATCGCCCTCGCCCGGAGCGCGATCGCAACTGCGACCCGCGTCTCCGGATCGTCGAGCTTTAGTCCGGTCAGGTTCTCGATCCGCTCGATGCGATAGGTCATGGAGTTGATGTGGATGTTGAGCTGGCGTGCGGCCGCCCGGCGCACCCAGCGCGCACCCACCAGGGCCTCCAGGGTTTCAAGCAGTGGCGTCTCCCGAGCCTCCGCGTACTTGAACAGGGTGCCCAGAACCTCACGCACGAAGCGGCGCAACGCGTCCGGGCTCTGCACCTCGAGGAGCAACCGGAAAGCCCCCAGCGAGCGGTAGGAGACCACCTGGGAGCGCGATCCCGCGCGGCGGGAGAGCCGAAGTGACTGGCGCGCCTCGAGGTGGGAGCGGGCCAGCTCGGCCACCGTCGTGGCCAGGTTGCCGACCCCGACCGAGACCGTGGCCGGGGCGAGCTGAACCGCGGCGGCCCGCTGAACCTGCTCCGCCAGCTTCTCGGCCAGGGCCAGATCGGGAGCCGCCTCCTCGGGCGCCAGGATCACCGCGGATGTCGAGCGGACCAGGGTCAGGGCACCCGGAATCCTGCGCCGCACGAGTTCGGACAGAGCGGCATCGAGGCGGTCCTGCCTCCCTCTCGCGGTCATCTCCGACTCCGACGCCGCGTTGTCCGGCTCCAGCACCATGGCCCAGGCCCGGCTGGGCAGCCGGTGGCCGAGCCGCTCCGCCTGTCGCGCCAGGCGCTCCGACTCCTCGGCGTCCAGGCCGCCGGCCAGGAGCTCCTCCACCAGATCCCCGCGCAGACGGCGCTCGACTTCGGCCGTCGAGCGCTCCTTCGACAGTTCCAGGGCCAGGACTGTGGCCCCGTGCTGCAGGGCGCGCCGGCGCCCGTCGGGGTCCACCGCGGCGGCCGAATCGGGTGTCTCCACGGCGAGCACCCCGTGCAGGTCGGAGCCGGCGCGGACCGGGACCAAGTCCAGGGCCCGGGCGGGCCGGCCGGCCAGAACCCGGGTCTCCTTACCCCCCGGGGCAACCAGCGTCGGGGGCAGCTGCAGCCGCGCCGGTATGGAGTCGCCACCGCCGTCCTCCCCCACTCCCCGGATCCGGAATCCGTCCGGGGAGAAGAGCGCGGCGGCACCGCCGGCCAGCGCCCCGACCGCCTCCAGGATGGCGGGGATTCCGGCATCGTCGAGGGAGAGCTTGGTGAATCGCTCGTGGATGTCGTGGGAGAGCTGGATCGCCTTGAGCTGCGCTTCGAGTCGCCGCTGGAGCTCGCTGCGCTCCAGAATCCCAGCCACCTGTCCGGCCAGAGCGCGCAGGAAGTCGACGTCGGCGGGGGTGAAGTCGCGCTCATCGACCGACTGCACGTTGAGCACCCCGACCAGACGCGGCCCGGATTCAATGGGCACCGAGAGCATGGAGTGGAATCGCTCCTCGTCGAGACCGGGAACCCACTTCCAGTGCGGCTCATTGGATACGTCGGCGACCACCTTGGGCGTCCTGGTCTCGGCCACCCACCCCGTGATCCCCTCCCCCACCTTGAGGCTGACCCGTCCGACCATGCGTTCGTTGAGACCGTTGGTGGCGCTCAGCGTGAGCTCGCTCGGGTCGTTCCCGACCAGGTAGAGCGAGCAGACGTCGGTGCGGGTGGAGGCGGTGGTCTCGCGAATGATGAGGTCGACCAGATCGGAAGAGTCGACGGTGCTGGCCGCGGACTGCGACAGGCGCTGCAGGAACTCGAACTCCCGCAGCGCCTGGTTAGGTTCGGGAGCTCGCCGCGAGGCCGGAGGCATGACCCTAGATTAGAGCGCCGGCTCCATCCGGTATCTGTGTGCCAGGTACAGATTAGGTGGCGGCAAGGTGTACTAATGACCCAATGACCACTGGGGCCACGCCGCACCCGGGTCCCGAGTGCCCCATCCCCCGGTCGGGCGGTTCAGAATATTTGGATCGTGCCAGCCTCAAATCGGGGAACCAGACCATGGCGCTGACGGTGGCCCAGGCGGTGGTCGAGGTACTGCGCTCCGAGCAGGTCCCATTCGTCGCCGGCCTTCCCGGCAGCGGGGTGATGGACTACCTGGACGTGCTCTACGGAGCTCAGACGCCGCGCTTTGTGCTGGTGCGCCACGAGCAGGTCGGCGTACACATGGCGCTCGGCTACGCCGAGTTCACCGGGCGACCCGCCGCCATGCTGGTCTCGCGCTCGCCGGGAGCCTCGAACGCGGTCATCGGAGTCCAGGCGGCCTGGGCCGAGGGCTCGCCGCTGGTGCTCATCAGCTCCCACGTCAACTCCCAGGTGCGCGGCCTGGGAGCGTTCCAGGAGATCGACCTCGAGTCGCTCTTCCGGCCCATAACCAAGATGTCGGTCGAGGTCCGCGATCCCTCGCGCGTCGCCAGCGTGCTCCAGGAGGCGTTCCGGGTGGCCGTATCCGGCCGCCCCGGCCCCGTCCACGTCTCGATTCCGCTGAACTACCCCTCCCAGCCCTACGACCGGCCCCTGAGCCTGCCCAGCCGGAAGATCGTGGGTCGGCTCCTGCCCTCCCCGGCTGCGGTCGAGGAGATGGCGGGGATGCTCGCGCGTTCACGCCGCCCTGCGATCATCGCCGGAGGCGGGGTGACCAAGTCCGGCGCGGCCGAGGCGGTGATGGCCCTGGCGGAGCGGTTGGGCGCCGCGGTGACCAACAGCTGGGAGAAGAAGGCGGTGGCCGAAACCCATGCCCTGGCCACGGGCAACATCGGCCGCGGGGGTTCGGACGCCAGCGCCGCCGTGCTGCACGAGGCGGACGTGATCCTGGCCCTGGGCTGCCGCTTCTCTGAGTTCGCGACCGAGGACTACCGGATGCAGTTCACCGGCGAGCAGACCCTGATCCAGGTCGACATCGACCCGGCCGCGGTGGGCCGGGTGTACCCGGTCCAGGCCGGAGCCGGAGCGGACGCCAAGGCCACCGTGGAATTGCTCCTGGGAGCCCTGGAGGGAGTCGAGCTGGCGGGCGAGGCGGGATGGCCGGGGCGCATTGCCAAGCACAAAGAGGACTGGGCGGAGAAGATATCGATGGTCGATTGGGATCAGTACCCGATCATCTCCCCGCGCCTGGTTCGCGATCTGCGAGGAGTGCTGAGCGACGACGCCGTGGTGGCGTCTGATTCGGGCAACTTCAACTATTGGTTGGAGCGCTACTTCCCGGCCACGATTCCCGGAGCCTACCTCTATCCCGCCGCGGTTGGACCGATGGGGTGCGGATTGCCCGGCGCCATGGGAGTCAAGGTCGCGTTTCCGGAGCGCCAGGTGGTCGCGGTCGCGGGGGACGGCGGCTTCGCCATGACCATGCAGGACCTGGAGACCTGCGTGCGCGAGCACATCGACGTCGTGGTCGTGGTGGTCAACAACTTCGGCTATGGCAACATCAAGATTCGCCAGCAGACCAAGTTCGGCAACCGCCTGATCGGCTGCGAATACGACAATCCCGACTTCGCTGCCCTGGCGGAGCTCTTCGGAGCCCATGGCGAGCGGGTCACCCGGCCCGAGGAGATCACCCCCGCGCTCGAGCGGGCGCTGGGCGCGGGGCGCCCGGCGGTGGTGGACGTCCACGTCGATCCCGAGGAGATCTGCACCGCGACCATCGACAGCTGGTGGTAGCCGGGCCCGAGGCAGGCTAGATCGGCGATCCGGGGATGAAGCTCACGATCATGGCCAGAGCCGCCAGGGTCATGATCCCCGCGGTGAGCCAGGTCAAGGCCAGACTTAGGGGACCGCTCGCGCGCTTGCCCATGACCCTGCGGTCGGAACCCAGGAGCACGATCAAAACCACCAGCGGAGGCGCCACGACGCCGTTGATGACCGCGACGTAGAAGAGCGCGCGAATGGGGTCGATGTGGAGGAAGTTCATACCCAGCCCAGACAGGGTGGAGACGGCCATGATGGCGTAGAACGTGGGCCGGTAGCGAGGCCGCGAGGCGAGGCTGCCGCGCAGTCCGAAGAACTCTTTGACCGCGTACGCCGCCGAGCCGGACAGGATGGGGATGGCCAGCAGCCCGGTGCCGATCAGACCCAGAGCGAAGGCGACGCTGGAGAACGATCCGAGCAGGGGGCGGAGCGCGGCCGCGGCCTGGGTGCCGGTCTCAACCGCGGTCTTGCCGTGGGCGTGGAGCACCGCCCCGGTGGTGAGGATGATGAAATACATGACCAGGTTGGAGAAGAACATCCCGATCAGGATGTCGGCCCGCGCGGCGCGCAGCTCCGACCGCTTGACGCCCCGCCGCTCGGCCTCCCTGGTCAGCCCCGCCGCCCGCATCTCGTCCACCTCCGAGGAGGCCTGCCAGAAGAAGAGATAGGGCGAGATGGTGGTACCGAGAACGGCGACCAGGGCGGTGACGAAGGTGCCATTGAACTCGATATGGGGAATCAGGGAGGCGAGCAGAATCGTCGCCAGCGGGGGATGGGCGATGAACCCCGTGATCACGTAGGCGAACAGAACCAGGGTCAGCCACTTGAAGACGCGAAAGATCAGCTGGTAGCTGACGAACAGCTGCAGGCCGAGAACCAGGGCGGCGGCGAGCACGACGAGCACGATCTGGGAAGGATGGCGCGGGGTCAGCATCGCGACGCCGGTCGCCACCGCCCCCAGGTCAGCGCCGACGTTCAGGGTGTTGGCCACGAACAGCGCCAGGATCGAGACCCCGATCAGCCAGGCGGGGAATCGTCGGCGCAGCGCCACGCCCAGCCCCACCCCGGTGTGGAGGGCCACACGGGCACACAGCTCTTGGACCGCGGCCATCAGGGGGAAGGTGAAGATAGGAGTCCAGAGCATGCCGAGCCCGAACTGGCTGCCCACCTGGGAATAGGTGCCGATCCCGCTCGGGTCGTCGTCGCTGGCCCCGGTTATGAGCCCCGGGCCCAGGATATGCAGCCACGCCTTGGGACCTCCGCGCGCGGCCTCGCCCAGGGTTGCACGCCCGGGCCTGGGGGGCTCCGCTGAAATACTGTTCGCCTCGGAGTCGCCCTTGAGCAGGCGCCCGGGCTCGGGCTCCCGGTCCGGGCCCAGGCTGACCGCGGCCAGCAGGGGATCTTGAATCGGGCTTCCAGGCGTGGACGTATCGTCGTCGGCTGCCTCGCCGTCTGTCCGGTGCGCAGGGGGAGAAGCGGAATGTGAGCGAGAACGCTTCCGCTTCGCCATTGAGTGCCATGCTATCACTTTTAGTGCTACCTATAAACCAGGCACGGCCGCTGACGTCCCCATAAACTCAAGCCCTGTGGAGGAGAAAGGAGCCCCCTCCGGCTCCAGCCGTCGGGACCAAGAGCCTTGGGTTCCCGGGTCGACGGCGAGGGAAGCGAACTCATGGGGCTAGAACTGGTGCCGGCAGACGAGCCGCTGGAGATGTTCCGCCGGCTCCTGGCCGATACCGCGGTCGAGCTGGAGAGCGCCACCTACGTCGAGGAGTGGTGGCTGCCGTCGCGGGGCCGCTTGCCCGTATTCGACGTCGAGCCGCTGCGCGCCTACGCGGTGGAGGAGGAGAACCGCGAGCGCCTGGCCCGCCTTCTCGCCTCCTATGTGCGCGTGGTCAGCGGCAGCGTGTGGGAGAGGAGCCGCGGGCGCTGGCGCCGGCGCCGGTACAGCGAGCTGAATCCGCTCGACCTGGCCGAGTCGGGAGCCTTCGCCAGACTCGGCGACCTCTGCTTGTTTCGCTCCGGCGTCTTCCCTGAGAGCGTCGCCCATCAGAGCCTGGAACCCCGGCATTTGGGTCGCCTGGCGCAGCTATTGGAGGCCGATCCAGGTGAGCTGGCCCGCGCGCGCGACCCCTTTTGGGAGGTCGAATGGATTGGAGCCAAGGCCTATCTGCGCGCCGGCGAGAGCGGCGTGGCCGGAGACTTTAGACGCGCTCGACGGCTCCTGAACCGGCTCACCGCCACCCGACTCTTCCCGATTCGAGAACGCTGGTTCCAGGGCGGCGCGCCGGGCTAGAGCAGAACTGCGCGCCGGTACCCGTCAGTCCGCCCAGCAGCGCAAGCGAGCTCCGGGCCGGCGCGGTTTACCGGCCGATCCAACCCGAGCCAATTGGAGCCCGCCCGAGGGCGGCTAGGCACTCCCTTCCGCCTCCCTATCATGGGAGGGGGGACACGGTCATTGGCCGGCCGGCCAACAGACCGATCGGTCCACACCATCAGTTGGAGGCGTTGGCAGATGCAGATTACAGCCGGCGACAAAACTTTCTGGATCGACTGGGACGTCCCCGTGGCGATGGAGGACGGGGTTGTGCTCAGCGCCGATGTCTACCGCCCGCTGGAGGGCAGGCATCCGGTGGTCCTGACCTACGGACCCTACGCCAAGGGTCTGGCTTTCCAGGAAGGCTACCAGCGGCAGTGGTCGCAGCTCGAGCGCGAGGCACCCGAGGCCCTGGAGGGGTCGACCAACGCTTATCAGAACTGGGAGGCGGTGGATCCTGAGAAGTGGGTCCCCGATGGCTACGCCTGCGTCCGAGTCGACTCGAGGGGGGCCGGACGCTCCGAGGGTTTCATGGACGTGTGGACCCCACGCGAATTTCAAGACCTCTACCAGTGCATTGAGTGGGCAGCGGCTCAGAGTTGGAGCACCGGCAAGGTGGGGTTGCTCGGCATCTCCTACTACGCGCAGAACCAGTGGCAGGTGGCCGCCCTCAATCCCCCCCATCTGACGGCGATGATTCCCTGGGAGGGGGCGTGCGACTGGTACCGGGAGGTCTTCTACCACGGCGGCATGCTGAGCGGCTTCGCCTCCAGCTGGTACCCGAGGCAGGTGGTCTCGGTGCAGCACGGCGTGGGCGATCGAGGCTGGCGCAATCCCAACACGGGGGAGGCGGTCTCCGGACCCCAGACCCTGTCCCCAGAGGAACTGGCGCGCAATCGCTCGGACCTGCCCGCAGAGATCAAGAAGCATCCTCTCAACGATTCCTTCCACTCCGAGCGCACGCCGGAGCTATCGCGGATCTCAGTCCCGCTACTTTCGTCCGCCAACTGGGGCGGGCAGGGTCTACATCCCCGAGGCAACTTCGAGGGATTCATGGGAGCCTCCTCCACGCAGAAGTGGCTGGACGTCCACGGAGACACCCACTTCACCTGCTTTTACAACAACTACGGGCTGCCGATGCAGAAGCGCTTCTTCGACCACTTCTTGAAGGGCGAGAACAACGGCTGGGAAAACGAACCTCGGGTCCGGCTGCAGATCCGCCACTCCGACGGCCGATTCGTGGAGCGACACGAGCGGGAATGGCCCCTGGCGCGCACCGCCTGGACCCCCTATCACCTGGACCTTTCGAGCCTCGGCTTCAGCGCCACCCCCCCCGGGGAGGCGCAGAGCCTTGACTATTCGGCCGCCGGCGACGGGGTTACCTTCTCCACGGTGCCCTCGAAAGCCCCGCTCGAGCTCACCGGGCCGGTCGCGGTCAAGCTCTTCATCTCCTCCTCCAGCATCGACGCCGACATCTTCTTGGTGCTCCAGGTCTTCGACCCCGAGGGGAAGGAGGTTGTGTTCCAGGGCTCCAACGACCGCAACACCCCGATCGGCCTCGGCTGGCTACGCGCCTCCCACCGCCGCCTCGATCCCGACCGCAGCCGGCCCTGGCGCCCCTACCACCGGCACGACCGCTTGGAGCCCCTGACCCCGGGTGAGATCTACGAGCTGGACGTTGAGATCTGGCCCACGTCGATTGTGGTCGAGCCCGGTTACCGGCTCGCCCTCAACGTGAGGGGACGGGACTATGAGTACCGGGGCGAGGTGGGAGAGGAGATGCGTTCCCTCGGCTACAAGGGTTGCGGGCCCTTCGTCCACAACGATCCCGATGACCGCCCGCCCCAGATCTTTGGCGGTGAGGTGACCATCCACAGCGGACCCAACACCCCCTCGCACATTTTGCTGCCCGTGATCCCGACTACTTGACCCCGCGTCGGTCCCGTGGAATGAGCCCACGACGCGACGCCCGCTCCTCGCTTTAGACCGCGGTCCACCCGCCGTCCACTGGGAGGGTGACGCCCGTAACCATGTCGGCGTCTGGCCCGGCGAGGTAGACGGCGGCAGCAGCCACCTCCTCGGGTCTGGCCAGGCGCCCGGCCGGGGTCTGCCTCAACACCTCCTTCAAGCGTCCTCGGCGCCTGAAGTAGGAGGCGGTGAGTGGAGTCGCCACGAAGGTGGGCGCGATGGCGTTGACCTGGATGTTGTGCGGCGCCCATTCCACCGCCAGGGCTCGGGTCAAGTTCACCAGGCCCCCCTTGCTGGCCGCATAGGCGGCGCGCTCGACGCTGCCCACAAGGCCAAAGGTCGAAGCCAGGCTTATCACCTTGCCCCGGCCGCGGGGGATCATCAACCGAGCCGCCGCCTGGGCCAGGAAGAAGGCGCCCTTTAGGTTGACGTCGACGACACGGTCCCATTCCTCGGGCTCCAGGTCCACGGAGGGCTTGCGCACAATGGTCCCGGTGCAGTTGACCAGAACGTCGAGCCCGCCAAAGAGGTCGGCGGCCTGGTCCACCGCCCGCCGGATGTCGGCGACGTCGGAGGCGTCAACGGCCAGCCAGCGCGCCACTCCGCCCGACCCCTCGATCGCTCCAACCAGCTCCTGCAGCTGGCCCTGGCGCTGCGGGAGGTCGGAGAGCACCACCTGGGCGCCCTGGGCCACCAGGGCCCAAACCACGCTCTCCCCGATCCCGCCCGCAGCTCCCACCACCAGTATCGAGCGGCCACCGAGGCGGGCAGTACCTTGAGCGGACGCGGGGACGACCATGGCCCGCCCATTCTATGATCCAAGCTCGCGCCTGGCCGCCACGCGGCAGAGTTTCGGGCTCCAGTCGCCAGGGCATTACGGCCGCTGAACGCTCGCCCGCCGATCTGACTCAAAGTCCGCCGCCAACTCGGCCCACACAATCTCGCCTCATGGCGTCGGCAGGCGCCAGCCCGTGCTTGGCGTCTGCGGTTAGCACGTCTAGCACGACGTTGGTGTCAATGGCCGTGATCATCCTCGAAGATCGGGCCCCCGGACACGCCGCGCGAATTCTTCGATCGGCTCACCAAGTTTCAGGCTCCCATAAACCTCTGCGACAGGGTCGCTGGAGGGTCGACTCCGGCAGAGCGCCTGAACAGAGCAGCGCAGCCGTGAGAGAACCGGCTCGCTCCGGCTCGTTGCAGCGGGGCGGAAAGAGTTGCGGACGGCCTCCCGGGTTGCGCCGCCCCCCCATCCACTGCCCGAAGTTCAGCCGGTCAGAACTCCTGGGGCGAGTGTGCTCTTACGAGCGAGCGACGCTGGTGCGGCGCTCGGCCCCCTCGATCACCTTCAGCGATTCCCGAATGAAGGCTGGGATGTCATCGGGCTTGCGCGACGTGACGAGGTTGCGATCCACCACCACCTCTTCGTCGACGACATCGGCGCCCGCCTTCCGGAGGTCCTCCAGGACGGTCTTCCACGCCGTCATCCGGTGCTGCTTGTAGGTGTCGGCCGTGAGCAGCAACTGAGGACCGTGACAGATGGCGAAGACGGGCTTTCCAGCATCCATGAATGACCGCGTGAACGCCACCGCCTCCTCATGAGAGCGCAGCTTGTCGGGAGATGAACCCCCGGGGATGAGCAGCGCATCAAACTGCTCTGGAGATACCTGGCCGAAGGTCGTCTCTACGGTCGCCGTCTCCCTGCCCTTGCTGCCCTGGAGCTGGACGCCTGCTTCCAATCCGATCACGACGACCTCGTGGCCGGCTTGCTTGAATGCGTCGTAGGGCAGCTGGAACTCCGAATCTTCGAACATCGGGCCGAGTACGCAGGCGATCTTCATCGAGAACCTCCTCGAACATGGAAAACGATCAGCACTAATCCCACGTTACCCCACCCAAGCGGTCCCGAGTCGACCGGAGCGCCTCGAGTAGCCGTGACGCCAGTGGTGCCGCGAGCGAGCTTGCCGAGGCTAACGCTTGTAACTCATGGGCCAGACGGATTTAGTTGCCCCAGGCCCCCGCTGAGCGGGCACCGGGCCTGGAGTGTGGCTGGGATCGCAGGCAGATACTGGCCGCCATAACGACCGGGATAGCACGTGTAGTTAGCGATTGTGCCTATAATGCGTGTGATGGCAGGCACTAATCGCCTAGAATCGACGTGGACTGACCAGGCGATTCTGGCAGAGCTGGGCACGCGACTGAGCCGATACCGGCTGGAGAAAAACTTCACCCAGTCCGCCCTGGCGCTGGAGGCTGGCGTAAGTCGAAGTACGGTCGAAAAGCTCGAATCCGGGGGCGTTGTCACACTGGACAGCTTCATTCGGATACTTCGCGTCCTTGGCTTGGTATCTCGATTGGACAGCATTATTGCCGAACCGACGCCAAGTCCAATTCAGATGCTCGAAAGCTCGCGAAGTCTGCGGCGGCGGGCATCCAGACGCCGTGACTCCAAAGCCGGACCGTCGGCATCGACCTGGCGCTGGGGCCCTGAGGCCCCGGCTATTCGATGAGCACAACGGCGGCAGTCAGGCTCTGGGGCAAGGTGATTGGAGCTGTATTCCAGCCCGATGACTCTGGGACCGCCATCTTCGAGTACGAACCGGCATTCGTTGGCAGTGGAATTGAGGTATCGCCGATAGAGATGCCGCTGCAAGCAGGCACCTTCAGCTTTCCCGAATTGTCCCATCAAAGCTTCCGGGGCCTGCCGGGATTACTGGCTGACTCGCTACCGGATCGCTTCGGGAACGCACTGATCGATGCCTGGGTCGGGGCCCAGGGGCGTAGGCCCGAGAACTTCAACGCCGTCGAGCGCCTCTGTTACGTAGGCAAAAGAGGCATGGGCGCTCTCGAATATGAACCAACCATTGGCCCGCGCCAGACCAAGGGAAGAGAGTTGGACGTGGCGGCACTGGTGGAACTTGCATCGGAGGTCTTGACTCAGCGCGAGGAATTCGAAGCCTCGCTGGCCACTGACCGCAGTTCCCGGGCTGTTAGAGACATCCTGGCCGTTGGAACCTCCGCCGGCGGGGCTCGCGCCAAAGCGGTGATTGCCTATAACCCCGCAACTGGCGCCGTGCGCTCTGGCCAGGTCGACGCCGCCCCGGGCTTTGAGTACTGGGTACTCAAATTCGACGGCGTGAGCGGGAACAAGGATAAGGAACTTGAGGATCCCAAGGGCTACTGCGCCATCGAGTACGCCTATTCGCTCATGTCGCTCGCAGCCGGGGTCTGGATGACGGAGTGCCGGCTCCTTGAGGAGGGCGGTCGCCGGCATTTCATGACCCGCCGGTTCGACCGGCTGGACGACGGCCGCAAGCTCCACATGCAGTCGCTGGGGGCGCTCGCTCACCTGGACTACAACATGCCTGGAGCTCACTCTTACGAAGAAGCGTTCCTGGTCATGCGTCAGCTGGGGCTCAGTTCGGACGCCCGGGAGCAGATGTTCCGGAGGTCGGCTTTCAACGTCGTCGCCCGGAATCAGGACGACCACGTCAAGAACATCGCGTTCCTGATGCAGCCGGACGGCCGCTGGTCACTGGCGCCGGCGTACGACCTGACTTATAGCTTCAACCCGCAGGGATCGTGGACCCGCCGCCACCAGATGTCCATAAACGGGAAGACCGATGGCTTCGAGTTTGCGGACTTCGAACAGCTCGCCAGAACGGCTTCGATGAAGAGGGGCCGCGCAGCCGAGATCTTCCAGGAAGTCGGCGCTTCAGTTGCTCGCTGGCCTGAATTCGCGGCCGCGGTCGGAATTGCTTCCGAGCCTGCAGCACAGATCGGCCAGGATCACCGCCTGTTTCTGGCGCCCGACGCGTGACGTACCTAATTCACGGCGGCGGCGCGATCTTTGGCTGGGACGAGGTGACCGCTCTCCCAAGGTAGTATCAGCGGCGGCCACGGCAAGCCGTACGAAGACGATGAGAATCCATATTCATACCAATCCATCGCAGGGCTGCGAGACGGTCGCACGAAGGCGTGGACCCGGATTCCGCCATCCCAGTCCCACGGGTCGCAGAGGGTGAATCTGAATACAAAAAGGGTGGTGCCCCCGGGAGGACTCGAACCTCCGCACGCGGTTTAGGAAACCGCTGCTCTATCCCCTGAGCTACGGGGGCGGCAGCGAGAAGTCTAACCAGCCCCTCGGGGGGCCTTGCTGGCCTTCGGACCCCGAGAATGAGTGGGCCAGGGAAGCTGTAGGAGAGATCCGGAGTCCTGGATCTGGACCGAACGAGAGCTGTCCAGACGCCGCCCAGCGGCTGGCCATCATCGGCCACGCCACCCGGGTCACCGGCGCGGATCGCCGACCAGGCGACGCACGTCCCGGGAATCGTCCAGGCACGACAGCCATTGCCGATTGCAATCGGAGGCCCCGAGATGGCCCCACCCCGCTCTATGCGTTGGAAGGCCAGCCGGGGGCCGGTCAGGTCTTTGAGGTCAGCACTCGCAGAGGCAGGTTCAGGCGATTAGTGATAGCGCTACTATCAGTTACGTGAGGGTTGATCAGGCCGAGGCCGAAGCTCGAGTGGTAGCCAAACGAGTGGGGGAGTCATTTCCTGCCCGGCTGGCCGCGTCGTATGGCCAAAGTCAGGCCGGCAACCTTGCCGCCGCCCTCGCCTTCAATGCCTTCCTGACCATGTTCCCTCTCATCCTGGGTTCCCTGGCCATAGTCGGACTTGCCGTGCGCGATCCGGCGCGCATGACCCAGGTCAGGGATCTGCTGATCAGTGGATTTCCGGCCAGCACCCAAGACCAACTGCTTCATGCGCTCAATGGGGTGAGGGAGAGCGCGGGCTGGATGGGACTGATCTCCCTGGCCGGCCTGCTCTGGGCGGGCACCGGACTCTTCGCCGCCCTCGAATTCTCCCTGGCAGCGATTTTCGGCGTCCCTCAACGAGACATGGTCCGGCAGCGGCTCATGGGCCTGATGATGCTGCTGGTCCTGCTCGCCGGCGCCGCCATCAGCGTCGCCCTCAACGTGCTGGCGGCGTTCGCAGCCCCCGCGCGAGTGGCCGGGCCACTGGCCGGAGCGGTAGTTCTAGCCGGGTTCTGCCTGGCCGTGTACAGACTTGTGCCGCAACGAACCTTCAATCTGCGCCGCCTGGTCCCGGGGGCGGTCCTGGCCGGAGTCCTGATCGAGCTGCTGAATCTTGCCTTCCCCCTCTATGCCCACGTCTCCAATGGGTTTGACACCTACGGGCGGCAGTTCGCGCTCTTCTTTGTCATCGCGGCCTGGCTCTACCTGGTGAGCCAGCTCATACTCCTGGGGGCGGTCCTGACCCGCATGGGAGCGCCGGCACCAGATCGGCGAGGCCTCATCGCCGCTCCTGGCCCGGGCCCCGCCACGCCTTCTGCGGCCGCATCCAGAAACGACCCGGTCGGCATGACTGGGCCGGTCAACGGTCCGGAGCGTACCCGCGCAGCGGAGCGCTCGCACAGCCGCCGGGGCGCGACTCTGGCCTATCTGGCGGCCGCGGTACTGCTTCTGCCCGGGCTGTCTCCCTTCAGGCGCCGGCGGCGTCCGGCCTGAACGAGGATTGATCCTCCCGCAGAAGATCGATCACGGCGCCGACCAGAGCCGGGGCATCCGGCTCCACGTTCGAGCGGAAACGGCGTCGAACGGCGCCCGAGCGGTCGACGAGGAACTTCTCGAAGTTCCAGCGCACCATGCCGTTGCGACCTGAATCGTCGGCCACACGAGTCAGTCGGCGATATATGGGATGCTGCCGCGGACCGTTGACCCTGAGCTTGGCGAAGAGGGGAAAGCTGACGCCGTAGTTGCGGGTGCAGAAGTCCCGGATCTCCCCTGCGTCCCCCCGTTCCTGAAACAGAAACTGGTTGCAAGGGAATCCCAAAACCAATAGTCCCTGCTCGGAGAACCTTTCGTGGAGGCGCTGAAGCCCCGCGTACTGGGGGGTGTAGCCGCATCGGGAGGCCACATTCACCAGCAGCAGGACAGATCCGCGGTAATCGGAGAACTGAACCCGCCCTCCCTCGAGGAGATCGGCCTCTAGACCGACGAGATCGACTCTTTCGGCCCCGCGCTCAGACGTCGGCGCCACTCCGGGCCGGGGCGAGTCGGTGCTCAAATCCCGCCGTCCAGTGGGCGCGCAGCTCGCGGTCGATGCCAAATCCGTCGTAGCCGGGAACCGTGTTCAAGAAATCGAGTCCGGTCGGCCCCATGGCGCAGGCGGCGGTGGCGAGCACGTCGGCCTCAACCATGTCCGGGCCGGTAACGGTCAGGCTGACCCAATGCTCAGCCGCCAGCCCGGTGTTGGGCTCGACGATGTGGGCCCCCCTCTCGTAGGTACCGGAGGTGGCCACGGCCAGATTGTGAGCGGCGATCACGCGCACCGTGCGCGCGGGCTCCCGGGGGTGCCGCACCCCCACGCGCCAGGGACGCCCGGGCTCGGCCTCACCCAGCGCCAGGATGTCCCCCGCTCCGTCGACCAGGAGGTTTCGAGCCCCGGCGGAGAGCAGAATCTGAGCCGCCCGCTCCAGCGCCCATCCC
>Ga0307373_10003851_pt1 | contig 25671 bp, 27 predicted proteins | sample OX2MG_FD_202534 | JGI IMG/M metagenome (GOLD analysis project Ga0307373, IMG submission 202534) | Soil microbial communities from Risofladan, Vaasa, Finland - OX-2 | ecosystem: Environmental > Terrestrial > Soil > Coastal area > Acid sulfate soil | place: Finland: Risofladan, Vaasa | collected...
CAGCAAGATAATGTGGAACAACGTGTTCCGCCCGATTGCCACCGACGATTATGACCTGCGCTTCTACGATTGCCAGATTCAGTACGTGAACCCGGGCCACTCGCAACGCATTGTCAACGATATCGAGGTCGGCCATTACGCCGGCTACTCGCTGGTCGGGCGCACTGAGGTTGAACCCCTGCCCACCGACCCCGACTTCAAGATAACGAACCGCATGTGGGTCTTTGCGCTTTACCCGCTTCTTGCCCCGGCTACCGACTACGGAACCGGACTTATCCGCTTCCGGTATGCGAATCCAACGCGTGGCGACGACGCATGGAGTTGGAGCCCGGGGGTGCGGCGCGTGCGGCGGCTCAATGAATCGATCCTGAGTTCGGCTACTGGAACCCAGCAGTTCGATCCCGACCACTATTCCGGTTTCAATGCCAAGGTCGAATTCTACGACTACAAGTTCCTGGGCGAAAAGGAGCTTCTGCTGAGCGTACACGCCAAGCACTCGCCTGAAGTCACTTGTCCAACCGATGGCGGTGCGTCGGCCTGTCCCGAGGACTGGGAGATGCGCCACGTCTATTTGATTCAGGCAAACCCACGGCGCGGTCTGGGAGCGGCTGGCGGCGCGCTCGACAAGAACTCAATCATCTACATCGATAGCGAAGTCTGGTACGATCCAGTCATCGATTCCTATGACCGCCAGGGCCAGCTATGGCGGACCTTCGTCGAATGGCTCACCTATCGCGACCGTCCGGTGCCCGATGCGCGCGTTGCCATCTACCCGTTCAAGCGCGAGTTTGTCGTGGGTGCGTTGCGGGTGGATATGCAAGGCGGGATTTCGACGATGTGCTATCTGCCGGGCCAGCATACGCCCGAGCGCGAATGCTGGTACATCAACATGGGCGCGGTGGACAAGGACTTCTGCACGGTGCGGGCGATGGTTGCCGCAGCGCCATGAGACTTAGGGCAAAGGGCGGCCGAATGAGCCTGCGGGTTCGGTCCGCCCCCCATCGATAAACCAACGCGGGCGAAAAGAGACTGCGGAGCGGGAATGCTGGAACATAAACGTGGGCGCGATCACCAAGGAGTTTTGCACCACAGAAGCGATGGTCGCCGCAGCAGCACACTAGCAGGGGGAGGGACCTGAAAAACGTAAATTACGATCTAAACGCGGAATTCGGTTCGGCACGCGCGGGAGTGGCGCATGGAAGTGCGCGCACGAAACAACTTTCGCGATTTGGCGCCAGCGACATTCCTGGGGCCACTGGTGCGCGCGGTTGAATTGTCCTCGGATATTGTTCAGGAGAGGTTACTCGCGATCTGAATCGGCAACGATCCCGATAGGTGCGTGGTCTTATGTAGGGAACGATTGACCGAGAGCGTCGGGCGATGCCGACAGCATTTGAAACGGATTAGAAAATCAAACGATGGTCTCTCTGGAAGCTTCATTGGCCGTGTATATCGCGGCGAAGATGGCCGATACCAGCGAGGTTCGAGTCGACCAACTCGAGCAGATTTCGGGCGGAGCCTCGCGCCAGACTTATCGATTTCGGCTGTTATATAAGGAGCGAAGACAGGACCAGGAGCGCCGTCTAATTCTGCGGAGGGACCCGTCGCAGAGTCTCCTCGACACCGACCGGAAAATAGAATTCACGGCCTACAAGGCTTTTTTTGGGACCGATGTCCCGGTTCCCGAGGTTCTCTGGCTCGAAGACGATCCAAGTCATCTGGGCAGCCCCTTTTTCATAAGCGTCGAGATGAGCGGTCTGGAGACGGCGCCTTCGCGAATGCTTATGGAGCCTTATGCGTCGCACCATCAAGAGTTGGCCGAGCAGAAGTGGTCAATTCTCGGCACGATCGCTTCGAAAGATCCCTCCAAGCTCGGGCTGGTCGGGCCAATGGAATGGATTGAACCTGATCAATGCTGGAAACACGAGCTCGATTACTGGGAAGGCGTGCTCGACTCCGACGAACTGATCCCGCAGCCGATAATTCGCGCGGCAATTCGATGGCTGCGCCGCAATCCTCCACCTCCGGCGCAAAAGGTCAGTGTGGTCCACGGTGACTATCGGACCGGGAACTTTCTTTTCGACCAACAAGGCTGCATCCACGGTATCCTCGACTGGGAGCTGGCTCATCTTGGTGATCCGCTCGAGGACTTGGGCTGGAGTCTGAATCGAGTCTGGTGCTGGGCCCAGGACGATCGCCGCGGCGGTCTGTTGCCGAGGGAGCAGGCGGTTGCAATCTGGTGCAGGGCGAGCGGGCTCAAAGCTGATCCGGATGCGCTTCACTGGTGGGAGCTGTTCGCGACCGTGAAGGGGCAGGCGATCTGGGTTTCGAGCGCGCACGCGTGGGAAACCGGCGAGAACAAGGACCCAATCCTGGTTCTCGCTTCTTGGGGACTGATGAACAGCCAGGATCGTGCGGTGCTGGAGTTGATGGGACATCTAGGATGAGACCTGCCGTAAACGTCGTTTGTCAAAGGATGGCTCAGGATCTCGTCGAACGTGTAATCCCCGCCATTAGTCCCGTTTACCACCAGGGCACCATAGGGATGATCGCGAGTATACTCGCGGCAGTCGGCGAAGAATGGGATCGCGCCGCCAGCCGACGCATCGAGGAGAACCAAAGCCTCCGCGATCTCTTCCGCAAAGCGGCACCGCTGGTGAATAAGCCCACCCTCAGCCGCCGCCTGCGGGAACTGGCCGAGGCCGGCGATGAGGACCTTCGGGTCTCGGCCTTGGAAGGCAATAATTGCGCGCTTCGTGCGGCCCTGATCGATCTGCACGCTCACATCGAATCGCAGCCGGGGCCGGACGCTCGCGAGATCGAAGACGCGATCTGGAAGGAGCTTGTAGCATCAACTGAGCGGCGGAAATTCTCAACCGCGCAGTTCTAGCCTCGCGGTAGTGTCTGGAAGTTGGTGGAAAAGTAAAAAGGCGTCAAGAGCCGGCGAGTTGAGCCACAACTCGCGCCCGCTCGAGTGCGGGAGCCGGAGGATGACGCCATGGAGAGCGATTGCGGGGTTTTAGGGGAACGGAAAGCGACGCTCGAGGAGCTGATGCATGAGCGGATTCGGGCGACGATCGAGAGCATCGTGGATGAAGAACTGGAGGCGGCGCTGGGCGCGGCGCCGCACCAAGACCCAGGCCTCGCTGCCAAGTGAAGAGGCGGTTTTGTTCCTGCTCTTCGGCCTGCTGCGCAGCGGCCAGATCACGCTACACCGCCTGGTCGGCTGGCAAGACCTGGCCAATAATAACTCGCAAGCGGAGGCCGCATAGCAACTGGATAATTGATCGCTCCCTCTCCTAATGCTGATGCTAACTGCTTTTCCACTACGTGACCGACACCACCGCTCTTTTAGGGCCGTTGGCGCGATCCATCTCATTCGTCTAGCAGGGAGAACCCGGGAACCTTTGCACGGCACATTTCGTAAAGCACCGGATTCCGACATTCGAGGATGCCAATGGCCGTTTCACCATTACAGGTGACTCGGCAAAGATGTTCATCAAAGCCAGCGATGCGCATTCGGACTTTCGCGTCACTAACGTCATAGGTCTCGCCGGCTACACTCTCTCCAACAGCGGATCCGTGATGGTAGTCCTCCTCAGGTGTACCGCGACCGTCCGGCCCGGTGTACATGCCGCACCGCAGATATGCGACCTGATTGCCGATTTGCTCGTACGTTACCTCTCGGACTTGTCCCGACGCGAGCCTATTGCGGATGACGCCACCGACAAGATGTTTGGTGATGGGATCGAATCGAAGTTTATGTTCGAAAGGATCAATTCGGGTGGCTCCACCTTGGGGTTCGCCAAGGTTGTAAAGCACACGCCAACCCCAAATGGACCAGTCACGAAACTCGACCCATTGACCCAAATGAGAGCCTTTTGGGGCCGATACCTGGTGGCCTGGCCCTCCTACACCGTCGCGAATTCCCCAGTGATGGTCGCGGCTGCCGCGGACCCGGCTCGCGTCTAGTTTGAACTGCCTGCCTTGGTACTCGATTGTTCCTTCGACAGTTCCGAAGCTTTCGTAGCCTACGTTGCTCAGGAATAATTGGGAATCGATCACAGTCGGATTGTCCGGCATCGATAAAGCAATTCGGTGAAAGATCGCCCTCTTCGTGTCTCGCCAAGTTAGATCGTACTTCAACTTCTCGGAGTTGTTGCCAAGGGTGAGGCGCCATTCCCTGAAAGGCCTGACAATTTGCAAGCTTACCGGTCCGACCACCATGTTGGCTCTATCTTGTCCAACAGGCCGGTAGGCGCGCACGGTCGTGTGTTTATTTTTGTGTACGAAAATAGAATACGCGTCTGTGGTTTCCAGATTTGGATAAAAACCCATCCCGATCACCAGAAACATCTCGCCAGCATCGTCCTGAGCACTAAACCAATAGCGTTCGTACGCGCGAGGATCGGTAGTCGCCATTACGCGTAGCACTTCGGTAGACTGATGGATGGGGTATTCGTCGAAAGCGGCCAGCGGAAAGTGTTCGCTCAACTCGGTTGCCATTTGTCTCCCGCTTTTCTGAATCGCCTTTAGCCCAAAAGGCAGATCCCGACGTTACGAGTGCCCCGGCACCCGTTTATCCCGCCGTCGGTCAAGGCTCCCAGCAAATGATTTAGGCGCGGCGGCCCACTAAGCATGTGCGGTGCCAGCTATCTAATGGCTTAGGCGCTCGCCTCCAGTTGTCAAGCCGAACGCGCCGCGGAACTATCGAAAACTGGCCCTGGAAATGGACAACGAGAAGCTCGGCAGATGAGGAAATTACAGGCCCCGCACGAGAAGGGGGAGGCCCAGCATCACGCGATACTATCCTTTCCGCTAAACGGTTTCTGATACCTGCCTGCGGCTCGGCCTGAATAAGTTTAGATCGGATGACCTGACAGTTGTGCTTCCAACGGACACACGAAACGTGATGCAAATCGCCACATTTGTAGCGGGCCGACGCACACCTCAGCCGAGCAAATCTCCAAAATTGTGCTCAAGTGCGCCTGCGCTAAACTTATAACGAGGCCGATTTCGATAACCCGATGGGGTTTGCATGCCATCCCCCCCCGACTGGTACACAAGTTGCGTGGCAGGACACTAGCGTCATTTATCTCCAGAGCTGACGCGCGACGCAGTTCTAAATCCTCCAGGAGATCACCAGCGGCTATCACACCATCTGTAACGATCCCAAGGTCTTCGAAGAGTATTACTCCATAACCGCGCTGTGCCGCTTGGGCGGTCAGTGGAATAACGAGGCGCTTGGGAAGCTAGAGGCTGAAGCCTTTTGGAGTGAAATGGTGGGAGTGTCATCCACAGCGCGGGTCGGCCGGACCAGTTCCAGCTTCGCTCAGGGCGCGATCGCCGCCGTTCATGCCACCCAGGCACTGTTCTTTTTCGCGGCACTGGCGACAGGTCTTCTGCTTTTCGCCCCCGCGCTCAGAGCCACGCTGGTTTCCGGTTACTCGGAAAGCATCCGCGGGCTCCATCGCTGGTCCGGGCGCGGGCAGGTTCTACTTGCGCTAGCGATCGCCGGGCTATGGATTCGCATCGGGCTGGCGGCGTCTGTATCGCGGAAGGAGGGCGACGGATTGCGGCGCGCCTGGCGCGTGTTCCACGTATCGTTCGTGGCCGCAGCAGCGATCGGATTCGCGGCCACCGGCATCGTGATGTCGTCTCCGAGCTCTTACTCACTCGTGGTTATCGACTACTCATTAGCTATTCATCTGTGGCTAACCTATATGAGTTGCGCGGTGGTTGTTGTGCACGCGTGTCGCGTCCTCTTTTATGCGCATCGGCGCCAACTCATCAGGACCTACGGTGACCCGAGAGGAAGCGGACGCGGTCCCGCGCAAAACAGTTTGAAAGAAGTAAACACTGACGGGGCAATCGAGTCATGCGGGCGCTTCAATGGGGCCGCGCTCCGATGAGCGCGGAAATGTATTTTCACGATGTTCATATGCGGCCGGCGGGGAGGTCGCGCTGACCAACGGAGTGGACCTGACCTGGCTCTCTGAGCAGACCGGGGTCATGGAGAGTACCCTTCGCACTCACTACAGACGCTTCATTCACGCGAGCCAAGCCGCTGCGCTGGAGCTCGCGGAAATCGACGCGATGGACGGCAAAAAAGAGAAGTTTGCCCCACGGAGGAGCAAACTCGAGGAAAAATCCTTTGAATTACAAGAGAAAGATGGTGGATGACGCAGTCCGATTCGAGGCGCTCTCTGTCACCTGTCAACCTGTCAACCGGTTGACACCCATACGGTGGTTGACAAGCGGCGGTTGACGCAGGGTGGTTGACGCGCGTTGCTCATTCCTCAAAACGCTGTTATTTTCCGGACAATGACGCCATCGCGCTTTATCACTTCTGACCCAAAACCCGAAAACTAGGACAGCGATAAGTTGAGGAATCGGCGACTGGTGTGGTCCTCTGAGCGCGAGGAAGGAGGACCAGGATGTCGAAGCGAGGGCACACGGAAGAGCAGATCTTGCGGGCGCTGCACCAGGCAGAAGGCGGCACGAGGATAAGCGACCTTTGTCGCGAGCACGGCATCAGCGAAGCCACGTACTACGTGTGGAAGAAGCAGTACGCGGGCCTCGGACTGAGCGAGCTGCGCGAGTTGAGGCAACTGCGCGATGAGAACGCGAAGCTGAAGCGGCTGGTAGCGGACCTCTCGCTGGACCGGCACATGCTGCAGGAGATCGTCCGAAAAAAGCTGTAAGGCCGCGTCACCGGCGCGAGTTGGGGCGCTGGACGCAAGCCGCCTTTGTGGTGAGCGAGCGTAGGGTGTCGAGGCTGTTGCCGATCCAACTGGCAACGCTGCGATATCGGAGTCGCAGGGATCCGCAGACGGCACTTAGGATGCGGCTGCGGGAGCTGGCCGCGAACCGCGTGCGCTTCGGCTACCGGCGTTTGACGGTGCTGCTCAGGCGCGAAGGATGGAAGGTGAACGCCAAGCGCATCTACCGGATATACACGGAGGACGGGCTGGCGGTGCGAACCAAGGTGCGCAGGAAGATCGCACGGCGCCAGCGGGTTCCGCTTCTCAGGGCGACTCGGCCCAATGAACGCTTGAGCATGGACTTCGTCAGTAACCGACTGCTCGACGGCCGCTGGTTCCGGGTACTGACGGTGGTCGACCAGTTCACGCGCGAGTGCCTGACCCTGCTGGTCGACAGTTCGTTGACCGGCACAAAGGTCGCGCACGCACTCTCGGAGATCGTCGCCGAGCGCGGCGCGCCGGTATCGATCACGGTCGACAACGGCACCGAGTTCCAGAGCAAGGCAATGGACCTGTGGGCCTACCAACACGGAGTCCATTTGGACTTCATCCGGCCAGGGCGACCCACAGAGAACGGATACATCGAATCATTCAACGGCCGGCTGCGGGATGAATGTTTGAACGTGCAGGTCTTCTTCACTGTGGCCGACGCGCGCGACAAGCTCGAGCAGTGGCGGCTGGATTACAACCAGGTTCGCCCGCACAGTGCGCTCGGCGAGCGTGCGCCCGAGGAGTTTGCCGACGGCTGGCAAACCGCCGCGGTCGAGACGGCTCCCTCGGATGGTTTGCGAGAGGGTCTCAGTTGAGCTACTTGAGGTTTCAAACCGCTGGAATAACCGGCACTAACCGACCATGCCAGGTCGTTTCCTCAACTTCCGGCCGTACTAGTTTCGCGGGGCGGATCACCAACCGGCGGACTCTACTTATGATTGGCCGGAAATTGCGGGTGCAGGTCATAGGTTTTGAATATGCACAGCGGTGCGACGCTATATTCGCAGCAGAAACGATCGCACCAGCCTAGCTTTCACTATCTCGACTAGGATCAAGTAGGTGATGACAGCTCCCGCGAGGAAAACAAAGAAAGCACCCGGCAACCGCACAAAGCCCAAGCGCTCTGCCAATGGAGAGAACGGCACCAGTACTCCGACGATCACGATCATAACGGTGGTCCATGCGAGCGGCAGGCTTGGGCGGTTGCTCCATGGTCTGCCCGCTGTGCGGATTACGAACAGCACCAAGGTCTGAGTCGCGAGCGATTCGACGAACCATCCGGTATGAAAGAGCGCTTCTGAGGAGCGAAAGATCGTCAGCAGAATGTAGAACGTCAGAAAGTCGAAGATCGAGCTAATCGGCCCGATCGCTATCATGAAGTTGCGAATAATCCTGACATTCCATTTCTGCGGAGACTGAATGTACACCGGATCGACGTTGTCGGTTGGAATCGTCACCTGCGCGAGATCGTAGAGGAAGTTGTTCAAGAGGATCTGCGTCGGCAGCATCGGCAGGAACGGAAGAAACACCGTCGCCGCAGCCATGCTGAACATATTGCCGAAATTCGAACTGGTGCCCATCAGGATGTATTTGAGGACGTTGCCGAACGCCTTCCGACCCTCGATGATCCCGCCGTGCAGAACATTCAATGCATGCTCAAGGAGAATGATGTCCGCCGCATCCCTCGCGACATCGACGGCGCCCGCCACCGAGATGCCGACGTCGGCGGCGTGCAGGGAGGGTGCGTCGTTGATTCCGTCGCCAAGAAACCCGACTACGTGGCCGCGGGTCTTGAGCGCGCGGATGATCCGGTTTTTCTGCCCGGGCGACACTCGCGCGAAGACGTCGGCTTCTTCGGCGACGTGGAACAGAGCGGAATCTGTCATGCGCTCCAGCTCGGCGCCCAGGACGATCTTCGAGCAGTCTATTCCGACCCGCTCGCACACATGCCTGGTTACGAGTTCATTGTCACCGGTGAGAATCTTTATCGCGACACCGTCCGCCCGCAGCGCGGCGACAGTATCCGCGACTCCTTCAACTGGCGGATCGAGAAACGTGAGGAATCCCGCAAACACCAGGTCTCGCTCGTCCTCGCACTTCAAGCCCTGGCTGCACTCAACCTGCCGATACGCGACGGCAAGTACTCGCAAACCACTTGCGCTCAGCGAGCGGAACGCTTCACCACATCGCTTGCGTTCCCCGTCACCCAGCGGGCAACGTTCGCCACCAACCTCTATCCAAGTGCTCGCATCCAGCACTCCCTCGGGCGCGCCCTTCGTGATGAGCGTGCAAACGCCCTTCGTCCTGACGACGATTGAGAGCCGGCGCCGTTCGAAATCGAAAGGAATCTCGTCGATTTTCTCGCATTCATCGACGCTCACCGGAGGATGCTTCAGGATAGTCGCGTCGAGTGGACTCTTGATCCCCGATTCAAAGCGGCTGTTCAGATAGCCGAGCAGCAAGGCGCGCTCGGAAGGTTCTCCAAAGGGGTTGAGCGAGGAATCCAGCTCCATCGCGCCCGATGTCAGCGTTCCGGTCTTGTCGCTGCAGAGCAAGTCGATGCTTCCGAGGTTCTCGATAGCGTCGAGGTGTTTCACGATCACTTTGCTGCGCGCCATTCTCAGCGCGCCCATCGAAAGCGTGACCGTCGTGATCATCGGAAGGAACTCCGGGGTCAGCCCTACCGCGAGCGCGACCGCAAAGAGCAGCGACTCGAGTGCGTCCCGATGCATCCCTACGCTAACCACCAGGATGAACAGCACGAGAAAAAACACGGTTTTCATGATCAGCATCCCGAACTGCCGCGTGCCACGGTCGAATTCGGTTTCAGGAGGACGCTCGGAGAGGCGCGCCGCGATATCGCCGAAGCTGGTCTGCGGGCCGGTCGCTACTACCAGCGCGGTTGCCGTGCCGCTCACCACCGATGTACCCAGGAAGACAAGGTCCGGGCGTGTCGCGGCGTTCGCGGCGGGCTCTTGCCCACCAATGTACTTCTCCACCGGCATCGATTCACCGGTCAAAGCCGCCTGCTGAACATGAAGATCCTGGCATCGCACCAAGCGGGCGTCGGCCGGAACCAGATCGCCGGCCGAAAGGCGCACGACGTCGCCCAGCACGATCTGGCGGCGTGGTAGTTCGATCCAGTTTCCGTCGCGCTTAACGGTAGCGGTGGGCGCTACCTGATCCCTGAGGCGCTGCACTGCTTTTCCCGAGCGGTAGGCTTGGATGAAGTTGAGCACGACGCTCAGCACGACCATCGCGGCAATGATGATCGCGTCGACCGCCTGGCCCAGAAGCGCTGAGGTCGCGCTTGCGATCAGCAGTATCAGGACAAGTGGGTTGACGCAGAAGTGGATGAATTGAAGGAGTGGCCCTGCGATTTTCGCCGGCACCGGCTCGTTGGGACCAAACTGCGCGAAGCGTCGTTCCGCCTCCGCTCCAGAGAGGCCGATTTCGGATTCGTCGCCGCTCGAGAGTATTACTCTGGTCTCCAGGGCACCAGCTACGTGATCCATGTGCTCCGCCGGATGACTTGCATCTTTCTTACCGCGCTCTGAGCGTAAGCACAGGTACGCGCGATTCGCGAACAGTCCGCTCAGACACGCTTCCCAGAATCAGGCTCTTCAGACCACGCCGCCGCTCGCACGCACGAAGCGAAGGAGATGCCGAGGCCACCCTGTCCCTCGTCAAAACTTAATCCACGCGGATTCATTTGTGGATTCGAATATCCGGTTGTGGTGCGGAAATTTGGTCAGACCTTGCAAATGCAGCGGACTATTCGAATTTCCGCCTGGCCGCAACGGCATCAATGTCGGACTTTCGTAGTTGCCGAAAAACGCCGTCCTCCCGTCGTAGCGCCTTGTTGAAATTCTCAAGCGCTTTCAGAACTTCGGAGGTCGGCACCTGTTCGCCGAAGCCATAGTCGAGACTTATCGTGTCCCCCGGCTTTATGTTGTCCAGAATCAGAATGTGCCTGACGATGGCAAAGCTGTGCTCGAAGGACTGCAGTTTTTTCCGTGCCTCGACGAGCTGACTCCAAACCTCCTCCCAATGCTTGGCGGTCTTTGCCATAGGCAAGAAGTCTACATCCCTCAATACCGGCTAGGAACCGTGGACTTACAGCCGCAAAATGTCGACTCAACAGTCAGCAATAGCCTATCTCACCCACGATTTTTGCGATACGTGTCGCTACCGAAAACCTCGTCCTAGATGACGGGCGGGTCAGGCTGTGATGCTGGAACGCCGAGGGTCGAGTTTCTGACCAAGCTCCCGCTCGTTGCGCGCTTCCAACTGAAGTCACGGGCGAGACTCGAGGCCGAAAACCTCGTCCTGCGTCAGCAGGTGATCGTCCTGAACCGCAAGTCCCGGTCTCGGGTGTGGCTGAGAAACATCAACCGGCTGATCTTGGTCTGGCTGTACCAACTGGTCCCCTCGATTCTGGAGGCGATCACTGTGGTCAAGCCGGAGACCGTGATCCGACGGCATCGGCGCGGCTTTCGGGTCTATTGGCACTGGAATTCCTGCCGGCGTGGCGGCCGCCCGAGGATCGACCGCGAGATCCGCGTCCTTATCCGACGGATGAGCGAGGAGAACCCACTATGGGGAGCGCCGCGGATACACGACGAATCGCTGAGGCTCGGGATCGAGGTCGCAGAATCAACCGTGGCTGTTCCATTCGTCGCGACCCATGCGAATAAAACCTCCGCGCGTCAGAAGTTGTGCGCCGTGGCCGATGGAAATTTAGTGCGCTGTCCGGGCCTATGGCAAGTAGTCGAAGGTGACGCGACATTCCCAGTCCGCCCCGCTGCCCAAGCTGTGAGACAGCGATTCTCTCGATGGCCCGCCGCGAGATAGCTTGCGCGAGTGGTCGCGCTACAATCCCGGGCGAGCCAGAATGCTTTCCTCAGACCTCGATTTCCTCGCTAATCCGAAGTTCAAGAATTGTAGCGATGGGTTCGCGGTCGGAGCGTACTTCCGCCATCAATTTCCGCCATTCGGGATCGGCCTCCAGCTTCGCCATGTACTCCCCATACGCTTTCCAGCCGCCGGTCTCCGCGACCGCCGCGACTGCAGGAAGAGCGCCTGCGACCGTCCGGTAATAGCGGACTTTCGCGCCTGCTCGCTCTCGAATCTTTTTCACTCTACTCGCCCGTTTTAGGAACTCGTCGACTCGCCCGGGCGTGAGGGCGAACACTGTAATCTGGGTGATTGCTGGCATGAGATCACCTGTTCGGAAATGGTTAGGAATTGAGGAAAGTTCGCGACTCTCGCGACGTTAGCAGGGGGGGCAGGCTAGTTGATACGGCGCCCAAGGCAGGGTCAATCGATCGGCTTCAGGTCAGATGCCGATCACGTCGAGCAATGCCTTGGTCCAGCCGAGCCAGCGTTGGTCGGGACCGCTAAAGCCGTCCCACAACATGCTGTTGCATACATAGGCCACCGCGATGCCGGATTCCGGATGTGCGAACGCCATTCGCCCTCCCGCGCCTCCATGCCCGAACGATCCTGCGCCCAGCATCGGCTCGATCGCGCGCGGCAACTCGAACCCCAATCCAAATCTCTGCGGCCCCGGTCCGACCAATGGCATCAGCGGTCGAGGCGCGCCGAGCTCTTCATTCTGCGATTCGCGTGCGCGCTCGATCGTCTCGGGTGTCAGCAGGCGGACGCCATCGATCTCGCCGATACAGGCGGCGTACATCTTGGCGAGCGCGCGCGCATTCGCAATGCCATTGCCAAACGGCAACTGAGCGGCATGAGCTTCGCGCGTATTGATCAGATTCAAACCCTCAGTGCCGGCCGTGAACATATTGAACGCTGCGCGCACCGGACGCGAGTTCATATCCAGTCCCAGGCTGGAGAACAACGCACGACCTTGCTCCTCGGTTACTTGCGCCGCGGGCACGATGTGTGGCGCGACGCGATGCTCTTGCTCAGACGGAAGGCCGATCCACAGGTCGAGCTTGAGCGGTCCGGCGATTTCCGCATCGACAAATTGGCCGACGGTTTTTCCAGAGACTCGCCGGACGATCTCGCCGGCCAGATAGCCAAAAGTCAGAGCGTGGTAGAAGTAAGCCGAACCTGGTTTCCACCATGGCTCCATGTTCGCGAGCGCCGCGGTACACCGCTTCCAGTCAAACAGAGCGCGGCCGGATATTCCGGTTTCCTCATCAAAGCTCATAAGGCCAGCTCGATGTGCAAGGATGTCGCGAACCGTGATTGCCGCCTTTTCTTTGGGCGCGAACTCTGGCCAATAGCGTGCAACAGGCGCGTCATAGTCGATCTGTCCGCGCTGGGCTAACATGTGGATGCACACGGTGGTGACCGCTTTGGTGCACGACATCAATACCGTGATGGTGTCCGCCGTAAACGGGCGGTCGTTCACCTTATCCCTTCCCGCCCATAGATCGACCACTCTCCTGCCTTGCCGATACACGCATAGCTGTGCGCCACCCTCATCCTCGGCCTGTCCCTCCGCGAACGCATCGCGCACCGCGTCGAACCCCCGTTCGACCGTTCCTTCAGCCCGCATAGTCGTACCTCGAATTCATTCGTCGCTGAGTATGCTGCGATTGTGCTGGACCGCCAACCACGATGAGGCAGCCGTGAAGTCATGCACCACGACAGCGCCATCTCCTTGAGGTCACATTAGCGCGGCGCTGACAATAGTCTCTAGTCGTTCCGCGTACGGCCGTCCGACGGTTTGGGCGGTATTCTCCTTGTGCCAAGAACGCGCATCGCTGAGCAGCTGACGAGCGATGGCAAAGTGTCGCGAGCACTGAATAATGACCCGCCCGATGGATGTGGAAGAACTACCTTCAGTGAGCTGATGAGAGAGTCAGCGACGCCGGAGGATTTCAAAGCCTTCCAATTGTCGGAACTCCAGCTCGACGTGAAGGCCCTCGCGGCGCAAGTGCACGTGCGCACGCTGGTTGTGGCTCCTCGCAACCTGATCCGTGCTGACGGCGACACAAAGGGTGCCCGGACGTTTAGCGGCGTCGCTGACGAGTTCGAGGTGTCAGCCGTATCATGGACAGTCGTGATGGAGTTTAGCGCCACTCTGCATTAGAGTTCCGCACGGATCAAGTTTTGAGGAGCCGCAGGGGTCGAACGCCTGGCGATAGCCGGCCTTCATGGCGATGCCGACAAGCGGAGCGGTCGCGGTTGCGCGAAGCGAACCCCGAAGCCACACCGCGCTGGTGCTGGAATCGATCGCGCTGCGCCATCAAATTGCCGTGCTGGACCGCAGCCGAACTCCTCCGGTCCCATCACATCGCTGAAACGGAAAATCGAGAGGCAGGCATTATCCTGAGCCCTCATCACCTCGGCCTCAGTTCGGAATCTCTGCTCATTCGGCACGACGCGGACTGTCCACCTTCTCTCCGGGGGGAATCGATTGAAGGTTGCGGCGCCAGTATGTGAACGAGATCCACATCCGATGGATGGATGTAGTAGTCAGGCTCAGCTTGGGATGGGTCGATGCAATGATCGTCCACACAGGGTCCATATAAGGGACAGGAGCACATTTTCGACGTGCAAAGCGCGGAGAGATGGGCGAGAATTAGCCATGCCTGAGGAGCCACTCAACGAGCGCCCGGGAATCGCCCGATACTTCGGCCGTCTCGCGAAGACCTATGGCGCGGGCGCCTACTACGGGAAGCGGCGAGCAGCGGTGATTGCCGCACTGCGTGACGAAATCCAGGGTGCACCGCGGCTGCTGGACCTCGGTTGCGGCAATGGGGCGAACCTGTTCGAGTTGCGCGACGCGATCGGCTGCGAAGTGATCGTCGGCGCGGATCTCTCGCGCCAGATGCTAGCCGAGGCCGACCGTCGCCAGCGCGCCGGGGCGCGCGTCCCGCTGGTACGCGCCGATGCGATGGCTCTGCCATTCCGCACGGGCGCGTGGGATGTTGTGTTTTGCAGCCACGTCTTGCAGATGGTGCCCGACCTTGGCGGCTGCCTGCGCGGGATCGGCGTGGGTCTCAAGCCCGGCGGACTGCTGGCGGTAGCGGGCGGCGGCGATGGGATGTTCGGTCAGCTGCTCGCGAGCCTCACCGGTGAGCAGCGCGCCCTGCTGCGAGCGGGGCGGCGTGGAGGTGATGCCCGCGCCGGCGTTCGCAACCGCGAGCTGATTCGAGACACGTACGAAGCCGCCGGCTTTGCTGTGGAATGGAAGCGGTTTCCCTTCACGGTCACAGGAGCCGAGTTGGTCGAGTGGGCCCGGATCCGGTGGATTCCGGTGATCGACGACTCGCTCCGTGCCGCAGCCGAACAAATTCTCGAGCAGGTCATGACCGAGCGCGGCGCCGAGCAGTTCGAGGCGGCGGAAACGCTGTTGCTCGCGCGCACGCGACGCTGATCGGGGCGGCGCTTTTCGGTGTGATCGTCGTCGGCCACTCAGAATGAAGTTTCCTGCCGCTCGCGCTCCGCAACGTGGTGCGCAACCGCCGGCAGATCTCACATTCAATTGGGGATATTCCTTTTCCGGTTAGGAGTTCAGTCGCGGTTGCGACGGAACTTCCGTCGCAACCGCACGATTAGAGACAATTGGGCATCGAATCCAAACCGTTCGGCCGGAGCTCGTTAGGGGTTGGAGGCAACTCTCACGCGCCTTGGATTATCTTTCGTACCCCGGAATTCGGATCATTCACGGCTTGGCTTTCAAGATTGAACACCATCGTGGTGTGGCTCCTCGCAACCTGATCCGGGCTAACGCGGACGCAAAGGGTGCGCCGGACGTCTCACGGTGTCGCTGACGAGTTCGAGGTGTCAACCCTATCATGGAAAGGCGTGATGGAATTTGGCGCGACTCTGCGTTAGCGTTCCGCACGGATCAAATTTTGAGGTGTGGTTCCTCAAAACCTAATCCGAGCGCACAGAAACGCGGAAGCTCGCGCGGACGGCTCGTTCGTAACTGATGAGTTGGAGGTGTCCGACCTAGCACGGACCAGCGTGATGAACTCTGGCGCGACTCTGTACTAATGCGACGTCTTGAGTCGGTCCGCGGTCACGGCAATCGCACGCGCAAGCTTGACGCGGTGGACTTCGGATCGGGAATGCGGCCTCGGAACGGTTATATGGCGCCCGTCTTGAGCCGCCGGACACGGAGGCAGCGCGATGCGTCACTCCGCGATCGCTATGAGCGGCGCGCAGACTAATTTTTGCAACGTTCAGGGTGGGCTGTTGTTGGGCGAGGCTGCGCCTAACCCACAGCGTCGCAATCTGCGCATCCCCGCATCGCTTGAGCTGGGCCCCGAAGGATTCAATATTTAGGCCCGCGTCCTCCCTCGACCGCTCCTCGCCATACTCGCGGTGGCCGAATGCCATGGTTTGATTGTGAAGAAAAGTCCGCCACGATTGTCCCGGCGGTTTGCGTGGTGCACGCAGATAGCGTGACACGGTGGCTTCGGACATGCTGCAACCGAGCATCAGAAGTTCGCCGTGGATCCGCGGCGCACCCCAGAGAAAGTTCTGACCAGCCATCTCTGCGATCAGTTGGCGGACTTCCCTGGAAACCCTCGGGCGCCCACCGCGCCAGCGACCACGGGATCGATATCTCCAGAGTGCTTACCAGCCCCCTCGGCGCCAGAGCAAAACCGTCTCGGGCTGGACGATGATCAAGCTGTCACGCCATTGGGGCGACCAGCGCGAGAACAAGATCCAAAACAGCCGATCCCAAAAGCGAAAGCACGGGCGATAAGTTCGGCTGCGCTCCAACACGGCGATTGGATGGCGCAGGGCGATCGGTTCCAACAGCAACGCGGTGCGGGTTCGAGGTTCGCGTCGGGCGACCGGTACCGCTCCACTTATCGGCATCGCCATGAAGCCAGGCTATCGCCAGGCATTCAAAATCACCGGTGAATTCGTGCGGATTAGGTTTTGAGGAGGGACAGCCACAGCTGCAAACCATTATCGGGTGCGCTCTTCCCCGATTGCCCGCATTCCGCCGAATCGGCCTGGACTCGCGCGATCGCAGCGAGCGCCTGTAACTCTCTCAGCGCCATATCGCGGCGCGATTGCGTATTCGGTCGGTGATATAGCCTTCCCTGTAGTACGTATCGTAAAAGCTTACATCCACATTGTGAACCACGCAGCCAAAGTGCGCTTGCATCGGATTATATGTAACCGGCCACTGCCCGAAGTTGCTCACGCAGTAGTCAATGTAGGCAATAATAGCGTCGCGCACCCACTCCGCCGGCCGATTGCGTGGATGTGCAATGACCTGCTCGGTTGGATCCTTCTTCCACGGCGATCCGATCCTGCGCAAATAATTATCGTCACTTCGGGCCAGAGCGCCGCCGTTTCCGTATTTTTCGTTGTACCAGAAATCGACCAGTTGCTCCGCGCTCTTGAACCGGGGCGAGGGGACGTAGGTCGCCTCCTTAATTCCCTCGATTCCGAAGATTTTCTCCTGCCCTGTGGAGACGGGAGCCTTCGGATTCGGCGCCTCCACCTGAAATCCCAAGCCGCGCGCGATTTCAGGCATCGCTCCCATCAGAATATTTGGACTGAAACCGCAGTAGACCCATGCTCCGAGTCCCATCGCTTCGCACGCCAGGCGCATATTCTGCACCATGCACCCTACGGGATACGACTCGCTTTGCAAGAGTCCCTGCTCCGACGCGGCGATGGTATTGGGCAGCTCCAGCATCCCTTCTTTGATCCACTTCTCCGTCCCGGCGGGCCGGCCCCCGTTCCACTCGTCGATCAGATATGTGTGCCAGAAATCGAACATGTTGATCAGCACGGAATTGAGCCACCCGGAGTCGCTGATCGGCAGGAACCAGGTCGATCCCGGCATGTTCATATTGAATTGATACGGCCCCATCAGCGTGGCATTCGGGGCGCCCGGGGCGCGGATTGCGAAATCGATGTCGGGACGCTGATCGAGGATTTGGATCAGGCCCTCGTCGTACCATTTCAGCACCTTTTCGTAATCGCTCTCCGACTGAATCTCGATTGGCGCCGAGCGCGATTTGGTCGGTTTGTAGATGTACGCGCCGGAGTCGTTGATGATGAGCAGATCGGTGGCGAGCGAATTGCCCGGCGACGGACAGGTGCGGCCCGCGATCCACGTCAGCTCGTGAAAGCCGCCGTCCATCGAGATGTCCCATGCCACGAGGCCGTTCGGACCGCATCCAGTCCACGCGATGAGAGCTTCTTCGAGACGCGTAAGCGGTTTCGGATCCTTTGCGGAGACAAACTTCAGCGGACCCTGGGCCTGCGTCATTGTGCGGCCGGTCGTCGGATGGCGGACGCTGGTGCCTGAATCGATTCGATAGCCCAGACCGACGCGGCGGCTCCTGATGGTGGTTAGCAGATTGAAGACCGACGGAGTTTGCTCGAATGCGTGTTTGAGTTTCTCTTTGTCCGTCATCGGCGCTCCTCTCCTTAACCTGCCGGCAGGTTTTCCTTCTTGAATCCTGAATCAGACTCGCACCGACGCCCGGCGTTTTGCAAATGTAAACTCACTGCGCTTAACTGGTGTCTTCGTACGCCGGAACATTTGACCGCAACTTCAACCCGGTTTCGGCGAGGCAGGACTGGCATCAAAGGCGAACCAGAGCAATGTGTGTGGCTGCCCGCTCGGGAGGGCGGGCAGCGCATGAAAAGCAAAATCTCTGTAAGCAATCGCGCAGCTCTGGCCCGTGAAATCGCCGCTGTGCCTACCAAAATCTCCGACTGCGATGAAAAGTCTAGAGTTTGGTATGGGTCGCTATAGTGTCGCCGCCATCCTTAAGCTCGAGCGAGCGATCGTTTCTCGCCTTGTAAGCCGATTCCATAGTCGGGCGGTTGTGGAACTAGAGAACCTCGCCCTGCGTCACCAGTTGCACGTTCTTCGCCGCCAGCGGCCGGGCCGGGTCCGGCTGTTTACTTTCGACCGCTTGCTCTGGGTCTTACTCTACCGATTGTGGCCGCGCTGTCTGGAAGTGGTGGTGTTGGTCAAGCCAGCAACGGTAGTCCGATGGCACCGTCAGGGCTTCCGTCTGCTTTGGCGTTGGCGCTCGAGATCCGGGCGGCCATCAGTGGAGCGCGAGATTCGTGAGATGAGCAGCGCCAACCCGCTCTGGGGTGCGCCCCGGATCCACGGTGAACTGCTCAAGCTCGGCATTGAGATCAGCCAAGCGACCGTCGCGAAGTACATGGTGCGAAGACAAGGAACACCTTCTCAGAGCTGGCTGACTTTCCTGCACAATCACATCGAAGGCATCGCCGCCATCGACATGTTCGTCGTGGCATCCGCATCGTTTCGGCTGCTCTACGTGATGATCATTCTGGCCCACGATCGCAGGAGTATCGTGCGCACCGCGGTCACCGAGCATCCGACCGCAGCCTGGCTCTCGCGCCAGCTGATCGAAGCGTTCCCGTGGGACACGGCGCCCAGGTATCTGCTGCGCGACCGTGACGCATCGTATGGCGCGGACTTCCGCAGCCGGGTCGAAGCAATGGGGATCACGGCGGTTATCACGGCGCCACGCTCACCCTGGCAGAACGCGTACGTCGAGCGCGTGATCGGTTCGATCCGTCGCGAGTGTCTGGATCACATCGTGAACTTCTACGAGCGCCATTTGCGCCGAGTCCTGCTGCCGCCTATCGATGCGGACGGTGGTCCCGCTCCGGAACATCTTTCTCTCAATCGGTTCGTAGCGATGCAGATGAAGCGGCGCGGTGTGGAGATGCGGCTGGTGCTTGAGGGTGACTCCACACCCAGCCGCGTCAACCCTCCGCTCCTCAAGGCGGTCGCCCGCGCGCGCAGATGGTCGCAGGACTTACTCTCGGGGCGCGTTCAGTCCGTTGGAGACGTGGCGAAGCGGGAAGGGATCGATCGCCGTTCGGTTCGGCGACTGATTTCGCTGGGGTTTCTCTCACCAAGGATCGTCGAGGCGATCGCGGAAGGTCGCCAGCCTCCCGACCTCACGGTGATAGGACTCACGCGCCGCGTTGATCTCCCCCTGCTCTGGAACGCGCAAGAATCAGCGCTCAGCATCCAGTGATTTACTCCTCGCGAATCGGAGCGCAGCTGCGTCGGCGAAAGCGAGTACGTGCCGTACGCTCAACGAAATGCGATCGGGGTCGAACTCGTATCGCGAGCCCGACCCCGATCTGATTCGCTGCGCGCTGTTGAGCTACTTCGCGGCCTTCTTCCGAGTGCGCGCGGCCTTCCTGCTCGGCGCGGACGAACCGTAGCGCTTCTTGAAGCAGGTGCGGCATCGGGCGTCGCGCCTCTTCTTGAAGGACGGCGCGAGATCATCGCTGCCGCAATATCGGCAGACCAGCTTGTCTGGCTTCGCTACCGGTCGCGATGAGCGCGGTGACTGGCGTGCGGCCCTGGTTTTCGAGGGCACTGTAGCCTTCGCCTTGACGGTGACGGGATCACTATCGGTGTCCACGTGAAATCTCCTTCTCGGGCGGTGGCTTCGACGCCGCCGCCGTCGTCACCACTCATTGCTCTGTCTCCGCAGTGTTGGAAGGAGATTGCGCGCCTGCACTGGCGATGGTCGGGCGAATCGCGCGCGGCTGCGCCGCCCGCCGATTCTGCCGATCAGCTGCCTTGAAGTCGGACCTAGGCAAATCGTGCCGAGATAGGTTTTGGCAGATTCGCGCGAATCGCGTCGAAAGAGGCGTTCTCCGGGTCCGCGTGCGATCGCAAATCGCGCGCACACGCGCGCTTTTCGAGCGATTCTCCGAGATGTCCGAAAACCGATGGACTGGATGGTGGAGCAGAAGGGATTTGAACCCCCAAGAAAGCCCAGAAAACCTTAGGTTTTTCGGCCCGAAATGTGTCCTAAAGTGGCCGTTTCGGTACAGTTTGCCCCACGTGGGGCAAACTCTACAATCGCTGGCGGAAAATCGTGCATTCCGTTCTTCGCACTGCTCCGCCCCAACAAACTGCCAAGCCTACGTGCGCCTACTTAGCCCAGTTTTCGATCCGCAAGCCTGAAATGCGCGCGAAGTCGCGCTCGTTGTTAGTCACGAGCGTGGCCCCTTGTACAAGCGCGTGCGCGGCTATCCAGAGATCATGATCGGCTATTATTTCACCGCGCCTTGCCAGATCGGCTTTTATTACACCGAACCGCTCGGCAATCGCGGGAGTGAAAGGCAGGAGTTTCACCCCTGCAAAGAATCGGCGGTACCTGCGCAAATTTTTCTCTACCTGCGCAGAGCGGAAAATCCCGAAGTAGAGCTCGCCAAGCGTTATCAGCGAAACATAACGGCTTGAGACGCGCGTCGCCTCAAGCTGCCCGACCACTGCCGGCATCGCCCTCATGTAGTAAACGATCGTGTCCGTATCCAGGAGCCAATTCACGGCGCGTCGACCTCGGGAGCGTCACTCTTGTTGCGTCGGCTTGTGTGAATCGCGCGGACCATCGCGTCGGCCTCGTCGGCGGTAAGCGTACCCCGAATCTCCACCCACGGATCGTTCCGGCGCGGCGCTTTTCTCGCGCTCGCTCTGGTCACGGTGACACTGACCTCCTCATCAGGTACAAGATGGAAGCGTCGGCGGAGCGCAGCACTCAATTCCTTTGCTCTGACATTACGTACCGTGACACGGTTGGGCATGAATTGCCTCCTTCCGAAACGATGCTGATTTACTAGCATGCAGCGAACCGCGACCGCGCTCAAGATGAATCTGTACGCCGAACGGTTCAGGCGCGGGGCTGTCTCACTGTTTTCCGATTCCGCGCCAGCTTGCGCAAGTTGGAAATCCGCGCTTCGTAGTCGGAAACCTCGCGACGATCTTCAGATCGGCTCCCAAAGCCCGGAGCACCGCCCCAAGCGTGCTGAGCATCATCCCTCCATCCGGCGTCAATTCAATGCGGATAGACGTTCCACACCTCCAGCAGTTGCCATCTGCCGCGCACCCGGCTGACGGCGCCGGCGATCTCCCATCCGACCTTGCATTGACGGGCGAGAGCTGGCGGCAGCGCGATTAGTCCCAACTCCTTTCCGTCCATTGCCTCAAGCCAGATTCGCTCGCGCTCTACCCGATGGATTGTGAAATCGTCCTCAAGCGCACCCTCGTCATCTTCGATGCTCGGTCTGTGTCGTTCCGCGTATTCCGTCAACCGGCGGGCAAGCGCTTCCGCCTGGGGTAGATCGCGGGCGGCACGCGCGCCCTCCGCGGCTCCTTCTGCCGCCGCTTCTTCGGCGACGTAGCCCTTCTGTGCAAGCCATCGGGCCAGCGCCTTTGTCACGGCGCCCGCGGCGCGTTTGAACTCTGCGCCGGCGCTGACCTTGCGGATCATGAAATAGCCCAGGAATTCTCGGACATTGGGAAGGATATGCTCGGGGCCGAAAATCTCGCAGAACTCACGATGCTCGTCACCTTCAGCGTTGTAAACGCGATTGAAAAGTTCGGCGTCGGATTGAGAGAGGACCTGGTATGCGTAGCTGTTGAGGCTGTTCGTCAGGAGCCCAATCACCTGCCGATAGCGCGCGAAGATTTTGTCCGAAAGGCACTCCCCCTGTTCGGCCAGGAACTCCGCCAGAACTTCCGCGATGGTGGGTTGTGCAATCTGCGTGTCGGTGGGCGCTTCCATTTCTTGTCCCTGCTCCAGTGGGGTCCCGTGCCACTATCTTCTTGCCGCTCGCGCGTATGCGCGCAACCAACACCGACAACAATTGTTCACAGCAGGCAGGCTCGTGGGACTCGCCCGATAGCGGGGTCGGGGCCATCCGCTCGCTCGCGTTCAGGGCTTCCTCGCCGCTCCCTGTCGCGTGTCGAGCCCAAGTTCCCTCGCCAACATGTCGGCAACGAAGCCGCTCCCAAGTACCATCTCCCGTATCCGGGCGCGAATCTCGTCGCGCCGCCCGAACCGCTCAGCCGCCTCGATTGTCTGGGAGTAAGCCGCCCAGACGTCGGCTCCGGTGATCTCATAACCGTAGCCTTCTCCGAGCCGGCGTAGCGCGGCCAGGCCGGCCTCTATCGCGAAGGCAGGATTCTTGTCTCTGAAATCCCGCGCCGCACGCGTCAGCGTGCGCGGGTCAGTAGGTGAGCGACCGGCAACCTCGATCGCTAGCTCCAGCAGCCCCGCCTCCTTCGCCGCCGCGAACCACCGCCCCTCCTCGCCTGGAGTGCTCCGAATGAGGTCGCGCAAAATTTCTTCCGGCGCCTTGGCGGGATATTTCCGGACAATCGCCCGGTAGGTGGCAAGATGTGAAGTGCTTCTGTTCGCGGTGACGGCGTAGCTCTGGTAGGCCTCGTCGCTCCGTCCGACGGAGAGAAGAATCTCCTCGCATGCGCGCGCGATGCGGGCGGGATTGTCGTTGGATCCACGCGAGGCTTCGGCATAGGCTATCGCCTCTCCCGCCTTTCCCATCGCCGCCAAGGCCTTGACGCCCCAGCGCCGATATTCCCACCAGACGAATGGCGCTTCCTCGAGCAACTCCAACAACCCTTGATATCGCCGTGCCGCGAGCAGCGATGAGAGACACGCCGTCGTGCCCTGAAAATAGTGGCCGGGCCCTCGATGCTCCCAGCTTCGCCGCAGGCCATCAATCAGCGCGTCGGCCCACGTCGAGGCGAGTTCATGGTTCGTACACAACTCGCCCCAGAAGTCACCCAGCGTTTCGATATACGGGATCGCATCGGCCGCGTAAGCTTCCCACAGCCGCTCGAGCCATACGGAGCGCCGGGTGATATCAGCGGGCGCCGCGGCGATAAGCGGGACCAGATCCTCGATGGACCGGTTGACGGCAGCACCAATCGCCCCGGAGGAGCTGTCCACGTGTTCCAACGCCGGCGACACTTTTTCCAGGAACAGCACAGCACCTTCAGCTGCGAGCACAGGGTCGCGGCGGCGGACCTTCCGAATCTCCGCCACCGCCTCCCGCACGCGGCGAATAGCCGGCTGCGATCGCCAGCCGAAGGCGTTGCGCCGAAAACGCGCCGCAAACTGCCAGTTGTGTTTCTCAGACTCCGCCATCGACGGACGCGTCCGATGCGACGCGCGATGGTCCGCGCTCAATGAAGCGTCTCCCCCGTCCAGCGGTCACGGTTAGCCCAGAAGGGGCAGGCTGGGCACGCGCCGCCCTGCGGATAGTCGATACCCTCCTCGTGAGGACAGCCGATGATCCGATCTACTCCTGCCACTGTCCGTGCCCCCTGGGCGTGAATGAACTCGACAATCTCCCGATTGATGACAGTATCGAACCTGACATCAGCTTCCGCCGAAGACCAGCGCCTGAGTTCAGCCACCTTCTCTCCTTCACTTCTCGCGATTCCGACCGCTACTTTGCTCGCGCGCTGATCGTCGGGACCGTAATAGGCGACCGTTGCGGCTGGATAGCCGCGAAATCCGCGCTTCAGTTGCTTCTGCAGGGACTTTCGGAATCGCCGCTCAAGAATGCTCATGGGTCTGTCTCCTGCCCGCCCTAAGCCAACGATTATTGCCATGCTGCGGATCGAACCAAGCCTAATTTGCTCCGTGCCTCCCCGCGCGCGCAATGAACACCGGCCTCGTTGGGGCCGCGCTCCGATGAGCCCGAAATCCAGATCACAGCGCGCGGCGGCCACCAGGGATTTGAACCCTCAAGAAAGCCCAGAAAACCTTAGGTCTTTCGGCCCGAAATGGGTCCCAAAGTTGGCCGTTTCGGTACAGTTTGCCCCACATGGGGCAAACTCGATAAGGCTCCGCCATCTCCGCTTTGACCCGTGGTCACGGCGCCATCCGCGAGCGTATGATACGTGTGATATTTTTCTGGGCTCTGCGCTCGGTCAGATAGACCAAACAAGGTAAATTCTGTGGCCGAGAAGGATTTTCACGTAAGCCTGCCCCAAGAGGTGGTCGGCCGCTTTGGCTGGAACGAATCGGAAGTGCCCAGCCGCGTACGCGAGGCGCTCGTAATGGATCTGTTACGCCTCGACAGGCTGTCGGAGGCGCAAGCTGCGGCCATTCTGGGACTCGCACGCTGGGAGCTTCTCGAACTGATGGGACGTTACGATGTACCGGCCGTTCGAATGAGCACAGAGGAACTCGATCACGAGCTCGCCGCCGAGGTCAAGCGTAACGGCGCCACATGATCGTATCCGATGCCGGCCATCAACCGGTCAATGCGCTAATCCGACAACTGTTGTCATCTTGCCGTGCTTTAATGCAACTGCGATGAAAGAAGAATTCGCCGATCTCTTCCAAAACCTGTTCGGCGCAACCGTAGTTGCTTAGGGACCTTCGATATCTACGAAAGGCGAATTGGCGATCTGGCAGAGAGTTTGAACTCGTCAAGTGTGGTGACAACCTGTCGGAAGGGGCGATTACTACGGAACAGTCTCCGATCGAATCTGCAGGATGATATCGTCCAGCATGTGACTAAACGATGCTGTGATCGCGTCGATAATTTCTATACGACACGTGATTGTAGTATGCCGAAAGGAGAACAGTCTATGAGCGACAAGAATGCGCACGACGAAGCGTTCGAGGTGAGCCATTATCGCGCTCGGATCAGATTCCGGCCAGACAAAGACGACGAAGAGTGGGACGGTAAAGCCATCCTTCGTGATAATGGCAAAGTTTTATTTCTGGAGTTCGACGAAGAGAAACGAAATAAAATTGACCACTACGCCCTAACCCTGAACCGCACCGGCGCCGGTTCTTTTAGTGGTGACATCAAGGTCAATCAGGAAAAACAGGGCACCGTAGCGGGCATCCTGTACTGCGAGGATGATGGCAGCATCCTGCCGACCGGGGGCCAACAGTCGCTGTTCTATGGCGACTGGAACCAAGCCTGGGCAGAAAATGGCACGATGGTTCCTTGGAATCGGAAAGTGCTGATCGAATTAGAGCCTACCAATTCCTAGCAGGGTGTTGATAAACGCCTGAATTTCACTCCGATATAATTCGTCTGAGTGAGCAAACGGATCGGAGGAGGAAGCGGCGGATGCGCGGTGAAGAGCGGCGGCAACGGACGATGTTGATGA
>Ga0307373_10003853_pt1 | contig 25663 bp, 32 predicted proteins | sample OX2MG_FD_202534 | JGI IMG/M metagenome (GOLD analysis project Ga0307373, IMG submission 202534) | Soil microbial communities from Risofladan, Vaasa, Finland - OX-2 | ecosystem: Environmental > Terrestrial > Soil > Coastal area > Acid sulfate soil | place: Finland: Risofladan, Vaasa | collected...
ACCGATGATCCCCGCGACGATCGCTCGCCTAAGGAGTGCGGACGACATAAAAACCTCCTACGACAGCTTATCTTTAGTAGCCAGCATAGAACCTAACGCTTACTTTTGTCAAGTAAGCTACTTTAAGTTGCGAAAAGTCGCGGCAAGAAGGGTCTGCACGATGCCGAACGTGCGTCCCTCGTGCCAAGGAAGTCGTCTCGTCGGAAGCGTCGCTCGATCCCTGCTTGGGTCGCGCCTATGCTCCTGTTGCTCGTCGCCCTCGCCCTCGGGTGGGCATTCTTTCACCCGACGGCTCGCAAGCCGGCCGGGCGACACGTCGCCACGCAACCAACGCCGGCGCCGCCCGTCGAGGAGACGCCCGCGGCCACACCGAGCCCCGCTCTCGCTCCGAGCGCATCACCCACGCCTGCACCGGTGGAGTCGGCGCCTGCGACTTCCGGACCCTCCGCGCCCGTGGCCCCCACGCCGCGTCGCGCCGGGATCGCCGGCGGCCCCAAACTCGCCCTGATTATCGACGATTGCGGGCAGTGGATCGATACCGAGCGCGGCTTCGTCGCGCTCCCCATTCCATTGACCCTAGCAGTGCTGCCCTACGTCCATTATACGGCGACGATCGCGCGCGAAGCCTCGGCTGCGGGAAAAGGCGTCATGCTGCACTTGCCGATGGAGCCGATATCGGAGATATATCCGGGCCCGGGCGAGATCAAAACCAGCATGAGCAACGCTCAGATCACCGCGCAGACTCAGGCCGATCTCGCGCAAGTACCGTTGGCGCAAGGCGTGAACAACCACGAAGGAAGCAAGGCGACCTCGAGCCGGCGGGTGATGGACGACGTCATGGGCGTACTCGCAGAGCATCCGGGGCTCTTCTTCATCGATTCGCGCACCATCGCCGCGTCGGTTGCAGCAGAGGTCGCGTCTTCTGACGGGGTGCCCAGCGCTTCCCGCGACGTCTTTCTCGATGATAAAGCTAACCTCGCCTATACGGAAGGTCAGTTACGCGAGGCGGCCGCGATCGCGGAACGGACGGGAAGCGCGATTGCCATCGGTCACCCGCGCCCGACTACGCTGGCGGCGGTGACGGCTCTCTATCCCGAGCTCGAAGCTGCGGGCATCCGGTTCGTGCTGGTAAAGAGCCTTACGCGCTGACCGAGATCCAGCGCTCGGCCCAGCGCCCCAGCGCGTCGAGCGCTTCCTGGAGTTCGTGGCCGGAACACGTCAACTGATACGTCACGCGAACGGGCGATCCCGAAGCAACCTCGCGGGAAATCAGGCCCTCACCCTCGAGTTCGCGCAGGCGTTCGGTCAGAAGCCGGTCCGAGATGCCGGGAATCGCCGCGAGCAGCTCGTTAAAGCGCCGGGGGCCGCCCAGGAGCACGCGTACGATCGAACCGGTCCACCGGCGACCGATTAGCTCCACCGCCTTATGGAACCTCGGGCAGAGGGTACCGTCGGGCGCGTGGAGGGGTTCATGCAGATCGCTTGACATCAAAATTCATCCTGTGTTATTCTGCCGACTAGCTTACCATAAGTAGCTTGCTAATGCAAGATGAGAGGTCACTCGGGCTGTGGACGTTGCATTATTACTGGTTCGGATCATTGTGGGTCTCTATTTCGCCGCTCATGGTTCGCAAAAGCTGCTCGGCTGGTTCGGTGGACCAGGGTTAGTCAACGCCGGAGGCTTCTTCGAGCAACTGGGATTCCGACCCGGGCGACCGTTCGCCCTGCTTGCATCGGTCGGCGAGCTCGCCGCAGGCCTGCTGATCTTCCTCGGCCTCGGTGGGGCTTTAGGCCCCGTACTCCTCGTCATGGTGATGCTGGTAGCGATCTTTTCCGTTCACGTGCCCAAGGGTTGGTTTGCGCAGAACGGCGGCGTCGAAATGAACCTCTTGTACATCGCAGGGGGACTAGCCCTCGCCTTCGGCGGCTACGGAGCCTATTCTCTGGATCGGGTGTTCGGACTGAACGTTTTAAGCGACCCGATGCAGATCTGGATCGCCCTCGCCGTCGCGGCCGTGCTCGCAGCGCTCAACCTCCTCGCCCGCCGCGTGCCGAAGGCGGAGTGACCGGCCGTACCGGCGGAACGGGCGTTGGGCCGGTGAACGGGATGGGCGTGCGCCGGGGGATGGCCGGGCCGGTCCAACGCGGACGCTCGGTCGCGACCGGTACGGGCGTAAAGATCGCTCGCATGGGCAGCCGGCGTTCGGACGGGTTGAACGGCGTTGGGGCCGCGACCGGCATTGCGCTGCCGATCCGCACCTCTACCACGCGCCGGCGGGGATCGTAGCGAACCTGCGCCCCGAGCGCACGTAGAATCGGCGCGATCGGAATATAGGCCCGATCGAGGGCGTCCGGCATGCGCGCAAGCATGCGAATCCGCACCGTTCTGCTGCCGCGTTGGAGAACGAGTACGCCGCGATCGCTCCAGACGCGGGCCGCCAGCGCGGTCGCGAACGGTCGGACCGGCGCCAGCGTGCGACCGCGAGCTAGGTAGGGTTGGATATACGCCGCCACGGGAGCGCCGTTGATGAGGATCGTTACTGCCTTAGGGGGTGGGAATACCGCCACAACTTCGCGATATACCGCATCGGATGAAGCGACTCTTTTCTACCCTGCGCGAAGCGGGGGTCCGTTTCTCGCGCGACGGATGCGCCTTTCTCGCTCAGGCGGTCGCTTTCAACGCGCTCTTTGCCCTGTTTCCGCTCGTGGTGCTGGTAGTAACGCTCGCCTCGTATATCTATCCCAACGCCGAGCAGCGCGTGCTGGTATTCTTCGACTCGGTGATGCCCGCGTTACACGATTTCATCGCCGCGAATCTCCAGTCGTATATTTACGGACGCGGCATATCGAGCCTCATCGCACTCGTTTTCATCCTCTGGTCCGGGAAAAATCTCTTTATGGGGATCACGGTCGCGCTCGACCGCTCGCTCAACGTGCCCAAGGGGCGGCCCTTCTTCCATAGCGTCCTGCTCTCGATCGTTATGCTTCCGGCGATCGGAACGCTATTGATTATTGCGATGGCACTCCCGATATCGCTCTCGATCGTCATGGCGATCGCCAATATCAGCGATCGGCAGAACCTCACGCATTTCTCCGCCTACCTGATCTCGATCGTGTTGGTGTTCGTTATCTCGATGGCGCTCTATCGTTTTTTGCCCAACAAAAAACTCACCTGGAGCTTCGCTCTTCCGGGGGCTTCCGTAACCGCGCTTTCCTGGCCGGTGCTGCAGTTCGCGTTCACGCAATACACGCTGCACGTGCCGTTCTCGCATATTTACGGTGCGCTATCGGTGCCGTTGGTTTTGCTGCTCTGGTTCTACGTGATCGGCTCGATTTTTCTCTACGGCGCCGAGTTTTGCGCGGCATGGGCAGCGCGTAATCGCGGCGGCACGAGTATTCTCGATGAGGTAGGCGCCCTCACGGCGTCCCCCATCGCTATGGAGCGACAATAACCTATGCGATTAGTCTTTATTCATGGCGCCGGATGCACGGGCGAGGTATGGGAGGCACAGCGACGCTCGTTTCCCGAATCGATCGCCCCGTCGCTCCCCGGCCACGGGAAACCCGGCTCGCCCGACACGATCGAGGCGTTCGCGGATGCCATCGAGCGCGAACTCGAAAATCACGAAGTCGGCGAGGCGGTCCTGTGCGGCAACTCGATGGGCGGAGCCGTCGCGCTGCAGATCGCGCTACGCCAGAATCCGCGCGTTCGCGGCATCGTCCTCGTTGATTCCGGGGCGAAGCTGCGGGTCGCGCCCGAAATTTTCGACGCCCTCGAGGATGATTTCCCAGCCGCCACGCACATGCTGGCCGGATATTTCTTCGCCAACCCGACGCCGGAGCGGACCGCCGCCGCGGTTGCCATGCTCGCGGGGGTAGGGCAGGCTCAGACGATTCGCGATTTCCGCGCTTGCGATGCCTTCGATGCAAGCGGACGTCTGGCAAATATCAGCGTCCCCACCCTGGCGATTTGCGGTGAAAAAGATGTGATGACGCCGCCGAAATTCGCACAATTTATCGCCGACCGGGTTCCGGGCGCGAAAGCGCGAATACTCGCCGATACCGGGCATCTCGCCATGGTCGAGAACCCGGCCGAAACGAACGCTGCATTGCGTGCGTTCGTTACCATGATCGATTCAGACTAACTTGGAAGGAGTCCCGTGCGTCGCCTCTTCGGTGTGATGATCCTGTGCTCGTGTGTTGCCTTGGTTGCAGCCGGGCCTTCCCCGGCTCCCAGAGCGCTCGTAACACCAAGCCCTGCTCCATCGCCGGCGGCGAGCGGCCAGGTCTCCGTTGTGATCTACCCCTTTGATGAAAGCGGAACGCTGCAGCCCAAGGTCGGGCTCGAGGTCGCGCATATCTACGCGCAGGTGATCGGTTCTTCGCCCGGCGTCACGGTCGCGGCGATCGGCACCAACGTCAAGCGCGCCGATTACCTCACCTATGCGAAATCAAAAAAGGCCGACTATTACATCAGCGGCTACATGACGACGCTGGGGAGCGGAGCGGCCATCGTCGAGCAGATCGTCACCGTCAATAGCGGCATTATCACGTACTCGCAGTCCGGCCAAATTTATGACGTAAACGATGCCGCGTCGCTCGCGGTCCAAGCCAGAACCGTGGTATTGGAGGCCTCGGGTATCGATACCGAAGGCCTAGCCCAACAGGCTCCGAAATCGACGCCGGCCCCGACGTCCACGAACGGCGCGCAAATGAATCTAGGCGGCATCGGCGGCATGGTGCAATCGCTCTTCAAACACGATGCAAAGACGCAGGCTACGCCAAAACCGATCATTCCGCCCAAGCCCAGCCGTGGCATGATTGTCGTGCGCGTCGCCGGAACGGCTCCCAGCGGCATGCTCACCGATGCGACCAACGATCTGATGCGTGGGCTCGGCGTGTACTACAACGTCGCGGTGCCGACTATCGCGGTCACGAACCCCTCAAAACAGGCGAATTCGATTTGCGGCACCAATCGCAACAATACGATCGTGACGGGGACGCTCAAGCAAGAGCGCGTCGGGGGTGGATTCCGCGCACACACGAGCAGCACGTTTGCGCTCGACGTTTATGCCTGCTTCGGCGCAACGCTCTACCATACGCAAGCGACCAACGACGATCTACAAAAAGCCGTCGAGACCACGGTCAAAGCCTATCAATCGGCGCATCCGGATAACAACGGGTGAGCAATCGCTACTCTTATGCAGTCAGCGGGGCCATAACGCCCCCGCCAGCGTCGAAACGGCACTAACCGCAACCGCACCGATGAGCACTTTGCGAAAGCGAATGGCGGAGATGCGACGGGCGCTCAACGCTCCGCCGACGGTTCCGACAACGGCGGGCGCTACCAAGACGACGGCCATCAGCCACGAACCACCGTGGAGAATTCCAAAGAGTTTCGCGGCGGCCAAGCCGACGGCAAAACTCACCAGGTTGAACATCGCTAACGCTCCGCGGCTCTCGATCACGCCCCATCGCTGATTCGCTATCGCCAGAGCTGCCGGCGGCCCACCCATGCTCGTGCAGCCGTTCAGGAAGCCACCCAACGCGCCCGCTACCGAGAGCGCCACGCCCTCCCGCCGGAATGGCGCGGGGCGAGCGATGATAAACGCCGCCGCCATGCAGAGCGCGGTGATCGCCAGCAACACGCGCAGAGCGCCCGCGTTGAAGACCACGAGCACCGCTACGCCGAACGGCGCTCCCACAGCCGCACTGAGCAGCAGCGGCCCCGAACGGCGCCATGGCAGCCAGCGTAACGTTTCGAGCACGACGAGAATCCCCATAATCCCGCCGACGATCAGCGCCGACAGGACGACTTCCTGAGCCGGGAGTAGCAGCGAGGCGAGGGGAGTAAAGACTAGGGCGAAGCCAAACCCCGTTAATCCCTGGCTATAGCCGGCAACGGCGGCAAGCAAACCGACGATCAACATCACCCAAAGACTAGGCAACGTCGCTCCAAAAGCAGTCCCGCATCCTCTGCTTTTATCATGCCCATAAGGGGTATCCTCCCCACGATCGCGCCGTCGTTTTTTCCGCGTCTTACCAGTTAGGCGTGACCTATAGCTCACCGATCGCGTCGTCGTCGAGCAAGCCGGGCGGGACGTCGACGGTGATCCGTCGGGCTGCGATATCGATCTCGCGAATAAACGCCTTCACCATCGGGAGCATGCGCCCATCGACGATCAACATATCGTTGAGGGGATAGTGCTCGACGCGTTCGACGGTGCCGTAGCGCTTGCCGTCCGTCCCGAAGACCTCGCACCCGGCCAGATCGATGTCGAGATACTCGTCCGCAGCGACGTCCAAACGCTCGCGGGGCGCGAAAAACATCGCACCGATCAAGGCCTGCGCGGACGTCGCGTCGTCCACCCCATCGAAGCGAACCAACAGGCGCCCTTTATGTTCGCGAACGCCCGCGAGTTTCAGGTCCTGCGAGTGGCCGTCGATCGTGCATCGCAGCGTCGCGCCGGGCGAAAAAACCGTGCGACCCGACGTTGTCGGATCGCACTTGAGTTCTCCGCGTAGCCCGAAGATGCCGGCGATGCGGCCGATCGGCAGATCAGCCTTCGGCGTCGTCATCTGGAGCCGCTTGGGCCTCTTCGGTATCGAGAATATCGATGCTCACGCGCCCTTCGGCCGTTGCGCGCGCGATCGTACGCAACGCTTGTGCGACGCGGCCGCTACGGCCGATGACCTTGCCCAAATCCTCGGGATCGACTACGAGCTCGATCACGGGCTTTCCCTCTTCGTCTTGGAAGAGTTCGACCGTTACAGCTTCGGGTTTGGCAACCAGCTTCTTGGCGAGAAATTCCAATAATTCAGTTGCGCGGCGCTGCGACGCCCACGGGTCGCTCGGTTGACGATTTCGCGACGGAGCACGCCGCCGGTCGTCATAGTCGGTATTGCCGCGCTGGGGTGCTCGTTCGCGACGCTCGGTTCTTGGTGGACGCGGCTCTTCGGGTTCGACATCGTTAATAACGGTCTCGCCCGATGCGATACTGCGCGCCCCAAGCGTCGATCGACGTTCCGCCCGCTCTTCGGATTCTTCACCGAACAGGCCAAACTCGTCATCGAACGCGCTCATTTATTCTTTGCCTTCGTTTTTCGGTTTACGCTTCACGTCGGAAACGAAGCCGCGCTCCATGATGCCCTTCTCGGCGAAGAGACGACGAACGGTTTCGCTCGGCTGTGCTCCCTTAGCGAGCCATTCCTTCGCTTTTTCGGCGTTGACTTCAACCGTCTTGGGCTCCGTACGCGGATTGTAATGGCCCAGGATTTCGATGAAGCGTCCGTCGCGAGGCGAACGCGAATCCGCTACGACGAAACGATAGGTGGGTTGTTTCTTTGCGCCCATGCGGCGCAGCCTGATCTTTACCATGGTTGTATGTACTTGTCTTTCGTTGATTTTGGTGTTAGCGGCCGAACATGCCAACGGGCAGGCGTGGGCGACCTTTGCCCTTGCCCTTGCCGCCGATCTGTTTCATCATCTGACGCGCCTGCTCGAATTGCTTTACGAGCCGGTTGACGTCGGATACTTGCGTGCCGGATCCTAGCGCGATGCGTTTGCGACGCGAGCCGTTGAGCAGCGCGGGATCGCGGCGCTCGCGGCGCGTCATCGAGCAAATGATCGCTTCGATACGGCTCATATCTTTTTCGGGAACCGAGAAGTCTTTCGGCAGCGCCCGCGACAGACCCGGAACCATCTTGAGGATGTCGGTCATCGAGCCGAGCTTCTTCATCTGCCGCATCTGGTCCAAGAAATCGTCGAGCGTGAAGGTCTGCTTGACGATCTTTTGCTCGAGCTGCTTGGCTTGGTCGGCCGAGTAGAGGCTTTGCGTCTTCTCGATCAGGGTGAGGACGTCACCCATCCCCAGGATCCGCGAGGCGAGACGATCCGGGTAGAACGGCTCGAGTGCCGAGAGCTTCTCGCCGGTACCGACAAACTTGATCGGCGCGCCGGTGACCGAGAAGATCGAGAGTGCCGCTCCGCCGCGCGTATCGCCGTCCATCTTCGTGAGTAAGACGCCGGTGATGCCGAGGCGATCGTTGAAGCCCTTGGCGACCGTCGTTGCTTCTTGCCCTGTCATCGCATCCGCGACGAACAGAATTTCCTTCGGATTAACGGCGCTTTTGATGCGCGCCAGTTCGTCCATCAGCGCTTCGTCGATCTGCAGCCGCCCCGCGGTATCGATGATCACGGTGGAAATACCCAGGCGGCGGGCCTCCGCGACACCGTCCCGCGCGATCTTCACTGGATCGCCGGCGCCCTGATCGTAGACCGGCAGATCGATCTGTTTGCCCAGGGTCTGGAGCTGCACGATCGCGGCGGGGCGATAGACGTCGGCGGCGACGAGAAGCGTGCGGCGCCCCTGTTCTTTGAGCCGCAACGCCAGCTTGCCGGCTTGCGTGGTCTTGCCGGAGCCTTGGAGGCCGACAAGCATGATGACCGAGGGGGGAGCATCCGAAAATTGCAGGCGCGCCTCAGCGCCCCCGAGGAGTGCGACGAGTTCGTCGTGGACGAGCTTGACGATCGTTTGGGCCGGAGAGAGGGACTCGAGGATGTTCGCCCCGATGGCCTGCTCTTTGATGCGTGCGACGAACTCCTTGGCAGCACCCAGCGAGACGTCAGCCTCAAGCAGCGCTATGCGAACTTCTCGCAGCGCTTCGTTGACGTCGCTCTCACTGAGTTTGCCGCGACCGGTGAGGCGCGAGAAAATCGCTCCTAACCGGTCGCTGAGTTGGTCGAACAATTAGGCTCCTGCGGCGGTAGCGTCGTCGATGCGTTTGACGGCATCTCCGACGGTTTTGATTTTCTCCGCTTCTTCATCCGGAATGTCGATATTGAACTCCGTCTCGAACGCCATGACGAGCTCGACTTGATCGAGCGAATCAGCCCCAAGATCGTCGGTGATCGACGCTTCGAGCGTGACCTCGGACTCGTCTACGCCGAGTTGCTCGACGATGATTTTCTTGACCTTATCGAACGTGGACATTGCCTCTCCTTATATTGCGAGGAACGAGCGATTACATGAGCACGCCGCCGTCGACGACGAGCGTTTGCCCGGTCACGTATGCGGCGGCTTCTGAGCAGAGAAATGCGACAACGCCGCTCACGTCCTCCGGTTTCCCGGGTCGGCCGAGGGCGGCAGCCTTGATGAGATACTCTCTTGCAGCGTCGGGCATCTTTTCGGTCATGGCGGTTTCAATGAGGCCCGGCGCGACGGCGTTCACTCTTATATTCCGTGACCCCAACTCCTTTGCTAGCGACTTGCAAAGGCCGGTTAATCCCGCTTTTGAAGCCGCGTAAGCCGACTGCCCGGCGTTCCCCATCAGCCCGACGATGCTCGAGACCAGGACGATCGATCCCGAACGCTGCTTCATCATCGGCTTCGCGACCGCCCCACAGAGGTAGAACGCCGACTTGAGATTGACCGAAAGCATCTGGTCGAGGACATCGGCTTTGAGGCGCAGCAGCAAGGCGTCGGCCGATTGGCCGGCGTTGGCAACCGCGAAATCGATGCGTTCGAAGCGCTCGAGCGTTTCGGCCACGGCGGCTTCGACGGCGGCCTGATCGGTAACGTCGGCGATGATGACGTGGGCACGGGCGCCGATGCGCGCGTGCACGCAGGCCTCTGCCGTTTCCTTGAGCGACGCAAGGTCGCGTCCGACGATCGCGACATCGGCCCCGCCCTTGGAAAACTCCACCGCGATGGCGCGCCCGATGCCGCGGCTCGCGCCCGTGACCAGTGCCGTTTTACCTGCGAACATCATGCCGTCGCCTCCATCTGTTCCCGCAGCTTCACTACTCCGGAGAAATCGCTGACCACCATCGAAGGCGGCGCCCCGGGCATACGCCGCAGGAGCGGCCCTAGGACCGCGCTCGCGCCGAACTCGACGATCAGATCTAATTTGTACGACAGAAGCGCCTCGGCCGTTTCGTGCCAGAGCACCTCGCGCGTGATCGAATGAACCAAATTCACGCGCATCGATTCGGTATCGCGATAGGGCCACGCATCGACGTTGGAAATGACGTCAAACTTTGGAATCGAGAACTCCACGCCATCGACGGCCGCTCGAAAGCGTTCGACGGCCGGCTCCATCAGCGCGCTATGCCAGGCGCCGGAGACGTTCAACGGGATCACGCGTTTTGCGCCCGCCGCGAGCATTGCTTCGCCGGCGGCCTGCACCGCCGCGAGATCCCCGCTGATGACGATCTGCGTTGGCGCATTGAAATTCGCGAGTTGCACGCGCGCTCTCGTCTGCGTGGCGACCTTTTCCGCGACCGTACGGACGGCGTCCGCTTCGAGCCCCAGGACGGCAGACATGCCGCCGGGCGCCTCGTCGGCCGCGGCCTGCATGGCTTTTGCCCGCTCCGCGACGATGCGCAACGCGTCGTCGAACGTGAGCGATTGTGCCGCGTAGAGGCTGCAAATTTCACCGAATGAATGGCCCGCGCTCACGATCGGAGCCAGGCTCGCGCCGACGGCTGCATAGAGCGCAACGTTCGTCGCAAAAATTGCAGGTTGACTGTACTGCGTCTCGCGCAGGCGTTCGTCGGGGCCCTGGCGCTGCAACGCGAGCAAATCGTAGCCGAGAATCTCGCCCGATCGCTCGAAAAGCGCACGCGCCGCATCGCTGTGGGCCGCGATATCGACGCCCATGCCGACACTCTGCGAGCCCTGCCCGGGAAAGACGACCCCAACGCGCAACGAGCTCATGCCGCCCATTCCGAGCAGCGGAGGTCCGAGAGGTTCAACGCGGTCGGTTAGGCGTGGTCGTGACCGGCGTGATCTTGGCCGTGTCGCTCGTCGCGAATCTCAACGACCTGCCGGCCGTTGTACATGCCGCAGGTACCGCATGCGAAATGCGGGCGCTTGGGCTGATGGCACTGCGAACACTCCACGATCGTGACCGGGGCGAGCTTCCAGTTTGCCGCACGGCGGCTGCGCGTTTTGCTGCGCGGGGTTTTCCACTTTGGATTTGCCACGTCTAGTCTCCGTTACTACACGAACAAGTGCTCGCGTTCCGATTGATTCCGCAGGTAACGCACAGTCCGGCGCAATCGTCGCTGCAACGTAATCCCATCGGGATCTCGCTCAGCACCGTTTGCTGCGTCAGATCGGCGATATCCAGACGGTCGCCCGTTAGGACATTGTTCTCTCCGAATGGATCGTCGTCACGACCGGTACCCGGATCGAGCCGCTCGTCGATATCGACGGACATGGTCCGCACGATATGCTCCAAGCACGAATCACATTCGCCATGCGCTTCGACATCGACCCGGCCTTCTATATGAAGGAGGCGATCGACGTACCGCAATTCTAGATGCACGCGAGCCGCTTGCGGGAATTCGATACCCTCGAACGTCTCGATGGGCACGACATCGTCGACCAGCAGCGTCTGCCGGCCCCCGGCGATTAACCCGCTGATATCGACTTTATACGAACGGCTCTTCATAACGAATGTCGTTGCACAACGGAAGCCCCACCAGCGGCGAGGCCCCCAAAACACAACTAGGACATTCTAGAACCCGGACGGGGTCTTGTCAAACGCCACCGTCGGAGTGAAGGGGGTTCACCATGATCGTTCCACCACTCGCTCAGACCCAGCTGGCCCAGCAGGGGGTGCGCTACGCCCCCCAAATCGCCCGTGCCGCTGCCCGTCATGGGGTCGACCCGGCCCTGCTGGCGGCTGTGGCCGCCCAAGAGACCGGCGGCCCCGGCACCAACGCCGGGAGCAACATCGTGGGCGACGGCGGCCACGGGCACGGCTTATTTCAGATCGACGACCGCTGGCACACCTTTGCGAAGAGTAGCCGGGCGATGGACCCCGGCTCGAATGCCGACTACGCCGCGGGCATGCTCTCGGGCCTCTTGCGGCGATATGGCGGGAACGTCGGCGAGGCCCTCTCCGCCTACAACGCCGGGGACCCGCATGCCCGGGGCACGCCCACCCGTTGGGGCGACGGCCAAGTGCTCGGCTACGCAGATTCCGTCATGCGTCATTATCGAAATATCACCGGCGAATCGGCCGCCGGGCAGCCGCCCTCGTCCACCCTAGAATCGTGCATCGCCGAGCGAGCGAGCGCGGCCGCTTCCGTGGCGACCCTAACCAATCAGGCGATGGCGATGCCGGTCCGTGCGCCGCAGTTTCCCGTCTCCAATCCGGGAGTAACGTCTTGGGCGGCCGCGCGGGGCTTGGACGCGACCGGACACTCACGCGGCAACAAAATCGGCGCCGCCGATCTCGTCTCAGACACCGAAGACGACAACGCCGGCGAAGCATCTACCAGCTAATGCAGCAAGGAGCACCGTCTCAACCATGTCTTTTTTAGCACCTCTCCTAGAATCGGCCGTCCCCTCGCTGTTAGGCGGGCTGGTGAGCGGTGGCTCGAACCTCGCCCTTAGCGGCGTGGAGGCGCAGAGCAATATGTTCCAGACCGGCCTGCTGACCCAAGAAATGCTCAGCCAAGAGCAGCTCGACGCGCAGGCCACGGCATTCGACGAAGCCATGAATCAACAGTCCGAGAACATGCGCGAAGTCAACACCCTGCGCGACGTGCAAATGGCGCAGCGCAAGGCGGACGACGGCATCACCAAAAAGTTCATCCAGACGATCAGCGAATGACGGCCCCGCTGCAGGCGCCGGTGCGCTCGAGCCGCCCAACCGCGCACGCTGCGGCGGCCGGCCCCGCTACGGCTGCGGCAAAGGCCGCGGCGGACGCGGGCGTCGCCTCGCAGAGCGCGGCGTTCGATAGCTCGCAAGCCGAATCGGCCGAGCTCCAACGCGAGCTCGAAGCACTCGACGAGATGATGCTGGCGCAACTCAAGGACCAAGACGCGATCCTCAAAAAATGGATCGCGATGATCGACTAAGATCAACGACGAATCGGGTAGCGGCATCGGTCGGAAGGGGGACTTGCACCCTATGATATACTTCTGACCTGTGCGGGCCATTAGCTCAGTTGGTTAGAGCGCATGCTTGATAAGCATGAGGTCCCTGGTTCGAACCCAGGATGGCCCACCAAGTGTAAAACCCCGATGTTATCGGGGTTTTTTCGTGCCCCTCCGCTCTTTCGGATGGCCCTTCTTGGAAGCCTTACACCTCTCTTGACAGCAGTTCTCTTGCGGGATTTTGCCGCTCCCTGCTACTTCTTTTTGCGTGCTAGCGAAGTGGCACTCGACTGTGAAAACGACAGCGTTAAGGACCCCAGGCCCCCATATTGATCCGAGACCACCACATTACAGGTCGCCGTCGCGCTGGCGAAGAGCGTACCCCAACCGTTATCGACTCCGGTAAACGAGCTGGAGGCGCCATTGGCATTGAACGTGATGTATATCTCCGGTGTGTTCAGTTCGGTCAGCACGATTTGGTTGCCGTTCAGAGAATAGCCGAGCGAACCTGAGGTGCACGTCAAGCCGATGACGCTGAACGACGACGTCGGGTCGGAACTCTGGAGCGAAAACGATGGGCTCGTGCACGAGCCGTCAACGTAGCTGCACGTCATACTGACCGACGATGGAGAGACGCTCACGGTCGACTGGAAACGCGCATTAACGATTGCGCTCTGACCGAACGCGTCGGTCGCGGTGATCGTACATAGCGCCGATCCTGTTGCATTCACCGACACGGAGTTGGACGTCGGAGAACTCAGCGTACAGCTCGGATCGCTCGAAAACGTGAACACGCCGTTGTACCCCGACTCGAAAGCCGTCAAGGAAATCGCAGTTCCCGCCGGCGCCGTACAACTCGGACTGCCGAGGCACGATAGGTACACACGATTGAACGTGGGCGCAATCCAAACGTCGGACGAAACGGCCGACGCACCAGCCCCGGTCGCGGGCGTCGCCATGAAGACAAGGTCGGAACCGTACGATTTCGCCGGCGTGATGCTGAATTCGTTTGGATTTCCCACCACACTACTTACGACGAACGATCCGGGATTCACAACGGAGACGCTCATCGACGGTGCACCAGGGCCGATAATCGGATTTTTATCGGAATCGAGCGGCAATGCAAGAAAACTCTGTGAGGAGTAGCCTGAAAACGAGAAAGGAGTGGATACGCTACCCGCTCCGGAAACGTCGGCGGCGTCGACCGGAAACGTGGCGACGCTGGTCGGCACGCCGTACAACGTGAAATTCAACATGTTCGCCGCATTCTGCACGACGGTAAACGGATAACCACGCGTTGCAGATAACACCTGGCCGCCGCCCGCGCTTCCGCCGACGGCATCGTAGGTGACGATATCGGCGGTATGTTGCCCCGGCGTAACGTCGAGTGTGATCGTGCAATCCAGCACGCCCAGAATGCCCGTTGCGACGCAGGCTCCAGATTGGGTGGTTAGATCCACTTCCGTATCCGATTCCGAAGCCGTTCCGCGATCTACCGCTATTTGCACGGACTGCGTAGCGTACGAGATGTATGCAGGCTTTGCGACCGCTGACTGGCCCGCGCCCTTAACGGGTACGCGAAGCGATACGGTCACGCTCGCGGGTTTCACGAGAGGGTGCGCCGACGGTTGAGGCGTTACGGCCGAACCACAGCCGCCCAAGAGAAAAAGCCCAGCGGCTGTAACAGCAGCTGAAAACCGTAAGCGTCGCACGTCGCCTCCAAAAAACCGGGTATGCGCAAGCCCGCTTTATCGATAGAGTTGGCGATTCCTGGATTCAAACCAAAGAAGAACGAAACGTTTCAACCTCATTCTTTATCTTGGTCGCGCGTGCGTACCACGTCGATGGCCGCCACGGTGAATACCGGGACGGAAACTCCGCCGTTCGTTCCGCGGTTTTTGGAAAGCGCGGCCACCACGCTTGGACGGGAGGACGGCATGATTTCGTTGAGGTCGACGTGACGCACAGCCTCGAGGTTCCATCAAAGGCAACCGCGTCGGACTATGCTTAGCGTTGCATAGCGTGGTAGTGTAGGATATTGCGTCCCTTCTACGTCGTGCTGGCAGCCGGCTCTGCATCGCGCATGGGCTTCGCCAAAGTCTTTACAAAGCTCGGCGGCCGTTCGCCGTTGCAGCGCGTCGCGAGCGCGCTGGGCAAGCGAGAAGCGCTCTGCGTCGTACCAACGGCTATGCTTGCGGCCGCGCGCGAACAGGCTCCGGCAATGCGCATCGTTTCTAACGATGCGCCGGAACTCGGCATGGCCCACTCCTTGCAGTTAGCGCTCCGCGATATCGAGCGCGATCGAGTGGTCGGCGTCGTCCTTGCCGATATGCCGCTTCTGTCGCCGACGCTGCTCGATGCACTCGAATCGCTCTCCGCGACGTCCGATGCCGACGTCGTCTATCCCGAAAACGATGCCGGCGTTCCCGGACACCCCGTGCTCTTCTCCAGCCGCGCGCGTGACGTACTCGAACGGCTTCCATCGGGCGATACGATTCGCATCGCTCGCGACGATCCATCGCTCACGCGGCGCACCCTCCCTTTTGCGCATCCGGGCGCCTACACCGATGTCGACACCCCGGAAGATTGGGAACGCCTCGTCAACGAGGACCGCGGGTGACGGATCCCTTGGCCGTTACTTAACCGCGCTCGGCGCGCGAGGCCCGCGTCCGATCGAGGCCCTAGTAGCGAGCTGCGGCGCGAACCTCCGCGAGCGGCTTTTTCAGATCGGCCAGCAACTCGGGGCCAACGATGGCGTACGGCGTTGTGCCGTAGCACATCAGGCGATCGTGAAAGTCGAGAAGCGAGCCTTTCGAGCCCATCTTCAGCATGTACTCGCCTAAAAGCGTTTCGAGTTGCTGGCGGCCGACGATGTACGAAATGAAGTACCCCGGGCCTAGCGCGATCGCCGCGACTTCCGCATCGGCGGCCGCCTTCGTGAAACCGGTTTCGCGCGCGAAGTAATCCGCAGCTTGACGATACGTCCATTCCCCGGTTGCGAGTTTTGGATCGACCATGGCGCGCGCACCGCGCACGCGCTCCCAGCGCGCCGTATACAGCCGCCCGTCGAGGTCGTCGCCGTACAACCCCAGTTGCACGAACATCTCTTCTCCGTAAAACGCCCAACCCTCGGCAAACACGCCGCTACTCTGAATGCGCCGGATGAAATCGGGGTTACGCTTGGCGATCGAGAGTTGCAGAAAATGGCCCGGCATCACTTCGTGCGCCGCGGTCGAGAGAATCCGATCGCGGTCGAAGTCTTGATTCATCGAGAGCCGTTTTGCCGCAGCTTCGAGCGAGGTCGGCGGCGTGATGAAATAGTATCCGTTCGAACTCTTCGAAAACAGCAGCGGGGGATTCATCGACGCCCCCGGAGAGACCGGCTGCAAAAAGCTCGGCGTTTCAACGACTTGCACCGAACCGAGCCAGTGCGGAATCGTGATAACGTGATGGCTCTGCACAAAGGCGCGCAACTGCGCGATGCGTTCCTTGTAATAGGGAATCAATGCGGCGCCGCCAGGGGCGAGGCCCCCGCCGGTCGCCGGGCCGAAGGGCGTGTGGCGAAGACGCGCGAGTTGGGTGAGCCATGCTTCCACGGCCCATCCGTGTGCGAGCCCGGCTTGCGCGAAGCGTTCGACATCGATTGCATCGTACGGCAGCAGCAATTCCCGATGCAGCATGCGATCGTATGCGGCGCGCCCCATCGCGAAGTTCTCCGGCCAGTTCGCATCGTGCGCGTCGACGTAGGCCTTGGTCTGCGCGATCGTGTGGAGCGTCGCATCGCGCGCCGCGACAAAGCGCGCGAAGTCGCTAGCTGAAAGCTGTGCTTTGGCCGCGGCCGTCAGGGGGCCATTGAAGAAACTCGGAACGCCCGCAAGCTGCTCGCTACCGGTAACGCCCTGCAAATGCCCCGGGTGATCCACGAGCGCCTCCGAGGCCTCGATGTAGGCCGGGCCGCCCGCTAAGCGCGAAACGATCGCGAGCCAAGCCGACCGCAGATCGGATGCGGTCGCGCCGTCGCGGCCGGGGATCGGCAGGTTTTGAAACTGCGTGAAAATGGTGCCGACCAGCCCGTTCGCCGCACCCGCGTAGTCTTTTTCCGCTGCGCGATAGACCGTTAACGCATCGATCTGTTGCCGCAACTGCGCGCCGAGCAGCGTGGCGTCGTCGCGATCGACCAAACTCAGGTGCGCTTGCGGCGGCGCGATCTGCGCTAATTCTCCCTCCCAATCGCGCAGCAGCGCGAGGTCCCGCGCCCGATACGCCTTGCTCGGCGCGGAGAGCTTCGCGTCGTATCCGCTAATCCCGAGCGCCGTCGCCTGCATCGGATGCCGGCGGGCCATGGTGAACACCATCGTCTTCGCGAGCGTCGTTAAACGATCGTGCACCGACGGCGGCGCCGCGGAGGCGGCAACGCTTGGAAACAGGGCCGCACAGAGAAGAGCCGCGATGATCTGACGCATCCCGGCTCTTTCAGCACGCCGGAAAAGGACGCCTCGTTCTATCCGCCTCCGGCTAGCAGCGCGTTGGGCGAGCGATCTGAGAAGCGGTAGTTCCGGTAATAGTATTCGCCAAAGAATTTTGCAACTTGGCTGTACACACGCAAGCTGTAGCTCCACGTCACGTGGCGCACGACCGTGTATGCACCCTTATGCTCCAGCTCGATCTGGAAATCCGCATAGTGTGCCGTGCGATCGCTGCGGTTCGCGCGCACGTTGACGCGGCCGCCGACGACGAGCTTCATAATATCGCCGCTTTGCGGATCGATCCACATCGCTTTGAGTGCGGGGCGATCGTTCGGCGCATCGGGAAACGTAATGTGTATCGTTGAGATTCCATCGTACGGCTCCGCACCGAGCATTCGGCAGGGTTCGCTCGGGTGCGCGCGTACCGTCGCGATCGTGGGATACGGGAGATCGATGCCCGGCATACCCAACCAGTTCTTGCGATCGGCGCCATACGGGCCCAGCAGCGGCGGCCCGGGTTCGAGCCGATTACTCACCCACGGGCGCGACCAGCGGTCGTCGATCAGGGCAACGCCGTCATCGCGATAGGTGATGTCGTAGAACACGTCTTCCATGGACACGCCGTCCACGATAAGGCGTTCTTGCTCCGCGTAGCTGGTAAACGTCGGGCGTGGCGCCGCGGCGCTATGCTGGATCGCTTCAAAGGCCGTCTGCCAGCAGCGGTCGTCCGCAGCGCGAGCGCTGGCGGTCGAGGCCAGAAGTGCGATAAAAAGACCGAGGGCCAATGTTCGCATAGCTCACGCCACCTTCGACAATAGTCTCTCCGCTGCCGAAAAAACGCAAGCGGCGCGCACGCGCATGTCGCAAGTTTGCGGGAGAAGCGCGGCCAAAGGCGAATCCGGCGCGTCGGCGGTTTGGGGACGTAGCTCAGTTGGTAGAGCGCCTGCTTTGCAAGCAGGATGTCGCAGGTTCGATTCCTGTCGTCTCCACAAGTAAAAGCCTCGTCAAACCTAGCTTTTGACGGGGCTTCCTTTTTGGCTTACGGGGTCGTTTTAAGGATTGCCGTTTCGTGCCGTTTCAAAACGGCCTATTTTTACCCTCGGGGCTCTGGACTACGGTGGACTCCGAACCTCTGGCGATACCTACCTCGGAGGTGCCAAAATGGAATCCGTAGTTTTAGAACCTTTGCTCGTATCCGTCGAACAAGCTGCGACTTTGCTCGCACTAAGTCGCTCGCAGGTTTATGCCCTGATGGACCGGCGGAAACTCGCCTTCGCTCGCTTTGGAGGCGCTCGCAGAATCCCGATGGCCGATCTTCTGGCCTATATCGAATCGAACACCACCAAGGCACTCTAGGCGATCCCTGCGGTGCTGGTGCCGGTCGTGGGTAAGGTCAAGGTCCGACGTACTAAGAACGAGGGCGGTTATCGCGTTCGTGAGCATACCCGTATCGACGGCACCAAAGGACTACGCCACGTCGTTTCGATGAACGTCCGCCTTCCCGATGGCAGCATGGTCAGGGTCGAAGCATCCTCGCCGGATTCTAAGGCCAAGGCTTTTAGGGATGCTCGCGACAAGGCGGACCTCGTACGGAAAAACGGCAGGCCCAACCTCTCTAAAGCTACGGTCGCAGAATATCTCGACGATTGGCTTTCGACGTATATCGAAAGCGAAGTCGAAAAAACGACCTTTGCGATCTATACTTCGACGATCCGCCTGCACGTCGTTCCGCACGTTGGATCGACGCGCATCTCGCATCTAAAGAGCCTAAAACCTGCGGAGCTTTACGCGGCGCAGCGTAAGGCCGGTGCGTCAACGCGAATTTCTCAAATATCGTATCGGCTGCTAAAGGCTTGCTTTACGCGAGGACTTGCAGCCTCGGAAATTCCCTGCAATCCGTTTGCCCTTGAGAAGATGCCACGCCACCAGGGCAAGCGATTTCGCACTTTTACGCAGGACGAAGCCAAGCGTTTTATCGAGGCCGTAAAAGACGACCGTCTCTGTGCGCTTTACTTACTAGCTATCGCGTGCGGATTGCGGCAAGGTGAACTATTCGCTTTACGGTGGCACGATTTATCCGGAAACCTGCTATCAATCTCGCGGCAGGTTCGCAATTTATCCGGTGTCGTTTCAATCGTCGAACGCACGAAGAATGGACTAGCTCGAAATGTTACGATCCCAGCGTTTGTCGTCAAGGCTCTGGACGAGCATCGAGAATCGTTAGCCGACGAAGGTTTAAGGATCGATCCAGATGCTTTGATTTTCCCGGATTGCGACGGAGGCCCACTTCGACGCGAGAACGTGCGGCAAAGATCGTTTTACCCACTTTTAGAACGTGCGGAGTTACCTAAAATTCGCTTCCATGACTTGCGCCATTCCTGCGCGACTTTGCTGTTCCATAACGGCGTGGATGCACAGGTAGTGCAGGCCCTGCTCGGGCACGCGAGCGTCGCTTTCACACTATCGGTTTACGTTGGCGCAAATCCCCGGATGGGTAAAATTGCAGCCGATGCTATGGACTCGATCTTCTCGTAATTTTAGCGAACCATTGCCGTGGCGCGAATCTTATTCGCGAGCATATGCGAATCGACTAGCTCCCCGTAGCTGCGTTTACGGGTTCGACGCAGATGCGCCCAGCCGGTTCCGTCGTCGGGTACTTCGCAGCGTTGGCCTTCGCTACCGAACGTAAACGGCGGGAAGTGCCCTGGTAAATAGCCGTAGCCTGCTTCTTCGTCGAAGTGGAATACCGGGCACGCCGTATCGCACCAAACCGAACCCTTCGCTTCGTGAACGCGCATAATAAATCCGAAGTCCTCGCTGCACTCTCCGACTCTTGGCGACCACGGATTCGAAGGCAGCGCATCGAATAGCCGAATATCATGCGCGAGCATATGTGCGCCAAGGAAAACGACTTGAACGAGCGCGCTTGGATCGTTTTGCGCTTTCGGGTAGTCGATCCCCCATTGGATTGGCGTGCCGCCGGAAGGATGCAAAACTTTCATAACGTGAGCTTCTGCACCAACCGAACGCGGACCATGTAAAACGCCGATTAACGAACGCACGTTATCGAGCTTGCGGATATCTCCGCGCAGCCGGTCGAAGGTTCCGCTCGTCCATACTGCATCGGCATCTGCCCAAATAACGTAGCGCGGACGATCCGGCAATGCGAGAACGCGCTTCGTCAATTCGTTGCGCGCTATATCAACCGGCTTGCCGACTTCGACTAAAACTTCGACTTCACCATCGGTAAAACGCTGCTCTAGGCAACGCGTCGTCGGCTTTGTGATCGTATCGCGAACCGGAACGAGAACGACTGTTCTCTCTGTTATCTGCTTTCCGTTGCACTTGCAGAATTTGCGCTTCTTATTGCAAGCTCTGCAAGCTTCGTTATGCGGTAGCATTTACCGCTTCGCCTTTGCCTTTGCCTTCGGTGTCGCAGGTTTTACCTTCGGTTTCGCTGCGAGCTTTACTGCGATCTTTGCTGCTGCTACAGCTTTTTCCATGCGCTTCTTAGCGCGGAATGCACGAACCCGCCTATTCGTTTTGACTAACTTTCTCTCCGCACGGCACGTCATGCACCAGAAACTGACGTGTTTATTTTTCCGATATAGGCGAAAAGTGTCTCTGCATTTGCGGCATTTGCGCTCCACCGTCGCATCATCGGCTAGGACCTCGATGCCGATAGCGTTTAACAACGTCGCAAGCTCTTTGGTCGTCTTTACGTCCCGTGCTTTCGTCGTGTTCATTTCGCACCGCGAATCGGAGGAGCCGGAGGAGCCGGGGGTTCGTTATCGCCATTGGTCGCACGAGCTTTCGCTTCGGCTCCCAAAGTCGTCTGCCGGATGCTCATTAACTTCTCGAACATCGTCGCGAACTCGGGATCGATTAGTGCGTCGTTGGTTGTGCGTCCGTGCGTCGTCTCGCTCTTCGGACGATTTGCCCAAACGTCGGGCCAGAGCGTTTGCATTTCGTTATCGCTAACGTGCTTGATCGTGCCGGTGCGGATTGCCAACAAAAGCCCGAGGGTAAATTCGTCCCGCGTTAGCTCCGCAAAAGGAATGCGAACGAGATTACGCTTACCCGCTTCTGGCTTTAGCTGACTTCCGTACTGACGTTGAGCCGCATCGTTCAGACTCGAAAAGTCTGCCATGCGAAAATGGGGGATTTGGGTGGGCGGGGATGGTTCGACTAGTTCGACGACCGTGCGCGTCACGGGATCGACGATTGCTTTGCAGCCGCCGAACAAGAGGCCCGAAGTGACTTCGGCAAAGCCGCCTGGAAGCGGACAAGTGTAGAAGCCTCCGCCGATTAACTGTGCGCTCGATAGGAGTGCGGCTTTGAGGTCGGCTGAAACATTGTTGTTCACTTCTTCGCTCCGCTCTTCTGGGCTTTGGCAATATCGGCGGCGGCCTTTTGCGTTATGCCGATTACGCGCTCTCTGGCGCGCTCTTTGATCTCTTCGATCCTCGCGCTTACCGACTTTTCTTCGAAATTCGGACAGATTTCTTGGCTTACTTTTCGGCCAAGTCGGGCTTCGGTCGCTGCGCGTGAAATGCTGCCGGGATTAGTCTCGAACCCCAAGCGTAATCTCGTGCTGTCTGATTCATGGGCCATGTTCAAAACCTGCTTTCCTATAGTGGCCGCCCGGCAGGTTCGGGAAACTTCAACGATGCCGTTTCCCTGTCGCCCTGCCGGGCTGTTCGTTCGCACCGAATCGGCCCTTGGCTCCGATTCGGCACTTGTCACGCAGCGCGGAGAAACACGCTCGTGACCTTCGAGGGTGGCGCATGGAACGTCAACCCCGATACTAATAGGTTAGGGCGAGCGTTGGGAAAGGGGCTTGAAAGGCGTTTCCCTCGGAGTTTCTGAAAGTTTTTGTCCCCCAGGGGGTAACTTTGGCCCGCTTCCGTCCCCTGCGACTAGATTCAATCACTAAGGAACGCCAAGAGCGTGACTGATTGAATCCAGATTAGGAGCTTCAAAATGCGACACACCAATGCAGAATCGAAATTCCCCGACTTGCTCGTCATAACGAAGGGGGAAGCGCGAACGCTCGTCATCCTGAGGGCGCACGCGAATCGCATTAACCGCGAGTGGATTTGCGAAGTCGGCCTAAAAGTGATTGCCTCGCAAGTCGGCTGCGGCGTTCGTTATCTGCGCCGCGTGCTTTGCGCTATGGAGAAAAAGGGCCTCATTCAGCGCGTAAACGCAAGCGGATACACCAGCAAAATCAAGGTGTTGCGATGATTTCCCAAAGCTATTCACCTGCAAATTCCTTGCTAACCCGGCTGGACATTGCCCGTGCGATATTGATTGCGGCATCGATCCCGAGCGTTAGCGAAACGTCGGCTGCTAAGTGGACAAGGCTACAACTATCGGTCGAGCGCGTACTCGAAGGGACGAAAATATGTCAGAAATAGAAAAAGCCGCCTCCGGAGAGACGGCCCTATCAAGTTCCGGTAGAAGGAACGAGTCGGTTCAGTCTGCCCAGCATATTAGCACAGGAAGTCAAGCCCTGCAATACGCCCAAGAGCGCGGCTGGTTCGTGTTTCCTTGCAATCCTGCGACGAAGAGACCCATAACCGATCACAGCTTCAAAGACGCATCGATCGATCCCGACGTGATTATGGCGTGGTGGCGAAAGCATCCCCACGCCATGATAGGCGTCGATTGCGAGCGTTCTAAGCTCGTCGTCGTGGACGTTGATCTCTATCATGGCGAAGCGGTCAGCGAAGCTCTAGAGCGGCTCTGTGAGGCCACACAGGCTACCGGCTGGGCGGGTATCGGCAATGAGCTTGCAGATGCCCCGTGCGTTCGCACTCCGTCCGGCGGTTTGCATTTCTATCTAGGCGCGAATCCTGAGTACCCGATTAAAAAGAGCGAATCGAAGGTCGCTCCGTATATCGACGTGCGCGCTATCGGCGCATACATTGTCGCACCGGGAAGCGAGCGTAGCGACGGACGCAGGTACGAGTGGGAAAACGGTCCGAGCGACATTATCGAGATTAGCTCGAAGGACCTAGCACGAACACTCGCAGCCGATAAACCGACACCGAAGGTCACGATCTCCGAAGGTAGTCGTAATAGTCGCCTAACTTCAATCGCCGGGACGGTACTCCAAGAGGTAAACCGGACGTTGTGTAATCCGCCATTACCGGCAAAAGAAGTCGATTCTATCGTTCATTCGATAACGAAACGCGAGCTTGCAAAAGAGCCGAAGCCGGAGGCTGGCCTCTACCTAGAATCGTTTTCCCGGATCGAACCGCAAAAGGTCGAATGGGAATGGGACTCGCGGATTCCACAGGGTAAAGTTACGTTACTCGTTGGCGATCCCGGCGGTGGCAAGTCGTTTCTCTCGCTTGCGATTGCAGCCGGTATAACACGAGGGACGCGACTCCCGGGCGATAATCGACCGGATGCTCTACCCGGCGACGTAATCATTATGAACTTCGAGGATGGCGCAGCCGATACGATTCGACCACGTGCGGACCTCTGCCGCGTAAATACCGACAGGCTGCATCGGGTCGCCTTCAAGGACGAGTTTACGAGCTTCTCTCTTGACCACTTAGCCGAGCTTGAAAAAATGATGGATCGTTTACCAAATCCCCGAATGGTTATTATCGATCCGATTGCAAATCTGCTCGGCGCAACCGATACCGCCAAGGATAACAAGGTTCGGGCATCGCTTGCACCGTTAGTCGCTTTCGCCGAACGTCGGAACGTCGCGGTCGTTTGCGTAATGCACCTCAACAAAACCGAAACACAAAAAGTCATCTATCGCGTGGGAGGATCGATTGCGTTTATTGGTTTCGTGCGCTCGGTCTTACTCGTCGGCGTTGACGAAGAATCCGGTCGGCGTTCGGTCGTGCCAATTAAGCACAATCTCTGCAAGGCTGCGAAGGCCGTAGAGTTTACGATCTCCGATACCGGATTCGCTTGGAACGGAGAAGCCGACGATCTCGGTGCCGAGCAAATGCTCGGGATGCCCACCGCCAAAGATAAGCAAAGCCAACGCGATAAAGCTCGAACCTTCCTTGTCGAAATACTTAAAAACGGCGCGCTCGAAGCGAACGAGGTTTACGCTCGGTGCGCATCTGAAAACCATAGTAAGCGAACCGTCGATCGCGCCTGTCAGGAGCTTGCCATAGTAAAAGGCAAAACCGGCGGAGGCGGTTGGACTTGGGAATTGCCACCGGCATACAAGGTGCCGGTTCCCCCGGTCCCTTCTCCCTCTCTCTCTACTCTCTCTACTCTCTCTACTCTCTCTATATAAGAAAAGTAGTGGCAACCTTGGCAATGTTGGCAACCATGACAACCTTGGCAACCTTGGCAACCTTGGCAACCTTGCCAACATTGCCAACATTGCCAACATTGCCAAGAATGCCAGGGTGGAGAGAGTGGCCACCTTGCTTTCGGAAGGAAGACCGCCAAGGTCGCCAACACCGCCAAGTCCGCCAGGGTGTTGATCAAGGTGATCAAGATTATCAACTTGTCCAACATGGCCAACCTGTCCAACTTGGCCAGGGGTGTAGAGCGTGGCCACCCCTCCGGTCCATCTGCGTTACCGCGACCAAAGTACCCCCTCAAGTAAAAATCCTTGGGAATTTTTTACGTTTCGTTTCCTCAACAAATCCGAATAAAAAAGCCGGGCGGTAATTCCGGCATCGTAGGACCTATCGGCTTTGCTGGTTTCCTTGGCGCAGGCTGCGTGCAGGTCGCTCTTAGCGACTGAATCCTCACCAAAGCTAGACGACGCTCACCAAGAGCCTTAGAATCAGATGCTTGGTATACTTTTGCCGGCTGCCTAGCGCACCAAGCAGATGATCGATCTTCAAGTGTGTTACCGGACTAAACCCAAATCCCCGTTCTCTCTGACTTTGTGCGTGATCCCGCCCGGTTTCTTGAACGCGACGAGGGGGGGTGGCAGTTATGGGGCGGAAACTACGGATGGAGGCAATGCCTTGGAGATACCGAGGATCGAAAAAGAGCCTCGTCGTCGGCAAGGTGGTAAACCCATAAGCCTTCGGCGATTATAACGAACGACCATCGATTCGTTCGTTTTAGGGCTTAAAAAGTCAGAGGCAGCGAGATTTACGAGGGAATCGTAGGCAACAAACGGAGGTTTGTGGACATAGTGTGCTTAGAAGCGCGTTGTTTTTGCTATTTGTTGTCACGCAGATGTAAAGCGAAAAATCGCCGTAGCTGCAAACGTAGACGCGATCCGATGTAACACAGATGGAAGCTATAAAACCGACGAATCGTAACGCAGATGGAAAGCACCGTGAATCTGAACTAAGCAAGGGG
>Ga0307373_10003855_pt1 | contig 25657 bp, 37 predicted proteins | sample OX2MG_FD_202534 | JGI IMG/M metagenome (GOLD analysis project Ga0307373, IMG submission 202534) | Soil microbial communities from Risofladan, Vaasa, Finland - OX-2 | ecosystem: Environmental > Terrestrial > Soil > Coastal area > Acid sulfate soil | place: Finland: Risofladan, Vaasa | collected...
GGTGAACCCGGTCTTCGGGTAGCGCGCGAGCCACGCTTTCGCCTTGGGGTTGCTCTTGACGATCGCGAGCGCCTGCCCCTTCGTCAGCCGGGCGACGTTCGCGGTCGGCGCGAACGGCGTCTGGATAAGGTGGCCGTGCGCGTCGTAGACGGGCGACGTGACTGTCGTCCCGGCGCGGGCGGCAGGCACGAGGGCACACGCGCAGGCGGAAACGACGAGAAGACGGCGCGCCAACGCCGCCAAGGCTAGATCGTCATGGGCGCTGGTGCCGGAACGACCAGAGCTTGTTGCCGACGAAGTTCAGCGGCGTGACGACGGCGATGGCGATCGCCTGCCCGACGAGCTTCCCGGCGCCGACCGAGATGAGCAGGTCGAGCACGAGGAGGTTCGCGCCGAGCGATCCGAGCGAGACGACGAAGAAGCGCATGCCCTGCGCGGCCACACCGCGGCGCCGGTCGCGGAACGTCCAGAGGCGGTTCCAGGTGTAGTTGCTCGTGACGGCGACGAGGAACGACCCGGTGGCCGCGAGAAGGTAGTGCAGGCCGACGTGCAGGAGCGCCGCGTACACGCCGAGGTTGATTGCGTATCCGACCGCGCCGACGACGCAGAACTTGCCGAGCTGCTCCCAGTTGTGCCGGGCGCGGAGTGCACCGCTGACGTCGACCACCAGCGACACGGTACGGTCAGGCCGCGGTCGCCGCAGAGGCGGCGAACGAGAAGCCGGCGAGTGGGACGCGATCGCGCCGGCCGTCCAGCTCCGCTTCCAACTCGATCACATCGCCGTTCGGGGCGACCCACATGTCCACGAGCGTCCCCGCCGGAACGCCGGCGCGATCGATCTCGGTGCCGAGGAGCGACCGGAACGAGGCGCCCCGCTTGCGGTAGAAGCCGACGTCGTCGAGCAGCATCAGCGCCGAACCGACGGCGATGACATCCTCGGCGGGTTGCGACGCGGCGAAGGGCAGAAAGCGCGACGCCTCGTCGCCGCTTTCCACGACGAAGCCGAGGAGACGGCGGCCGGCGGCGTCGAGCAGAAGATCGACGGGCCGCCCGAGGAGGATGCCGTGCAGCCGGACGGGAGTGCCGAGCAGACCGGCCGCGGAACGTGACCCCATGGCGACATCCTTCCTATCCAGGTGGACGCTGAGCAAACGTGACCGGGAATCAGCGCCCGTCGAACCCCTCGGCGCCGATGAGCGGCACGAAGCGGCAGGGCACGGTGCGAAGCACCGCCGGGCCTTCCGGCGTCCGCACGACCACCTGGAGGAGCTGCTCCCACCGGTCCCCGACGGGCACGACGAGGCGGCCGCGCACCACGAGTTGCTCGTACAGGGCCTCGGGCAGGTGCGGCGCGGCGGCCGCGACCGCGATCGCGGCGAACGGGGCGTGCTCGGGAAGGCCGCGGCTGCCGTCGCCGACGTGCACGTGCACGCGGTCGCCGTACCCGGCAGCGTCGAGCAGCTCGCGGGCGCGATCGGCAAGCGCCGCGATCCGCTCGATCGAGTGCACCTCACCGGCGAGCTCTGCGAGCACGGCGGCCTGGTAGCCGGAGCCGGTGCCGACGTCGAGGACGCGTTCCGGGCCATGGAGCCCGAGCTCCTCGCAGATGCGCGCCACCATGTACGGCTGCGAGATCGTCTGTCCCTCGCCGATGGGCAGCGCCGCGTCGGCGTACGCGCGCCTCTGCAGCTCGGGCGGCACGAACAGTTCGCGTGGAACGCGCTCCATGGCGGCGAGCACTCGTTCGTCCACGATGCCGCGCGCGCGCAGCTGCCGTTCGACCATCGCGTGCCGCTCAGCGAGCATCGGCGGTGACGCCGACGCCGAAGTGCTCGCGCACCGCGGGCGTGATGTCGGTGATGCTGCGGATCTCTGCAGCGACGCCGATCGTGAGCAATGGAACGGTCGAATCCCCGGCCACGAGCGAGCCGTGGCTCCCGCCGCCCGCGTGATGGCGTCCGCCGAGATCGGTGAACTCCCACCCCTCCGTCGCGGACACGAGCAGCTCGCCGGCATTCGGGTTCGCCAGGGCCGACCAGGAGCGTGCGAGCGCGTCCGGATGGTCGAGGATCGCCGCGTCCCCTGCTGTCTCCCAGCCGTCGCCGGCGGGACGGAAGCGGAACTCCTCGCCTTCGCGCCGTGCGACAGCGTCCTCGTCCTCGCGGCGCAGGGTCACCTCGACCGCCGGCTCCGTGTCCAGGCGTGCGGCGAGCGCGGCCGCGTCCACCCGCGCATTCCGGCGGAGATAGAGCTGCCCGGCCCGGTTCGACGCCGTGACGATGACTTCGCGCTCGAGCGACGCGAACGGCGCCTCCAGCTGCGCGGTGCGCTCGACCGTCGTCTGCCCGTGATCCGACGCGAGCACCACCGCATAGCGCTCGAGGAACGCCTCGCCGCCGCCGGCTGCGTCGAGCAGGCTCTGCACGGCTGCGTCCGTCCGCGCGAGCGCGACGTCCTCCGCGCCATCCGGACCATGCACGTGCGACGAGTAGTCGAAGTCGGAGAGGTAGTACGCGAGGAAGTCGAAGCCGTCGCGCGTCACGAGCCAGCGCCCGACTGCGGAGGCGTACGCGTCGGTCGATCCGCCGGCGCGATTGTGCACCGCGAACGGCGCGCCGGTCTGGTCGGACTCGAACAGACCGTAGAAGTAGAACCGCTTCGGGCCATACGCCGGCTTCGTCACCCACGGCAGCGTGGGCAGATAGCGCGTGCGGCCGCGGTAGCACGTGATGTTCACCGCTGCGGCCACGAGGCCCGCGTCGTCGATCGCCTCGTAGACGGTGGTCGCGTCGGGCGAGAGGTGCTGCTGATTGATGTTGTAGATCGTGTCGGTGAGCGACTGCGTGATGCCCGCCGCGCGCACCGCCGAGAACGACGACCCGTACTCGACGATGCGCCGCTCGCCGCGATGCCACCAGACGAGGTGGGGGATGTGATGCACGCCGGGGCCGGCGCCGGTCGCGATCGACGACAGGCACACCGGTGTCAGCGAAGGGAACACCGAGGTGCCGCGGCGGTAGTCGCCGTGCGCGGCGAGGAACGCGAGCGCGGGCGCGCGGCCGTCAGCGGCGCGCTCGAACGCCTCGGGCGTCATGCCGTCGACGACGATCAGAACGAGCTTCTTCGTCGGCACTAGTCCTTCGCGAGCGTACGGAGCCCGGCGTATGTCTCGGGTGCTCGACGGCGAAGCCGGACAGCGAGCAGCAGCAGCGCGATCGCCTCCAGGTACCCGACCACCGGCACCCAGGCGAGCCCTGCGGTGACGAGCGCTGCGGCGGCGACGATCACGGCCGTCCCGCCCCGCGTCCCGCCGCGGCGCAACGCACCGCGCACGACCTGGAAGGCACCGACCGAGCTCAGCGCGCTGCCGACGACTCCTGCGGCAATGTCGCCCCAGCCGCCCGGCTGCCAGGCGTCGATCCCATAGCCGAGAGCGGCGCCGGCGACTGCTGCGAGGACGGCGACGCCGACGAGCGCGACCCGCAGCGCACCCGCGAGCAGCACACCGGCGGCCGCGCCGAGCCCGGCCGCAACGCCGATCCAGTACCAGGCGCCCATCGTTGTCAGTCTAGTGACGTACCTCCTGGGGGCGATTGCGCGTTGCAGTCGTGATGGAACGCACAGTTCTCGTCTTCTTCACCTCGCAGCGATCGGGCCCGGCCCGGCGCATGGAGAGCCTGCTTGCACACATCGCCCGCAAGGAGCGCGAGCATCTCGCAGTGAGAAAGGTCGACGTCGATGAGCGGCCCGACATCGCCGCCCGCTTCCGCGTCGGCGCCGTCCCGGCGCTCGCACTCGTGCAGAACCGTCGCGTCGTCGCTCGTCTCGACGGGCGCGTGACGACACCGCGAATCGAGGAGATGCTCGATTCGCACCTACGCGTGATCGCGTAGGCGGCCGATCACCGCCAGCCCGAAGTCGGCGGCGCGCTTGCCGTCGATCACACGGTGGTCGAACGTGGCCGAGACGTTCCCCATTCGCCGGGCGACGATCTCGCCGTCGCGCACGACGGCACGCTCCTCGATGCGATGGATGCCGAGGATCGCGACCTCCGGATGGTTCAGCAGCGTCGTCGTGAAGAGGCCGGCGGACCGGCCCGCACTGGTCACCGTGAAGGTGCCGCCGCGCAGGTCCTCCGGCGCGAGCGTTCCGGCGTGCGCTGATTCGACGAGGCGACGAACGTCGGTGTCGAGCTCTTCCAGCGTCCGCGAGTCGCAGTCGCGCACGACGGGGACAACGAGCCCCTGCTCCGTCTGTACGGCGATGCCAATGTCGTACCGGTCGAGATAGACGAGGTCGCCGTCCTCGACGCGCGCGTTCAGCTCGGGGAACTCCTGCAGCGACGCCGCGCATGCCTTCAGCACGAGCGGCACGAGCAGCTTCAGGTCGACACCGGTGAAGTCGCACTCCTCGACCCACGTGACCGTGGGCACCGAGTGCGCCTTCGTCAGGTGCTCGAACATCTGCCGCTTGACGCCGCGCAGCGGCTCGCGCCGCCCCTCCTTCGGGCCGGCGGCTGCACGCACGTCCTGCTCCGTGAGTCGACCCTGCGGGCCGGTGCCTGCCAGCGTGTCGAGGTCGACGCCGAGCTCCTTGGCAAGACTCCGAACCAGCGGCGTCGCACGGACAGGTCCCTGGCTCGGCGCAGCCGTACCAGGTACCGGTCTTTCGGCTCCGCCACCAATGACGACGAGGACGGTCCCGACAGGGACGACCTCGCCCTCGCCGACGAGGATCCTCGACACCGTGCCCGCCGCAGGCGACGGGATCTCCACGGTCGTCTTGTCGGTCGCAATCTCGACGAGCGGGTCGTCCTCGGCGATCTCCTGGCCCTCGGTGACGAGCCAGCGCGCGATCTCCCCCTCGGTCAGGCCTTCACCGAGGTCGGGCAGCCTGAACTCGTAGCTCACGCGCGGAGTATGGCGTGAACGCCCTTGGCCACGTTGACGACCTGTGTCACGCGCAGGTCGACCGACACGCTCGCGAGCGCAAGCGCTTCGCGGCGAGAGATCGCGAGCTCGCGTTCCATCAGGTCGAGCATCGTCTCGGTCGCGAGTGCTGCGGCGGCGTCGAGATCCTCGTCGAAGCCGAACGCGATCCAGGCGTCGGCCGTTCGCGCGATCGGCATGCGCAGCTCGAGGTCGCTGACGTCGAGCGTGAGCGTTGCCCGGTCAAGTGGACATTCAATGGCTGTTCCGGACACCTCCCCATCACCCTGCGCACCGTGGCAGTCGCCGGCCATCAGCAATGCGCCGTCGACCGGAATCGGGAGATAGAGCGTCGTGCCGGCGACGAGCAGCTTGCAGTCGATGTTCCCGCCCCAGCGCCTCGGCGGGATTGTCGAATGCGTTCCCGGCTCGGGCGGCGACATCCCGATGACGCCGAGGAACGGCGCGGATGGGACAGCGTGCGTGCGCATGCGCCACGTGTCGCCGTCGAGCTGCCACTCGAAGCGCTCGCCGTCCCCGAACGTCTCGCCCCAACCGCGCGGCGTCACCTCGTCGACGCGGATGACGAGCGTCTGTCCTGCGCGTGCGCCGCGCACCTCGAATGGCCCAGCGAGCGCGTGGCCGCCGCCCTCCGGCCGCGTCGACTCGTCGCCCGGGTCCCAGTGCCAGCCCGCGTTGAAGGCGTGGAACGAGACGGGCTCTCCCGGCGCGACCGAGGCTTCCGGCTCGTAGTCGAGACAGAAGAAGCCCTTCACGCCGGCGGGTCCTGGATCCATGCATCCGGCGGCGCGATGAGGACGCGCATGCCGATCCGCCGTCCCTCGTCGTCGCGGAACTCCCAGATCGCGACCGCCTGTTCGTCGCCGCGCAGCTCCGGCGCGAACGTTGCAGGCACGTAGCCCGCCTGCACGCGCCGGTCGGCGTCCCAGATCCCGACCGCGTCCGGATCGTGCTTGTTGTCGGGCTCGGGGACGAGCGCCACGCGGCGTCCGGGCGCGAAGGCGTCGTCCTGGATCGCCTCCGAACGGTGCGAGACGCCGGCGACCTTCACCACGAGCAGGCGCGGATCGCGGAACGACATCGCCTCGCCCGTCGCCGCGTTGCGCAGCCAGAAGCCCGACTCGCCGGGCTCGAGCCAGATGCGCAGCCGCTCAGAATTCGATAAGTCGCCGGACTGCATGAGAGATTCGCTCGACCGACGGCATGTACATGTCCTCGATCTTCCAGTACGGATAGGGGACGTCGAAGCCGGTGACGCGCAGCACCGGGCCGCGCAGGTCGAGGATCGCCTTCTCGGCGAGGATGGCGGCGAGCTCGGCGGCGAAGCCGACGGTGCGCGGCGCCTCCTGCACGATGACGACGCGTCCCGTCTTCCCTGCGGACGCGAGCAGCGCCTCCTCGTCCAACGGCCGCAGCGAGCGCACGTCGAGCACCTCACACGAGGCCTCGCCCTGCAGCGCCTCCGCCGTGCGCAAGCACATGGGGACCATGGCGCCGTACGCGACGAGCGTCACGTCTGTTCCCTCGCGCGCGATGCGCGCTTTGCCCAGCGGTACGACGTGCTCGCCGTCCGGGACCTCGCCGCGCTCGGTGCGATAGATCACCTTCGGCTCCAGGATCACCACCGGATCCGGGTCGCGGATCGCGGCCGCGAGCAGCCCCTTTGCATCCGCCGGCGTGGACGGGATCGCAACCTTGATCCCGGGCGTGTGGACGTAGTAGGTCTCCGGGGAGTCGTCATGCAGCTCCGGCGCACGCACGCCGCCGCCGTACGGCATGCGCACCGTGATCGGAAACTCCATCGTCCCGCCCGTGCGCCACCGGTAGCGACCCACGTGCGTGATCAGCTGGTCGAGGCACGGATACGAAAACGCGTCGTACTGCATCTCGCACACCGGCCGCCATCCCGCCATGCACAACCCCACGGCGGCGCCGAGGATCCCGGCCTCCGCCAGCGGCGTGTCCACGCACCGGTTCTCGCCGAAGCGGTCGCGCAACCCGGCGGTCGCACGAAACACGCCGCCCGCACGACCGACGTCCTCGCCCAGCACCATCACGGAGTCGTCGCGCGCGAGCTCGACGTGCAACGCGTCGTTCACCGCCTCGACGAGGAGCTTCTCAGTCAATCCAGCCTTCCCGCAGGTTCGGCGGCGGAATGACGTACGCGTTCTCGAACAGCAGCTCTGGATCGGGATCGGGCTCGGCCTCTGCGGCGGTGATGCCCGCGCGCATCGCGTCCGCCGCCTCCGACTTGATCTCGCCCTCGAGCCCGTCGTCGAGGATGCCGAGGCGGCGGAGGTAGCGCTCGTATCGGCCGAGGCACTCGTTCTTCTTCTCCTGCTCGACGCGCTCGAGGTCGATGTACGCGCGCGGATCGTCCGCGGTCGCGTGCGGCGCCGCGCGATACGTCACCGCCTCGATGAACGACGGCCCCTCGCCGGCACGTGCGCGCTCGACCGCCTCGCACGTCGCCTCGTACACGGCCAGCACGTCTCCGCCGTCGACGCGCGTGCCCGGCATGCCGTAGCCGACGGCCTTGTCGGCGAGCGTCTCGGCGCGCGTCTGCGCCGACAGCGGCGTCGAGATCGCCCACTGGTTGTTGTTGCAGAAGAGAATGAGCGGCGCCTGCATGACGGCCGCGAAGTTCGCGCCCTCGTGGAAGGCGCCCTCGCTCGTCGCGCCGTCCCCGAAGTACACGATCGCGCACGCGCTTTCGCCCTTCAGCTTCTTCCCCCACGCGAGCCCAGCCGCATGCGGCACGTGGGTCGCGATCGGGACGCAGATCGACGCGACGTTGTATTCGGACGGGTTCCACCAGCCGGCGGGATGGCCGCGCCACCAGTGCAGCACCGTCGCCGGCGGCATCCCGCGCAGCAGTCCGATCGCCGACTCGCGATAGCTCGGGAAGATCCAGTCCTCCCGCGCAAGGGCGTGCACCGAGCCGGCCTGCATCGCTTCGTGATTCCAGAAGATCGCGTACGTCCCGATGCGACCCTGCCGGTGATAGACGAGCGAGCGCTCGTCGTACGTGCGCAGCAGCACCATCGAGCGATAGAGGTCGAGCAGCTCCTGCTCGCCGACGCCGTCGAGCTCGCGATCCTCGTCGATGACCCGGCGGAGCCCGGGCTCGCCGTGTGCGACCTGTGCCATCCCTCGGAAAGCCTAGTGGGGCTAGACGAACACGGAGACGGCGCCTCGCTCGGCCTCGAAGACGGCCTCCAGCACGTCGCCGAGATCCTCGCCGTCGGCTTGCAGCGGCATCGGCGCGTCGCACACGATCTCCAGCCGGTCGAGGTCGTGGCCGTACAGCGTTTCCCGCCGTCCGCGCTCGTGGCCGGAGAGGATCGAGAGCACCGTGGGCACGAGCGTCCGGCGGCGGACGCGGACCGGCGCGACGAGGTCGAGGCCGAGCTCGAACTGCGCTTCCGACGCGATCGGCAGCGGCAGGCGCTTCACGTACGTGTACGGGCTGCCGTTCGCGACGAACGCGAACGCCGCGCGGCCGTATCCCTTTACCTCGAGCGCGGGCTCCATGTGGCCGCGACGCGAGGCGAGCGTGCGGACGACGGAGATCGCGAACGCGAGGTCGCCCGGACGCTTGCCCTCATCGCTGCGTCCCATGCGATCGACGCGCCGGACTGCCTCGGCGTCGATCCCGATTCCGGCGGCGAATGCGAAGCGGCGACCGTTCACGCGGCCGACGGTGATGCGCCGCGTCCGTCCGGCCTCGATCGTCACCGCGAGCCGCCGCGCGGCGTGCGTCGGGTCCGGTGGCATGCCCAGCGCACGCGCAAGGACGCTCGTCCCTCCACCCGGCAGGAAGCCGATCGGCACGTCGCGCACGAGCCCGTTGATTGCCTCGTTGAATCCACCGTCGCCGGAGAAGACGATGATCGCCTCGGCACCGCCGTCGACCGCTGCGGTGACGAGCTCCGTCGCGTGGCCCGGACGCTCGGTGAGCTGGACGGTCAGCTCGACGACACGCTGAAGCTCGGCCTCCACGGCGGCGAGCTTCGCCTGCGTGACTCGCGTGGCGAACGGATTGACGACCAGCGTGACGGGAGTCAGACCGTCAGTGAATCACGACGGCGCCGTGTATGAGCACGCCGCCGAGCCACGCGCCGTGCGACCAGTCGAGCCGGAAGACATCCCGCCGGCCGCCGTCGACGGCGAGCGCCGTGAAGTGGACGCGATTCCCGGAGGCGAGCCCGATGCCGCTGATGAGCACCGACCGGGACGCCCACCGCATCGACGTGAACCGAAGCGCCCGGAAGACCGGCGTCCCGCCACGCACGAGCACGATCTTGTTCCCCGGCCCGGCCGCGAAGTCGACCCGGAAGCTCCCTGCCGGCGTCACGCCGAGGGCGTGGACGAACCGGTAGCGCACCGCGCGAATGCCTGCCACGCCGCTGAGCCCGGCGCCGGGAACGACCTCGGGCGAGAGCTCCTGGCCCGGCGGCGGCTGCTGATCCGCGAGGGCGGGTGCGGCGAGCGCGAGCGCGGCGACCACGACGAGAGCGAGGCGCATCTCGCAGCGATCTTCCCCGGTTACGGGGTTGCGTAACCTCGCATCCCGTCCACGAGGAGCGCGGTGAAGCGGTCGGCGAGCCCATCTGTCTCCGGGCCGGGCCGGAGCCAGGTGTAGGCCCAGTTCACGGCCGAGAGCGCAAGGAGCGCGGCGGTGGCGTCGTCGAGGTCGGTGCGCAGTTCGCCGCGCTCGCGCCCTTCGCGAAAGAGAGCACGGAACCGCTCCTCGTACCGCCGCCGCTCGGCGATGAACTCGTCCCGCCGCTCGCCTTCGAGGTACCGCCACTCCCGGATGAAGACGGTGGCCACGTCGAGCTGCTCCGAAACGACGCGCAGGTGCGCGCGCAAGGCAGCACGGATGCGGTCGACGACCGGGCCTTCCTCGGGAACGGTGTCGAGGCCGGCATGGAACGCGCCCGCGCCCTCACTCGCCACCGCCCAGAGGAGGTCGGCCTTCGACTCGATGTGCGCATAGAGGGAGCCCTTCTGGACCCCGAGGGCCTGGGCCAGGTCGCCGATCGAGGTGCCGTGGTAGCCCTTCTCGGCGAAGAGCCGGGCGGCGGCGCGGGTCAGCTCGGTCCGGCGGGCGCTCATCTAGACTTAGGCTAACGATCGTTCGGTCCGAAGGGAGCCATGGCCGCGGTAGAGATACCCCAGGATGAGCAGGCATTTCTCGCGTACGTCCAGGCCGGCGGCCAGGTGGAGACGGCCGACTGGATGCCGGATGACTACCGGGCGAAGCTCGTGAAATTCATCGAGATGCACGGCAACTCCGAGCTCATGGGCGTGCTGCCCGAGCGAGAGTGGATCCTGCGCGCGCCGACGCTCCAGCGCAAGCTCGCGCTCACCGCGAAGGTGCAGGACGAAGTCGGCCACGCGCAGCTCATCTACCGCGTGGTCGAGGATCTCGGCAAGCCGCGCGAGCGCTGCCTCGCCGACCTCGTGGACGGGAAGGCGAAGTTCCACAACGTCTTCCATTACCCGACGAAGACGTGGGGCGACGTCGGCGTCATCGCATGGCTCGTCGACGCGGCTGCGATCATCAGCCAGAAGGCCCTGCTCAAGTGCTCGTACGCGCCGTACGCGCGAATCATGAAGAAGATCTGCTGGGAGGAGTCGTTCCACATCCTCCACGGCCGCGACGTCATCCTGGCCATGGTCACCGGCACGCCCGCGCAGTTCGAGCTCGTGCAGGAGGCGCTCGACCGGTGGTGGGGCCCGTTGATGCAGTTCCACGGCAACCCGATTCCGAAGGACGAGGACCCGATGTACCTGTGGCGCATCAAGTCGCAGGGGAACGAGGAGGCGCGCCAGCAGTTCCTCGAGGGCTACGTGCCGCAGATCTGGGAGCTCGGGCTGACCGTTCCGGACACGAAGTTGCACCGCCGCGAGGACGGCACGTGGGAGTACAACGAGCCCGACTGGGACGAGCTCATGCACGTCGTCACCGGGCACGGACCGAAGACCGATGAGCGGCTCGCGTTCCGGCGCCGGTTCCTCGACCAGGAGCAGTGGGTGCGCGACGCGGTTCTCGCCGCATGATCTACGAGGTCTTTCGCCGAGAACGGAAAGGGCAGGCATTCGAGCACGCCGGTTCGGTCGTCGCGCCCGACACGGAGTTCGCCGAGGCGTGGGCGCGCGAGCAGTACGGCCGCCGCGGCGAGTCGGTTGCGCTGTGGCTCGTCCCACGCGACGCGATCCACGACGTCGAGGACTGGGCGGACGAGTTCGACCTGAAGTACCGGCGCGTCGACGGCTATTCGATCAAGGCGAGGTTGAAGGAGGCCCGTGAACGAGCTGCTGCTCGGGCTGGCTGACGACGAGCTCGTCATCGGCTGGCGCGACTCGGAGTGGACGGGCATCGCGCCGCTGCTCGAGGAGGACGTGGCGTTCTCGTCCATCGCGCAGAACGAGATCGGTCATGCGCGCGCCGTGTACGAGCGTCTCACCGACGACGCCGACGCACTCGCGTTCGATCGCCCGCTGGACGAGTACCGCTGCGCGCCGCTCGTCGAGCTGCGACTGCTCGACTGGGGGCGCACGATCGCGCGGCGCTGGCTGTACGAGGTCGCGGACGAGATCCGCATCAGCGCATTGATGGAGCATCCCGACGTCGGCGGCCTCGCGGCGAAGATCAACCGCGAGGAGGCGTACCACCGAATGCATGCGGAGATGTGGCGCGAACGCCTGCGGGACGAGCCGCGCTTCCGCGACGCGGTGGCGGAACTATGGCCCTATGCGCTCGGCGTCGTGCTTCCCTCCCAGCGCGAGGAGCTTGCGGCGCGTGCCGGCCTCGACGAGGTCGAGGCCGTCGAGCGCGGCTCGCACACGGACGACTTCGCGCCGCTGTGGGACGAGATGACGATGGTGCGCCGCTCGGCGCCGGCCGGCTCGCGCTGGTGACCGCCGAGCAGGTCTGGGCGGCGCTCGAGGAGATCCCCGACCCGGAGATTCCGGTCGTGTCGCTCGTCGACCTCGGCGTCATCCGTTCGGTCGATGTCTCAGAGGGACACGTCCACGTGGAGTTCACGCCGACCTTCCTCGGCTGCCCGGCGCTCGAGTTCATGAAGCGCGCGATCGAGGACAAGGTGCCCGGTGTGAGCGTCGAAGTCATCCAGGACGACTCCTGGTCGACGGACAAGATCACCGCCGCAGGGCGAGAGAAGCTGCGCGCTGCCGGCTTCGCGCCGCCGGCGCCGCGCCTGGTGCAGATCCAGGCGCAGGTGCACCGCTGCCCGTACTGCGGCTCGACGGACACCAAGCTCGAGAACATCTTCGGCCCGACGCCGTGCCGCTCGCTCCGTTACTGCCCGAGCTGCCGCCAGCCGTTCGAGCAGTTCAAGACGATCTAGACTACGGCCGTTTGTCGACCCGGGGGCAGGGCCGTGCGGCAGGTCACGCCACCTCACACTCGAGGAGGTAGGGAATGCACGCTCGACGCCGGCACTCAATCGTTCTCGGCGGAGCTCTCGTACTTGCCGCCGCCGCAGCTGCGCTGCTGCTCGGAGGCGGTTCGTCCCAGGCGGCATCCGGCCATCCGTACCTGGCGCTGGGGGACAGCGTCGGCTTCGGCTACATCACGCAGGCAGGATTCGAGTACGGCAACGCCGACAACTTCGTCGGGTTTCCCGACTACGTCGCGCCGGCGCTCGGATTCACCGAGGTGAACGCCTCCTGTCCCGGCGAGGCGACGACCGGCTTCATCTCGTCCACAGGAGCCGACAACGGCTGCCGGCCGTACAAGGCCGCGTTTCCGCTCCACGTCTCGTACAGCGGAACACAGCTCGCCTTTGCGACGAGCTTCCTCGCTGCTCACCCGAACACGGGTCTCGTCACGCTCCAGATCGGCGCGAACGACGCGTTCATCCTCGAGAGGAACTGCGGTGGAGACTCCGCCTGCATCGCGGCGGGTCTACCCGCCCTCCTGACGCAGATCAGCACCAACGTCGACACGATCCTCGGTGACCTGAAGGCGACGCATTTCCACGGGCTGCTGATGGTCGTGAACTACTACTCGCTCGACTACAGCGACCCAACGGGTACAGCGCTGACCGTGGCGCTGAACAATGCGATCACGAGCCATGCGCAGGCCGACGGAGCCGTCGTCGCGGATGCGTTCACGGCGTTCCTGCATGCGTCCGCCGCCGCGGGCGGCAAGACCTGCCAGGCGGGCCTGCTGAACGCGAGCCCGCAGAACCAGTTCACCTGCGACGTGCATCCGAGCCAGTCCGGCCAAAAGCTGCTGGCCCAGACGATCGACAACGAATACAACGCCGCGACCGGCGAGTAGCTGGACCACGTTCGGGGCGGGGGCCGACGCGCCCCCGCCCCGAGCAGCTCTAGCCCGCGGCCGGCTGGATGTGAAGGAGCACCACGCCGGTGTGGCTCCATCGCGGCGCGAGTGTACGCTGCGACCGGATGCGTATCGAGATCCTGTACTGCCCCGTCTGAAGCGGCTACGACCGACGGGCCGCGAGTCTCGCGGCCGAGCTACGGGAACACGGTTTCGACGCCACCGCCCGCGCAGGCGCGAAGAGCCAGTACGACGTGATCGCCGGCGGCGAGACGATCTACTCGAAGGAACAGGAGCACCGCTTCCCCGAGGACGGGGAAGTGCTCGCGCTCCTCAGTTCCCGCTGAAGCTGGCCGGGCGCTTCTCGCCGAACGCGGCGACGCCCTCGCGGAAGTCGTCCGTTCCCACTGCGACAGCCTGCAGCTGCGCCTCGAGCTCCAGCTGCTCCACGAGCGTCGCGTTGTCGGCGTTGTCGAACAGGCGCTTCGTCATCCCGACCGCCCGCGTCGGCATCGCCGCATAGGTCGCGGCGAGCTCAGCGGTGCGCGCGGCGAAGGCATCAGCCTCGACCACCTCCGACACGAGCCCCCAGGCGTGCGCCTCCGCCGCGGTCAGCCGGCGGTTGGAGGACATCCACTCGAACGCGCGCGGTGCGCCGAGCAAGCGGTGGATGAAGTACGTGCCGCCGGAGTCGGGCACGAGCCCGATGCCGATGAACCCGGGCACGAAGACGGCGTTGTCGGCGGCGATCCGCACGTCGCACGCGCACGCGAGCGACAGTCCGGCGCCGGCGCACGCGCCGTTGACCGCCGCAATGACCGGCTTCTCGAGCGCGCGGATGGCGAGCACATTCGGGTGGTACGTCGCGCGCAGGCTGTCGCCGACGTTCGGCATGTCGGTGAACTCGTTGAGGTCCTGCCCGGCGCTGAAGCCGCGCCCGGCGCCGGTGATGACGACCGCGCGCACCTCGGGGGCACGCGCCTCCTTCAACGCCTCGCGCAGGCCGGCGTGGAGCGCCCCGTTGAACGCGTTCATCACGTCCGGCCGGTTGAGCGTGATCGTCTGAACCGCGCCCTCGCGCGTCACCTCGACCTCGGCCATGCGCTGACCCTAACCCGCGGCGACGTTCGCCGCCGCAACCCCGGACAACGCAGTGAAGTCGGCCGCGGTCATCTGGTCGCCGAGGAACACCGAGAAACCGCGCGTGCCGAGGTTCTGCAGGAGCGGCACGTACTTCGCTGCCGGGTAGTCGTGGTAGACGCCGATGACGGGATGGACTTCGTCGAGCGGCCACCCCGCGCGCTCAGCATGCGCGACGGTGAGGTCGGGCCGGTAGCCCGGATACTGGTTGTAGTACGCCTCCGGCAGCAGGTCGAAGTCGCCGCTCCGCCAGGCGTTGAAGTCGATCGGCAGCACGTATGGCGCCTTCGCCGCACCGAGCGTGACGAGCGCGGACGGGATCGTCGGCTGGAGCGCACGGAACGCGCGCACGAACATCGACGAGCGCCAGTAGCCGTTCGCATGCTTCATCTTCTCGTACGGCCCCTCGGCGTCGGCGATGTAGAAGTCGAAGCCGTAGTTGCGAATGGCGAGGTCGGCGACCGCCGCGCTCGCGATCGGGTCGAGTCCCTCGGCGCCCCACGCGCCCACCTCGATGCCGTTGTCGCGCATGACCTGGATCCAGCTCGGTTGCGTCCAGTCGAGCGTGCCGACGTCGTCGACGTGGAACGCGATCCACGTGAAGTGCGACGCCTTCAACTCGGCGGCGAGCGTCGGCGCATCGGGGAAGTTCATCGGGTTGTCGATGAAGATGCCCACGCCGCTGAAGAGGTCCGTGGGCGCGTTCGCACGCGCTGTTCCTACGGACGCGAACAGAGCCGCCACGAAGGCGGCGACGACTACGACCCGGCGAGTCATGCCCCGCCCTGACTCTAGGACGGAATCAGCGTCCTGTGAAGTCCGGTTTCCGCTTCTCGAGAAACGCCTTCAGACCCTCCTCGGCGTCCTCGGACGAACGCGCGAGGAAGAACGAGCGCCGCTCGAGCTCCACGCCGGCGGCCAGCGGCGCCTCGAAGGCCTGGTCGACGGCCTCTTTCGCCAGCCGCACGGCGATCGGGCCTCTCGCGGCGATCTCGTGCGCAACGCGCTTCGCCTCGTCCAGCCACGCCTCCTTCGCAACGACGCGCGCGACGAGACCGTGTGCGAGCGCCTCCCGCGCGGACAGCATCCGGCCCGTGAGAATCATGTCCATCGCGATCGCCTTGCCCACGGCGCGCGGCAGGCGCTGCGTGCCTCCGGCGCCGGGCAGCACGCCGAGATTGATCTCGGGCTGCCCGAACTTCGCCGTCTCGGACGCGACGATCAGGTCGCAGAGCATGGCGAGCTCACAGCCGCCGCCGAGACAGAAGCCCGATACGGCAGCGACGATCGGTGTCCGCACCTTCCGGATCGCGTCCCAGCGATCGAGGCGACGGTTCTCGTACAGGCTGACCGGCGTCGCCGCCGACAGCTCCCCGATGTCCGCACCGGCCGCGAACGCCCGCTCGTTGCCACCGAGCACGATGGCGCGAATCTCCGAATCGACATCGAGCTCCCCGAGCGCCAGGACGACGGCCTCCATCAACTCGCCCGACAGCGCATTGAGCGCCTTCGGCCGATTCATGAGCACGATGCCGACGCGGCCGTCGCGCTCGACGAGAACGTTAGGCTCCGCCACGTGTACGACGAGTTTACGAGCCTCGAGCTCGACCGGCCCGAGAAGTGGATCCTGCGGATCACGCTGCGCAACCCCGGCAAGCTGAACGCCGTCGGGAGCCAGGCGCACGGCCACCTCGCCGCCGTCTGGCAGACGGTCGCCCGCGACCCGGACACGCGCGTCGTGCTCGTCCGCGGCGCAGACGGCGCGTTCAGCTCCGGCGGCGATCTCGACCTCGTCGAGGACATCGCGACGAATTGGGAGACGCGACTCCGCGTGTTCCACGAAGCGCGCGACCTCGTCTACAACATCGTGAATTGCAGCAAGCCGATCGTCTCGGCGATCGATGGCCCCGCAGTTGGCGCCGGCCTCGCTGTCGCGCTGCTCTCGGACATCAGCATCGCGGCCCCAGCGGCGCGGATCGTCGACGGCCACACGCGGCTCGGCGTCGCAGCCGGAGACCACGCCGTCATCGTGTGGCCGCTGCTGTGCGGGCTCGCGAAGGCGAAGTACCACCTGCTTCTGTGTGAGCCCGTCGACGGAGTGGAGGCGGAGCGCATCGGGCTCGTCTCGCTGTGCGTCCCGGCCGACGAGCTCGAGGAGCGCGCGCTCGAGATTGCGCGCAGGCTCGCGGCGGGATCGCAGACAGCGATCTCGCACACGAAGCTCGCCCTCAACAGCTGGCTCCGCGCGGCCGGGCCCGCGTTCGACGCCTCACTCGCGCTCGAGTTCCTCGACATGACCGGCCCCGACGTCGCCGAAGGGCTCGCCGCCGTCCGCGAGCGTCGCGCTCCGAAGTTCCCTAACTAAGCTCGGCGAACTGGACCACCGGCTGCGGGAACCCGCGCTGGTACGCGTCCTTGCCGCTCGCCATGAACTCCTCACTGCGCACGGCGGCGTCGAACGCGGCCTTGTCAGCGAAGTCCCACTCGGCGTAATACGCGTGCTTCGGCTCGCCCATGGGAGCGCCTGTCACCCTTCCGTGACGAAAGACGCCGCCCGGCACGCGCTTGCACAGCTCGACGTGCTCCGCATACGACGTCGCCTCGGGCTCTTCCTCGTACAACACGATGACGCGGTACATTCCGGGTCCTTTCAGTCGCTCACAGGAGGAGACTAGACGCATGGCGGGAGAAATCGTTCACATCGAGTTTCCGGCCGGAAACACCGACCGGGCGCAGGCGTTCTGGAGCGGGCTGTTCGGATGGGAGTTCGGGCCTGCACTGTCGGAGGAGTACGACTACCGCATGGCGCGCACCGGCGAAAACTCCGGCGTCGCGGTTATGCCGTCCGACAGTCCCGGGCACCCGAACTACTACTACGACACGCCCGACATCGACGCGTCGATGGCGAAGGTGAAGGAGCTCGGCGGCAAGGCAGGCGACAAGACGCCTGTCCCCACGCACGGCTGGTTCTCGGCATGCACCGACTCTGAGGGCAACGCCTTCAGCCTCTGGCAGGGCGACGCGAGCGCCGCCTAACTCCGGCGGTCGAGCACGCGCAGCGCCTTTCCTTCGCTGCGCGGGATCGACCCCGGCTCCACCACCTCGACGCGCGCGCTCAATCCGAGCGCGCGCTCGAGGTGCTCGCGCACCGGGGCCGAGTCGACGGCGCCTTCGACCTGCACCGTCAGCTCGTCGAGGCGATCGCGCCGCTCGACAACGAGCTGGTAGTGGGGTGCGAGCCCAACGAATGCGAGCAGCACACGCTCGATCTCGCTCGGGAAGACGTTGACGCCGCGGATGATGAGCATGTCGTCGGTGCGCCCCTTCACGCGGGACATGCGCGCGAACGTGCGGCCGCACGCGCACGGCTCGCGCGTGACGGATGCGAGGTCACCGGTCCGGTAGCGCAGCAGCGGCATTGCCTCCTTCGTGAGCGTCGTGAACACGAGCTCGCCCACGTCGCCCTCCGGAACCTCCGAGCCGGTCTCCGGGTCGATCGTCTCGAGGAGGAAGTGGTCCTCGTTCACGTGCGCGCCGCCGAGACCCTCGAGGCATTCGGCGGAGACGCCTGGGCCGACGATCTCCGACAGCCCGTACACGTCGAGCGCCGTGAGGTTGAGCGCTTCCTCGATCGCCCCGCGGATCCGCTCCGTCCACGGCTCCGCCCCGAACAGCCCTGCGCGCAACTTCAGCCGGCCGGCGTCCTCGACGTGGTCGGCGATCGCGAGCGCATAGCTGGGCGTGCAGCAGAGGATCTCCGCGTCCAGATCCTCGAGCAGCTGCGCCTGCCGGGGCGTGTTCCCGCTCGAGGCCGGCACGACGGTGCAGCCGAGCCGCTCGGCGCCGTAGTGGAACCCGAGGCCGCCGGTGAAGAGCCCGTACCCGTAGGCGATGTGCACGAGCGTTCCCTGGCCGCCGCCGGCCGCGGCGATCGCACGGGCGCAGCAGTCCGACCACAGCGACAGGTCGTTCGCGGTGTACGCGACGATCGTCGCCTTGCCGCGCGTGCCCGACGACGCGTGGATGCGGACGCACTCGTCGCGCGGGACGCGCAGCATCCCGAACGGGTACGCATCCCGCAGGTCGGCCTTCGTCGTGAACGGCTGCTCGGCGAGCGCGTCGAGACCCACGTCGAAGCGGGCGCGAAGACGTTCTCGCTGCAAGCCCTCGAGCTCGGTTCGCGACATCGTCTCCAGCTCGGGCTGGAAGATCACAGCGTTGTAGGTTATGCGCGTGTCGGGAGGGACGCTGGCAACGGGGCTCGCGATCGCCGCCGGTCTCGCAGGCTCGGTGCAGGTCGCCGTGATGTCCCGCTTGGGGGAGCGCATCGGCGTCGGCGAGGCGCTCGGCTTTGCAACGCTCGCGACGGCCGTGCTTGCGTTCGTCGGCCTGCTGCTCGTGCGCCGCAGCGTGACCGGCTACGAGCGTGCGCTCCACCAACCGTGGTGGATGCTGAGCGGCGGCCTGCTCGGCCTCCTCATCATCTTCACGGTCACGTACGCCGGCCCGCGCATCGGCGTGACGGCGACGGTCGGCATCCTCATCGCCGGCCAGCTGGCGATGGGCGCGGCGATCGACCGCTTCGGCCTGTTCGGCTCGCAGAAGATCCTGCTGCACTGGCCGCGTCTCGCGGGCATCGTGCTGCTCGCGGTCGGCGCGGCGCTGTCCCTCCGCAAATAGCGACTACAGGCGGAACGGATTGGACGGCTTCGGGCTCGTGGAGACGAGGACGCCCTTCGTCTCGAGGTAGAGCTCGAGCGTGTCGATCGAGAGCTCGCGACCGAAGCCGGACTGCTTGTACCCGCCGAACGGGATCCCCGGAAACGCGGTGTACGGCGTGTTGATGCCGACCATGCCCGCCTGGATCGCGCGCGCGACGCGGTGTCCGCGCGCCGGATCGCCCGTCCACACGGTGGCGAACAGGCCGTACTTCACGTCGTTTGCGATGCGGATCGCATCTGCCTCGTCCTCGAACGGAATCGCGACGACGACCGGCCCGAAGATCTCCTCCTGCGCGACGGCCATCTCGTTCGTCACGCCCGCGAGGACCGTCGGCTGGTAGAACGCGCCCTTGCCATCGGTCGGGCCTCCGCCGGCGACGACCTCCACACCTTCTTCGCGTCCGCGCTCGACGAAGCCGTGCACGCGGTCGCGGTGTGCGGTCGAGATGAGCGAGCCGATCTGCGTCTCCGGGTCGAGCGGGTCGCCAACCTTGAGCTGCCGGACGTACCCGGCGAAGCGTGAGACGAAGTCGTCGTAGATCGACGCTTCGACGAGGACGCGCGAGCGCGCCTCGCAGCTCTGTCCGGCGGCGTAGTAGATCGACCACACGGAGCTCGGGATCGCGTCGTCGAGGTCCGCGTCCGCGAAGACGAGGTTCGGGCTCTTCCCGCCGAGCTCGAGCGTGACGCGCTTGATCGGGTCGGAGCAGAGCCGCATGATCTCGCCGCCCGTCTTCGTCGAGCCGGTGAACGCCACCTTGTCGACGCCCGGATGCTTGACGAGGTACGAGCCCGTCGTCGGCCCGTCGCCGGGGACGATGTTGATCGCGCCGGCGGGGAAGCCGACCTCGGTCGCGAGCTCGGCGAGACGCAGGACGCTGAGCGGCGTCTGCGGGTCGGGCTTGAGCACGACGGCGCAGCCGGCGGCGAGCGCGGGCGACAGCTTCCACGTCGCCATCAGCAGCGGGTAGTTCCAGGGGACGATCTGCGCGCAGACGCCGACCGGCTCCTTGAGCGAGTACGTGAGCAACGAGCCGCCGATCGGATTCGACCGTCCGGCGATGGAGCCGACGACGGAGGCGAAGAAGCGGAAGTTCTCGGCGGCGCCCGCGACCTCCGCCTTCACGGACGAGATGGCCTTGCCGACGTTGCGCGACTCGAGCTCGGCGAGCTCGCCGCGGTTTGCCTGGATCGCGTCGGCGAGGGCCTGGAGCAGGCGTGCGCGCTCGGTCGGCGGCGTTCGCCCCCAGGCTCCGTCGAGCGCTGCGCGGGCGGCCTCGACCGCGCGGTCGACGTCCGCCTCGCCGGCCATCGCGGCCCGGCCGAGCGGGTCGCCTGTAGCGGGCTCGATCAAGTCCCGAAGCTCGCCGGAGGCGGCCTCGGCGGTCTCGCCGCCGATGAAGAGCCCGCGATCGTTGCCCGTTGCGACGGCCATCAATGGGGAAAATAGCGCTTGACCCCGTCCGCCGGAGTCGCCACACTTGGATCCGAGAACGGCCTGAACGTTTGCCGACATCGATGAAAGGTCAGGTATTGGATCCAATGGGCACGATTCAAGTAGAAGCCGCACGGATCCCCGACCGCGACCAGCTCCTGGCGCTCCTCCGCGACCACGGGATCGCCGCCGAACCGGAGAACGAGGTCGGCATCGTCGTCCCAAACCAGGACGGCGACGGCGAGGTCTTCTCCACGGTCGAGGAGCTGATCATGAACATCGGCGCGTTCTTCGTGCCCATCAAGCACGAAAACGTGATCTACATCAGACCTCCCGTCGGTTAGGCGCGCTCGAACAGCGCTGCTTGCCCCTGGCCGACGCCGACGCACAGCGTCGCGAGGCCGTAGCGGCCGCCGCGGCGGCGGAGCTCGTGCAGGAGCGAGACGACGAGACGCGCGCCGCTCATGCCGAGCGGGTGGCCGACCGCGATCGCGCCGCCGTTGACGTTCACCTTCGCCGGGTCGAGGCCAAGCTCTCGAATCACGGCGAGGCTCTGCGATGCGAACGCCTCGTTCAGCTCGACGAGGTCGAGCGCCGCGAGGTCGACGCCCGCGCGTTCGAGCAGCTTGCGCACCGCGGGGATGGGGCCGACGCCCATGACGCGCGGGTCGACACCGGCCACCGCGCTGCCGACGAACGTCCCGAGCGGCTCAACGCCGAGCGCACGCGCACGCTCCTCCGAGGCGATCACGAGCGCCGCCGCGCCGTCGTTGATGCCGGACGAATTGCCGGCAGTGACGGTGCCGCTCGCGCGGAACGCGGGCTTCAGCGCCGCGAGCTTCTCCAGTGTCGTATCCGGCCGCGGATGCTCGTCGCGCACGACGTCGCCGACCGGGATCAACTCGTCGTCGAAGCGGCCCGCCTCTGCGGCGGCCGCCCAGCGCTGCTGCGACGCAAGTGCGAACGCGTCCTGATCCTCGCGCGAGACGCCGTACTGCTCGGCGACGTTCTCGCCCGTCTCGCCCATCGACTCGAGCGGGAACATGGCCTCCATCTTCGGGTTCGGGAACCGCCAGCCGAGGTGCGTGTCGTAGACGGTGACGTTGCCGCGCGGGAATGCCTTGTCCGGCTTCGCGAACGCGTACGGCGCCCGCGACATCGACTCGACGCCGCCTGCGACGAACAGGTCGCCGTCACCGGCCATCACCGCGTGGCAGGCAGCAGCGACCGCCGACAGGCCCGACGCACACAAGCGGTTGACGGTGACGCCCGCGACCGACTGCGGCAGCCCTGCGAGGAGGGCACCCATGCGCGCGACGTTGCGATTGTCCTCACCCGCCTGGTTCGCGCACCCGAAGTAGACGTCCTCGATCTCGTTCGCATCGACACCCGAGCGCGCAACGGCCTCGGCGATCACGAGGCCGGCGAGATCGTCCGGCCGCTCACCGGAGAGCGCGCCGCCGTAGCGCCCGATCGGCGTACGCACGCCGGAAACGATGACCGCGCGGTTCACTCGATCCATTGAACCTGAATGCCCGCGTGCGCCCGCTCCATGAGCTCGCGCACCGCCTGGCGACCTTCGTCGCCGTAGTCGAGCGTCAGGTCGTTCACGTACATCTCGATGAAGCGGTCGCCGCGCACGTCGTCGAGCCCGCGACCGAAACCGAGTGCGTACTCGAGCGCCTCGTCGCGGTGCGCGAGCCCGGCGTCGATCGACTCGCGCAGGATCGCCGAGACCTCACGCATACCGTCGGCGCCAAGGTCGCGGCGGACGGTGTTCACGCCGAGCGGGAGCGGCAATCCCGTCTCGAGCAGCCACCACTCTCCGAGGTCGAGGCACTTCGCAACGCCGGAGTCGGCATACGTGAGCTGCCCCTCGTGGATGACGAGTCCGACGCGCGAGCGGCCGGACGCGACCTCGTCGAGGATCTGATCGAACGGCATGACGCGGCAGGCGAACTCGCCGCCGAGCGCGAGCTGGAGGACGAGGAACGCCGTCGTGAGCTTGCCGGGGACGACGATCTCCTCGTTCCGGAGCTCGTCGAGCGACAGCTTCTCGCGCGCAACGACGATCGGCCCGTAGCCCGAGCCGAAGCTCGCCCCGTGCGGAAGCAACGCGTAGCGCTCGTGCACGAGCGGGTAGGTCGCGGCCGACATCGCGGTGACTTCGAGCCGGCTCTCGAGCGACCATTCGTTGAGGCTCTGGATGTCGGCGATCACGGGCTCGAACTCGAAGCCGCGGCGATCGACGGTTCCCGAGGCGAGCCCCCAGAACATGAAGGCATCGTCCGGATCGGCGCTGAAGCCCACGCGCACCAACATGGGTGCGAACTATCGACGATGCGCTATGCCGTGCGCCCGAAGAACCATGCTTCGAGCGGCTTCAACAGCTCGTCGCGGGTGAAGGGCCGCAGGTGCTCGGCCCGGCCGTCCGCCTCCGACACGGTCAGGTCGTCCTCCAGCGCGGCGTTCGCCTGCTCGAGCGCATCCTCGAGCTCGTACCCCTCGAAGATGTAGTCGTCAGGCCGCGGCGCGTGATCGTTGCGGTGCTGCGCGTTGACCGCACGGCCGACCGCCCAGATCGCGCCCGCTTTGCGCTCGATCCAGATGACGACGCGCTCGTCGTTTCCGGCGTCGTCCACACCGTGGAGCACCCGCTCCGCGAACCTGCCGCGGTCGGTCGAAACCTGCACAAGCCCGACTATACAATCGCTCGCATGCCGAGGCTGGCCCGTTTTTGGCGGAATCCGTTCTCGTTCCTGTTCGCGCGGTCGCGGATGGAGGAAGCGGTGGTCGCCTATCTCCTCCGCGAGCACGGCGCGGGCCGCCGCGTCGACGAGATCCTCGAGGATCCGTACGTCAAGAACCGTCTGAGCCCCGAACAGCAGAAGCGGATGCTCTCGCGGGCGGACGTCATCCACGCTCTCGGCGAGCAGCACTAGCGACCACCGCGGCCGCGGCGGCGACGTCCCAGGCCGCGAGCCCATTGGACTTGAAGACGACGATGTCGTCGTCCGCCTGCCTGCCGGGAACCTCGCCTGCGACGACCTCCTGGAGCTCGTGCACCTCGAGCCAATCGAGGACGCCGGACGCGACCGGCTCGATCAGATCGGCCGACTCGAGCCGCGCATCGTCGAGCGAGTCGCAGCACACGAAGGTCGCACGCTCGAGGACGACGTTGTCGAGCTCGCGCCGCCGCCCGTCGTTCGCGCCGACCGCGCACACGAGCGCGCCCGGCTGAAGCCACTCGCCGCGCAGGACGGGATCGGGCGAGCCCGTCACGGTGACCACGACATCGCACTCGGCGGCGTCGCGCGCGGCCTCTCCCGGCTCGGCGCCGTTCTCCTCGCAGAACGCACGCAGCGATTCCTCGGTTCGGCAGTACGCGACGACGCGCTCGATGCCGGGGACCGCCGCGCGGATGCATGCCACCTGCGACTGCGCCTGCCACCCGCAGCCGATGACGCCGAGGCTCGCCGCTCGCGGGCGCGCGAGATACTTCGCGGCGACCGCGCTCGCCGCCCCCGTCCGGAGCTGGCCCAGCTTGTCCGCGTCGATGACCGCGACGAGCTCCGGCCGGTCGGTGCGAAAGAGGAGGACGACGAAGCGGGCGCCCTCGCGCATCCCGGAGTACACCTTCGCACCGGCGTATCCAAGCTCGAGATCGGACGCCGCCATCACCGCGAGCGCGCCGTGCTCGAGCGGCAGGCGGTAGCGCGGCCTGTTCTCGACCGCGCCGCGCGCCATGCGGCCGAAGCACGCCTCGATCGCCTCGACCGCGGCGGCAGGCGGGAGCAGCTCGGCCACCTCGTTCTCGGTCAAGAAGAGCGGCTTGACATGTGACCGTTCGGTCACCTATTCTCCTGTTCGTGGATGACGACGACCGCATCTTCAAGGCTCTGGCGGATCCCACGCGCAGGCACCTCCTCGACCGGCTCTTCGAGCGCGACGGCCGCACGCTCACCGAGCTCGAGTCGGAGCTGGAGATGACGCGCTTCGGGGTCATGAAGCACCTGCGCGTGCTCGAGGACGCCGGGCTCGTGGTCACGCGGCGGGAAGGCCGGGAGAAGCTCCACTACCTCAACCCGGTTCCGATCCGCCTCGTCCACGACCGCTGGATCGACAAGTACACGGAGCACCGCGTAGCGGCGCTCGCGAATCTCAAGCACGAATTGGAGGAGACTGCATGAGCACGATGACCGAGACCGGAACGACGCACGTCTACGAGGTGTTCATCAAGGCGCCGCGGGAGACCGTGTGGGATGCACTCACGTCGCCCGAGTGGGCAACGAAGTACGGCTACCAGTGCCCGCTCGAGATCGACCTGCGGGCGGGCGGCTCGTACAAGCAGCTCCCGTCCGAGGGGATGAAGGCGGGCGGCTGGCAGGGAGATGTCGTCGTCGACGGCGAGATCCTCGAGGTGGACAGGCCGAGCAGGCTCGTGCAGACCTTCCAGCCGCACTTCGGCTTCGAGGTCGACGCCGAAGGTCCGACGCGCGTGACGTTCGAGCTGTCCGAGTTCGGCGCCGGCGTGACGAAGCTGCGCGTCCTGCACGAGCTCGAGAACGCTCCGCAGACGCTCGTCATGGTCACGAGCTCCACTCCCGGGATGGGCGGCGGCTGGAGCTGGATCCTCAACGACCTCAAGTCGGTCGTCGAGACCGGATCGACGCTCGCAGGCTGACCCTGATTACGCCGTCGCGGTGATCGTGATGCCTCCACGCGCCTTCTGCGTGAGCGTCACGGTCACCGCGGCGGCCTGGAGCTTCAGCGCGGCCGCGACATCGTCCCTGATCTGCACCGCAAGCGCCTCGCCGAAGGCGCCTTCGTTCCTGAAGCGGGCGAGATAGAGCTTCAGCGACTTCGACTCGAGGCAGAGGCTGTCGGGTCGATAGACGATGCGCGCGACGTAGAAGTCGGGCTGCGCCGTGATCGGGCAGACGGCCGTGAGCTCGTCGCTCGTCATCTCGACCTCACGCACTCCGGGGTTCGGGAACGTCTCGAGGCCGGCATAGTGCTCGCTCCCCGCGTGTCCCAGCGCGACGAACTCCATGCGCGACACTGTACGCGTGAAGCGCGTCTACCTCGCAGG
>Ga0307373_10003857_pt1 | contig 25651 bp, 30 predicted proteins | sample OX2MG_FD_202534 | JGI IMG/M metagenome (GOLD analysis project Ga0307373, IMG submission 202534) | Soil microbial communities from Risofladan, Vaasa, Finland - OX-2 | ecosystem: Environmental > Terrestrial > Soil > Coastal area > Acid sulfate soil | place: Finland: Risofladan, Vaasa | collected...
CGGTGAAGACCGGCTTGCCAGTACGGGCGGTCGCTCCAATTCGCAGCAGCTCATCGACTGCTCGACTCTTCACTCCACAGGTGGACCAAGGCCAGTCACACTCCAAGGTTAGGTCTGACGTTCAGGGGGGCTACGTGGTCCTACTGAGAGGTCTCGACGAAAGAATCAGTGATTGCCCCGCTCACGTTTGCAGGCTGACCTCGGGCCTCGTCACCCGCTCCTGAGATCCCAGACGGTGCCCTCTGGAGTGTCACGCACCTCGACCCCCGCGGCAACCAGTAGATCCCGTATGCGGTCGGCGTCTGCAAAACGACGAGCCTCTCGGGCAGACTCGCGCTCGGCAATCAAGCCCTCCACGTAGACGCCCACCACCTCACGCGGGTCGCGCGCCCCCGTCTCCGCCAGAGATCCGAGGCGCACAACCATCCGGCGCAACGCGGCGCGCCCGCGTTCGCCGGCGTCGGACTGGGTCGTGTCGCCGGCCCATGCTGCGAGCGTCTCGTCGAGTTCCAGGATCGCGCCCACCGCTGTCGCCACGTCGCGAGCCGCGATCGCGCCGTCGAACTCGATCTCGAGCCGGCGGATCTCGCCGTGCAGGGCGGTACGCGGCGCCACGGCAGAGGCCCCGGCCTCGGGCTGGGGAGGCGCGCCGCCAGGTCTTTTCCCCGATGCAAGCGAGGCCAGCGAGCCGATCGGTACCGAATCGCCGGCCGCCAGGACGGCCGACTGGCCCCGCCGGCGCACCGTGACGGTTCCGTTGCCGGCGACAGTGGCGCTGCCCGCGTCCACATCGAGTATCAGCGCGGTGTGCTCGTCCACGCCGAGCACCCACCCGCCGGCGGGAAGCTGCTGTTCGAGCACAGACAGGCGCCTCTCGCCCAGGTAGCAGAAGCGGGTGTCGTGGTTGCCGCCTTCGGCGTTGTCGTAGTGGGGGATGACCGCCACGTCGGGGCCGAGCACAGGCGCGATGAGATCCAGCCCGTCCGCCCATACAGGGTCCGCTCCGACCTTGTAGATCTCGTACACCGGGACTGTGAAGCGGCCGAGCGTCAGCGCCGCCGCGCTGGCGAACACGACGCACCCACCGTGTGCGAGCTTGTCCGCCAGCAGGTCGGGAACGTCCGTCCTGGCCCACTGTTCCAGCGCGTAAGTCGGGCTGCCTGGGCCCGCGAAGACCCACCGCGCAGAGGCGATCTTCGCGATAGAGGTTTCACGCCGGACCAGATCGGCGCTTTCGGTGCGGCGCAACTCGGCCACCTCCACGCGCCGTCCCACACTGGCGGTGAAGTACTCGACCGCTCTGGCGGAGATGTCGTCCGCGTTCATCTGGAAGCCGTAGGGCGTGTCCAACAGCACTGCCGGCACCGGATCCGGCCCGAGCCGTTCGAAGAGGAAACGGTGCGGCTTCACCATCGTCGGCGCCGTCTCGCCCGACCCCATGATGACCAGCAGCCGGGGTGTCACGAGAAGAACCCCGGCTGGGTCGCTGCGTCGAGCAGGTCAGCGACGACATCGGGGTGCTGAGCGTGGAGGTCGTGGTCACCGTCGATCCAATGAACGACCGAGCGCGGCAGCAGCTTCGCAGCGCGTTCGACCGAATCACGCTTGCCTTGCATCCAGCGCTGGTTCGATTCGTCTCGCGCCGGGATGATCAGCACGGGAACGCTCATTTCCGCGAAGCGGGTCGAAGGTTTGTGCTCCCAAAGGTGGCGGAGTATCACCATGTGGTCTTCGCGCGACAGCCACGGGCGGATGGTCCCGTCCGGGAGAAACTCCATGTTGGCGAGGGTCCCTTCTACCCCTTGCTCGGGCCAGCCGGGGTGCGAGTTGCGAATGTGTGATTCGACGCGGGCCGCGGGCATGCCGTCGAGCGGCGGTGGAGCGAGCGCGGCTTCGCACGTCGGCCAGTCGGCGAAACCGTCCGCGAGGTCGTGGGTACCGCCGTCGATCAGAGCGACCGCGCTCACAGCGTCCGGGTGGAGCGCGGCGAGCTCGAGCACGACGTTCGCGCCCCAGCTCTGGCCGGCGGCCAGCGGTCTATCCCAGCCGTAGTGATCGACCAGTGCCAGCAGATCGGCGGTCAAGGTCTGGAAGTCGTAACCGTCGCCGGGCTTTTCGGACCGGCCATGACCGCGCTGGTCGACAGCGACGACCGGGTGCCCGGACGCCGCGAGCCGATCGGCGACCCCGTCCCACAGGCGGGCGTTCGACGCGAGACCGTGAACCAGCAGCAAAGGCGTTGCGTCACCGTCGCGGTTCCGGACGATGCAGCTGAGGTTCACCCCTCCCGTGCCGGCGATGGTCTCCCGCCTCGCAGGTACGGGAGCTGGGCTGGTGCTCACCCCGCTCGGTCGGGACCGGCGGAGGTCGGGGTGATAGCGATGATCACGCGCTTCTCGCGCACCATCGCCTCGCGGTAGTCGTCCCAGTCCGGGTGCTCGCCGGCGATCCCGCGGTACAACTCGACCAGAGGTTCCATCGCCTCAGGCAACGACACGATCTCCGCGCGGCCCTCGACCACCACCCACTTCCCGAAGAAGTTGTCCGTGAACGCGCAGAGAGTCACGCGAGGGTCGCGCCTGATGTTGCGCACCTTGAACGCCGCTTCCCGGCTCGACACGACGATCCTCCCCCGATCGTCCACCCCGTGCACCACCGGCGACGGCTGTGGTTCACCGCCGGGACGGCGGGCGATCAGTACCGACCGGTGGTTGGAGCTGAGGAACTCGAGAGCGTCTTGAACGTCCATGGGCTCAAGTCTGGTCTTCCAGCGCTTCTACTACTTCACCGAGCAGGTAGGTCAGCCACTGGTAGAGCGCCTCGTCCGGTGACTCCGGCCGGCGGTTCTCCTCGTCCTCCTGCACGTCGAGATGGGTCCCGAGGACCAGCCGGATGCTGTTGAGAGCGCGCGCCCACGCCAGGAGTTGCTCGCCGGTCAACGCGTCTGAGCCGGCCGTCGAGGCGAGCAGCTCGAACTCCTGGCGATGGCGGTCGACGAGGTCCTCCTGCATCAATCGGCGGTACTCGTCCTGCAACTGAAGGTCCTCCTGCTCGTTGTACGCGGGCGGGAAGAGCCGTTCCAGCACGGGCTGCGTGGGGTCGTCGAGCAGAGCCGCGAACTGCGGCCCGAGGTTGCGCAGGAGGTCGCGCTCGTCACCGTCGAGGTTGAGCTTGTAGGCGTCGCCTGACCTCTGGATGAGCCGGCGTGCGAAGAGCGGCGTCAGCTGTCGTGCTCCATGGTCGCCCACAAGCCGTGCTCGTGGAGGCGGAACACGTCCAGTTCCGCCTTCTCCCTGGGGCCGTGCGACACGACGGCCCTTCCCTTGTAGTGCACGTCGAGCATGAGACTGTGGGCCTTTTCCCGGCTGTACCCGAACAGCTTCTGGAGGACGAATGTGACGTAGGACATCAGGTTTATCGGGTCGTTCCAGACCAGGACCTTCCACGGGCGGTCCGCGGCGGCGACCTCGCCTACTTCGGGTTCCTTGATCTCTACCGGCGCTGCGGTTGGCATCGCGTCAGCTTCCCGCCCGCACGGGCCGGGCCGCTCGGGCCCAGAGCCCCGCGTAGAAGTGGATGACGGCGATGATCACGAGGGCTGCGCCCGCTACGTGGACGGCGACAAGCCCGACGGGGTCACCGTTGAAGTACTGGATGTAGCCGATAACCGCCTGAAGAACGAGCGCACCTAGGAGCAATTGCGCCCTCTTGATGACCGGCCGGGGTGCGCCGGTCCGAGCCAGGTTCCACAGCGCCACGACGGTGACCACGAGAAATATCTCGACCGAAGTGCCGTGCAGCTGTGCAACAGAATGAAGGGAAAGACGGAACCGCTGAGCGGTCGGGTCACCTCCATGAGGACCGGTGGACGTGACGATGGTCCCGAGGGTGACCACCGCGGCTGTGGCGATCAATAAGAGGCGGGACAGGACGATGGTCGAGCGGTCGACGAGCGGTCGGGGTTCGGCCGCCTCGTCGTGGATGCCCGCCCGCTCGTAGAGCACCACAGCGACCGCGAGGAATGCGAGGCCGAGGAGGAAGTGGGCCGAGACGAGCGCTGGCGCCAGCTTGTAGTAGACGACGAGGGCGCCCATGACCACCTCGGCGAACAGGCCGACCACCAGGCCGGCAGACAGCCAGGTGAGGTCCCGCCGGCGGGGCGAACGCAGCAGGGCGGCCGCGAGCGCCCCGATGGAGGCCAACGACACCGCTGCGTTGATCAACCGATTCCCGAACTCCACCCACGCGTGGAACTGCAGCGGCGCCACGACGCCGGTCGCGGTGCAGTTCGGCCAGTCCGGGCAGCCGAGCCCCGACCCCGTGAGGCGGACAGCCGCCCCCGACACGATCGTGACAGCGAGGGCCCACACGGCTGCGGCGGCGACGACCCGGAAGGCCCGCGGCGAAACGCGAGGTAGACGTGCTGTCAGCCCTGCCAGGCCGCCGACGGTCCCGGCCCCCGGGGCGGTCGTCGTCGTGTCGGCCATCGCGACCATCGTAGGACGGGTGGCGCTGCGGCCCCACCCGGCCGCTTTGTTGGCTCCCGGTGGGCTGCCGTAGTCTCGTAGCCCGATGTCGACAGCGGCCCCAACAGCCCTTCCGGGCGAAATATCCCTCGGGCGCCGCCTGGGCGGCTTCATCGCGCTGACCAAGCCACGCATCATCGAGCTGCTCCTCGTGACAACACTGCCGACGATGGTGGTCGCTGCGCGCGGTCTCCCCCCGTGGCAGCTGGTGCTCACCACGCTCGCCGGGGGCACCCTGGCCGCGGGCGGAGCCAACGCCATCAACATGGTCGTCGACCGCGACATCGACGCGGTAATGCACAGGACCCGCAAGCGACCGTTGGTCACCGGGGTCGTGTCCGCGCCGGAAGCGCTGGCCTTCGCCATCGGCTTGGAGGTTGCAGCGTTCGGCCTTCTGTGGGCAGAGGTCAACCTGCTCTCCGCGCTGCTCGCCGTCAGCGCCACGCTGTTCTACGTCTTCGTCTACACGCTCTGGCTGAAGAGGACTTCAAGGCAGAACATCGTGATCGGCGGCGCCGCGGGCGCTGTTCCGGTCCTGGTCGGTTGGGCGGCGGTACGCGACAGCGTCGGGTGGGCCCCTGTGGTTCTCTTCGCCCTCATGTTCGTTTGGACGCCGCCGCACTTCTGGGCCTTGGCCATCCGTTACCGCGACGACTACAAGTCGGTGGACGTGCCGATGATGCCGGTGGTGACGTCGTTCAGGAAGACGGCGGCGCAGATCTTCGCCTACACCTTGCTGGTGGCCGTGGTTTCGCTGGTATTCGGATGGACCGCGAGGATGGGAGCGCTGTACTGGGCCTCGGCTGTGATTCTCGGAGCGGTGTTCTGCGTGCTGGCCTACCGGTTGTGGCGATCGCCCAACGAAGGGCTGGCTATGAAGCTGTTCCACTGGTCGATCACCTACGTGACCCTGCTGTTCGCCGCGATGGCAGTCGACCAGCTGGTGCTGCACTGAAGAAGTTCGCAGAATTGCTCCACCGGCGCGAACCTCTTTAGTCAGCTACTCCCAACGGAAGAAGTAGGCCGCTGCGGCGGGTGCTGCGGCCGCCCACACCGCCAGGACGATCCACGCCCTGAGAGGCACGCCTTGAGAGTTCGCGGCGAGAGCCCCGTTGAGCGCGTCGGATAGGGCACCGGCGGGCAGCCCGCGTGCGAAGGTCCGGAGGCCAGCGGGCAGCTTCGAGAGCGGGATCACCATCCCGCCGAGGAGCAGCAAGAGAAGGTAAAGACCGTTGGCGGCGGCGAGGGTCACCTCCGCGCGCAGAGCACCGGCCATCAGCAGCCCGACGCCGGCGAAGCCAACGGTTCCGAGGAGGATCGCCGGGGCGGCGGGCCACAGGGATCCGCCGGCGTGCCAGCCGAGGCCGAGCGCCACTCCGACGATCACGCCGACCTGGAACGCCTCGATGACGACGATCGACAGGATCTTCGCCGCCAACAGGCGGGGGCGGCCGAGCGGAGTCGCGGCCAGCCGCTTCAGCACCCCGTATTGGCGTTCGAAGCCGGTCGCGATGCCAAGGCTGACCATTGCCGTCGACATGACCGCGAGGGCGAGGATGCCCGGGGCGAGGAAGTCGACCGGGTGGCGCACGCCGGCGGGCTTCGGCAGCACGTCGACGAGCGAGAAGAAGATCAGCAGCCCCAGCGGTATCGCCAGGTTGAGCAGCACCGCATCGCCGCGCCGCAAGGTGAGCCGCAGCTCCGTCGCGGTCTGAGATCTGAGCGCTCTCATGGTTGCGAGTTCTCCGGAAGCTCGCCCGTCAGGCGGAGGAAGACCTCTTCGAGGCTCTCCCGCCCGGCGCGCAGGCTGGTGAGTGGGAGATCGCGCTCGGCCATCCAAGCGGCGAGAGCGGCCGTCGTTGCCGGCGCGTTCTCTGCCTCGACTGTGTAGTGGCCGGGTGATTGCTCGCGGACCGGCGCGTCGAGAGCGGCGGACAGCGCGGCCAGGTCGATGCCGGGCGGTGCTTCGAAGCGAAGGCCGGCGTTGCCGGTCGCGGTCAGCTCTGCAAGGGTGCCGGACGCGACGACCCGCCCTCGATCGACGATGACGATGGTGTCCGCAACCCGCTCCGCCTCCTCGAGCTCGTGTGTGGTCAGGAGCACGCAAACACCGACGGCACGTAGCCGGGCGATCTCCGAGCGGATCGCGATCCGCCCCTGCGGGTCGACGCCAGCCGTGGGTTCGTCGAGGAATGCCACCTCGGGGCGGCCGACGAGGGCGAGCGCCAGGGAGAGACGCTGTTGTTCTCCTCCGGAGAGGCGGCGCCATGGGGTGCGCGCCACCGCGGTGAGCCCCACCCGGGCCAGCAATGCGTCAGGCTGTTCCGGATCGTCGTAATAGCTGGCGAACAGGCGGACTGCTTCCCCCGGTCCCATACCCGGGTAGACGCCGCCCCGCTGCAGCATGACGCCTATACGGGAGGCGAGAGCCCGCGTCTCGCTGTGGACACCGGGGTCGAGGCCCAGCACCCGCACGGAGCCGGCAGACCGCCGGCGGTACCCCTCCAGGGACTCGACGGTGCTCGTCTTGCCCGCCCCGTTGCGGCCGAGCAGCGCGACCACCTCGCCCCGGTGGGCGCTGAACTCGACCCCGTCGACCGCAACCAGGTCTCCGTAGCGCACGACCAGCCCGGATACCTCGATCGCGGCGCCGGAATGGGGGACGGCGGGCACGGGGCACGAAGCTACCGCGGCGTCATACCGGCGGACGACGGAGTGAATACATCTCGCGCGGGATGTGCGGCGGTGCCCCATGCCCCATGATGGAGCGATGATCGAGGCCCGAAACCTCACCAAGCACTATGGGAGAACCGTCGCCGTCGACGACCTCAGCTTCGATGTGGCGCCGGGGCGGGTGACCGGCTTCCTCGGGCCGAACGGGGCCGGCAAGACCACGACCATGCGGATGATCCTCGGTCTGGACAGGCCCAACTCCGGCGCCGTGACGATCAACGGCCGCCCCTACCGGGACCTACCGGCACCCCTCCGTGAGGTCGGCGCCCTGCTCGACGCCAAGGCCCTGCACGGTGGCCGCAAGGCCTACTACCACCTCCTACTCCTCGCCCAGAGCAACGGGATCGCCAAGGCGCGGGTCGACGAGGTGCTCCGTATCGTCGGTCTGGAGGGAGTCGCCGACAGGCGCGCCGGCGGCTTCTCCCTCGGCATGGGCCAGAGGTTGGGTATCGCCGCGGCGTTGCTCGGTGACCCCGGGATCTTGATGTTCGACGAGCCGGTCAACGGGCTGGACCCGGAAGGCATTGCTTGGGTCCGCCAGTTGATGCGCGCGCTCGCGGCTGAGGGTCGCACCGTGCTCGTTTCGAGCCACCTGATGAGCGAGATGTCGCTCACCGCCGACCACCTGATCGTCATCGGCAAGGGCAAGCTCATACGTGACGAGAGCGTGACCCAGTTCGTCGAGTCGAGCTCGCGACACTCGGTGAGGGTCCGCTCGCCGCAGCGAGAGCGGCTGGAGGAACTCGTGCAGCACGCAGGGGCGTCTTTTTCCCGAGTCGAAGACGGGACGCTCGACGTGCTCGGGCTCGAAGCTGCCGCCATCGGCGAACTCGCCGCTTCGAACGGCTTGGTGCTGCACGAGCTCACGCCGAAACGCGCATCTCTCGAGGAGGCGTTCATGGAGTTGACCCGCGACAGCGTCGAGTTCCACGCGACAGGGCAGGTGGCCTGATGACCGCGGTGATCGAACGGCCGCCGCAGACGGCTTCTCCCGTACGTCGCGCGACCTTCGGCGACGCGCTCCGTTCGGAATGGACGAAGCTGCGGACGGTCCGCTCGACGTTCTGGTCGCTCGCCGCCGCCGCCGCCCTCGGGATCGGCCTCGGAGCGCTGATCAGCTGGGCCGGCGCCAGCCGCTTCCACCGCGACGCCGGATTGCACTTCAACTGGAATCCCACCGATCACAGCCTGCGCAGCCTCACGATCGCGCAGCTGGCGTTCGCGGTGCTAGGTGTTCTGATCATCAGCGGCGAGTACTCGACCGGCATGATCCGCACGAGCCTCGCCGCCGTCGCGAAGCGGTCGCGGATGTTGTCGGCCAAGCTGACCGTCTTCACTTTGTTGGCATTGATCGCCGGCGAGGCGATCGCGTTGGCGACCTTCTTCCTCGGCCAGGCACTCATCTACGGCAAGGCTCCGTCCGCGAGCATCGGGTATCCGCACGTCGCCCGGGCGGTCATAGGTGCCGGCGTGTATCTAGCGCTGCTCGCGTTGCTCGGCTCAGCGATCGCGACGATCGTGAGGCATGCCGCGGCGGGTATCGCTGTAATAGTCGCGATCCTGTTTGTCCTGCCGGGCATCGCGTATGCCCTGCCGACGTCATGGCAACAGCCGATCGAGGAGTACTGGCCCACCAACGCCGGCCAGCAGTTCGCCATCGTGATGCGCGACGCGCACACGCTCGGGCCGTGGCAGGGCTTCGGCGTGATGGCGGCCTTCGTGGCGGTCGTTCTGGTAGCGGCCTTCGTGCTGTTAGAGCGGCGCGACGCGTAACCTGCCAGGGTGGGAACCGCCGGCGGCCAGCCTCGTTTGTGGGTAATCCGCCACGGCGAGACGGAGTGGAGCCGATCGGGGCAGCACACCGGCTGCACGGATCTCCCATTGACCACTCGCGGTGAAGGGCAGGCGAGTGGGGTCGGCGAGCTGGTGAGGTGGCTGGTCGGTGCGGGTGGGTTCGACCTGGTGTTCTGTAGCCCGATGTTGCGCACGCGCCGGACTGCGGAGCTGGCCGGGCTGTGTGGTGGCGCCGCTGGCGGGCAGTTCGAGGTCGACCCGGACCTTCGGGAATGGGACTACGGGGAGCTCGAGGGGCGGGTGACGGCCGAGATCCGCGCTGAGTACCCGGGGTGGTCCATCTGGGACGGTCCATGGCCGGGCGGCGAGACCGCCGCAGAGGTGTCGGCCCGCGCGGATCGCGTGGTCGCCCGGGTGGTGGGATCAGGTATGTCGAACGTCGCGGTGGTCGGTCACGGCCACTTCAGCAGGGCGTTGGCGGCTCGGTGGGTGGGGGCCGAGCTGGGGGTGGGTCGTTGGTTGGAGCTGGACACGGCGTCGGTGAGCGAACTGGATTGGTCGCAGGGTCAGCGTGTGATCCGGCGCTGGAACATGGTGGCGGAGGCGGAGTGAGCGAGGTCTCGGGCGGAGGGCCGTGGGGTGGCCCCGCCGGCGGTGTGCCGGAGGGCGGCGTGCCGGCGTGCTACGTGCACCCGGGCCGCTTGGCCAGCTCGGTGTGCCGGCGGTGCAACAGGCCAATCTGCACTGAGTGCATGACCGAAGCACCTGTCGGTTGGCAGTGCCGATCGTGTGTGCGCGAAGGAGCGCGTTCGTCACCGGTGCGGCGCTGGCAGCCCGGGCGCCAGGGTTACGGGCGACTTGGTGCGACCCGCATGACGCCGATGGTGATCGCCCTGATTGCTGTCAACGTGATCGTGTACGTGTGGGAGATGTCGAGCAAGGCGGGCGTGCTCTTCGTCAACGGCCAGTTCGTCGGCCAGTGCCCGCACAGCGTCGAGTGCAACTACGGCTTGCTTCCGGCGGCGGTCCACCAAGGCGAGTGGTACCGGTTGATATCCGCTGCCTTCTTGCACGCGAACATCGAGCACATCGCCTTCAACATGTTCACGCTCGCGATCGTCGGGGCGCCGATCGAGGCGGAGCTTGGCAAGGTCCGGTTTCTCGCGCTCTACTTCGTGTCGGCGCTCGGTGGTTCGGTCGGCTCGTACCTTCTGAGCGAGCCGCTGCAGATCGGGGTGGGCGCGTCGGGAGCGATCTTCGGGTTGATGGGTGCGTACTTCGTGATCGCTCGCCGCCGGCGGTGGGACAGCAGCGCGATCCTCGCGCTCATCATCATCAACCTCCTGATCAGCTTCGCTTCGACGGGAATCGACTGGAGGGCCCATCTCGGAGGGCTGGTCGTCGGCGCCGTGGTGGGTCTCGCGATGTCCCGATCGGCGAGCGGCTGGCAACTAGGGCGGGCCGGCGAGCTGGTGGTGGGGGTGGGGTTCGCGATTGTCGTCGCGGGGGTGCTGTCGTTGTTGGTAACGCTGCCGCCGGGGCAGGTGAACCTGTAGCGGCGGCGCGCTTCGCCGCATCGCGAACCTACTGTTTCTCGATCAGCGCTAGGGGCCGCTAGCTCATCCGGTAGAGCAGGGGACTTTAACTGGATCCGGGCCTTCGAAGTGGACTGATCGAAACGGAAAAGTCCTGGTCAAGTCCAAGATGCTTGCTGAGTGCTCGCGACAGTTACTGGGTGTGTCCCTATTGCTGGGGCGAGGCGGGTCGCCAAGCGCATCGTGGCCGTCGAGCGCGTCGAGGTCGCCCACGGCCGTCTCGGTCGCTCTCGCCGCCTGGCGAAGTCGTTCGAGAACACCACCACCTCGGCGACCGGATGGCTCCAGGTCGCCTGCATCGCGACCACGCTGCGCCACCTGTCATACGAACGGGCTCGCCAGCGCAGACTCGCAGTCGCGGCGTGAGCGACTGCCAGTCACGAACCGCGCGGAACGCGCCAGGGTGCGGATCGCCCGCGGCAAGAGAGTGCACTGCCCCCGCCCCATCGACTCAGCGGAACGAAGCAGCCGGTGGCCGGGCGCCGTCTCGCGAGCGAGGACTCAGCGGGCGGGAACCGGCTCGAACGACGGCTGCCACTCCCGCCTGATTAGCCCGTACACCCACGAGTCCGAGACCTCGCCATTCACGACGCAGTCTTCCCGCAACGTCCCTTCACGCACGAATCCGAGCTTCTCCAGGACGCGGGCAGATGCCGCGTTGCGCGTATCGGTCTCGGCCTGGACACGATTCAGGTCCAGCGTGTCGATTGCCCACTGCAGCAAGGCGCGCGCGGCCTCGGTCGCGTAGCCATGGCCCCATGCTGCATCGTCGAGGCAGTAGCCCATCGACGCGCTGCGGTAGTCCGGGTTCCACCGGGTCAGGCTGCACCAGCCGATGAACGCCCCGTCGGAAACGCGGTCCACGGCCAGCCGCTTCCCGGTGCCTGCCTCGGCCATCTGCCGGCAAGCCGTTATGAACCGCTCGGCGCGCACACGTTCGCTCCAGGGCGGCGCGTCCCAGTAGCGCAGCACGTAGGCGTTGCTGTGCAGCGCGAAGAGGGCGTTCGCATCCGAGTCGTTGAAGGGACGCAGTCGCAGCCGAGCGGTGTGCAGCGTGGGAGTCGACAAGGACATGCGTGCCATGGTGCCTCATCGCGGATGCCGGTCACTCACAACCCGGGCTTCTCAGCGGGCGAACAGCAGGACGTGCCGCCCATCGGTAGATCCGGTAAACGCGTCTGCCCCGCGCGCAGCCGTCAATAGGGACACACCCAGTTAGAGCTAGCACTTGCCGCTAACTGTGCGCCAATCACAGCAAGCACCCGGTTTCCGGCAAGCGTGTCGGACCGAGTGCGACCCAGGTTGGGCCTCGTGGACGAGGAGGCGGCTCGGCGTTGATCTCGGTGTTCGGGCGTCGAGGACAGCTCGAGTCGCTGGAGCACACCGACGCGGATGCGGCGCGCGCATGTCTCGATCGTGCCAAGCAGCGCCTCTCCGCCGCGTCGGTGCTCACGGAGGCGAAGCTGTGGGAGGGGGCACCGCGCCGGGCGCGCATGTCAGTGGAGGCAGAGGCAGAATGGATGCCCGGCCGGGTCGGCGTAGACCCGCCAGTTGGCATCCTGGCGCAGCTGGTCAGTGCGCTCGAGCACGGTCGCGCCAAGCTCGAGCACCCTTTTCTCGTCCGCTTCAATGTCGTCCACGTCGAAGTCGAGGTGGACCTGCTGGGGGTGCTCCTGCCCAGGCCAGCCCGGCGGCCGATAGCCGTCCACTCGCTGGAAGGCGAGCGGCGTCCCTTCGAACCCAACCACCTCCACCCAGTCCGGCTCGTCGGGTTCCATGACCACCCGACCGCCGAGCAGTTCGGCATAGAACTCGGCGAGCCGCAGCGGGTCTGCGCAGTCGAGCGCTACCGCCTGGAGCCTCTTGATCACCTACACCACTCTCCGATCTCGGCGTCCGCGGATTCGTCCCGAAACGAGGTACATCATCGCGAGCCCCCGATCCAAGAGGTTTGATTTTCCCGACGGTCGCGGTCGCTGACCCAGCAGCGCATCGTAGAGAACTCGGACTGATCCGGTGTGGCGTGCGGGACCGCCGGCCGGGCTGGCAGCGCTCCCGAGTTCGAGAGGAGTAGCCCCCGGCTCAGCCGGCCGACGAAGGCCATCGACGATGGTGTCGGCCGCTCCCACCAACTCATCGACCTCCGACAGCGGGCCCGCTGACAGCGACACGCCGCAACATCCAGCACCCTCCACCCCGACAGCCCAGATTGTGCCCCAGACCACGCGCCTCGAGCCTCTCCTATCACCGGCCGCCCGGTGACCCTGATCGCCGGCTTGCGGAGACACTCGAGAAGTGCCGATATGCGCTGCTGCGAGCGCGGCGACACTCGGATTCTTGAGTGCGCGTTCTGCTCCCCCGAACGGCATCACTTAGAGAAGCCACCTGTGGAGCGTCTCGACCAAACGGACACCGAGAATAGGCTGCACGTCTGTGCCCGCGTGGAAGGAGATCGAGCAGACGGAACCAGACTTCGCCGGACGCGTTCGGGGGCTGTTCGACGCCGGTCGCCACAAGACGATCGCTACGCTGCGCGCCGACGGCTCGCCACGCATCTCGGGCATCGAATGCGAGTTCAGAGACGGTCATCTCCGCTTCGGGTCGATGACCGGTGCGCTTAAGGGGGCAGACCTCAAGCGGGATCCTCGCTTCGCCCTCCACGGCCCAACTTTCCACCCTGAGCCGGGGAAGGAGAACGACTGGCCAGGTGAGGCCAAGATCGCCGGACGAGCGATCCCCTCCGGCCCGGTAACTACGGGCGACGCAAGCGAGCAACTTGAGGGCGAGATGTTCATCGCCGACATCGCGGAGGTCACTATCACCGCACTCAACGCCCAGGCCGCCAAGCTTGTCGTCGAGTTATGGACGCCTGATCGAGGACTACGAAGGCTCGAGCGAGACTAACTATGTGACGGAACGCCCTCAACCGCCGGGTGAGCAGGAGAGGCCTGACGTGCCGATCTGCGCTCGTGGTCTCGGAGGTAGACGCGAACTATTGAGCGGACGTTCTGCACCGTCCCTCTTCGGGGCCGGTGGCGTGGGGGCAGACCTCCATGGCCCGTGGACCAATACCTGACGCCAGCTCTGTCGCCGGCCGTCCGCAGCCGGTGGCTGGCCGTTCACACGGGGAGGGTGCTGGGGTGGGCACCCGAGGAAGCCAGACGGTCTCCGACCGTATGCTCGAACCATGCAGGTCGACTTCGTGGAGGGGCGGATCCTGGGCAGCCTCATCGAGAAGCAGCTGACCACCCCTCAGCAGTATCCCCTGAGCCTCAACGCTTTGGTTCTCGCCTGCAACCAGACGTCGAACCGGGAACCGGTGACCTCGCTCGACGAACCCACCGTCGAAGCCTCCCTCGCGACTCTCAAGGGGAAGGGCCTGGTCCGCTACGTGCTCCCGTCGCACGGCCGCTCTGTGGTGCGCTACCGGCAGATCCTCGACGAGCGGCTGGCTCTCGATGAACGCCAGATGGCTCTGGTGGGAGTGCTGCTTCTGCGAGGTCCGCAAACCATCGGGGAGTTGCGGGGACGCACCGAGAGGATGGCGCGCTTCGACAGCACCGAGGACGTCGAGCACGACTTGGAGGGACTCACCCGGGGAGAGGAACCCTTCGTCGCCCGCCTAGCCCGCCGTCCCGGCCAGAAAGAGGAGCGATGGGCCCACCTGCTCGCAGACGAGCCGCGCGCGACCGCGCCGACTCCCAGGGCGGCTCCGAGCCCGAGTGAATTCAGGGCGGCTCCGTCGGCGCCGGCCACCGGTGGGTCCGATGACTTGCGGGCTGACGGCCTGCGCGACGACGGCCTGCGCGACGAGGTGGAATCACTGCGCAAAGAGGTGGAGGTGCTGCGAGCCGAGGTCGACGGCCTGAAGGAGGCTCTCGGCCTCTAGCGGGACCGTCCACTGATACCGGTTCGTGGCCCGCGCGGATATCGCACGGCCGACCGGGAACGCGCGGGGGGTCCCACGACGCCAAACCGCCGACGCGAGTGCCCGTGATCGCCCGGGTGAGTGGCATGCGAACACCCCATCGACCGCTGGACGGCGCGCTCCGACGGCCGGCCATAACCTCTGGGCGCGTCACTAGATGAGGGCGAGGTGGGGGGAGCTTCGCAGAAGGGAAGAGTTCGGTTCTCTTCCGATCGGTAGCTGTCATCCCTCGAGGTATTTGAGTACTGCCAGCACCCGGCGGTGGTCGTTCGAGGTGGCCGGTAGGTCCAGTTTCGAGAAGATGTTGGCCACGTGCTTTTCTACAGCGCCCTCCGAGATGACGAGGGTGGCGGCGACCGCGGAGTTGGTTCTCCCCTCCGCCATGAGTGCAAGCACTTCCCGCTCCCGAGCGCTCAGCTTGTCCAGGGTGTCGGTGCGGCGGGAGGCGCCCATCAGCTGGGTTACGACTTCCGGGTCGACAGCGGTGCCTCCGGAGGCCACGCGTCCGAGGGCTTCGACGAAGTCGGTGACGTCGGCGACTCTGTCTTTGAGCAGGTATCCGATACGGGCCGCGCCGCCGGCGAGCAGCTCGGCGGCGTAGCGGGTCTCGACGTATTGCGAGAATACGAGGATTCCCACGTCGGGGTGATCCCGTCGCAGGGAGATGGCAGCGCGCAGCCCTTCGTCGGTGAAGGTGGGCGGCATGCGGATATCGACGACGGCCACGTCGGTTCGCCCGCCAGTCGCCCCTCGGCGGTCCAAACCCCGGCGCTTCCGGTGATCCTCCCCCCTCCCAGGTCGGCCGAGCGGGGGGCTTCTAATCGGTCTGACGGGGTGGGTGGCGATCTCCTCGGAGGGCACCTACGCGCCTCGACGCGCGATGCTCTGCTGTCCGCCATCAACGCAGTACCGGCTGTCTGCAATCAAGAGGAGCCCACATGCCCGATACCGTCTTCCTCACCGACCGCATTGAGGTAACAAGGCCGATCCCTGCCTTACCCCCCGCCATCTTCGACGTCCTACGCAGCCCGGCAGGGCATGTGGCAATTGACGCGTCGGGCATGCTGCAGGACTTCACCGGCGAGCCGGCGGAGAAGGTCGGCGACACGTTCGTGATCCACATGGACCGCGAGTCCCTCAATGACGTCCCCTTAGGCAAGTACGACGTAACCGTGCATATCATCACTTTCGAGCGCGACAAAGAGATCGCATGGGACCTCGGGCCCGATATCCCGTTCCCACACTTCTATGGATACCGACTGGATCCCGGCGACGACGGTGTAACCAATGTGACCTCGTACTACGACTGGTCAAGGGTGACAGGGGACATCAAGGCACGATTCCCGATCGTCCCGGAGTCGGCCCTGCGCGCCACATTGGGCATTCTCGACCGGACGGTCCGGAAGGGCCTATAGGCGGGTCAGGTCGCAGGATCTTCGTTCGGCGCCCAACAACCGCTGAATCGTCGCATGCGACACGACGAAAGCAGCGTCTCCGAACGCCCGACATGAGATGTGCCGATCTGCACCCAGCATGCGATCGCGCCTAGCGGATTACGGCGTGCGTTCTGCGTGTGCCGGCAGGAGCTACGTTCTTGCAGCTCGGCGGTCGACGAACTTTGCGGCCTTGCGCCGCTTACGCTCAGCGATGTCCCCCCGGGCCTTCTCGAGTCCCGAAGATGCCGGCTCGGACCTCAATCGCATCCAGCTCTCCAAGCGGCTGCGGTCGAGGCACCCGTCGGAGACCGCCTCCGCAAGGGCACACCCCGCCTCACCGGAATGCGAGCAACTGGCGTACGTACAGCCACGGGCCAGCACTTCGACATCCTGGAACGCCTGCTCCACACCTTCACCCGTGCCTAGCACCGACAGGGCTCGCATCCCCGGAGTGTCGATCAAAAGGCCGCCTCCGGGAAGCAGGACCAGCTCGCGGTGGGTTGTCGTATGGCGTCCGCTTCCGTCTCGACGTACTGCCCCGGTCGCCAAGATCTCAGCACCTGCCAACACGTTCACCAGCGTCGACTTACCTGCTCCGGACAACCCGAGTAGCGCGACCGTGTGCCTCGGGACCAAGTAGGGCGCCACGTCGACCACGCCGTCACCGGTCGTCGAGCTGACGACGACCACACTGACTCCCTCGGCAACCGTCCTGACTGCCTCTAGTGCCTCGGTCACGATCGCCGGCAGGACCGCATCGGACTTGGTAATCAGCACGACAGGAGTGGCACCGCTCTGCCACGCCAGAGCCAAGAAGCGCTCGAGATGGCGAAGGCTGAGGCTTCCGTCGAGCGCATCGCACAAGAACACCGTGTCAATATTCGCGGCTACGAGCTTGGGCGCCGCACCCCTCGCAGTGGCCGCTCGGCGGAACACACCACGACGAGGAAGGACAACCACGATCCGCGATCTCCCACCGGCGGTGGGCCCCGGGGCAAGACCGACCCAATCGCCGACCGCTACTTCGACACTCCGCTCGGTCGCGACCCGAACCTCGGCCGTCCCAGTCATGACGGTGCAGATACCGCGGTCGACGCGCGACACCCGTGCCGGCCTCACAGTCGGATCGCCAAGCTCTTCCAGGGCTGACGCCCAGCCGTCATCCCACCCAAGGGCTAACAAGCCCGAAACACCCGAGGTGGTCGACACAGTGAACTCCTGACAATCCGGCAGGACCCAGTGTCTCACCGTTGCGGCCCTCACCCGCCGCGACGACAGCCACCTGGCTCGGGATACCGAACTCTGGTTGCCGGCATGGATGTACGCGCGAAGCGCCTATATACCCTCGTTGCGGTTCATTTCCTCAAGGAATCTCGAGCGCATGATCTGTGTGCAGAGCTCCGACCAGGTTCTAGCCGCGTACAAAGCGGCGCGGCTTCGCCAGATTCCCGGTTGCTTCGCTGTCGGGCGGCTCTATCGGGTCAACTGGCCGGTCTTCCTCCGGCGGGCCGGCGAAGAGGGGCGCGGGGAGGAGGTGGAGGAAGAACCGGCGGACAGCAGGCTGCCGAGGTAGTCGGCGGCGTCCTGGTCCCGGCCCTCGACCATGTGGGCGTAGACGCGCAGGGTTGTAGTGGCGTCGGAGTGCCCCAGCCTGCCAGCGATCGTGCGGACGTCGCGCCCCGACGCGATCAGCATGCTCGCGCTGAAATGGCGCAGAGTGTGGAGGCTCACGCCCCGAACTCCGGCCGCCTGGCACAGCGACGCGAAGCTGTGGGTCAGCCCGTCGGGCTTGAGTGGCTCCCGGCCCGAGGGATCCAACGTGAATACGAACCCGTCGTCGAGGACCTCAATGCCGGCGTCAGCCGCCCACGCCTCGACATTCGCCCGGTGGGTCCGCAAGACGGTGGTGGTGAACTCGTCGAGGGAGATCCTGCGCGCCTGATGGGTCTTGGTGGGGCCGATGACCCACCCGCCCTCGAGACCATTCTTGAGCGACTGGTGGACGTGGAGCCTGCCCACATCGAGGTAGACGTCGTTCCAGTGCAGGCCTGCGAGCTCGCCCCTGCGCAGACCCGTCGTAGCGGCGACGGCGATGATTGCCGCGAGGACCGGCTGGCCTCTGTCCTCCGCGGCGGTGATGAGCTTCTGTACGACGTCGGGAGTCGGTATCTCCTTCGGCGTGTGGTGCCGTTGCGGTGGGGTCGCCCTGGCGGTCGGCGCTACGGCGAGGAGCCCCCATTTCACCGCTTGGCGCAGGGCCGCTGAGAGCACGCGGTGGAGGTGATGGACGGTGCTCGGGTGGAGCCCTTCGTCCAACCAGGCTCGGTAGGCGCGGTCGAGGTGCTGGGCGGTCAGCTTGTCGAGGCGGATCCCCCCGAGACGGTGGTTGATCCTCTCGGCCTTGTGGCGGTAGCCCCTGATGGTGGCGGGCGAGCGCGTCGGTGTGATGTGGTCGAGCCATCGGTCGAGGAACTCGGCGACTGTGGTGGAGGCGACGATCGGAACGGTGCCGTTTGAGACCTCGGTGACGAACTCGGCCAAGGCGGTGTCGGCCTGTTTCTTGGTGCCGTGGAAGGTTCTCGTCACCTGCTTCGGGTTGCCCGTGACAGGATCGCGGCCGATGAACACCCGCAGCCGCCATATCCCCGGTGATCGCTCGTCCTTGGTCCCTCGCATGGCTCCTCCAGCCGGCCACCCCAAAAGTGCTAGTCCAAAAGTAGTCCAGGACTACAGGTCGAGATGGTATCGTTTGTAAAAGTGCTGGTCAGAGCATACGGGCCGCTAGCTCATCCGGTAGAGCAGGGGACTTTTAATCCCAAGGTGCAGGGTTCGAGACCCTGGCGGCCCACCACGGATCTGCCCCGTTATGGGAGCGAGAGTCGGAGGAGGGTAGAGGCGGGCGGCGACGCCGGCGACGCCCGTACTGGGTAACTTAACTAGTCCCTGAGGATACTTAGGCTACCCACTCGGACCGAAGCGCCGGCGACCGGGGTGCGCCGGCGGCAGGCTCCAGGCAATTAGCGTTGCGGGCATGAGTGAGGACGAGGCGACCGTGGCGGTCGGGTACACGGAGACGCTCGACCGGATCGCGGGCGACCTCGAAGCGGTCGAGGCCGCGCTGCGCCGATTGGACGACGGCACTTACGGACGCTGCGGTACCTGCGGCCGGCAGATTGCAGAAGACGAAGTGGAGCGGGACCCGCTGGCAGCCACGTGCGCCGACCACAGGGGACTGCCGGCGCCGGCCAGCGCCTCAGAGCGGGCTGTTGGCGTGCTTGCGGGCGACGATCCGCTCTCGCTTGGTCGCGAGCATCCGGAAGGCTGACGCCACGGCCTTGCGGGTCTCGGCGGGGTCGACAACCTGGTCGACGAAGCCACGCGCGGCAGCGACGTATGGGTTGAGGTAGGTCTCCTCGTACTCCTCCACGAGGCGGGCCTGCGTCGACGCGTCCTCGCGGCGGTGAAGGATCTGGACCGCGCCTTGAGCGCCCATCACCGCGACCTGGGCTGACGGCCACGCGAGGCACAGGTCGTTGGCCATGCCCTTGGAGTCCATGACGATGTACGCGCCGCCGAACGCCTTGCGCAGGATCAGGCACACGCGCGGCACCGTCGCTTCGGCGTACGCGAACACGAGTTGCGCGCCGTGGCGGATCATGCCGCGCCACTCGAGGTCCTTGCCGGGCATGAATCCGGGGGTGTCGACCAGCGTCAGCAACGGGACGTTGAACGAGTCGCAGAAAGCGACAAAGCGCGCCCCCTTCTGTGACGCCGAGATGTCGAGCGTTCCTGCCATCGACTGCGGCTGGTTGGCGACCACCCCTACCGGGTGCCCGTCGATCCGGCACAGCAACGTGCACAGCTGAGGCGCCCAGGCCGCCCGGAACTCGAGGAACTCGGCGTCGTCGGCAACCGCCGACACGGCCGTGCGAACGTCGTAGGAACCGCTTGCGCTCGAAGGCAACAGGTCCCGCAGTGACGGAGTCGCGCGATCGAAGGGATCGTCGGTGGGCCACGCCGGCGGTTCCTCGTCGGCGTGGTCCGGCAAGTAGTCGAGAGCAGCCGCGGCGACCTCCAGCCCGTGGTCCGCGTTGTCGGCCAGCAGTGCCGCCACACCGGTCGAACGGGCGTGGACCCGCTGGCCACCGAGTTCCGCCGGCGTCAACTGCAGGCCAGTCATCGCGGCGACCGCCGTGGGGCCCGACACGTACGCGACCGCCTCGGGTGTCATCACGACGACGTCTGCCATGCCGAGCAGCAAGGCCGGCCCGGACAGCGCCAGCCCGTAGGCGACGATGACGGTCGGCACGATGCCCGAACAGGAGTACATCGCGCGAGCGGCCCGCCCCCAACCGTCGAGAGAGGCGACGCCCTCGAACACGTCGGCGCCCGACGAGGTGAGCACCATGACGAAGGGCAGGCGCTGGTCGAGGGCCATGCGGGCACCCGCAGCGATGGTGTCGCTGTCGCTGACGCTGAGCGCGCCGCGCCGCTGCCCGCTCGACACGTGCACGAGCACCACCCGCCGGCCGGTCACAGGCAGACGCGCCAGGCCGGCGGTGGTCGCTCCCGAGGCCATCGCCCGGAGCCGGACCGATAATTGCGCCGGCGGATCTGCGTTCACGGCGGTCACCCCCGCGTGCTGACGGCCGTCATCACCGAACTCTGACAGCCGGGCGCACGGTGTGGTTACCCGGCCAGCTCGCCGGAGGGGAACAGCCCGATCTGGCCGAGCGGAACCGGGGCGCCGGCGGGCGCATGAGCAGCGCCAGCGGGCGCAAGGTGGGAATCGTTGTCCTCTCCTGTTGCGTGCTCCAGCCCCCGGGCGATGAGGAATCCCCGGGCACGCTCGGTCAGCGGGTAGCGCTCCACCAACGACCAGAACCTGGCGCCGTGACCCGGCACCGAAAGGTGCGCCAGCTCGTGGACGACGACGTAGTCGATCACCCATCCCGGCTCCCTCGCCAACCTGGACGAGATGCGGATGGACCCGTCGGCCGGGGTGCAGCTACCCCACCGCCACTCCTGGTTGTCGACCCACCGGATCGCCACAGGTTCCCTCAGCCCGTAACGACCGGCCAGGACGCGTGCGCGCTCCTCGAGATCGATCAGGTTCGCCGCGGACTTGCGCTGCATCCGGCGAAGCATCTCGGCGACCCAGTGATCCTCCTCGGCCTTGGTCATGTTGGCGGGGATGGAGACCCGCAGCACCCCACCGACCTCGCGTGCCTGCACGGTCTTGCGCCGGCGGGGACTGCGGACCACCTCGACCTTCATGGACCGGACCGTACCCGAGGAGAGGGACGGTTAGGACGGATCGGAGGCGAGCTCGAGCTCGAGGAGGTCGATCGGCTCCTCGGGCAACAGACCGCCGGCGTTGTGCCGTCCGCGGTAACCCGCAAGGTGCCCGACGCGGTATTCCGCCGCGGAGGCCAGGCGCGCCAGCGCCCTCACCACGCCGCCGTGGGCGACGACGAGGATGGCGCCGAAACCCGCCGACTCGGCCGCGCGGCCGATCCTCGCTGCGGCCTCCGACACGCGATCGTCGAACGCCGACCGGGTCTCGCCGCCGGGGGGCGCTGGCAACTCACCGCAACTGAAGCGCGCGATGTCACCCGGCCAGCGGATCTCGATCTCGTCGCGGGTCCGCCCGCTCCACTCACCGACGTCGTACTCGCGAAGCCCGGGTTCGACAACCGGCGGAGGGATCGATCCCATCGACGCCGTCAGGATCTCGGCGGTCTCGACCGCGCGGGAGAGATCGGAGCAGAAGACCCCGTCGAAGGAATCCAGCTCTGCGAGCCGCTTGCCGGCCGCGCGGGCCTCGCGGCGACCCTCGTCCGACAGCACCGGATCGGCGTGCCCCTGCCACAAGCCCGCGGCGTTCCATTCGGACTGCGCGTGGCGGATGACGACGAGTCGACCGGGCATTGCAGGCAAGGCTAGGCCAGGTGAGAAAAAGAAGTCGTTGCCGGGTAGGTTCACACCGCACGAGGAGAAGGTACGCAGCTGGCACGAGAGGGTTTGATGGGTGAGGTGGCCCCCGAAAGCATTCGAGAGGAGCGCGCCCCGGCCGGCGTGACACTCCTGTTCTTCGCGGCAGCGCGCCAGGCCGCCGGCGTCGCGAAGGAGTCGGTCGACGCCGCCACGCTGGCGGAGGTGCTGGACGGCGCCCGCCGGCGGCACGGCGAGGCGTTCACCGCGATTCTCGAAGGCTGCCGCGTGTGGGTCAACGGCGAGCCTGCCGAAGAGGCCACGGCTCTTCGCGACGGTGACGAGGTGGCGGTACTCCCGCCGGTATCGGGAGGCTACGGATGAGCATCGCAAGCGAGCTCGTCGTTGCGGGTCGCCGCAGGGTAAGGACCCAAACGCCGGCGAGGGTCGTCGCCCGCGGAAGGGCGGCCGCCGAGAACAAGACGGGCACCACACAACTGGCTGTGGCCGCGCGCGGGGTGCTTTGGGCCGCGCTGCTCCTTGCTTCCTGCGTGATGGGATCGCTGGCGGTCGGGCTCGTCGTGGTCCCCGCTGCCGTTATCGCATCCGTGTCGGCGCTCCGGGCGGTGCCCCGTCCGCTGCGTGCCCCGGCCGTTGCCGTCGCGGTGGGCGGCCCTATAGCAGCCGCGATCTCTTTCATCGTCGCTGACGCGCAGGGCGCCAACCTTGGTCTAACGCTCGCATTCGTCGTCTGCCTCTACGACGCGGCAAGCTATCTCAACGGCAACGGTCGCGGCACCGGAGGCTGGCCCGGAGTGGGCGCCGGCCTGCTGACGGTCGGCGTGCTCGCCGTGTTCGTCGCCGCAGTGTTGGTGCCGCCGTTCACCGGCACCCGGTCGTGGCTGGTCGTCGGCATGACCGGACTGGTCGCTCCGGTGGGTGTCTGGCTCGCCGGCCGGGCGACGGGGTGGGACAGGCTGCCGGCGCTGCGGAGGGTTGACTCGATGATCCTCGCGGCCCCCGTGTGGGCGATCCTGGTCTCGACCGTCGTGCAGCGCTGAGCGCCGTTCCGGCGCGGAGGCGACCTACATCCGGGCCGTGCGGTAGCCTCCCCGTACGGTGGCTCGACTCGAGGACGTCTTGGCTCCCGGCTACCTCGATGGCCTGGAGGGCTGGTCGCTGGCAGATGTACGAACGCGCCGCAACGAAGCTACGGAAGTCGAGACCGGGCTGTCCTACCTCCGCCGGATCATCCAGGGCCGCTTGGACATCCTCTTGGCGGAGCAGCGGCTCCGGCGCGACGGCGAAGGTCACAGCGACCTGACGTCTCTGGTCGAGGAACTTCCGACCATCCTGTCCGACCACGTGCACGCCCCGGGCCTGGGTCGCCTGCCCGCTCTGATGGGCCCCGGTGAGCTGGATCCGGAGCTGGAGGCACGCCTCGAAGCAGTGATACCGGCGAGCCACCTCGCGAAGATCGACTCTCTCGAGGACTCCGAGGTGTCGTCCGCCTGCGAGGGCCTGGTCGAACTCGAGAAGACCGTTTCCTCGCAGAGGCGGTCGGTGTTCGAAGTGCTCGACCGGCTCCAGGACGAGATCGTGCGGCGGTACGGCACCGGCGAGGCGACGGTCGACAGCCTGCTGCCGTGAAGTCCGCAACTCGGCCACGGCTGGTGCTCGTGGTCGACGACGACGAGATGATCCGCCGGTTGGTGCGGGCGGTGCTGGAGGCCGACGAGTTCGAGGTCGTCGAGGCCCGCGACGGCGCGTCCGCCTTGAGCCTTGCATCCGAGAGACAACCCGCCGTCGTCGTGCTCGACATCATGATGCCCGGTATCGACGGCGTCGAGGTGTGCCGGCGGCTCGATCACGACCGGGCCAAGGTCGTCATCCTGACGGCGCGCGACGACCCGCGCCTCGAGGACGAGTGCAGGGCCGCAGGCGCGGATGCGTTCCTCACCAAGCCGTTCTCGTCGGTGCAGCTGCTCGACCTGATAGCAGAGATGCTCCCCGCCTGAGCGATGAGCGACCTCGTGAGCGGATCAGTCGGCACAGATCGGGGCGGCATCGCTCGGACGGTGCCCCGATGAACGACTTTCCCGATCCCTGGCGAGAGCTCGGCGAGTTCATCCGGGAGCAGCGATCCGTCGCGCGCCTGTCGGTGCGCCGGTTGTCCGACATGGCGGGTATATCGAACCCTTACCTCAGCCAGATCGAGCGCGGCCTGCGCCGGCCGTCTGCGGAGATACTGCAGCAGATCGCCAAGGCGCTGCGCATTTCGGCGGAGACCCTTTACATCCGCGCCGGGATACTCGACCCACGCGAAGGAGACGGTGACCTGACTCACGCGATCCTCGGCGAACCGGGATTGACGGAGGATCAGAAGCAGACGCTGCTGCGCATCTACCTGTCGTTCAGGCGGGAAAACGAGACGGCCCGTCCCTCCAAGCCCCCGTCCGACGAGGAGGCCGGGTAGGTCGTGCCCCGCATCGCAGTGCTGTCGATGCACACTTCTCCGCTCGCGCAGCCGGGTACGGGCGACGGCGGCGGCATGAACGTGTACGTCCGGGAACTGTGCGCGGCGCTCGCGCGCTCGGGCGTGGAGTGCGAGGTGTTCACGCGGACCGAGTCGGTGGACGCTCCGAGCGTTGTCCAGGTCGAACCGGGTTTCCGGGTGCACCACGTCCCCGCCGGACCTCGATGCGCGGTCGCCAAGGAGTCGCTGTCGGAGCTGGTGCCGGCGTGGACGCGCGGCGTCGGCGGCAGGCTCGCGGCGCTGGCGGCCGCCGGCCGCCAGGTCGACGCGATCCATGCCAACTACTGGCTCTCGGGCCTCGCTGGCCACGCGCTCAAGCACGAGCTCGAGCTGCCGTTGCTCGTCACCTTCCACACGCTCGACCGCGTCAAGGCGGACGCCAGCCCGGAGGAGATCTCTTTCCAGGAACCCGCGCGCCGCGCCATCGCCGAATCGCAGATAGTCGGGTGCGCGGACGCGGTGGTCGCGTCCTGCAGCGTGGAAGCGCAGCAGCTGGTCGATCTCTACGGCGCCAACCCCGATCGGATCGTCACGGTCGCTCCCGGCGTCGACCACGCGTTCTTCAGCCCGGGTGACCGGGGGCAGGCGCGCCGCGCCACGCGGCTGGAGGAAGCCGCCCCGGTGGTCGTATTCGCCGGCCGCATCCAACCGCTCAAGGGCCCGACCGTCGCGGTGGAAGCGCTCGCACAGATCCGCTCCCGCGGCCGCGACCGCCTGCGCGAGACCGGCCTCGTGCTCATCGGCGGCCCGAGCGGTCCGCACGGTGACGCGGAGATGGCGGAGGTCGAGCGCCGCATCCGGGTGTACGGACTCGACGACGCAGTGAGGTTGCTGCCGCCACAGCCACACGAGCGCCTCTCCACCTACTATCGGGCCGCGGACGTGTGTGTCGTGCCGAGCCACTCCGAGTCGTTCGGACTAGTGGCGCTCGAGGCGGCCGCGTGCGGGATCCCAGTAGTGGCGTCGGCGGTTGGGGGACTGACCACTCTGGTCGACCACGGGCGCACCGGTTACCTGGTCGAAGGCCGGGATCCGGCTGACTACGCCGCCCCGCTGGCGGCGCTCCTGGGCGATCCGCAGACCGCGGCGAGGATGGGAGATGCGGCTGCGTCGAGGGCCGGCGACTACACGTGGAAGGCTGCCGCGGCCGACCTCTGGGAGCGAGTCGA
>Ga0307373_10003858_pt1 | contig 25645 bp, 27 predicted proteins | sample OX2MG_FD_202534 | JGI IMG/M metagenome (GOLD analysis project Ga0307373, IMG submission 202534) | Soil microbial communities from Risofladan, Vaasa, Finland - OX-2 | ecosystem: Environmental > Terrestrial > Soil > Coastal area > Acid sulfate soil | place: Finland: Risofladan, Vaasa | collected...
GATCGCCACGGCGGCCGCCGAGGCGATGGCGATGGCGATGGCGATGGCGATGAAACCGGTACCGGCACATGGCGACGTTGACAGGCGGGAGCAGTACACTGCAGATCGTGCGCTAGAGCCTGACGCGTCCGACGGTCACACCACGCTATGACCACGTCCATCCGCCGTCCGCTCACCCCTTCCCGGAGTTCCGCATGCCTCCTGCCTCTTCCGCACCTCACGCGACGCTGATCGCCCGCCACGTGCGCCACGAGCGTGGGGGCCACACCGTGCTCGACGACCTGTCGTTCTCCGTCGGTCCGACCACCTGTCTGGGCGTCGTCGGTCCGAACGGGGTGGGCAAGTCGACTCTCCTGCAGATCCTGGCCGGCCTGTTGGTCCCGACGGCCGGCGAGGTGCGGGTGGAGCCGCCCACCGCCACCGTCGGGTACCTCAGCCAGGAGCACGGGAGCGACGATGAAGAGACCGTCGCGGCAGCCCTCACCCGGCGCGTCGGTGTGGCGGGCGTGGAAACAGAACTGGCCGCGGCGGCCTCGGGCCTGGCCGAAGGCGGCGCGGCCGCCGAGGAGCGCTACGCCGTCGCCCTCGACCGCTACGAGGCCGTCTCGGCCGGGGACTTCGAAGCCCGGCTGGTCAGCACATGCGCGCAGGTGGCACTTTCGGCCGACGTCATGACACAACCGGTCTCGACGCTGTCCGGCGGGCAGGAGGCGAAGGTGGCGCTCGCCGCCATTCTCCTGGCGCGCTTCGACCTGACCCTCCTGGACGAGCCCACCAACGATCTGGACTTCGAGGGCCTGGCACGGCTGGAGGACATGGTGGCCCGCCGCACCGGCGGGATGGTGATCGTGTCGCACGATCGTGCCTTTCTCGAACGGACTGTGACCGACGTCCTGGAGTTGGACGAGCGCTCCCGACGGGGCGCGATCTACGGGGGTGGCTGGGGCGCCTATCAGAACGAGCGCGCCGCCGCCCAGGCCCACGCCGTCGAGGACCATGCGGTCTACGAGTCGCAGCGCAGCGACCTGCGCCGCCGGGCCCAGCGCGAGCGGCAGTGGGCGACCAGCGGTGTCGCCCGGGAGAAGAAGCATCCGAGGGACAACGACACCTCGCAGCGCAACTTCCGCATGGAACGCACGGAGAAGCTGGCGGGACGGGCCCGGCGCACGGAGCGGGCGCTCGACGCGCTGGAGACCGTGGAGAAGCCCTGGGAAGGCTGGGACCTCCGCTTCGCCATCAAGGAGACCGCGCGCTCCGGTGATGTCGTGGTCCGGCTGGAGGATGCCGTCGTGCAGCGGGGCGACTTCACGCTCGGGCCCTTCACACTCGACATCGCCTGGGCCGAGCGGGTGGCCCTCGTCGGTCCCAACGGATCGGGCAAGACCACCCTCGTCGAGGCCGTCCTCGGGCGCCTGCCCCTCGCCTCCGGCACCCGGCGGCTGGGCCCGAGCGTCGTGGTGGGCGAGCTCGCCCAGGACCGGCGCATCCTGGGCGACGTCCCGAATCTGGGTGACGCCTTCATGGCGGCGACGGGCCTGCCCCGCGATCAGGCCCGCTCGCAGCTGGCCAAGTTCGGGCTCGGGGCTGACGCGGTCCAGCGGCCCGGCTCGACCCTCTCGCCGGGCGAGCGCACCAGGGCCGAGCTGGCCGCCTTCGCCGCACTCGGTGTGAATTTCCTGGTCCTCGACGAGCCCACCAACCATCTCGATCTGCCGGCCATCGAACAAATCGAATCGGCGTTGCGGGACTACGGCGGGACGCTCCTCCTGGTCTCCCACGACCGGCGCCTGCTCGAGACGGTGACCACGACCCGCCGCGTGGAGTTGCCCGAGCGGGATGCGCCGTCCAGAGGTCTGCGCAAGAGCTGACGAGCGCCCCCGTTCCCAGAGGGGCGGCCCGGAGCTGCCGGGCGCCGTCCCAGAGACGCGCGGCAGCCGAGACGGAGACAGAGCACATGCCCGGTGGCGGCCAACGTCAGGCTCTGCCGGCCGTGCGCCCGGTCCTCATCGGAGCAGGCGGCGGCACCGGACCGGCGTGCGGGACCTGGCGGCGGATGGAGAAGAACGCCTCGGCTTCCCGCCACGACTGCGCTTCTCCGGACCTGTCGACACGGTGGTCGACCGGGACCGCCGGGAGCAGCTGCTCGCGGTCCTGCGTGAGTCATTGTCCAATGTCATCCGTCGCGCTGCGGCCAGCACCATCGACATCGAGGTGACGGCCGGCCACGAACTCGTGCTCCGCGTCTCCGACGACGGGCAGGGTGCGTCGTCGGACTGGGGGAGGGTTCAGCCTGAGGAACGTGGCCTCGCGGGCCGCCGAACTCGGCGGGTCCTTCGCCCTGGGGATCAATACGCCCCGGGCACCATCCTGCAGTGGCGGGTGCCGCGTGCCGCTGGAGGGCTCCCCCGCCGGAATCTGATTGTCGCACCGTGATTGCAACCACCCGGCGCCGTTCTTCCTCCTGGAACAGTTCATCCTGAAGCGTGGCGCCGGCGTGTCGGGCACGGCGGCGAGAGGCTCCAGGGTGGAAGTCCCGGTCCGCCCATCGGGTCGGGCAGCACATGGGGGGGACACCATGACGAACAGCATCACCGTGGCCGAGGGCATGGTCCGACGCCTGATTGCCAGAGCCAATCGCACCCACGTCGGTGCCAGCTGGAGCTCCGAGATCACCAGCGAGGTCGACAACATCGAGGTGGTCTCGAAGCAGGGGCACCTCACGCTACGGATCCATCCGTGCTGGCTGCGCTACGTCGTCGCGCTGGGCGAGTTCCAGTGCTGCGTGGCCGACGAGATCGAGGCCTGGTACCTGCTCGAGCGGCTCACCGCCGAGGGCCCGGTCACCGTCATCGCCTGATCAATCAAAGGACGAGCGGGCACCGGGCCGGGACCGAGCCGAGCACGACCCCGGACGCGTCCATCCCACCTATCCGAAGCGCTCCCGCAAGGCCACCTCGGCCGCCAGCACACCGCACATCCCGTGGACGCCACCACCGGGAGGGGTCGAGGCCGAGCAGAGATACACACCGTCGACCGGCGTCCGATAGGGGTTCCAGCGCGCCACCGGCCGGAAGATCGTCTGGCGCAGCGTGGCCGCCCCGCCGTTGACGTCACCTCCCAGCAGATTGGGGTTGTGTGCCTCGGCCTGGTCGGCCCGGCGCACGCTGCGGGCCAGCACCAGGTCCCGGAAGCCAGGAGCGAAACGCTCGATCTGCGCCTCTATGCGCACGGTCATGTCCACCGACGAGCCGTTCGGCACGTGGCAGTAGGCCCACAAGGTGTGCTTGCCCTCCGGCGCCCGCGTCGGATCGACCACGCAGGGCTGCGCCACCAGGACGAAAGGCTGCTCGGCATGCCGCCCCGCCCGCACCGCCGCCTCCGAACGGGCCACCTCGTCGAACGTGCCGCCGACGTGGACGGTGGCCGTGCGCCGGCAGGGCTCGGCTGACCAGGGCACCGGGCCGTCGAGCGCCCAGTCCAGCTTGCAGGTCCCCGGACCGGGCTTGAAGCGCGCCCAGGGTCGGGCGGCCCGCCGGGAGAGTCCCGAACCGGCGAGCGCGACGAACGCCCTGGGCGACGTATCGAGCAGCACCGCCCGGGCCGGCGGGAGCTCATCCAACGACGCGACGGGGCTGTCGGTGTGCACCACACCCCCCAGCCGGCGCAGCTCGTGGGCCAGCCCCTGGGTGATGGCGGCGCTCCCTCCTGTCACGACCGGCCAGCCGGCGCCGTGACCGAGCGCCGTCAGAAGGAGGCCGAAGGCGGACGTGAGCGGAGCCGTGAGCGGCTCCATCGAGTGCGCCGCCGTCCCCGCCAACAGCGCCCGGGCCGAATCGGTGCTGAAACGGCGGGCCGTGTGGCACACCGAGGGCGTCCCGACCAGCGCGAAGCGGGCCAGCGCGAGCGGATCACGCGGCACACTGCGCATGGGACCGAGGACGTAGGGCACGATCCGGTCGAGCCAGTCCACCAATGGGCCCACCAGGTCCTTGTACGCCGCGGCATCACCGCCGAGATGCGCCGCCGTCTCGTCCACGTCCCGGTAGAGGGCAGCGGCGCGCCCGCCCCCCAGCGGATGCGCGAACGCCACCTCGGATTGGCGCGGCACGATCCCGAGGCCGGCCAGGTCCAGCGAGCGGAAGAAGGGCGATGCCACCAGGGCCGGATGGACCGCCGAGCACACATCGTGGTGGAAACCGTCGAGGGTCAGGGCCTGCGTCCGGGTGCCGCCCCCGATGGTGGGCTCCCCCTCGAAGACCTCCACCGCCCGCCCGGCACGGGCCAGGGTCAGGGCGGCGGCCAGGCCGTTGGGACCAGAGCCGACAACGACGGCGTCAGGACCCGGCATGGACCGACGTTACCGACCACCGCCGGCGAGCGGGGGGCCGCCGCGGACCCACGCCGTGATCCTCGCTGGCGCAGAGGGCGCCGGGTCAATAGGTTGCCCACGTCGCACGACATCACAGAAGGGGGTCCCCATGGCAGAGGTGCACGGAACCTGCGAGCCACGCTTCGACGGAGTCCGTCGGACGCTCTCCGACCAGATCGACAGCGGGGCCGATCTCGGTGCCTCCGTCGCCGTCTTCCTGCACGGCGAGCCCGTGGTGGACATCTGGGGTGGCTGGGCCGACGAGGACAAGTCGCAGCCGTGGGGGCGCGACACCCTGACCAACGTCTGGTCCACCACCAAGACCATGACGTTCCTCGTCGCCTTGATGCTGCACGACCGCAAGGAACTCGACTTCCACGCGCCCGTCACGACCTACTGGCCCGAGTTCGGCGCCAACGGCAAGGAGCACATCGAGGTGCGCCACATCATGGGGCACACCGCCGGCCTGAGCGGCTGGGAGGAGCCCATGGCCCCCGAGGACCTGGCCAACTGGGAGCTGTGCGTCACGCGGCTCGCCGCGCAGGCGCCGTGGTGGGAGCCGGGGACCGCATCGGGCTATCACGCGGTCACGCAGGGCTACCTCATCGGCGAGATCGTCCGCCGCATCACGGGCGAGAGCATCGGCACCTGGTTCGCCCGCGAGGTGGCCAAGCCCCTCGATGCGGATTTCTTCATCGGCCTCCCGGCGAGCGAGGACCACCGCGTGTCCAACGTGGTCCCACCGCCGCCGATCGACATGGCAGCCATGGAGGGCCAGATCTCCGAGCTCATGCTCAAGACCTTCATGAACCCGCCCATCGACGCCACGATGGCGCATCAGGAATGGTGGCGGCGCGCCGAGATCCCCGCCGCCAACGGCCAGGGCAATGCCCGATCGGTGGCCGCCATCCAATCGATCATCGCCGGGCGGGGCCAAGCCCGCGGGGTGCGCCTGCTCTCGGCGGAGGGGACGGACCCGATCTTCGAAGTGCAGGCCGAAGGCGTCGACAAGGTGCTCGGCGTGCAAGAGCGCATGGGCATGGGATACGGGCTCAGCAATCCGCCCGAGATGCCGCTCGGCCCGAGTGCCTGTTACTGGGGCGGCTACGGCGGCTCGGTCATCATCGTGGACCAGGACGCAGAGCTCACCTTCTGCTACGTCATGAACCGCATGGAGTCGGGACTCGTCGGTGATCTGCGTGGCGCCAATCTCGCTGCGGCCACCGTGGAGGGGCTCGCCGCTTAGGGCAGGACCGCCTCTGCTTCGATCTCCACCTTCCAGACGGGGTCGAGCAATGCGGCCACGACGACCATGGTCGCCGCCGGTCGGACATGCCCGAGGAGCTCCCCGTGCACCGCGCCGACCGCGTCGGCATGCGTGGCCGCCGTGATGTACATGCGGGTCCGCACCACGTCGTCGAGCGACGCTCCGGCCTCGGCCAGTGCGGCCGCGATGATCTCGAAGCACCGCCGCGCCTGGTCCCCGGCGTCGTCGGGACTACGGCCGGCCGGCAGTACCGGACCGGTGCCCGAGACGACGACACGATCGCCAACCCTGACGGCCCGGCTGAAGCCGATGGTGGGCTCGAAAGGCGATCCGGACGAGATGCGCTGACGGTCGGCCATGCCCGGCATCCTCCCACCCCCCTGCGACTCCGGCCCGGCAACGGCCGGTACGCTTGTCGCCCATCGGAGGTCGGATCGGGCGCCGCCACATCGCACGGGTGCATCCGGCTGCACGACCTCGTCAGCAGCTCATCGCCTCGTTTGGTCCGGCGGGCCCGTCCCGGCTTGCACCGGGGGCCCCGTGCGTGGTGCCGCCAATGTCACCCGTCGCGCCATGGTGTTCGCCCAGATCGGCCTCCTGACCCACCCCGCGCTGGTCAACGGCGTCGCCGGCGCCGTCAGCACGCGTGACGGCGTGGCCTTCTCGGTGGGCGCGTTCACCGTGCGCGGCGGGAAGATCGTGGCCCTCGACATCCTGGCCGACCCGGAACGCCTGCGAACGCTCGACCTGACCATCCTCGGCGCCTGAGCGGCTCGACTCCGCGTCAGACCCCGAGCTCGTCGAGGTACGCCCGGATCCGGGCGAAGGCCGCCACGGCCTCGGGGACGCCGGCGGTGACGAGGCCCTGCCAACCGTGCACCATCCCCGGCCACGACTCCGCCGTCACGGCCACGCCTGCCCTGAGTCCCGCCCGCGCCAGCGCCTCGGCGCCCCGGCGCACGGTGTCGTGCTGCCCCGAGGGCAGGTACAGCGGAGGCAACCCGGCCAGGTCGGCGTACACGGGCGAGATCCTCGGGTCCTCGAGCCCGACCCGGCCCGCTGCATACTCGGCGCCCCGGTGGCGTACCCAGTCCGCCGTCAGGAACGGGTCGCCGCCGGCCCCTCGATCCTCGATGGGCTCGGGCACCGAGACGTCGAACCAGCCGGAGATGGAGAGGAAGCAGGCCGGCAGCGCCAGCCCCTCGTCCCGGGCCCCGAGCACCGCGCCCAGTCCCAGCAGTCCACCGCACGAATCGCCGCTGACCACCACGTGGGCCGCGTTAGCCCCACCTGTGGCGAGCCCGCGATAGGCCTCGAGGCAATCGTCGTGCGCTGCCGGAAAGGGGTGCTCGGGAGCGAGGCGGTAGTCGGGCATCACCACCCGGGCCTCGAGCTGCTCCGCCAGCATGGCCCCGTAGAAGTGATAGTCGTCGAGCGGGCACGAGACGAGCGCGCCGCCATGGCAGTGGAACACGACACGCTCGCGCCGGGGCCGGCGCCCGTCTTCGTACCAGGCGCAGCGCACGCCGCCGAGCTCCACCTCGGTCACCGTGACGTGCGCCGGAACGGGGTGGCCGTGGAAGGGCGCCATGGTCTCGCGCACAGCCCGGTAGTCAGCCTCGGGGTCGGCGAAGCCCGCCGGGACCAGCGCGAGGATCTCCGTCAGCTCCCGGCTGGGCATCGGTCCTCAGCCCACCTCGTAGTCGGCCAGGTCCGGCTCACGCGTGCGGGACCAGTACGTGTAGAGGTCGAAGGGCCAGTTCTGCGTGACGCGCCCGCGCGCGTTGCGGTACCAGGTCGGGACGTCCGCCACCCCCCACACCATGCGCGCGTTGCCCTCTTGCATCTCGCGGCCGTAGCGCTCGTGGACGTCACGCCGGCACGACATCGTCCGATGCCCTTCCCGGAGAAGGCGCCCGATCGCCTCCACGGCGTAGCGGACCTGGCATTCGACCATGATGAGGATGCTGCCGTTGATGACCAGGTTGGTGTTGGGCCCGTAGAGGAAGAAGAAGTTGGGGAACCCCGGCACCGTCATGCCGAGGTAGGCCTGGGCGTCGCCGGCCCACTCCTCGCCCAGCTCGACGCCACCGGAGCCGTAGACCTTCATGGGCGTGACGAACTCCGACGCCCGGAACCCCGTTCCGTAGATCAGCACGTCCGTGGGATGCTCCTCGCCGTCCTCGGTCCGCACGGCATGCGCGGTGATCTCGGCAATCGGCGTCGTCACGAGGTCGACATCGGGCCGGCTCAGCGCCGCCGGCCAGCGCCCGTCGTCGCGCAGGGCGCGCTTGGCGAACGGTGGGAAGTGCGGGACCATCTTCTCGAACAGCCCGTCGTCCGCGACCTGGGCCCGCAAGGCGTCCAGCAGCATGGACCGCACGAAATCGTTGCCCGCGCTCACTGCCTCGGTGTGCTCGTCCCATTCGGGGTCGACGCGGGCGGCCACGAGCAGTCCCTCGTGCAGGAGCCAGAATTGCCAGAGACGGTCCCAGCGCCCGTAGTTCGGCAGCAGCTGCAGGAGATGGTGGAACTCGGGCGGGAACGGGTCGCCGTAGTTCGCTGTCGGCAACAACCAGGGCGGGGTGCGCTGGTAGACGTCGAGATGCCCGACCACGCCGGCCAGGTGCGGGACGAATTGGGCTGCGCTGGCACCGGACCCGATCACCCCGACCCGCCGCCCGGCCAGCTCCACCGTGTCGTCCCAGGCCGCCGAATGGAAGGACGGGCCGGCGAAGCGCTCCAGACCGGGAATGGCCGGGAAGGAGGGGCGGTTGAGTTGCCCGACCGCGCAGACGATCCCGTCGAATGCCTCGGTGGATTCCCCGGACCCGGCGCCGGCACCCGTCAGCACGGTCAGCGACCACTCCCGGGTGGCGTCGTCGAAGCGAGCTTCGGTCACCTCGCACCCGAAGCGGATGCTCTCCCCCACGCCCAAGCGGTCGGCGGTGGCCTGCAGGTAGGCCAACAGATCGGGCTGGGCCGAGAAACGCGAGACCCAGTCGTTGGACTGGGCGAAGGAGAAACTGTAGAGCTGATTGGGGACGTCGACGCGGCAGCCGGGATACACGTTCTCGAGCCAGGTGCCGCCGACGTCGCTGTTCTTCTCGAAGACCGTGACCGTCACCCCGGCCTGGCGGAGCCGGTGCGCCGCGGCCAGGCCGGAGGCGCCGGCTCCGATGACCGCGCACCGGAAGGCACCCTCGAGGCCGCTCATGTGCCATGAGGGTTGCCGCGGGTCGCTGCCCTCGAGCGCGAGCTCCTCGTCCAAGAAGGTCTCCCAGTGCTCTGCGGCGCCGGCGCCGACGAGGAACCCGAAGATGCGGCGGCGCTCGTCCGCCGACACCTCATGGTCGGTCCGGCCTGCGGCCAGGTGGGCGGCCAGGGTGCTCGCCGCCAGCGCATGCGCCTCGGCCATCGCTTCGGGCCCGAGCCCGCATCCGGCCACCAGCAGCTGGCCCTGATCGGGCGCGAACTCCTCCCGGAGCAGGGAGAGGTCGCCGGTCAGGTGCGCGACCGCGCAAAGGAGCGGATGCACGTCCGCGGCAGCGCAGGCTGCCCGGAGGTGCTCGTCATCGACGCGGCCTGCGCCCGCCGCCGGCTGTTCCCCACCCATCCCGAGGAGCCTACGCAGGCGCGCCCCGCGGGGTCGTCAGCGACCCATGTGCTTGCCGAGCTCGGCGATCTGGCTGTTCACCTCGACGGTGCGGGGCAGCTTGTCCATGGCTGTTGCCAGGGTCTCGGCGGTCCAGCGGTCGTCGGTGTCCACCGAGTCGGCGATCGACCATCCGGCGTAGATCCCGACCGATCCGCCGTACACGCTGAAGACCTGTCCGTTGAAGGGGCATCCCTCCGATGCCAGCACGGCGACGAGCGGCGAGACGTTCTCGGGATCGAACAGGTGCTGCTGCATCGACTCGCCCATCCCGGGCGTCTGCATGGTGAGGCGTGTGCGCGCCACCGGGGCGATGCAGTTTGCCCGCACCCCGTAGCGATTGAGCTCCATGGCGTTGACCACGGTCATGGCCGCGATGCCGGCCTTGGCCGCCGAGTAGTTGGTCTGGCCGACGTTGCCGTGCAGCCCCGCACCGGAGCTGGTGTTCACGATGGCCCGGTCCGTGATGGTGCCCGTCTTGGCCGCGTCGCGCCACACGTCCGCCGCGTGACGGGTGAGATTGAAGGTGCCCTTCAGGTGCACCGCGATGACGTCGTCGAACTCCTGCTCGCTCATGGATACGAGCATGCGGTCGCGCAGAATGCCCGCGTTGTTGACCACGACGTGCAGGTCGTCGAAGGTCGAGACGGCCTGCTCGACCATGGCCTTGGCGCCGTCGAACGAGCTCACGCTGTCCGTGTTGGCCACGGCCTGTCCGCCCGCCGCGGTGATCTCGTCGACCACCGACTGCGCCGCCGAAATGTCCGAACCCGATCCGTCGACCGCTCCGCCCAGGTCGTTGACGACCACCTTGGCGCCGAGGGAAGCGAAGAGGAGGGCGTGCTCCCGGCCGATGCCGCGTCCCGCTCCGGTGATGATCGCCACTCTGTCCTGCAACATGATCCAGCCGTCCTCTCGCATCGTCGGGGACCGGCCGTCAGCAGGCGGTGGTCCGGGCGAGACGATTGCAACGGCACCCGGGCCTGTCAAACCGGCGCAGGCAAACCGGCGCAGGCGTCAGGCGGTCGCCTCGAGCAGGCGGCGCTCCAAGTAGCGGCGCTCGGCGTCGGTGGCTGCCAGGTCGAAGGCCCGGCGGTAGGCCTCGGCGGCCTCGGAACGACGGCCCAGGCGGCGCAGCATGTCGGCCCGAGCGGCCGGGAGCAGGTGGTACTCGCGTAGCTCGCCGTCGGGCGCGATCCGGTCGAGCAGCACCAGGCCCGCCTCGGGCCCCTCAGACATGGAAACCGCCACGGCCCGGTTCAGCGCAATGACCGCCGAAGGCGTCATGGCAAACAGGTGGTCGTACAGGTTGGCAATCTCCACCCAGTCCGTCGTCTTGCCGTCGCTCACGTGGCAGGCGGCGATGGCAGCCTGCATCTGGAAAGGGCCCGGACGCCCGAGCCGGGTCGCCGCGTCGAGCCGGAGGTGACCTTCCTCAATGGCAGAGGGATCCCACAGCGTCCGGTCCTGTTCGCTCAGCACGACAATGTCGCCGTTGTCGTTGACGCGCGCCGCGCTGCGCGCATCGTGGAAGAGCATCAGTGCCACGAGACCCAACGCCTCGGGCTCGTCGGGCATCAGCGTGCAGAGGACCCGACCCAGCCGGATGGCCTCAGCCGTCAGGCTTCGCCGGACCAGGTCCGTGCCCGAGCTGGCGGAGTACCCCTCGTTGAAGAGGAGATAGATGACGGCCACGACGGCGGCGGTGCGCTCGACCAGCTGGTGCGGGGGCGGCACGGCGAAGGGGATGCAGGCGTTGCGGATCTTGCGCTTGGCCCGGACGAGCCGCTGCGCCATGGTGGCCTCGGGGACCAGGAACGCGTGGGCGATCTCTGGAGTGGTCATGCCGGCGAGGGTGCGCAGCGTCAACGCAACCTGGGCCTCGAAGGTCAGGGCCGGGTGGCAGCAGGTGAACATCAGGCGGAGCCGATCGTCGGGCACTTCCTCCTCTGCCGTCACGCTCTCATCGCTCTCCGCCGCCATGACAGCAACCTCCCGCGTCTTGGACTCGCCCACGCGCTCGCGCCGAGCGCGGTCGACGGCCCGATTGCGGGCCACCGTCGTCAGCCATGCGCCGGCGCGGCGCGGGATGCCGTCGCGGGGCCAGCGCTCGAGCGCGGTCGCGAAGGCATCCTGCGCACACTCCTCGGCGAGGTCCCAGTCGCCGGTGAGCCGCACGAGGGTCGCGACGATCCGGCCCCACTCGGCGTGAAATGCCTCGGATACTGCGGCCTCCACATCGGCCGTCACATCTCCCAGATCGGCCTCACTTCGATCGAACCGTCCTTCGCACCGGGGATCTGCGCCGCCACCTCGATGGCTTCGTCGAGGTCCTTGCAGTCGACGAGGAAGTAACCCGCGAGCTGTTCCTTGGTCTCGGCGAAGGGGCCGTCGGTGGTCAGGGTCTCACCGTTCCGCACCCGCACGGTGGTGGCGTCGGTCGTCAGTCGGAGGCGCTCACCCCCGAGCAGCACGCCCCGCTCCGCGATGTCCTTCATGAAGGCGGCGTACTCAGGCTGCATCTCCTGGCCGTCTTCTTCGGGGGTGCGGGAGCTGGCACTTTCCTCGAGGGCAATCATCAGCAGGTATCGCATGGTTCTCCTTGATCGATTGGTTTGACCGTTTCGCCCTGACGACGATCGAGGACAGCCCGAATCGACACCTGGAGGGAAATTCTGTCCGATCAGCCGGCTCTACGCTCTGGCGGCGTGTCCACCCTGCCCGACCCATCGGCGCCCGACGACACCGGAGGCGGGAAAGAGGCCGGGGAGGTCGGGGGACAGCCGTTGCTGGAACTGCAGGTGGGGGCCATCGCCGCCGGCGGTGGTTGTGTGGGCCGGGCGCCCGACGGCAAGGTCGTCTTCGTGCGCCACAGCCTCCCTGGCGAGGTGGTCCGGGCGCAGGTCACGGCCAGTACTTCCTCCTACCTGCGAGCCGACGCCGTCGAAATCCTCACCAGGTCCCCCGACCGCGTCGTGGCCCCCTGCCCGCATGCCGGTCCCGGCCGCTGTGGCGGCTGCGACTTCCAGCACGTGGAGATCGGGGCCCAACGTCGCCTCAAGGCCTTCCGCATCGCCGAACAGCTGGGACGCCTGGCGGGAATCGAGCTGGGCGTCGAAGTGGAACCCGTCCCGGGGGACGCCGACGGCCTGGGCTACCGCACCCGTGTGCGCGTGGCGGTCGACGGCCGCGGCGCGGTGGGGTTCCGTCGCCACCGCTCCCACCGCATGGAATACGTCCGCGAATGCCCGATCGCCAGCCCGGCCGTCTCCGCCACCGGTGCCCTCGAGGTGCTGTGGCCCGGCGCCACCGAATTGGAAGTGGTGACCGGGACGGATCCGGCCGAGACCATGGTCTCCGTGACGCCACGGCGTCGATCGGGGCCACGTCTGCCCGACCTCGGACGCGGGGTCGGCGTCGTGGTGGGCGGGAAGGTCCGGCGACCCCCCGCAGCCGTGCGCGCCGTCGTCGGCGGTCGCACCTACCGGATTTCGCCGGGTGTCTTCTGGCAGGTTCACGCGGGCGCGGCGACGGCGCTGCTCTCGGCGGTCCTCGACCTGGCGGGACCGTGCGAAGGCGCTGCGGTGGCCGACCTCTACGCCGGCGCCGGCCTGTTCTCCGTTCCCCTGGCCGAGGCGGTGGGCCCGTCGGGCTCCGTCCTGGCCGTCGAGCGGGATCGACGCGCGTGCGCCGATGCCCGGCACAACGGGGCGACATTCCCCAATCTGCGCGTCCTGGAGGGTGACGTCACGCCGGCACTGGTGGACTCAGCGCTGGGCCGGCCCGACATCGTGGTGCTCGACCCGGCCCGCGAAGGCGCCGGGACCGAGGTGATGAGGGCCCTGGCCGACCATGCGGCGGGCGTGCGCACGCTGATTTACGTTTCGTGCGATCCGGCTTCGTTCGGGCGCGACATGCGCGTGCTCGTCGACGCCGGGTGGCGAGTGACGGGACTGCGCGCCTTCGACATCTTCCCCATGACCGAGCACGTCGAGCTCGTGGCGGGCCTGGAGCCGACGGCCCGAGCCGGGAGCTGACACCTCCGGGCTAGGCGTGCCCCCCGAGCTCGTGCTCAATGTGACCGGGTGACTCGAACTGCAGGGTCGAGTGCGCCACGTCGAAGTGATCCGACAGGCACTCCTGGAGGTGATCGAGCACGCGTCCGGCCTGACCCGTGGTGAAGCACTCGTCGGTCACCACGACGTGGGCAGTGAGGACGGGAAGGGAGGAGGTGAGGGTCCATGCGTGCAGATCATGCACGGACTGCACCTCGGGGAGCTCCATCAGGTGTTGGCGCACCTCCTCGACGTCGATGTCATCGGGCGTCGCCTCGAGCAGGATCCGCAGGGCGGGGCGGAGCAACTCGACTGCCGCCTTCAGCATGAGCAGGACGACGACGAGCGATGCGATGGCGTCGGCGCGGTCGAACCCCCAGACGGCGATCACGATGCCGGCGATCAACGTGCCGGCAAAGCCGTAAAGGTCTGTGAGGATGTGGCGATAGGCGCCCTCGACGTTGAGCGAACGACGGTTGGCCCGGGCCATGGCCATGGTGGCGGCGAGGTTGACGGCCACGCCCACGGCGGCAACCACGATCAGGACGGTGCCGTTGACCGGGGACGGGTGGACCAGCCGGACCACCGCGTCGTAGGTCACGAGCGCCGAGACGATGAGGAGCGCGATGGCGTTGCCGGCAGCGGCGAGGATCTCGGCCCGCTTCATGCCATAGGTGTGCGAGCCCGTCTCCGGGCGCGCCGCCAGCCGGATGGCGACGAGCGAGCCTGCAATGGCACCGACGTCGACCAGCATGTGGCCGGCGTCGGCCAAGAGGACGAGGGAGTTCGACGCGACGGCGGCGCCGACCTCGAACGCCATGAAGGCGACGAGCAGCACCAGCGCGGTGGTCAGGGCTCGGCGGTCGGTCTCTGCCGAGGGATGCCCGGCATGGGAGTGGGAGTGGCCCTGCCCTTCAGTCATGGGCCGTCACATGGTCCGCGTGCGAGAGCACTTCCTCGACGAGCCGCCGCACGTGCGCGTCATCGAGCACGTAATAGATCCTGGTGCCCTCACGCCGGCTGCGGACCAGACGGGCCAGCCGGAGCTTGGCCAGATGCTGGGAGACTGCAGCCGGCTGGGCCCCGACCAGCTCCGCCAGCTCGTTGACCGGATGCTCGTCCTCGAGCAGGGCGCAGATGACCCGGAGGCGGGTCTCGTCGGCCAGGAGCTTGAGCATCCCGACCGCCGAGCGGATCTCCTCCCCCGCCGCACTTCGAACTACCTGCGTAGGCACGCAGATACTTTAGCTGCTTCCCGCGAGGTCGCCGGCACGTGGCGGGTTCAGGGGGCGGCGGCGAAGCTCGACGTGGGGACGGGCTGCACGGAGCAGGGCTGCTGGACGGACGACTGGGGCACGGCGGCGGTCAGAACGGCCTTCATGATGGGCCCAGCCACGCTGGCACCGTCGGAGCTGTTGGCCTGCTGGGGCACGACCACCGCCACCGCGACCTGGGGATTGTTCGCCGGGGCGAAGCCGATCATCCAGGTGTCGGTCAGGCCAGTGGCCTCGTCGGTCTGCGCCGTTCCGGTCTTGACGGCCGCGCAGAGGTAGGACGGGAATCCGACGCCCGAGGCGGTGCCGCTGGCGATCACGCCCTCTCTGAGGGAGGTCACCTGCTGCGCCACCTGGGCCGTGGCCACCGTCGACTCCGCTTCGGTGTGTACGTCTGCACCAACGAGCCCTGGGAGTCATGGATGGAGGACATGAGGTGCGGCGTCATGAGGACGCCCTTGTTGGCGATCCCTGCCGCCACCATGGCGTTGTGGAGCGCGGGGGTCTGCACGTCGTACTGACCGATGGAGCCCGCCCCGAGAAGACCTGCGAATTCGGGGCCAGCGTCAGGAAGATCGATTTCGATGTGTTCGACAGGTCGATGCCGGGCACCGAGTTGCAGTTCGTGGACGACCGGATCACTGGGAGCATGGTTGGCGGCAGGGCTCCCCGAATGGATTCATCCCCCTTGCGGCGCCCTCCATCCCCTGTGCAACCAGGCAGAGGACCGTTCCTTGTTCGGCGGCAACGCCAGTAAGACGCGTGCGAGCTGGGACCGGAGGTCAAGGAGCGACGCCGCCATGCCGATTGTTCTTCTGTGGGGCGTTGATCTTCTCCGACCCGGGTACATGCCTTTCCGGCGCCCCCGGCAACCGGTGACGCGCCGACAACACGCGGCGTGGACCGCACCGGACGCAAGAGGAGTGACGTGAAACGTCGTGCACTGAAGTTTTCCATCCCTTTGACCATGGCCGGCTGTGCGGCCGCGCTGAGCCTGACGGCGACGCTGCAGGCGGCACCGGCGGCACAAGCCGACGAAGTGGCCCATGCCGCCGGCTTCACCGCCAACCTCACATGGAGCCAGACGCTCCCCGACGGCGGCAACCCCATCGCATTCTCCTCGCCGAATGTGGCCAATCTCGACGAGCAGTCGTCCGTCGTGGTCGGCGACCGCGCGGGGAAGGTGTACGCGTACCACCTCAGCAACGGGACGGGTGTGGCCGGCTGGCCGTACAACGCCGGGGCGCCGGTCGACTCCTCACCGTCGGTCGCTCCCATCTCGCCCAACGGCACCGACTCGGTCTTCGTTGGCAGCGGTGGGTCAACCGACCCCACGGGCGGTGGCTACCAGGCCATCACCAACAACGGGGGCGACCAGTGGTTCGTCCAGGAGACGAACCCCGGCACGGACCCCACGCCCCACTCGGGCATCGCTGCCTCTCTCACGGTCGGCTCCTACGCCGGCGGCTACGGCGTCGAGGCCGGCTCGCTCGGCCAGAACACCTATGCCCTCGGCGCCGGCAACGGGGCGATGCTGGCCGGGTTCCCCTGGTTCTCGGCGGACTCGGTCTTCTCGACGGCCGCCGTCGCCGACCTCTACGCCGACGGCAACAACGAGCTCATCAGCGGCGGCGACTCCAGCGCCGGCCTGGCCTACGGGCAGAACTACTCGAACGGTGGCCACATCCGCATCATGTCGAGCGCGGGCAATGCGGGCTCCATCAATCCGACCAGCGGGCTCCTCTGCCAGTACAACACGAACCAGAACATCGACCGCTCCTCGCCCGCCGTCGGCCAGTTCCTCGGAGGCGGCGCCGTCGGCATCGTCATCGGCGACGGGAGCTTCTACTCGGGTGCCTCGGACTCGAACAGGGTCTTCGCCATCAACACCGGCTGCGGTCTGGCCTGGAGCGATCAGCTCAACGGCGTCACTGCAGACTCCCCCGCTCTGGCCAACGTCACCGGTAACGGGCAGCTCGACGTGGTCGAGGGCACCGCTGCCAACACCATTTACGTGCTCAACGGCACCAACGGGGCCGCCATCTGGTCCGCCGCCACCACGGGCCAGGTCATTGGCTCGCCCGTGACGGCTGACCTCACCGGGGGCGGCTACCAGGACGTGATCGTTCCCACCACCGACGGCATCGACATCTTCGACGGCAAGTCGGGGGCAGAGGTGGCCACTCTGGGCACCAACTACGGGTTCCAGAGCTCACCGCTGGTGACCAACGACCCTGACGGCCACATCGGCATCACCGGTGCCGGATACGTCAGCGTCGGCGGCACGGCCACGGGGTACATCGGCCACTGGGAGATCGACAACACCGCCGGGACCGGTGCAACCGTCAACGAGGCCGGGGCATGGCCGCAGTTCCACCACGACCCCCAGCTGACCGGTGACGCCGGCACCCCGCAGCCCACCCTGCAGGTGCCGTGTAACGCGCCGGCGGGGGGGCCCAACGGCTACGTCCTGTCCGCCTCCGACGGTGGCGTCTTCAACTACGGCAACATCCCGTTCTGCGGCTCGACGGGCAGCATCCACCTGAACCGGCCCGTGGTGGCCTCGGCGGTGACGCACGACGGCGGCGGCTACTGGGAAGCCGCGTCGGACGGCGGCATGTTCGCCTTCGGCGATGCGAACTTCTACGGCTCAATGGGCGGCAAACCCCTCAACCAGCCGATCGTCGGCATGGCGGCCACACCGGACGGCGGCGGCTATTGGCTGGTCGCGTCCGACGGTGGCATCTTCAGCTTCGGTGATGCGAAGTTCTTCGGCAGTACGGGGAGCATCCGTCTGAATCGTCCGGTCGTCGGCATGGCGGCCTCGCCAAGCGGCAATGGCTACTGGCTGGTCGCGTCCGACGGCGGCATCTTCAGCTACGGCGACGCGAAATTCTCCGGGTCCATGGGCGGCCACCAGCTGAACTCCCCCGTCGTGGGGCTGGCGGCGGACGCCCGCACGGGCGGCTACTGGGAGGTGGCCGCCGACGGGGGAATCTTCTCCTTTGGCGCCCCGTTCTACGGCTCGACCGGCAGCATCCGCCTCAATGCCCCCATCGTCGGCATGGAGGCCAGCGGCGGCGGCGCCGGCTACCGCTTCGTGGCGTCCGACGGGGGCATCTTCAGCTACAACGCGCTCTTCTACGGCTCCATGGGTGGCAAGCCCCTCAACAAGCCCGTCGTCTCCATGGCGGGCACGTGATGCCCGCCCGCTGACGCCTGGTCCCGATCCACGCCGTCCTCGGTACGCTCTGCCGGTACGGGGATCGCAACACCTTCCGAGGAGGCTAGGTGGCGGACGAACGCGCTGAGGGCTGGTACATCGACCCGTTCGGGCGGCACGAGGCCCGCTCGATGTCCGATGGCTCCCCCACCAAGCTCTCCGGCGCGGGCCTTCTGCCCACGGCGCGACCGCTGTAGCCTGACCTCCCTTCCCAGCTCAGCGGACCGGGGGGTGCGCGTGAACGAGACAGACGACATCGACCGCCGCGTCGGGAGGCGCCGTGAGGGTCACGTGCTGGTCATCTCCATGGAGAGGGTGGCAAAGCGCAACGCCATCGACCGGACGATGGCGGACGCGCTCGACGATGCACTCAACGAACTCGACGACGACGGCGACCTGTGGGCCGGAGTCCTGACCGGTGGTGCCGACATCTTCAGTGCCGGCAGCGACCTGACCGCCGGGGGCGACTACAGCACGGCGCGCGGCGGGGAGTACGGGATCATCCGGCGTCGGCGCCGAAAGCCGTTGATCGCTGCCGTCGAGGGCCCGGCGCTCGGTGGGGGCCTTGAGATCGTCCTCGCCTGCGACCTGGTGGTAGCCGCCAGTTCGGCGCGTTTCGGCCTGCCCGAGGTCACCATCGGAGTGATTCCGACCTGCGCCGGTCTGTTCCGGGCGCCGCGGACGCTCCCCCTCAACATGGCCAGGCATATGATCCTCACCGGGCGTCCGATAGAGGCGGCACGGGCCTACGAGGTCGGGTTCGTGAACGTCCTCACCTCACCGGGGCAGGCCCTGGAGGAGGCGTTGGACCTCGCCGGCCAGCTCTGCGCCAACGCGCCGGTCTCGGTGCAGTCATGTCTCAATGCCGTCAACGAGATCATCGCGGTCGACGAAGCCTTGGGCTGGGAGCAAACTGATCAAGCGTTACGTAGCGCCGCCGCGTCAGCCGACGCCCGCGAAGGCGTTGCCGCGTTCCTGGAGAAGCGGGCGCCCGTCTGGACCGGGCTCTGACACCGGCGCCGTTTGCTCAGCTCGGGGCGTCAGTGCCGTGCTCGTGCTTATGCCGGTGGCGAAAGTCGTAGCCCTCAGGCGGCGTTGGAGTAGCGACCGATCTCCTGGCCATCGACGTAGGCCACGCACTCCTGCGCCTGGAAGCCGCCGCGCGGCGCCTGGCGCGTCTTCGCGATGCGGACCTGGTGCGTCTCGCTCGAACCCACCGAGAACTCGTATTCCGACGTGCGCCTCAGCGAGAACCACCCCAACTTGCGGATGACGGCTTCCCGTCCACCGAGATCTTCATCGGTCCCCCGAGCTGGTCCCACGTGAAGGCGACGTTGTGACGTTCGGCCTGCCCAACTTCGAAATCGAAATCCAAGTGCCTCTCGAATATTGACCCATTCCTCCGCATCGATATCGGACCACGGTTGTTTCGGCTTCCGTCGACGCGAAATACAGCACCATTGTCCGAGCGTTGCGTGCCCGTGGCGCAGCTGAAGGTGCTATTTCCAACCCTGCATGACGTGCTCGAACCACCACTGTGGCGCTGCGGCGGTCAGGACGCTCATGTCCCAGTAGTCCCACCAGCGGATGATCTTCCCGTCTCGGATTTCGTGCACCGAGGCGACGTCGAGCGCCATCGTCTCGCCGGTCGGCCACTCCCAGTGCTCGATGTGCTCGGTCATCACCACGTCCTCGCCGGCCACGAGATGACGAGGCTCGTCGAACAACTTAAAGAGTTGATCGAAGGCGAGCCGCAGTCGAGCGGTGATCTCGGCCGGACCGCGGGCGACGTCCTCCGCCGGCGTCACGATGTCCGTGTACTCGCCGTTCTCGTCGAAGCGCGCCCCGAGGGCGGCGAAGTCCTGCCGATACAGATCCACCCAGAATGCCTCGATCAGCCGCCGGTTCTCCTCTGTTCGCGTCACCGCGCCCTCCTGTCCCGAAACCGGGACGATCCTAAGGGATCCTCCTCAGCGCCAGAGCCCTCGGACGGACAGCTTCCCTGTTCAATGACGTCTTTGATCGATTCAGAGGCGGGCGCGGCGTGCCGAGTTGTTGTCAATCCGTTGTCCCAGCGGGGTCGGATGGCTCTATTGCGCATGGAGGCTCCCCCACCAGAATCTCCGAGGGGCGGGGTGATGGCCGATGCCCTTGTGTACGGGTACACGCATCATCCCGCCCCCTTGTCGGCGGGGACTTCCGGATTTCCCATCGGCTCCGCCGCCCGGACGGCACCTCTCCGCCCCCAAGATCCGGGCTGGTTCAGCCCTCCAGCCGGTCGAGGAGCCAGCTTGGTCCGACCATCTCGGCTCCCAGCTCCTCGGCTCGTCGCCGGAGCCCGCGATCGGAGGTGACGAGGGTGACGACTTCGTCGGATGTTCCGCCCACAACGTCGACGAGCGCGTCATCACCACTTCCTTGGGCATGGATGACGGTGACGCCATCGGCGACGCCAGTAGGCGCACCCTGGCGGGACTTGCCCTCGAGGACCACGACGACGGGTTGTTCGATCCGGCCAGCGGCGGCGGCGGCCCGAACCTTGGTCACGAAGGACTCGGCCGCTCCGGCTCGGTCCCGCCACCACCCCGTCGGACGAGACCCGATGACATTCGCCGCGTCGACGAGAAGCATGCCTCGCGCCTGGACCGCTACCCGAGCGATCTTCGATAGACCAAGTCGAAGTCGCTGACGTAGTCGACGCCGTCCTCGGACAGCTCCCAATGGCCCAGGATCGTGGTGCCGTCCTCGCTGAAGGTGGCGTTGAAGCGCTGTGAGAAAGGCGCACCGGTGCGCCACAGCTTCCATGCACCGTCTCCGATGCTCATGTCGTAGACGCGTGAGACACCGCGCTCGTCGGAATAGAGCTGGGTGTACGTCCCATTACCTCCATCACAGCCGATGATGGAGATGCTGTCGGGAGCCTGGGGCAGTTCGACGATCGTGTGCTGCACCAGGTATGCGCCGGAGGGATCCCACTCGAAGGTCGACCGACCGCCCCCAGGCCAAGGCTCTCCCTCCGGGGGTCGGGCCTCGAGCGTCCACGCACCGACGAGTGGGTCCAGTTGTCTCAGCGCCTCGTCCACCGTCGGCTGGTCCATGGACGGGCGCTACGCCTCTTCGTCCGAAAGGGCTTCGGGATCGTCGAGCAGGACGCCCGCTTCGGCAGCTTCCGTCTCGTCGAGTGGGGCCTGGTCTTCCTCCTGCTCGTCGTCGAAATCGGTCTCACTGTCCAACGGGGCGATATCCGCCGCATCTTCGGGATCCAAAGGATCCGGCTCCTCGATCTCGGGGATGTCGTCGCTGCTCTTGGCCATTTCTCGTCTCACTCTCTCTCGAGTTGCTCGTTCAGGCATCCGGATCGCCCGAAGCCAGGGCCTCGGCGATCCAAGCTCGGCGGCGGGAACTGCGAACTGCAGTGAGAGTACGTGCTTCGCGGTGAGTCGACCGATCTCATCGTGTTCCTCCGGTTCTCGGTTCGACGCAGAACCAGTCCCGTTACTGGAGACCCATACCCGCATTTCGTTCCTCGGTGTCCCCGTCGAACGAATGGTGGCCAAGCGGCTCAGCGAGGGCAATCCCGGGCTCTTTCCCACACCTCAGGTACCAGCGCATCGCGATCAGGCATTTCTGGCCACACCGTGCGAGCCGACGACGCGGTCAGAGCGAAGAATGGATATTGGCCGCGACGCTCGAGGCGAGGGCGGCAGGACACTGCCAAGGTCCAGCTACAGCGTCTTGAAATCCCATGAAGTGAGCAACGAGGCATGAGGCCACTCCGTCGGTCGGTGACCATGTCGTTCCGCCGGCGGCCGCTGCGACCTGGCTGAGGAGGTTCGGGACGGCGTCATTCTGCGTTTCGGCATTGGCAAGTTCGTGAGCAACCAATGCAAGCGTGGGCGAGCCCGAAAACACGCTGTATTCGAGACCGCCCGCCCCGTAGGTGCATCCAGTCCCGTCACCCACCATCACGCCACAGTGGACCGCCGTGTCCCCCATCGACCAGCTCCAGTTCGATCCTGGATCTATCCCCGAGGCTTCGACTTGGGACACCAGTGCGGCGACAGAAGGAGCGGCGGCTGAAGGCGCTGCCTCGACGACCGGAACCGCGGGTGCAACGGCCGGTGTGCTGGGAGCCGGAGCGGTGGCCGCGGGAGCCGCCACTGCGGAAGTTGGGGTACTTGCGACAAGGGGGGTCGCGGCGGGGGTGGCCGTCGTGGTGGCCGTCGTGGTGGCCGTCGTGGTGGCCGTCGTGGTGGCCGTCGTCTGCTCGGATTGCGCAACGCCGACTTTGGGCGTCGCCGCAGGGCTGAGCCTCGGCATCGACACTCGTGCCGCTGGAGCGTCGCTCGGGGAAGCGAGTACCCAACCCGATCCAATCAGGAGAGTCAACGCCACGGCGGTGGCAATCCAGTGCCGGTGAATGCGCTTGGGAATTGCTCGAAAGGAGAGGTGAAGTGGACGACGAAGCCCAATCCCTTTCACGGCGGGTTTTGACGGATTGGGCGGCTTTTCAACCATGTGTTGAACAGTAGTTCTTCAACACATGGTTGTCAACACATAGTTGAAACCACGGCAATGAGGCGATATGCTCGCAACATGCCAACGGACGCTGAATCGATTGTGGACGCCTTGATTGAGACCGGCCGGCGAAGATTCGCCGGAGTCGCTGACGGGAAGGAAACGTCGGTAGCCCTCCTACGGTTCGCCGACCTCTTGCGACGCTCGGCGGACCGCTTGTGTCATGAGTCGGCCCTGGACGCCCGAGCCCATGGCGCGAGCTGGCGGGAAGTCGGGGAGGCAGTCGGTGGGATAACGCCCCAGGGCGCAGAACATCGGTTCAGCCCAGCGGCCAAGGAGCGCCGGTCGAAAGTATCCAAGCTCGAGTGGTCCGGAAAAGAACGTCGGGCAGTCGCTCGATAGTTCTCTAGTGCGCATTTCACCGGGCTGGGCCTGGGGAGCGTTCCCAGCGGCTGGATGAAAGAAGCCAAGTTGCGGGTCTCGTCATTGCCACTTCCGGGCGCCGTGAAGGTTCATGCCTACCTTCAACGCTCAGCGCCGGCGTAGCGAGCCAAGAAGCATCAACTACGTCACTCGCGGTCGACAACATGAGCCGCTGGGTTCAAGGATCGCCCAAGTCAAGGTGTCCGTCGGGAATCTGTCGTGCGGTTCGGGTTCCGTCCGAGCCTCATTAGCGGAAACGCAAACCAAAGACCGATGAACACCCCCAGCGTCAGAACAAAGGTTATGGGGACAAACCCTCCATCGCTCGTGACATAACCGGTAAGGCGGGCGGGAACCCTCTGGTGCCGTCGGTGAGCTGGTGCGAGGAGTTTGGGCGACAATGCTGGATTCATTGTCGTGCCCCTACCGCGTACTCGCCCGCCGCTACGGAACGGGTGATCGGGCGGCTGAGGTCTCTAGAAATGGAGCGAGACCGCATCGCGGCCTGCAACTCTCCCAGCCGATCCCCTCCTCGGTCACGACGATCGGTGGCGGTGCCATCATTGGTCGCGACATCCTCGGCGGCATCGTCTGCGAGTACGACCGGGCAGCTGCCTGAGAACAGGTCGCTCCCGGCACCCCCAGAAGGGGAAGTGCCGCGAGGCCTTTACTGCCAAGCACTCCGCTCTCGGACAGCAAGTAGGCTCTATCGCTCGCGCCTGGCAAGCCATCCCCTGACCCTGGTCTTCTTTGGAGGCCGTCAGTCTTGTGGACCATCTTTACGGGTTTCTTAGTCGTGCGTCATGTCGCCTTCATGTTGTCGTGGTGAAGATGACAGTTATGGGCTATTGGACAATTGGCGACGGCCTAGGGCCCGAGCGCCACTTGATGGATCGGCTTCGAATTGGGGATCGGCTTCGAATTGGATGGCCGGCCGTGCGGTGGCGACCACTCGGCCCTTCGTGATCTGATGAGCAACGTCGGAGCGCCCATGGCCTCGGCAACCTTCGAGCCCGCGTCGATCAACCCGCGCAAATCCAAGCGCGTCGTTCGGCGGTCTCGGGAGTCTCCGCCTCCCCGACCTTGGGTAAGGTCGGCTGCATTGCTCTTCGTTGGACTTGGGTTGGGGGCGACGGTCGGCGTCACCCTCACCGCCGAGACCCTGGGCGAGTTCAAAGCCCCCGGGGGAATCGCGATCTTTATTGGCAGCCTGACTGGCCTCGTCGGCATGTACCTCGCGCTAGTGATGGTCCTCCTCATTAGCCGCATCCCGGCGGTGGAGAGAATCCTTGGGCTCGACGGGCTCGTCCGATGGCACCGGAGGCTCGCCCCCTGGCCGATCAGCCTGCTGGTCGCCCATGCCGTGATCATCACGATCGGCTACGCGCAAGCGGCCAGAGCGGGGGTATGGCACGAGGTTGGGACTTTGGTGGCCAGCTTTCCCTTCATGGCCATCGCCACGGTCGGGCTGGGGCTAATGGTCATGGCCGCCGTCGCCTCGATCCGGGCGATCCGGACCAGGCTTCGGCGAGAGACGTGGTGGATCATCCACCTCTCCATGTACCTGGCGCTGGCACTGTCGTTCGCCCACGTGATCGCGCTCGGGCCATCCTTCGTGGGGCACCCGTTGACCCGTTGGGTGTGGTCCGTGGCATGGGCGGCCACCGCCGGGGTGGTCATCGTGTATCGGATCGGTCTTCCGATCTTCCGCAGCCTCCGCCATGGACTACGGGTCGTCGAGGTGCGACAAGAGGCCCCGGGTGTCACAACAGTCGTCTGCTCGGGACGGCACCTCGAGCGCCTGGCCGTGTCGGGTGGACAGTTCTTTTCGTGGCGCTTCCTCGTTCCGGGGATGTGGTGGCAGGCCCACCCCTACTCGATGTCAGCGCTCCCTCGCCCCCCCTACCTTCGTTTGACCGTCAAGACCGTGGGTGACCACTCTGCGGCTGTCGCAGCCCTAAAACCCGGGGTCCGCGTGGCGATCGAGGGTCCTTATGGAGCCTTCACCCGCCATGCCCAGCAAAACGCGACTGCGGTCCTCATCGCCGCGGGTATCGGGATCACTGCGCTCCGGGCCCTCCTCGAGGACTTGCCGAGCAGCTCGCGCCCGGTGGTCATCGTTCGAGCTTCGCGCGAGGAGGATTTGGTCTTCCGCTCCGAGATGACCGAATTGGTAAAGCATCGCCGAGGTGAACTCTTCGAGCTGGTCGGTCCTCGCCATGAGGTGCTCATCGACCGGCGATCGCTGCCCAAACTCGTCCCAAATCTTGCCAAACGAGATGTGTACGTGTGCGGGCCCGATGGCTTCGTAGCCGATGTCGTCCGACTGGTCGGTCGGCTCGGCGTCCCCGAGGAGGCCATCCACCACGAAGCATTCAGCCTGTGACATTTCTACGTAACGGAGTGAACTGATGAAACCATTCCCCATCGTGTTGGCTGGCACGGTCGCTGCACTCGCGGCCGTCGTCGGGCTCCACCCCCGCACCTCGGTCGGTCATGCACTGCCTGGCGGCCCGGCCAACGCTGCTTCGGCCAGCACAACTCCGACAACGTCCTCGCCGTCGACCACCACGTCGACGACCAATCCCTCGCCGTCGACGACGACGTCGACGACCAATCCCTCGCCGTCGACGACGACACCACCGGTCGCGGTGGCGCACTCGAGCACTGGCCCCATTGAACAGTACGGCTACGGACAACTGAACGTGCGGGTCACCATCACGGGCAACAAGATCACCCACCTTGCGGTGCCAACACTGCAAACGGCGGAGCAGTACTCCCAGCAACTCGCCGCCCAGGCCATCCCCATGCTCACATCCGAAGTTCTAAAGGCCCAGAGCGTCAACATAAATGGGATATCG
>Ga0307373_10003862_pt1 | contig 25622 bp, 26 predicted proteins | sample OX2MG_FD_202534 | JGI IMG/M metagenome (GOLD analysis project Ga0307373, IMG submission 202534) | Soil microbial communities from Risofladan, Vaasa, Finland - OX-2 | ecosystem: Environmental > Terrestrial > Soil > Coastal area > Acid sulfate soil | place: Finland: Risofladan, Vaasa | collected...
CGCCGCCTGGCGGTGCCGTCGGTGACGGACCGGATCGCGGGGCGGGCGCTGCTGGCCGGGCTGGACGACATCGATGACTGTCTTGAGCACGTTCCCTGATGGGAGGTGCTGCGCCGGCTCCGGGAGGTGGTGCCCGACGCCGAGGCTGTTGACCTGGTGCGCCGGCTGATGGGCCGGCCGGTGGCGGGAGAGCGGGTAGTCCGGGCGGGGCGCGGGCCTGGCCTGCATCAGGGCAGCCCGCTGTCGCCGCTGCTGTGCAGCCTGTGCCTGGACGCGTCCGACCGGTCGATGCTGGCGGCCGGGTACCGGGTGATCCGGTATTCCGGCGACATGGCGATCCCGGTGCCGGACCGGGGCGGCGCCGGGCGGGCGCTGCAGGATGCGGCCGCGGAACTGGCGGCGCTCCGGCTCGTTCTGGACCCGGTCAGGAGCCAGGTCGTCTTTTTCGATGACGGCGTTCCCTTCCTCGGATCGACAGTGACCGCGGCGACCAGCCGCGGCGGCCGGCTGGTGGTGGAGCACCAGTCCGGGGTCTTGTTCCGGCTGAGCCTGCGGCGGGTCCGCCAGGTCGTGTGCATCGGCCGGGTGGGGATGACCACGCCGTTCCCGCACCGGGGCGCCGGGTGATCGGCGGTGACTGGGGCTTCACGGCACGGGAACGCCGGCCGCCGCCGGACCCGGCCAGCGCGATGCTGTCGTTCGGGTCCACGCTGCTGGTTCACGAGGCCGTGACCGCGCTCGCGGCGGCCGCCCTTGACCCGCCGGCCGGATTCCTGCACCAGGCCCGGTGGGGACGCCCCAGCCTGGCCCCGGGCCTGATGGAGGAGGACCGGCCGCTGGTCGTCGACGCCGTCGTGTTGCGCTGCCTGACCACCGGCATCGTCCGTCCCGGTGACTTCGAGACCATCCCGGAGCACGGGTGCCGGATGAGCCCGCGAGCCCGGCAGGCATTCCTGGCCGCCTGCGAGCGGCGCATGCTCACCCTGTTCAGCCACGGGCCCTCAGCGCGGCGGATGTCCTGCCGGGGCCGGACTCGGCCTGCAGGCCAGGACACTGGCCCGCACCATCCCCGACCGGGGCCGGCCCTGCCGGCCCGTCCGGTGGAAGTAAGCGATCGTCCTGAGGAGCAATAATTCTCTGCCTGGTCACCTATGACATTGCCGCCCGGCGGGAGGCCGCCGATCTGCGTGCCAGGGTCCGCGGCCTGATCGACCCGGTCGAGGACCAGGTCCGTCTCTACCCGCCGGACGATCGCATGGCGCGCGGCGTCATGGTTCTGGGCGCCCGCACGATCGAGGAACGCCAGGACTTCCGGATCATCACGTGAGCCGGTACAGCGCTGCCGGAACTGCGCGCCGGGGGCCTCGGCTGGCGCACGTAAACGCCCAGGTCAGCGGCGGGCTGCGCAGGTGCGTGGCTGGAAGCCTTGCCGAACGCCCCGTTCCCGGGGAGGATGGCGGAACGGACACCGAAGCAGCAGGTCAGCGGCAGCCCCGCAAGGCATCCGTCGCAAAGCCCCGCCCGACACCGAGGGCATAGAAACAACCCCCGACCACGGCTCTGTCGAGAATAATGGCGTAGGTCGCAAAGCTCCGCCCGACACCGAGGGCATAGAAACGACCATAAGGCCGAGCAACACTAGAACAACCTGCTGCGTCGCAAAGCCCCGCCCGACACCGAGGGCATAGAAACTGTTCTGCCAGGCTGCGCCTGAGCTGCTGGTTGTCGGCTGGTCGCAAAGCCCCGCCCGACACCGAGGGCATAGAAACGTTTGGTATTGCTGTCGTTCGTTGCCTATAGGCTTACCTGTCGCAAAGCCCCCCACACCGAGGGGCTAGTGCAGCACCGCATTAATCCTTGACGGGTTCGGCTGCTGGCCTGGCGGGGTTACGCGGCGATCGGGAGGCCGCTTTCTGGGGTGAGCGGGGTGACTGCGGAGTCGCTGTGCCTGGCGTGGCGGGCGAGATGGCGGGCGTGGTCGTCGCGGGCGTCGTAGGTCCAGGTGTATGGGCGGGCGGTGCGGTTGTAGCGGATCGCGAAGTCGGTGATCTTGGCGGCGAGGTCGGCGCGGGAGGTGAACTCGCCGCGGCGCAGCAGGCCGCGGGTCAGGGCGGAGAACCACAGCTCGGCCATGTCCAGCCAGGAGGCGTGTTTCGGGGTGCAGGTGACCGTGATCCGCGGGTGCGCGGCGATCCAGGCCCGGGTGGCGCGGGAGGTATGGGACGACCCGTTGTCCATGACCAGGTGAATGTCCAGGCGCGGGTCGATGCACTGGTCCAGGCGGTGCAGGAAGCCGGTGAAGGTCGCCGAGTCGTTGCGGGCGATCGGCTCGGTGACGACCTGCCCGGTGGCTACCTCCAGCGCGGCGACGATGGAGACGGTGCCGTTGCGGACGTACTCGAATTCCCGGCGGGCCAGCCGGCCCGGCCGGGCGGGCTGCTCAGGGTAGCGGCGGTACTTGGCCTGGATCCCGGTCTTCTCATCGATGCAGATCACCACGGTGCCTGGCGGCGGGCGCAGGTACACCTCGCACACCGCGGCGGCCTGCGCCCAGAACTGCTCGTCATCGCGGCGGTTCAGCCAGCCCCGGACCCGGTGGGGCGCCAGTTCCAGCCCGGCCAGTATCCGCCCCGCCTGGCTCGCGGAGATCCCGGTGCCGGCCAGCTCGCCGGCGATCATGGCGTGCGTCCATGCCGGCTCGCCGTCCGGCGGCGCGGAGGTGGCGGTGGCCACGATGGCCAGCCGCACGTCCGGCCCGTACACCTCAGGCCGGCCGCTGCGCGGACGGTCAGCCAGGGCCGGGATGCCGCCGCGGACGAAACGGCGCCGCCAGGTCCGCACCGTGCCCGCCGAGCAGCCCAGCTCCGCGGCGATCTGAGCGTTCGCCCGGCCCTGGCAGGCCAGCAGCACGATCCGGGCGCGCCGCACCAGCGACTGCGGCGAGGACGGCCGGCGCGCGATCGCCTCCAGCCTTGCCTTGCGACGCGATCCCAGGACCACGATGTCCTGGCTGGCGGCACGCGCCATGCCCACCTCCGGGTGATCAGTACCGATCGCCCGACAATGCCCGGATGAAGATCACAACTGGCGGCGGCGCGCCGCACGCAGCGACAATGACCCCATGCCCGTGCCACCCCGGCGCCTGAAAGACCTCATCGAAGGCACCGTCGACCGCCACGCGTCCCAGCGCTGGCCAGTCCTGGAAGAGGTCACCATCAGCTGGCGCGGCTCCTACGGCTACCTGACCGGCTACCTCAGCCAGAACGACGACGACACGACCCCGCTCTGCCGCATCCAGTACCTCGGCGACCCCGATGAGTGGGCATTCGCGATCTGGCAGGCCAGCACCGACAGCTACGCCGAATCCGTCCTGCTAGACGGGCGGCCGACAGGCCACCCCACCACGGCACTCGACACCGCCTGCACCCTCTACCTCGCCGACACCAGTGACCACCCTGCGCAACCGGATGAACCCCTCAAGGACTTATGCGGTGCTGCACTAGATATCTCGCGGAGCCCGGCAGGTGGCTCAGGATGGTGGATGACCGGCCTGCGCTGGTCCCGTTGGACCAACTCGTCAGCAACCGGGCGGGGGCGAGAGTACAGCACCCGCCACTACGCCGGGCTCACCCTGTCGCGCGTGAAGACTCACAACGGAAAGCGGTACTACTCGCGGATGGCAGTCGCTGCTCCGCGCGGGTACAACAGCGCGCACCTGCGCTGGTCGTGGTCAAGCCACGAATGGGTTAAGTAGGCCCTGCCCGCTGCTGCACCACGACCCGTGCCGCACCCACCGCCAGCACGAGTGCGCAGCTTGACTTCGGCCACGATCTGGATTGCGGCTTGCCCGCGGGTTGGTGACCTGCGAGTTCACTGTTCGCGAACGCTGAATTTGCGCACTAAGCGCGGCCGCTTCTCACCTGGCATCCCCGTATTGGCGGACGGTGGTGACCACCGCGAAGACACAGAGGCGTTTCTCACGGTCCGCGCTGCAGGCAGCCTGGCCGAGCTATCGCGGGTCGGAGGCATGGCTAGATAACCCGCAGCTGGCTTTGGCATGCCGGGTACGACATCCATCTCGATCCCGTACTGACCCGCTACGCTGGCGGCCGGTCAGGTCGTTCGGTCTCGGAGGTCACCGTGGCGCAGCGGACGCAAGTTGTATTCACCGATGACATCGACGGGTCCGAGGCCGAGGGCACCGTTACCTTCGCGCTGAACGGCGTGCAGTACGAGATCGACCTGAGCAAGAAGAACGCGGACAAGCTGGCCAAGGCCTTCGCGCCTTACGTCGAAGCCGGGCGCAAGGCCAGCGCCAGGACGTCGGCACGTTCACCTCGGGCAGCCGACGGGCCGAGGCGGCACGACCAGTCGGCTGTCCGCGAATGGGCTCGCGGCCAGGGCCTGGAAGTAAGCTCGCGGGGGCGCATCCCGGCGGACGTCCTGGCCAGGTACGAGGCAGCCCGCTAACCGGATCCGACCGGAGCAGGCAGCTTCAGCCGTGGAAGACCGCCGGCTGCCCGGGATCCCGCGCCAGGCTGAGCTGGTAGTGCCCGGGCAGGACGAGCCGGCGCGGTGGCCAGCGGCAGCGATCGTCGCCGAGATCGGGTTCGCGAGGGCCGATCTGCCGGGCAAGCGTCTCGTCGCGACGCTGCGGGAGACGCGGGAAGACAGGCGCGTATTCAGCGGGTTCCGGGTCGTCTAGCCGAGTCGCCAGCGCGGCGCGTGTCCGCGCGGCGGCAGGCGCGCGGTGAGCTCGACGCTGGACTGGGTCCGCAGCTGGTACCGCGGGTCGTCCAGCCAGACAGCGGTCCACCCGGTCAGGACATGGTCAACCACCCAGCCGGGAAACTCGCCCTCGATGCGCGCCGCGATGGCATCCCGCGCCAGGTCCATGGGCGATGACTTAAGCGCCAGCCCGAACTTCGCCAGGTCCGCTGCGCCCGGCTCGCATCGGTTCGGTGCGTCCCACCGGCCGGCCGGCCGTGCCCGGTCCTGGACGTCGAGCATCAGCACGAAGATAACCGGGCTGGGATGCCAGATCGCGTAAGCGCCCGTGCTACCCGGGACCTCCAGGTAACTGCCCGTCCGCCGAGCGTAGAACGTGCCTGCGTGCCACCAGACCCGCCAGTCGGGGAAGACCCGGCCGGCAGCCTCGCAGATAGAGGCGGCCTTGCCGGAGACGTCGCTGCCATGGCTCATCCCGACGCCTCGCGCAATTCCCCCGTAGGCCTCTGGGTCCCGGCCAACTGCTCAAGATATGCCTGGGTTTCCGCCGCAGGCAGCGCCGCCCGCCAGATCCGGGCGAACGTCTCCTGGTACGCAGCCACCTCATCCGGCCGTGTCACCTCGTGGATCGTGGTGTCGTTCTCCAGGTACACGATGCTGGGATCATCGTCATCCGGGAACTCGAAGATGTTGATCAGGCTGCTCATCCCCGGGTGCGGCCCCCCGGAGAACCGCAGCATACGCAGCTCCACCCCCGCCCGCCGGCTCACCGCCGCCAGGTGCGCGGCCTGCTCCCGCCGCTCCTGGCACGGCCCCCACTCGTACCGCAGCGCCGCCTCCGTCACGACCGCCACCAGCTGCGGCGCCGTCCCGTCCGCCCGGTCCAGGATCCGCTGTCGGCGCAGCCGCGCGGCCATCGCCCGTTCCCGCCACTCGGCCGGCCACGGCCCTACCGCCAGCAGCGCCCGCATGTACGCCGGCGTCTGCAGCAGCCCGGGCAGGACCAGCGGCATGTATATGCTGATCCGCGCCGCGTCGTTCTCGAACCCCGGGAACTCGTTGCTGAACACCTTCTCCGGCCCCCGGTCCGGCTCGTGCCACCACATCCGCGACCGGGCCAGCGTGACGAGATCCTCTAATTCGGACCGCTCGGCGTCGCTCGCGCCGTAGATCCGGGCCAGGTCGCGGATGTGGCTGGGGTCGGGCTGCCGCCACAGGTTGGCCTCGAACCGGTTCAGCCGGCCCCGACTCCAGGCCAGCTTGTCGCTCGCCTCGTTCACGCTCATCCCGGCGCGAACCCGCAGCGCCGCCAGGCGGCGAGCCAGCCGGCGCTTGGCCACGGTGGCTCCGTACCGGGCGTCATCATCGCTCATCATCGCCCCCAGCATCCGGTTCCGATATTAGACATTCAATCATAGAATCTGTGCAGCACAAATTTACTTCCGGCATACTACGGCCGGAAGCAGGCGGCGGCAGACCCGACCAGCCGGCCCGCTGGCCACTACCCATCCAGAACGCTCGCCCGGAGGCCTCATGACCAGCTACGAGCCGATCCCGCCCGGCGTGGACGCCAGCAAGCCGAGCCCGGCGCGGATGTATGACCGCTACCTCGGCGGCACGGCGAACTTCGAGGCCGACCGCCTGGCGGTGCAGCGCATCGTCGATCTGGTCCCCGAGATCCGCGACGCGGCGTGGGCCAACCGCGGCTTCCTCCAGCGCGCGGTCCGCTGGATGGCCGAACGCGGCATCCGCCAGTTCATCGACCTGGGCGCTGGCCTGCCCACCCAGCGGGCCACCCACGAGGTCGCCCGCGTCACAGCCCCGAGCGCGCGGGTGGTCTATACCGACGTCGATCCCGGCGTGATCGCGCACGGCCGGGCGATACTGGCCGGGGTACCCGGCGTGGCCTTGATCGAGGCTGACTTCCGCCAGCCTGCTGCCGCGCTCGATCACCCTGAGGCCAGGGCGCTGCTGGACTTCAGCCATCCGGTCGGCCTGCTGGTCGTCGCCGTGACCCAGTTCATCGAAGATGCTGATGACCCGTGGGGACTGGTCCGCCGGTACGTGGCCGCGCTGGCCCCAGGGTCGTGCCTGGCGCTGTCCGCGCCCAGCGCCGACCACATGACCGGCCGCAAGGTGGCGCTGATAAGGGAGGTCTACCGGACGTCGACGATCCCGGTGAACACCCCGCGGACCAGGGCCGAGATCGCGCGGTTCTTCGACGGGCTGCAGATCGTCCCGCCCTACGACGGCGCCGGGCCGGACCTCACGTCCGCAGGCCTGTGGGACTGCGAGGACCCTGAGGCGGCCGAGAGCGACGGTTCGCGTTCCTTCTATGTAGCCGTCGGCATCAAGTCAGCGTCGGCTGCCGGCGGAGCGTGACCTGGCAGCCTAAATAGTCCGGCTGACCTCCGGGCCGCCGGTCCGCATCGTTCGGGTCAGCACAAGGGCCGCTGCCCTCCGGCGGCCGTGCCTGCCAGGAGCCGAATCTGTGTTTCACAGATTCGGCTCCTGGTAAGCTCGCCTCGACATTCTGTCAAGGAGGGAATCCGGGTGGCTGACGACGCCTACGGCGCCACCGTGGCGAAGCGCCGCCTGGCCCGCCGCCTCGCCGCACTGCGCGTCGGCGCCGGGATGAGCCTCAACGAGACCAGCGACAAGCTGGGCTGGAGCCGCGGCCGGCTGGACCGGTACGAGCGCAACGAATGGCGGCTCCCGGACGCCAGCCACGTCCGCGACCTGGCCCGGATCTACGACGCCACCGACGACGAGCGTGCCGAGCTCGAAGATCTCGGCCGCCTGGCCCGCGAGCGGGTCTGGTGGCGCAGCTACGAGGACGTGTTCGGCAAGGGCGACGAGTTCCCCGGCTTCGAAAACGACGCGGCCCGGATCAGCGTGTACATGCCGCTGGTCCTGCCCGGCCTCATGCAGACGCCCGCCTACATGCGCGCGCTGCTGGCCGTCGGGCCCTGGCCGGCGGACTGGCAGGACCGGGCGCTCGCTACCCGGCTGCGCCGCCAGCAGATCCTCGAGCGCGCGGACGGAACGGCGCCACGGCTGGTCGCCGTCGTCACCGAGGCGGCGCTGATGTACGAGTGGGGGAGCCCCGCCGACCGCCGCGAGCAGGCCGCCCGCCTGGCCGAGCTCAGCCGCCGCCCCGGAACGGAGCTGCGGATGCTGCGGTTCGCCGGCGGGCCGCATCCGGGCATGAGCAGCCTGATCAACATCTTCGACTTCCCCGACGACGCCGATCCGGGCATCGTCTACCTGGAGAACGACACCACCATCCAGGAAGTCACCCGCCCCGACGAGGTCCAGGCTTACCGGGACACCTTCAGCCGCATCCGCGCCGCCGCGCTGACCGCCAGCGCGACCCGGGCCTACCTCGACCAGCTGGCCAGCACGCAGGAGTGATGACGCCATGATCGATCTGTCCCAGGCTCAGTGGCGGAAGTCCTCCCGCAGCACGTCCGGCAACGGCGGCTGCGTCGAGATCGCCGGCAACCTCCCCGGCGTGGTCGCCATCCGTGACTCCAAGCGGCCCGAGGGCGGCGCCTGCGTGGTGGACCGCGCCGCGTTCGCGGCGTTCCTGGCCGACATCAAATCCGGCCGCTACGACGATTGAGCGGCCCGGTCGTCATCCTGGCTCCGCCTGGCCGCCGACCCGGCCGGTGCGGGCCTGGGTAGTGGAAGCTCCACGTTTCGTCAGGTCGTTTCCGCCTGTTGCCCAATCAGTTGCGTTGCTCGGAGGGACCTGGCTATATTGCATCCATGAATCTGTGTAGCACAGATTTGCATCTCGTAATGGATGTCAAGATACCTTCCACGGGGAGCGCCGATGTCCTCCGGTAGCGAAGGCCGCGCCCCGGCGGCCGGGAACTGGCTGCAGGCATTACGGTGGCGCCGGGTGTTCCCCGGTGAGGCGCGTGAGCTTGCGGCTCTGCGGCGATTCCTCGCGGTCCTGTTGCCAGAGTGCGCGGCGCGTGATGACGTCGTGTGCGTGGCCACCGAACTGGGCTCCAACGCGATCCGCCATACGGCCAGCGGACGCGATGGCCGGTTCGCCGTGGAGATCGTCTGGGACGCCGCAGCGGTGCACGTGGCGGTCAGCGACGGCGGTGCCGTGTCGGGCCCGCATGTAGTCGAGGAACCGCGCCATGAGAGCGGCCGCGGTCTGCTGCTGGTCCGTAGCCTGTCACGGCTATGCGGGGTATGCGGTGACCACCGCGGGCGCGTGGTGTGGGCCGACGTGCCCTGGGCTGATCCCGAGGCCGTGGCCCTGGGCCGCTCGGTGGCTGCTGTCGGCGATGGCGGCGAGACCCTGGGCCGTGCCCTCGGGGGAGCGCCGGGCTGGCTCGGCCGGCCGATCATGCCGTGCGGTCTGGCCGGGAGCACGGGCATCGGCGCGGTCGTGCCCGGTGCGGGTTGCCCGCCGGCGCCCGAGCCGCAACGCGCTGGTGGCAGCGTCCTGGTGGGGCGGAAAACCGCATGACCGGGCGAGGTCATCATGACAGCTCGGCCGACGGACGCCACGGGTCCGGTGGCCGGCCATCGGATCGTCGTCGGCGGGCGGGCCAGGCCGCGATGGCTAGCGTGGCCGGAATCCACGGCGTCCTCACCGGCAGGCCAGGCCACGGACCCGCCGACCGCTATTCAGCGGGGGAGTTGCTCAGGACCATGCCCGGCGCGGTCACGGCTGCCTATCAGAACAGGCGCTTCCTGGAGTGCGCCGTGCAGTTCCTGGCTGCGTGCGAGGGGATACGCCAGTTCGTCGACATCGGCTGCGGCCTGCCCGCAGCCGGCGCGGTGCACGACGTCGCGCTCCGGATCGCGCCCGGGGCTCGGGTGGCCTACGTGGACCACGATCCTGCCGTGATATCCGCGCTGGACGCGCCCCTGGCGGGCTACCCGACGGTCCGGGCGGTGGCCGGTGACCTGCGTCGGCCTGGCGGCATCCTGGGCCATCCCGAGCTGGCCGCCTTTATTGACATGGCCGAGCCCGTGGCGGTCGTCCTGACTGCGGTGCTGCATTTCGTGGCCGACGACGCGGATCCCGGCGGGATCGTCGCGGGCCTCGTGCAGGCCGTGGCGCCCGGGAGCTGCCTTGTCCTGTCGCATGCTGCGGGTGAGTACGCGACCGCTGCCGCTATCGAGGATGCGCGCGGAATCTACGGGTCGGCAGCGGCATCGTTTGCCCCGCGCGGGCATGCGGAGATTGCAGGGTTCTTCGACGGCCTGGAGATCATGCCGCCGGGGATCGTCGGCGGCGCGACCTGGCGCCCCGGTTATCTGGCCACTGATCCTCGCGGGGCGACCTTCTACGCCGGTCTTGGCAAGAAGCGCTAGCCATCCGACTGGTCCGCATCAGCGGCCGGTGCTCTTGAAGACCGCTGCGAAGGCGGCGCTTGATGAGGTTGCTCTGGTGGGCGTCGCCGTGGACGGCTGACGGTGGCAGGGCATAGCGGAGGTCCTGGTAGCGGGCGCGCAGCGATCTGAGCCGCTCAGTCAGGAAGGATCGGTCAGCGTCGGTGATGTCGGCGGCGCCGACACGGTCGGCTACCCGGCCGAACAGGTCGAGCTCGGGGAGCCGGAGGGAGCCTGGCACTGGCAGGGCGTGCAGGCGGCGCAGGATCGTGCCGAGCTCGGCGACGGTCGCCTTGGTTTCGGAATCGTCGATGAGCTTCCAGAAGGTCACGGGCCTGCGGCGAGCGATGATCGGCTGCGAGCGTTCCGCGGTCTCGGCTGCGGGAAGGTGAGCATTCCGGAGCCAGGACGCGACGGCGACTTCCTTTTTCGCGTCGTTGAGGATGCTGAGGTCGCGGGCGATCCGGACGACTACCGGGTCGCGGGCCAGCCGGAAGATGGCGTTCTCGCCGAGGCGCATGAGCGTGGCGCCTTCGGCGGACTGGCCGGTGGCCTGGCACGCGTCGGCCAGGGTGGCTAAGGCCTCCGCCGAGGTGAACGGACCAGCGTGGCTCGCCCCGTTCATCCGCGTACGCTCCCAGCGCGGAGCACTGCTGCCACCCGGATGGTCCGCACGACTCCCAGTATCGGCGAGGAGTCGCCTCGGGCGCGAGGCCGGGGCGCCAGCCAGTGCTACCTGGCCCGCCGTCATCGCGATGGAAACGGGGAGTTCCGTGCATCGCGCGTCCGGGATGGCCACTCCCTAGCCGCGGGCATTCTTGCCTAGCCGTCGCGGGCCTGACATGTACGACCGGCAACGCACTTCTGGAGGCTGCGACACCTCCGGAGCGCCACTCTGCCGGGGCAAGTTCGGCTGGCACCCTCGACCCGACATCGGACTACAAGAGGGTCCTGGGTTCTGCCATACAGAGTGACCGATCGGATGGCCGTCATCGGCCGTATGGATTCATATCGCCGATTACGAGCGGTCTAGACCAGGGCAGTCACTGCCGACGAAGAGGCGCCAATTATCTATTCGGCGTACCCAGCTGCCGGTAAGCGACGACGAGCCTCACGCTCCTGCGGCACCGGATCAGCGAGGTCCGCTGCTGGCTGACGTACTGGCCCTAGTGCCCCCAGTGGCCGTAGTCTGCCCGGGCGGTGGGTAAACCAGGGACCGGCGAGGGTGGGCAGCGATGCACCTCTTGGTGTAAGACTGGCTGAACCGGCCCGGAATCCGGTCCGCGGCTAACCACAGCGCCGCTTCGGGCCGGGGCAGCCAGTTATCTTGCCTCATCAGTGCACTCCGTGCTCGGGTGGCGTCGTCAAGGTGATCGTGTTCTGGGTGGCGTCCAATCACTACATTCTGAGGTTCTCGCAGTGAGGTGACTGGCTGAGTGCTCCGCTGGGGCGCTCGGCGAGGCGCTGTGGGTCGTGGCCCCGGAGCTAAGCGGCTACCTGGTCACTGTTCCGGCGCCTGACCCGGCCGCTCAGCGTGACCCCAGTGGGGCGCGGGGTCAGAATCGGTTGCTGCCTGTGGTCACGGCTTGACGATACGGGCAGAGGACGGTTTCGTGTTCCAACGCGGCCTCGCGGGCCGAGCTCTGCGCCCACGCTGGCTGACTCTGTGAGCCATCCAGTTCATCGGCGCGCTCCGTGTGGCTGAGCAGGGGGCCGTCGAAGCACCGCGCCAGTGGAGGTCATCGCCGCTTGCGCCTCCCCTTGTGCTTGTGCTTTGGAGTGCGTCCGGCCGAGGATGGCGTGAGATCAAGGGCGTCTAGCACGAGGTCGTCAAATGGAATCACAGGCAACGTGCTGGACGAGACAAGCGGTGTGATCAAGGGGTCACTCGTCACCACTACGCCAATCACTCGCCAGGGAGCAGTGCCGCCATCAGCGCCGAGGCTCAAAACGACCTCATCGAGGTGTTGACGCAGCCAGTCGACTCGTTTGCTGTGAAGCTCGATCGTGGACTTCTTCCCCTTCTTGCCCGAGAACATTTTTTCGAGCTCGTTTGCAATCTCGGCAGGTGTCCGCGCGATCTCAAAATCCTTCGCCTCGACCGCAAGAATGGACCGGCTCGCGGCGTGGGTCGCGAGAACGTCGATGTCCCCGAGGTCATTGCCGGAGGAGTCGACAATGCGGTGCTTGCCGATCTTGATCACCGACACTCGTGTTGTCATGCCGAGGTGTTGAAGTCGGACGGATACCGAACGAGCGAAGGCGTCGTTGATCTTGCCCCTCGCCTCCGAGATGCACCGCTTCATCTGGCTCGTCTTGGCGCGGCCCTGCAGCCGACCCGACAGGAGGTTGTCGACCCAGTAGGGTCCCAGCTGGTAGATGCTGCGAAAACCGAAGACCAGGTCGTTTCCTTGCAAAACAAGTGGCCGCCGTACATACGACATATCGCGGTTGAAGCGCCATGGCCAGGCGTCTGGTCCGATGTCGCCGAACGACGCCCGTTGTGTGAGAGTGATTCCGACGAGCACCGCCGACACGATTTCATCAGATATGTCTCGCTGTGACGCTATCTCCGAGATGGCCACGGACCGGTCGATACGCGTCACCTGGTCGGCTACGGCGAGGTCAAGCAGGCCACCGCAAACTTCGCGGAGCTCAGCAAGTGTGAATCCAAACTCAGCGCGCATGGCCTCCTCGCTACTAGCAACGAAACTAACGACGTCAAAGTCAGCTCCGTCATCGCTCGCTTGGTCATTCAGCGCTTCACGGACAGAACGCATGCCTGAGTTCGCGGTGTACGTGTCTATGGCCGCGGTCACCGGTTCATCCCGGCTGACCCCGAGTCGGCCGGAGTCAAGAATGGAGACTTCGAAGTCAGCGAGACGATAGTGGAGGAAATCCGAGATCGTCGCTCGCTCGATGATCTCGTTGGCGATGCCAAGAACACGGTAGTAGTCGAGAACTTCAATCGTGCGTGTTTCGGTCGGCGGTTGCGCGGCCACGTACTCGATCAGGAATCGGTTGGCTCGCTGCGCGGTTGCACTCTCCTTCCGGCGCTGAACCAGCTCCGTGACGGTATGTGATTGTTCCCCGAAGCACGCCAATCGCGATCTCAACATCATCGCGTTGAACTTCGCATCATGTACGAGAGATTCGTTCTGGGCGACCAGGAAGTCGAGCAGGGTGCGCCCCTCGTACGAGGCGATTTCTGCCTCGAGGCGGCCAAAGAGGTGCCCAACTGCCGTATTAAGCGCACCAACCCGATGTTCACCCGCGAGTCTGCCGACCGAGAACCCGCCGCGTGTCGGTGACCGCAGCCACTCACCGAGCTCGTCGAGCACCTGAGCTGTGACCTGCTCATGGCCTGTGAGGGGCCGGGGAAGGCGGTCTGCCAGCATATCGGGCGACCGGTTCTGGTCGAAGGCGTTGAGCATCCGCTTCGAGCCGCGGGGGGCGACCGCCTCAAGCATCAAAGCCAAGTCGGCACTCGTGATTCCGAAGAGGCTACTCAGGAGGGCCGTCACGAGTTCGCGCTCCGCGGCGTTGGTGCGATCCTGGAGTAGCGCAGCGAAAGTCTCAGTGAACTCGAGGATGAAGCCGTTTGCGGTCGGAGTGACCCGCACCGCTTGACCAGTCGTTGACCAATCGGCAACTCTCTTCCACGACTCCGGATCGCTCAGCGTGAGAACAAGCTCGGTTGTTGCGGCCCGCGCTCGAGCACCTGTACACGTCGCACACTCACGGACCCAGTAAGCGGCACATTCAAGAAGATCCAGCTCTATACCTGCAAGCACGCCGTCCTTGAGATCAAAGGATAGGAAGACAGATTGGCTGCCAAGTTCGACGACATAGCCGACGTACGAACTGGCTGGCTCAATCAGGAAGATCTCTGGTGCGTCGTGCTCGTAACGCCGTCGCGCCTGTAGGATGCCCGGGCTCGGCACAGGCGGGATGACACCATGTCGATCCGTCTCTGCGTAGTATTTCCGGCGCGGATACAACCCGTCTCCAACCTGGAAGACTGTGAAATCGGGCGGCTTGTCGTCAGAGAAGTAGAACGACTTCTCGTGATCTACGTAGGAACAAAACTCGTCAAGGATGCCAGTAGACACAGACCTCCCAGGTCGATTCCCGATGGCCTGAGCGAACAGCAACAGGCCGAGCAACCCGTCCGGCTCCTGGTGAAGAATGACCTCAAGATCGTCGGCACGAACGACGAGCATCGGGTCTGCGCCGGCCACGTTCGGCACGCCCCAAGAGGCCGCCCTGCCAGGGCTGTCGACAATGACCAGATGGAGCAGTTCCTCCGCCGACGAGTAGGTGCTGCGGACGCTTGGAGTAACCAGGTCGGCGATGTGGTCCAATGCTGCTCGCGTGTCGTAGGAACCCCAGACATCTAGCTGCCAGTCGACGAGTGGATCAGTCGCGATAACTACATGAAGATCGCGCTTGCCGTCGATCTTCAGGAGATACCTGCTCATGATTTCGACTTGCTCAAGCAGGACTGGTGACGAGCCGCTTGGAGCCAGCCTCATGAAACGACGCCATACCGCTTCCCGCCAGCGCTTGCCGAGCTCTTCGAGTTGGCCATCCTGGAGCGCGAATCGCAGCAGGTGAAACCGGATGGTGATAAGGAGATCAAGCGGCACGACCACGCGGTAGCCACCCGCAAGCCGAAGAAATGGCGTGACGTAGAGACGGTCATCGGTAATATCGCCCGCGCATGGATCGACTAGCTGGCCTGGGTCAAGCGCAAACGTGTCGACCACCATGCGCAGCCAGTTGCCCTGAGCATCGACTTCGTCGTTCGAGATAAATGCCGCCTCAGTCAGTTCCCTCAACCGCGCGGCGCCCGGTACGTCGATACGGGTTCGTGCTGAACCGCCAGGCAAGGTTCCCCGCCTGAGCCCTGCCCGCTTGAGCACCATGTCACTGACGGTGAGAAGTCCTCGGATCAACTGGCGGGCTGGGATATGGAGGTCGTCGGGCAACCATCGCTCACGGAATACGGCATCGAACAAGTTCTCGAGGTCAGCCACGGTATGTTCGCCGGCGCCGGGTGAGACGAGATACGGCCCTCCGATGAAACTGATGCTTTGTATCAGTACTTCTGAGTACGGGTCTTCCTGCATCAGGACACCCGGCCCGCCGATGTCCTCCTTCTTCAAGGCCGACCGGGCTGCGCTCGGACTCAGGGGTGAAGCCCCGTTGTCGTTCAAGGCCATGCCCAGCGCAGCGAGCCGACGCAATCGGAGGAGCCGCGAGGCATTCTCGGGAAGGAGTATCAGCCCAGAAGCAGCAGCAACGAGTGAAGGCCCATCGATATTCTGCGGAACGCTGTCCGTACGAATGCCAGCCACAGACCAATCCTGGCAGGCAGTGCCGACAGCAACCCCCCGAACGATCGAACGCCGCCAACTAGCACCGGTTCTGACCTTCATGATCCGCAGCCGACACCGACAGCGAGTAGGACACACGCAACACGCGATCCTGAGCTGATCACCGATGACGCCACCCACGTACTGACCGACGGCGATGTGGGGTCTGTCGCACGAGCGGACTCAGGCGGGCAGCGGCTCATATGCGCTGCGCGACGTGTCGGCTACGAGGGTACCGAACGGCGGATCAGGAGCGGCCGAGTTCCGTGCGCGGTGACACTCTGTGATCGGCGTGGCCGCCTCAGGCAGTTCATGATGATTGTTATCGGGCACATTCGAGCGCTGCAGCAGTTGGCCTTCTGCACCTCGAAGTGTCCGCGAGTCAGGAGCGCGGCCGTACTCCAGTATCGATGGGAGCTTGGGCCGTGACTCGGGGCGACGACGACGGCGCCTGGCTGGCATCGGGTCGACCGGCACCGTGATCGGATTAATAGACCCACCTTTGAGCAATTCTTAGTCGAGGTGCTGACGTCCTGGGCGTGGCCGTGAGAGACATCCCAGGGGCTTAGGTGTCAAGCCGCTACCGAAGATTGAGGGAGGTTTTGCCGGTGGGACCAGGCGGTTGCCTCGTCGTAGAGGGTGCGGGTCTTGAGGCATCCGTGCAGGACGCCGACGAGGCGGTTGGCGAGCCGGCGGAGTGCGTCGTTGTGCTCGATTCCGCGGGCGCGGAGCTCGTCGTAGAGGGTGCGTGCGCCCGGCGAGGCGGTCAGGGCGGCGAAGGCCCGGGCGTTGAGCGCGTCCACGAGGCGGTCGTTGTGGATGAAGCGGGCGGCGACGACCTTCTTCTTTCCCGACGCGCGGGTGAGCGGGCTGGTCCCGGCGTAGTTCCGCCTGCACTTGCCGTCGGCGTACCTGCCGGGATCGTCGCCGAACTCGCCGAGCACCCGGGCGCCGAGAACCGCGCCCATGCCGGGCTGGGACCGGTAGATCTCAGCGTCCGGGTGCCGGCCAAAATCCTCCTCCACCTGACCCTGCAGGATCCTGACCTGCTCGTTCAGGGTGGTGATCACCGCGATCAGGGACCGTACGGTGACGGCGTAGGCGGCGGTGACGGCCGGCGGCTGGCCCAGGTGCCCGCCGCGCAGCGCGGCCAGGATCGCCGTCGTCTTGTCCGTGATGTTCCGGCGGCGGGCGCGCTTGAGCGCCGCGCTGACCTGCGCGCGGGTCAGCCTGGCGGCCCGGGCCGGGTCAGGGGCCTTGCCCAGCAGCTCCAGGGCGTCGGCGGCGTCCAGGTCGCCGAAGGCCTCCAGCGTGGCGGGGAAGTACTCCAGCAGCTGGTGCCGCAGCCGCTGCACCTGCCGGGTCCGCTCCCAGATCAGCGTCTTGTGCGTGCGCGCCAGCACCCGGACGCCGCCGGCCTCCGCGCTGTCGCCCGCCACCGCCCGCAGCTGGTGGGAGTCAGTGCGCACCATGTCAGCGAGCATGTGCGCGTCGCCGCTGTCGCTCTTGGCCCCGGACACGCCGTGCCGCTCCCGGTACCGCGACGCCTGCAGCGGGTTCACCCCGAACACCACATACCCGGCCGCGACCAGCGCCGCGACCCACGGGCCGTGGTCGGTCTCGATCCCGATCATCACCTCCGCCCCTTCGGCGTCCTCGCCCAGCTGCTGCCCGACCAGCTCGTGCAGCCGGGCCATCCCCGCCACGCCCTCGGGCAGCCGACGCTTCGCCAGCACCTTCCCGGCCTGATCCACCAGCTCCACGTCGTGATGGTCCTCAGCCCAGTCATCGCCCGCGAACAGCCGCATCCGCTCTCCCGTCCAAGATATCGAAAAATGGCAGCAGCCTGCGGGAGAACAATCAGCGACCTAATGAAACTGTGCTCACCCCATCCGGAGGGCACGACATCCCAGCAGCGATCAGCTCTCCCGGTCACCGGCAGGGGCACGGTCTCTCACCAGGGCTCAAAGCCCAGGAGCCCAGAGTGCTCACCTGCCGGCGGCCACCACATCCGAGTCTGCCGTAACAGCGGACCCGCTAACACTCATTAGGATCTCGCGACTTGCCGAGGCGTGCTGGCAGCCGTCGGCATCGACCGCCATCTGGTCGGCGGCTGCGGGCAGCAGTCGGGTCTGCCACTCGGCCTGCGCGGCGAGGATCTCGGGTGTCCGCTCGGCGGTGAGGTATAGGACTGACCACAGTTCGCTGAGCCAGTCCAGGGCGTACAGGCACAGCGGGTGTTCCTCCCAGCAGGACGGGAGCAGCGCGGCGAGCTGGCCGTAGGACGGGCGGTAGACCTGGCTGACCCATGCGCGCAGCCGGCCCAGGGACCGCTCGCGTTCTGGCCCGGTGATGGCCCACCACCGGGGCGACGGCACCGGCTGGTACCGGCCGGCGTTCTCGTGGTCGTCGTCGCTGGCTGCGAGCACGGCCAGCCGGGAGGACAGCGCTCCGACCTGCCGGTCCAGGGCGTCGAGGCTCGCGAGGACGCCCGCGTGGTCGCCGCCGCGATCCGTGCGCTCGGCTGCGCTGGCCGCCTCGTCGGCTACCGCGCTGAGCGCGTCGGCGAGGTCCTGGTACCGGCCGTCCAGGTCTGCGATCCGCTCGGCGTGGCCCGCTATCTGGATGAGCGCGGCGGTCAGCGTCTCGTCGGACGTTCCAGGTTCGGTCATGCTGACTCGCCGTCCCAGGGGTATCGGATATCGTCACCAGTCTCGGCGGGCCACGTAGCGGTCTCGGGCGGGTCCAGGTCAAGGATGCCGTCGGGCACGGAGTCGGGCACGTCCCATTCGATGGCCTCGGGCATGACGTCCAGCCGGGCGATGGCCCAGCGGCCGCGACGAGCGCGCCGGTAGAGCGGGTCCTTCCAGACCATGGGCAGGCGAGCGATAACGGGGGAATAGCCGCCCCGGATCACCAGGGCGTACCCGGCGGGGAGCTGGCGGATCATCTCGGGCGTCATGACGGGGTGACGGCTGTGGAAGTCCTGCCCGTGCTCCTTCATCGCCGCCGTCCCGCACAGCATCGACGCGGCCTCCAGCGTGTCGGGATCGCTGGTGCCCGGCAGCCAGATCTTCGCCCCGGAGGTATCCAGGATGATCCGCGCCCCGTCACGGCCCCAGCGGGAGCGTAACTGGGCCTCGCCGTGCGCGACGGTGATGATCTGTATCCCCTTGCCGCCGGAGTCCGCCAGCCAGGACGGCACCGGGACTGGGCAGATCTGGGTGACCTCGTCCAGTGCCATGAGCAGCGGCGGGTCGAGCCGCCCGCCCGGCATCCGGCTGCCCGCGAGGGCGGCGACGTGGTGCACCTCGCTGGTCAGGCAGGCAAACAGCGGCGCGACCGGCGAGTCCTCCCCGTCACTCTCGGCGATGAGGTACAGCGTCCCGGGCTGGTGCACGAATCCCTCCAGGTCCAGGGACTGCCCGGGGCCGGGCAGCACGCACTCGGCCAGCGCCGGGTCGGCGAGGAACGCCAGCGCCCGGCTCATCGTCATCCGGATGGTCTGCGCCGTCTTGTTCGCCTCGCCGCGCAGCTCGGCGAGCTGGTCCGCCCACTGCCGACCGGCACCAGGGATCCGCTGCAGGATGGCCTCGGCCTCGGTCGCGCCGGCGCCGGAGACCCACCGGGCGACGTGCCGCAGGTCCAGTCCCTCCCACGCTGCGGCGAAGAAGTACGCGCGCAGGTAGTCGCTGGCTTTGCTGGCCCAGAAGCCCGCGTCCTCCACGCCCTGCTGGGACACCGAGTGGGCGAACGCGTCGGCGCGGCGGATGGCCGTGGCTGGCTCGTGGCACCCCTCGATCGGGTTCCACCGGAACGTGGACGGCACGTTTCCGACTCCCTCAGGGTTGAAGACGTGCACCGGGCCGAGCCGGGCGCGGATGCCGGAGGTCAGCTCGAACACGTCGTGCTTGGTCGTGGTCGACAGCACCGGGCCGGGGTAGCGCAGGATGATCCGGGCCAGCCACCCGGTCTTCCCGGCCCGCGGCGGGCTGGTCACCACGGCGTGCTCCTCCAGCGGCAGCCGCAGCGCGTGCCGCAGGTGGGCGCGGCCGATGAGGATCGAGTAGGTGCTGGCCGGGGACACGATGCGCTCCCACAGGGCGAGGGACCGGCGGGCGGGGCCGCTGCGGCGGAACGCGGCGAGCCGGCCCCAGCGCAGCTATACCTCGGGCAGGGTCGCGTGGCCGGGACCGGGGTGCAGTCGCAGCCGGACGCGCAGTCGCAGGTGCCGGACCCGGTGGCGGGGCAGCCGCCGGTAGGGGACCGAGGGCAGGAACGCCCACTTCACGCAGGCCAGCAGCAGGCTGCCGGCGACGATCAGGATGATGTACTTCACGGGATGTCCTTCGGCTGGTGGCTGTTCTGGATGGCGCGGACGTGCGCGAGGAGCACGCGCCGGGCGGTGCCGGGGGAGAGGCTGACCTCGGTGCCGATCTGGTTGGCGATCCCCGACACCCGCTTGAGGGGCAGGGCCGCCAGGTCGTATCGCTGCCCGGCGAGCGCGATCATCCGGTCCTGCTTGCCCGGCTTCCGGGCTGGCGGCGGGTCGGCAGCGGTCGTCGGTGGCGCTGGGCGGGGAACGTCGGTGGTCGTGGCCGGGACAGTGCGGGGCGGCAGGGCCTTGCGGCCGGGCGCGACCGGGCACTCGTCCAGTGCCCAGCGCCGGAAGCCCGTCAGCGTGGACGGCGGGGCGAGCGCCAGGCGCAGCAGCCACATGATGAGGCCGCCGACGATCGCCATCGGGGTGGTGTCCTCGTCGGCGAGCGCTGGCCCGGCCGGCCGGGTCCGGGCGACGGCCCGGGCCCGGACGACGCCGATCAGCGTGTCGGACGCCAGCGCGTAGACGGCGGCGGGCATGACCCAGACGGCCAGGTCACGCCAGCCGGGCGCGGCGGCGAGGGCGTTCATGGCCAGGCTGATCCCGACGCAGGCGACGTTGAGGCCGCGGGGCCGGAGCGCCCGCCGGCCGTGCAGAGCCAGCGCGATGCCCAGGGCCGCGAAGATCACCGCGCCCACGTCGGGGATGCCCGCTTCGACCGCGGCGATCACCGGAACGGCCTTGATCGCCAGAACGAGGGTGTACTGGGCATCCCAGCTCACCACCGCCGCGGCCGCGGCCAGGACCGCCAGGGCGCCCATCGCGCCGCCCAGCCACCCCCGCGCCCGGTCACCGGGCGCCGGGGATGCCTGTGGCATGGCCGTGCTCACCACGGTGCGCTCGGCGGCTCCGGAGCGGGCTCCCCCGGGGACGCCTCCGCCGGTACTGGCGGCTGGCCTGGCTCCGGTCGTAAGAAGCGCGGCCCGAGCACCGGCGGGCAGGGCGGCAGGGCTGGTGGCGCTGGCGGGCCGGAACGCCCTGCAGCGCGGCGGCGCGGGACGGCGCGGTCCCGGCGGTGCCGGGCATCGGTGCCGGGGGCGACCCTGGCGCTGCGGCGGAGTCTGCGTGCTCGTGTCATCGGGGGCCTTCCTGCCGGGCTCGGGCTGGCTTGTCACATAAATAAAGCTACTAGTATTTTGCGACAAACGCTAGGCATTATGTTGCCGACTTCGGGTGTGACGGACACTTGAGTTACTAGCAGGATGCGACAATGGGGAGATGCAGCTGGATCGGGACGCCCCCTACGTGCAGATCATCGAGCACTACCGCCGCGAGATCGCCGCGGGACGGCTCGCCGACGGCGACATGCTCCCGGCCGGCCGGGAGATCGCCGCGCAGTTCGGGGTGTCCATCGCCACGGCCGCCAAGGTCGCGACCGGGCTCCAGGCCCTCGGGCTGGTGGTCGCCCGGCCGGGCGCGGGCACCGTCGTCACCGCGCCCCGCCCGCCCGCCGACCGGGCCACCGGCGGGCCCCTGCTGATCGCGCTGACTACCTCTGGCCCGGTGGCGGCCGGGGACGATGCCCGCGTCGTGGACGCCGGGCTGGTGTCCGTGCCGCAGGCCGTGGCCGTGCAGCTCGGTATCGCCCCGCCCGCCGAGGTCATCCGCCGCCGTCAGGTCATCGCCCGCGATGGCGCGACCATGGCCGTCCTCACGTCGTGGTTCCCCGCGCACCTGGGCGACGCCATCCCCGGCCTGCTCGCGGCCGAGCCGCTCGGCGCAGTCGGCGGCTACCGGCCGGCCTGGGGCGAGGACTGGGTCGCGGCCCGGCCGCCGACGTCCGCTGAGGCCCGCGAGTTCGACATCAAGCGGGGTGTCCCGGTGGTAGTGGTGCACAGCCGCCGCATGGACGCCGCCGACACCGTCGTCGAGTACGCCGAGCTCATCGCGCGCGCCGATGCCCGGGTGACCTACCGGTACGAGTTCCTGCCCGAGCGTTCCGCTAGCTGACCCAAGCTCGGCGCGAGCTCGCCTGCCTCCCTCCTCGCCGTGACCTGGGCCGGTCGCGGTGCGAATCTGCGTTGCGTGTGTCACATTAGCTATGTAGCTTAGTCGTTGACGCGAACCTGAAGGGAGGCTGGCCATGACACCGCCGGCGCCGGATCCGCATCCGGGTCGATCCCAAGGGGAGGGGCCTGGCCAGTTCCCCCGGCCGGAGCCGTCGCCGACGGGGACCCGCAGGCGGCTGCAGGCGCTAGCAGCGCGGTCATGGTCGCCCGAGGCGCTGGAGAGCCAGACGGGCATCCCGGCGCAGTTAATCAGCCGCGAGCTCGACGGGTATGACGAGGTGGCGCCGGAACTCGCCGCAGACGTCCCTGCGGCTTACGACCGGCTGCGGACCGGGAGGCCGCGGCTCACGCGGCGGCTCGCGCGGCGCGGAACGGCTGGGCACCGCCGATGGCGTGGGATGACGACCGGATCGACCTGCCGAGCGCGGGCCCGGAGCCGGGCTGGCGGCCGGGCCAGCGGGTTACCCGGCGGGCGGCCGACATCGCGGAGGACGCCGAGTTCGTCCGCAGGTACTGCGGCCTCCAGGGGGCGACCATGCGCGAGGTCGCCATGCGCCTGGGCATCGAGCGGGACAACCTGCAGCAGGCCACCATCCGGGCTCGCCGGTACGCCGCCCGCCAGGCCGGCCGGCCGGGGCCGGGCGCCGAGCCGGAGGCCGAGGCGGGATGACGGAGCACCACAGCCAGGTCCGGCCTGGCCAGCGCGGCCCGGCCCGAGGGAGGCAGGCCGGCCCGGCGGAACCCCGTTCGGGCGAGAGTTACAGCGGGTGGCGGGCGCGGCAGATCGCCTACGGGCGGTGGGAGCCGTGGGCGCAGGCCGGACCGGTGCGCGAGCACGTGCAGGGGCTGCGGCGGCGCGGGGCGAGCCTGCGGGCGATCGGGCGGGCGGCCGGGGTCAGTCCGGTGACGGTGCACAGGTTGCTGCACGGCGACTCGGCCCGGTGCCGGGCGGCGCCACGGCGGATGCGGGCGGGGGAGGCGCGGCGACTGCTCGCCGTCACGCCGGCCGCGGCGGTGGCGGCAGCGTCCCGGCGGGACGCGGCCGGAGCGCGACGACGGCTGCGGGCGCTGACCGCGGTCGGGTACCCCGCGGTTGTGCTGGCGGCACGCGCTGGCGTCGCGCCGGGGACGATCCGGGATCTGATTAGCGGGCACGCTGCGACGGTGAGCGCGATGCTGCATAAGGCGATTGCCGGGCTGTATGACGAGCTGTGGGATCAGCCGCCGCCCGCGGCCACCGGGGCGCAGCGACGGGCGGCGGCCGCGGCGCGACGCCGCGCGGCCCGCTGCGGCTGGCCGGCGCCGATGGGACTGGACGACGACTTGATCGATGATCCCGGCTACCGGCCGCGTTCTCACTGGAGGCCGACGGGTACGGCCTGCACCAGGCGCCCGCCGGCCGGGCCGAGGCGCTCTGGCGGCCGGCCGGTCGGCGGGCGGGGCCGCGCGCATGAGGGCGGCGGGCGGTAAGCCGTGGCCGAGTACCGGCCGGACCTGGCCGCTGACGGTGACGCCGCCGGTGCCGCTGCAGGGGACAGCAGCGGCCTGGCGGTCCGGGCTGAGCAGGCGCTGCTGGGTGCGGTCATGGCCGACCCCCTCGGACAGGGCGCCGTGCTGGACCTGGTGCAGCCTGGCGACATGGCCCGGCCCTATCACGGGCAGGTGCTGGCCGCGATGCAGCGGCTCCGGGCCAGGGGAGCGGCGCCCGCGCCGGAGCCTGTTCGCGCGGAACTGGCTGCCGATCCGGACCTGCCCCCGCGGGTGGCGCTCGACGGCCTGATGCTCGCCGGGCTGCTGGAAGCCGCGCCTCGCCGCGGGCACGCGCCGGCGTATGCCGCCATGGTGATCGGCCACGGAATCCGGCAGGGCGTGCTGCTGGCCGGATCCCGGATGATGCAGGCCGCCGAGGGCGGCGACCTGGACGCGGCGCTGCGGATGACCGCACGGGCGAGTCGCGAGGTGGCGGACGGCCAGGCCCGGTGGGAGGCACTTCCGGAGACCATGCGGCGCCCGCTGCCGGCGGCGGCCGGGCACCGAGCCGGGCTGGCTGAGGAAGCCGCCTGGCAACTTCGGGCCGCAGGCGAGGAGATCAGCCGTGCCCGCCGCGAGGCTGCTGCAGGCAGGGCGGATGACCTTGCCAGGCGGCTCGCACTGATCGCCCGGCATGTCGCGGGTGCCGCTGCGGCGACCCGGCCGGCGGGCGGGTCGGGGCTGCGGGGGGCGGGGGAAGCGCGGCCGGCCGGGCGGGCTGCGGAGGCGGCAGGCGAGCAGTTCCTGCGGGACCTGGCCGCCGCGCCGGGCCAGGTCGCGGACGTGCGCGGCTGGCTGCGCCCGAGCCATTTCGCCCGGCCCGCGCACGGACAGCTGTACGCGCTGATCCGGGACATGGACGCGGCCGGGCGGCCCGTCGATCCGGTGACTGTGGCGTGGGAGGCGGCGCACCGCGGGATAACCGTCGATGCTGCGGACCTGGAGGGCGGGACGGGCCCGTTCGCCCCGGCGCGGGCTCGCGAGGTGTACCAGCACGGGCTCCTCGCTCGCATATCCCGGGCCGGGCAGGACGTCAGCGCGGCCGCTGCCAGCCCGCGGGTACAGACTGGCGTGCTGCTGAAAGACGCCGGCGAGCGGCTCCGCAACCTAGAGGCCGAGGTGAGACCGCAGGCCAGCCAGGCAGGCCGCCCGGAGGGCAGGTCGCCACCTTCGCCGCGGGCGACTGCGGCGCGGGCGCCTGGCCGGGGCCGACCGGGGGCTGCATCGCCAAGCCGGGAGAGCAGCGCGCAGGCGGAATCCGCCTGAGACGGAACGGGAGCCTTACCGTGAGTGGCATGACGGACGTGATGGCTGCGCGCCGACAGCTTGAGGAGGCCGCGGGCCTGGAGCTGGTGCTGGACGCCGCGTACGCGGGGTTCGAGGCGATCATGTCCAGCATCTGGGACCACGAGGAGCGCGCCGGGGACTCGTTCGCCGCGTTCGACTTCGCCGCCGCGGCGGCCGCCGACGGCCGGGACGCGGTCGCGGCCGCGCCGTCCCTGTCGGCAGCTCCGCACGCCGGTCACCGTGCTGACCCTGGAGCCCAAGACCCGAAGTACGCGGCGGGGGAGCTCGAGGCAGCGCTCGCTGGCCTGGCCGGGTTACTCGCAAACCGGCTCGGACAGGCGGCCGAGGCCGCGGCCCGGCCAGGGGACCGGGCCGCGTGCGAGGTGGCCGCCCGGCACGCCGCCGAGATCCGCGGGCTGCTGGCCGGGGACAGGTCATGACGGCCGTTCCCGTGCTCGGTGACTTCCTCGCCGCGGCGCACGGCCACCTCGATGACCCGGGGAGCCCGGCGGGCACTGCTGCCCCCGGGCGAGACATCGAGGAGGTGACCGGCAGCCTCCTGCGGTTCCTCAGCGTGGCCAGCCGCTATGCCAGCGACGCGGACACGGCGTTCGGCGAGATGCCCGACCACCTCCGGCGGGCGCACGGGGCCTGGCGGCACGCCGCGACGAAGATACTGGCCGACCTGGCCGCCGCGTCGCTGGCCCTGGTCCCCGCTGAACAGCGGCCCCCGCCGCCGGCTCGCGGGGCTTCCTGCCCGCAGGCCCGGCGGCTGGATGCGGCCGTGGCCGCATTGACCGCCGGCCGGGATCTCGTGCAGCTGCACTTCGCCGCCGCCCGCCGAGGGCGGGCGCGCCGCTCGGAATGGGCGCCGGTCATCGCCTCCCCGGACGTGAGCGCGGCACTGCTGGCCGAGATCACCGCACTGGCCGGGCGCGCGGCGTC
>Ga0307373_10003863_pt1 | contig 25618 bp, 20 predicted proteins | sample OX2MG_FD_202534 | JGI IMG/M metagenome (GOLD analysis project Ga0307373, IMG submission 202534) | Soil microbial communities from Risofladan, Vaasa, Finland - OX-2 | ecosystem: Environmental > Terrestrial > Soil > Coastal area > Acid sulfate soil | place: Finland: Risofladan, Vaasa | collected...
CGTCGGCGGTGGCGGCAATGCCCACGATGGGTTGGTTCAGGTGGGACCCGCCCATCGAGCCGTGGAAGCCGGCATCACCGAAGGAGAAGATCCCACCGTCCAGGGCCGCGAGCCAGTACCCCTTCCCGTCCGGGGCGGCGGCCATGGACACGATCGGACCGTTCAGCGTGACCGAGCCCATCGAGCCGTAGAAGCCGGCGCTTCCCTGGGCGAACACACCGCCGTCGGCAGCGGCCAGCCAGTAGCCCTGCGGGCCGGGCGACGGAGTGGGATCGTCCGCCATGGCCACCATCACCGAGCTGAGCGCCGAACCGATCGGGGCGTTGATGGACTGGGCGTCTCCGAATCCGATCACCCCGCCGCCCTGGTAGACGTGCGGTGCGATGCGAGCCGAGAGGTCCGCCTGGGCCGGCCCGGAGGGCACCACTACCGCCAGGCACGACACCACGGCTGCCAGCGCGCCGATCCCCCACCGCTTCGCTCCACACATCCACGGGGAGCTCACCAGTGTTCCACCGTCGATCTCTCAAGAATTACCACTATGCGTGGTATTCTTGCGCGTTTCGTCGGCACCGAGCAAGTCAGCACCTCTCCATGCTATGCACCGTTCCTGCATTTGGGAAGGCCTGCTGTTTCCGGAGGCGGTTACTTCCAACACACCAGCTCACCGCCCATACCCTTCCCAGATTCTGCAGATGGGAACGGCGGGTCGAACGTCCGGCGACCGGGCTCCAGGGACGCTCCGACGGCCCGCCGAACCGTCGTCCACGGATGAAAATAGTCATGCTGGGTGGTAATGTGGTGGAGGCATTACCGAGAGTGGTATTCCTCCGCGGACGGGAGCAGCCCATGGAAGCAGGCAAGCGATGACTCCACGACCGGTCCAGCCTGAGGCCTTCGTACGCGGGGCGCCCTACCCGTCGGCCGGGGAGGTGCCGTACCCCCGGGCCAACCCTGCCGACCTGGCCCGGTTGCCGGCGGACATCTGGCATGCGGCCACGGTTCCGGTCGGGGTGCGACTCGAGCTGACCGGCGATGCGGAAGCCATCGACGTCGCCTACCACACGGCATCGGGGAACTTGGGCTATCGCGGCGACGGTGCCGGGATCACCTTCTCCGTGTGGCGTGGTGGACGCCAGGTCGACGAACAGGAGGCCGAGCTCGGCGACGGGCTCGTGCGCCTGTCCCTCGGGTCCACGTCCCCCGACAAGCCGGCGATCATCTACCTGCCCGAGGGGATGCAGCCGGTCATCCAGTCCCTCACCGCGGTGAAGGGAGCGATCACCCCGGCCCCCGCCCTGCCCCGATGGATCGCCTATGGCGACTCGACCACCCAGGGCTGGATCGCCTCGGGCCCGGCCCGGGGTTGGGCCGCCATCGCCGCCCGGAAGGCCGGGCTCGACTTGGTCAACCTGGGCTATGCCGCTGCCGGTCGAGGCGAGATCGTCTCCGCGGAGCAGATCGCGGCGTTGCCCGCGGACGTCCTCACCATCGCCTACGGGGCCAATTGCTGGACCCGGGTACCCCACAGCGTCGGCATGGTCGACGAGGGGGTCCGGGGCTTCCTCGACGTGGTCCGGCAGGGCCATCCGACCGCGCCGATCGTGGTGGTCAGCCCGGTGCTCCGACCCGATGCCGAGGACGAGCCCAACCGGCTGGGAGCCACCCTGGCCGACATCCGGCACGTCATCGAGACCGTCACCCGTGAGCGGATCGTGGCCGGTGACCCCACGCTGGCGTTGGTCGCCGGCGAGGGCATCATCAGCTCCGAACACCTGGGCGACGGCATCCATCCCGACGATGAAGGCCACAAGCGGATCGCCGCCGCCGTGGCGAAGGCCCTGACCGCGGCGACCAGACCCGCCGATCTGACGGTTGCGGTCGAGGACCTGCCGGATCGCGGTCCCTCCTATCCGGCCTCGACCGGGTTCGACGTCGACGCCATTGCTCCGGCCGACGATCGGACCCACGAGGCCGCCGTCGCGTCGGCCTCATTGGCGCACTGACCGAACCCGCGCCGCAACGAGGTCGACGCCGCCGCTTCCCACGGCTTTTCCCGGTGGCGGGAAGCCCCTACTGTTCCCGGCGGGCGGCGGTTCACCCCGCCCGCGCCCCTGCTCCCACCTACCCACACCCCGAGGTCATGACCCACCATGGAAGCCACCACCCTCATCGAATCGTTCCGCGTCGACGGCAAGGTCGCCGTGGTCACCGGTGCCGGCAGCGGCATCGGTAGGTCCAGCGCCCTGGCGCTGGCCGGCGCCGGGGCTGAGGTGGTGTGCGCCGACATCCAGCACGACACCGCCCAGTCCACCGCCGACCAGATCATCGCCGCCGGAGGCCGGGCCGAGGCCGTGGCGCTCGACGTCTCGATCCGCACCGACGTCGACGCCTTGGCGGTGCGGATCGCCGCCGAACGCGGCGGGATCCATGTGTGGTGCAACATCGCCGGCATCATGGTCGAGGGCCCCTTTCTCGACGCTCCCGAGGACGACCTCGACCGGATCCTGTCGGTGAACCTGAAAGGTGTCTTCTTCGGCTGCCAGGCAGCCGGTCGGGTCATGGTCACCCAGCCCGAAGGCGGCAGCATCATCAACGCCTCATCGGCCGCCGCCGACACCCCCAGCGCCAACATCGTCAGCTATGCCATCTGCAAGGCCGGCGTGGTCCAGATGACCAAGTCGCTGGCCTACGAGGTCGGGAAGAAGCACGTCCGGGTCAACGCCGTGGCCCCTGGCTTCGTGCTCACCGGCATGACCGGTCGGTACTTCGTCCGACCCGACGGGACCGTCGACGAGGAGATGCAGGAGGCGGTGATGGCCCCCATGCGCAAATTCACCCCCTTGCGCTCGATCGGCGAGCCCGAGGACATCGCCGCCGCCGTCCTGTACCTGGCCTCGGATGCCTCCCGCTTCATGACCGGTCAGGTCCTCCGGCCCAACGGCGGCGTGGCCATGGTCTGAGCAGGCCGGCGCTGAGGAGATCAGCTCCGGGCACCTGACGCACCGTCAGACCAGGCGGTACACTCGCCTGCATGGCCGACATGCCCTGGATCATCTCCGTCGACGACCACGTGGTGGAACCGCCCGACGTGTGGACCGACCGGCTCCCGAAGAAGTACCTCGACATCGGCCCCCGGGTGGTCCGGGCCCCGATGGGGGAGATCACGTTCGTGGGCGGCAAGCTGACGGTGAAGCCCGGTTCCGAGGGCGTGCCCACCGACTGGTGGTACTACGAGGACTTGAAGCGGCCCCTGCTCCGGGTGGACTCGGCGGTCGGTGTGCCGAGAGAGGAAGTCGGCATCCGCGGGATCACCTACGGCGACATGCGACCCGGCTCCTTCGAGGTCCCGCCCCGCCTCGAGGACATGGACACCAACCACCTCGAGGCGTCGATCTGCTTCCCCACCTTCCCCCGATTCTGCGGCCAGACCTTCACCGAGGCCGAGGACAAGGACCTCGCCCTGTTGTGCGTGAAGGCCTACAACGACTGGATGGTCGACGAGTGGTGTGGGCCGGCGGCCCAGGGACGCCTGATTCCCCTGACCCTCGTCCCACTGTGGGACGCCCAGCTGGCGGCCGACGAGGTGCGCCGCAACGCCGCTCGCGGCGTGCGCGCCGTGTGCTTCAGCGAGATCCCCCCGTTCCTCGGACTGCCGTCCGTCCACGATCCCGACCACTACTGGGATCCGTTCTTCAGGGCCTGCGCCGAGACCGGAACGGTGATCAACATGCACATCGGCTCGTCGTCGAAGATGCCGTCGACGTCCGCCGACGCGCCGCCGGCCGTCGGGTCGACGCTGACCCACTCCAACGCCACCTACTCCATGGTGGACTTCATGTTCTCCGGCGTGCTGGTGCGCTTCCCCGATCTCAAGCTGGCCTATGCCGAGGGCCAGATCGGTTGGATCCCCTACATCCTCGAGCGGGCCGACACCGTGTGGCTGGAGAACCGGGGGTGGGGCGGGGTGGCCGACATCGTGCCCGAGCCGCCGTCGACCTACTTCCACCGCCAGATCTACGGCTGCTTCTTCGACGACGCCTTCGGACTGAAGAACGTGGACTCCATCGGGGTGGACAACATCACCTACGAGTCGGACTACCCGCACTCCGACTCCACCTGGCCCAACACCCGTCAGATCGCCGAGGAGCAGATGAAGGACCTCACCGACGAGCAGGTGGAGAAGATCGTCCGGGGCAACGCCATCAAGCTCTACGACCTCGACTTCAAATGACCCGCCGGGCGTAGGCCTCTCCGTGGATCTGCGCTACACCGACGCCGAAGAGGCGTTCCGGACCGAGCTGCGCCGTTGGCTCGCCGACACCCTGCCCGGCCTCCCGCCCAAGCCGTCACCCTCGGACTGGCCGGGCCGGCGCGCCTACGACACCCACTGGCAGCGCCTGCTCTTCGACGCCGGGTATGCCGGGGTGGACTGGCCGGTCGAAGGGGGAGGGCGAGGCTCGTCACCGGTGGAGGAGCTCATCTTCAAAGAGGAGCTCGAGCGATCCCATGCCCCCTATGTCGGGGTCAACTTCGTGGGGTTGCTCCATGCCGGTCCGACCGTCATCGCCGAGGGCACCCCCGAGCAGCGTCGGCGCTATCTCCCGTCCATCCTGAAGGGCGAGGAGGTCTGGTGCCAGGGGTTCTCCGAGCCCGACGCCGGCAGCGATCTGGCGTCCATGCGAACCCGGGCCGTCCGCGACGGAGACGACTACGTGGTGACCGGCTCGAAGATCTGGACCTCCCACGCCGAGGTGGCCGACTACTGCGAGCTTCTGGTCCGCACCGGGGCCGAGGACAGTCGCCACCGTGGGATCTCCTGGCTGATCCTGCCCATGGACACCCGTGGTGTGGAGATCAGACCCCTGACCACCATCGGCGGCTCCACCGAGTTCGCCGAGCTCTTCCTCGACGAGGTCCGCATTCCGGTGGCCAACCGGGTCGGCGAGGAGAACGACGGGTGGAGGGTGACCATGGTCACGCTCAGCTTCGAACGGGGCACTGCGTTCGTGGGCGACCTGCTGGAGGCGTTCGAACTGCTTTCGGACTCGGTGGCCCTGGCTCAGCGGACCGGGGCCTGGTCGGACCCTGCGGTCCGGCGCCAGGCCGGCCACCTCCGGGCCGAGCTCGACGCCCTGTGGGCGCTCACCAAACGCAACGTGTCCCAGGCCGCCCGCACCGGCATACCGGGGGTCGGCGGCACCTTCTTCAAACTGGCCTACACGGAGGCCCGCGGCCGGCTCGGCGAGTTCTCGCTCGGCCTGCTGGGTCGTTCCGGCCTGGCGGCCGATGACTCGGAGGGAGCCGATGGCTCGGGCCCCCTACCGGCGGAGACCATGGTGGAGGACTGGCTGCGGGGCATCTCCCTCACCATTGCGGCCGGCACCTCCCAGATCCAGCGCAACATCGTGGGCGAACGGGTGTTGGGCCTCCCGAAGGAGCCGACCGCTCCCACGGCGAAAGTCCCGGCGACATGACAGTGGCCATCCCGCTGCCATTGCTACCGAGCGGACCGGTCTAGGCCGGTGGACTTCGAGCTGACCGAATCCCAGACCGACCTGGCCGAAGGGGTGCGCCGCCTGCTGGCGGGCCAGTTCCCGCTCGAGCAGCTCCGAGCCTTCGAACTGGCCGACCGGGTGGTGGACCGGAAGGGGTGGCGACAGCTCGGCGAGGCCGGTGTGTTCAACCTCTGCCTGGCCACCGAGGCCGGGGGAACCGGGCTCGGGCTGTCCGAGGCCGCACTGGCGTTCGAGGAGTTGGGCCGGGCGCTGGTGCCGGGCCCGCTGGTGGCATCCCATCTGGCGGCCGGGCTGATCGACGGGGCTGCCGACGGCTCCGTGGTGGTCGGCCTGGTGGAGGAGCCCCCCGGAACCGACACCACCGCGCTGCCGGTGGTCATCGAGCATCTCGACGATCTGGACGTACTGCTGGTGCTGTCGGATGACGGAGTGCGCTCGGTCGACCCCGGCGCCATGGACACCACCCGACTGAAGCGCCCGATGGACCCGCTCACCCCGGTCTGGGCCGTGCCTTCTCTCCCGGCGGGAACGCCGGTGGCCGGTCCCGCCGCCGTCGCCTGGTGGCGTCGGGACGGCGCCGTGTTGACGGCGGCCCTCCAGGTCGGCTCGGCCGCGTGGACCACCGAGCTGGCCGTGGAGTACGCCAAGCAGCGTCGGCAATTCGGCCGTCCCATCGGGGGGTTCCAAGCGGTCAAGCACCTGTGCGCCGACATGGCGGTCCGCACCGAGCTGGCCCGTTGTGCGGTCCACGCCGCCGCGGTGACCGTCGATCAGCCCGATGTCGGTGACGCCGTGCTGGCGTCGGCCGGGGCCAAGCTCCTGGCGGACGAGGCGGCCATCGCCAACGGCCGGTCGTGCATCCAGGTCCACGGCGGCATGGGGTTCACGTGGGAGATCCCCGCCCATCTGGCCTACAAGCGGGCCCGCGTGCTGGCCACCCAGTTCGGGACGGTCGATCAACTGGCGGAGTCGTTGGGCGACTCGCTGGTCCGGCCGGGCACCGGCGTACGCTGATCCCGTGAGTACCCCTCCCATCGCCCCTCCCGACGACGTGGTCACGGTGCTGCCCGAAGGCCGCACCGTCTACGGGATGCAACTACCTGTCCAGTCGCAGTCGACCATCTACGCCCAACCGTGGGAGTCGGCGTCGGGCCCCGACGAGTTGGCCGCCGTGGCGCTGGCCTGTGAGGCCGCCGGGTTCTTCTATGTCGGCGTCTGCGACCACACCTTCATCCCCGAGCGGCTGGCCGGGGCCATGTCCACGACCTGGTACGACACCATCGCCACGCTGGGCTGGCTGGCCGGCGTCACGACGGAGATCCGGCTCCTCTCACACATCTATGTGATCGCCCTCCGCCACCCCCTCCGGGCGGCCAAGGAGTTCGCCACCGTCGACGCCCTGTCCGGCGGGCGGGTGATCTGCGGCGTCGGCGCCGGTCACGTGTCCGAGGAGTTCGACCACATGGGCCCGGACTTCGACCATCGGGGACCGGCCACTGATGAGGCCATCGTCGGTCTGGCCACCGCGCTGGTCGACGAGTTCCCGGTGCTGGACGGGCCGCGGTGGAAGGCGTCCGGGCTGGGACTGCGGCCGCGCCCGGTCCAGTCGCCCCGCCCCCCCATCTGGACCGGAGGCTCGTCGCCGGCCGCGCTCCGGCGCACGGCGCGGTTCGCTGATGGATGGTTGCCCCAGTCGCTCGGGCCCAACGTGGAGCTGCTGGCCGAGCTCACCCGGATGCGCCAGGAGTTTCGGGGCGGTGCGCCGTTGGACCTCGGCGGCATCGCAGACTTCCTCTACGTCGGCACGCCGCCGTCCGGCCTCGAACTCCCGGCGGGCACCGTGGCCGGACCACCCGAACAGGTGGCCGACTACCTCCGGCCGTTCGCCGAGGCCGGGGTGGGCCAGGTGCAGGTGCGGTTCCCGTCCCGCACCGCCGGTGAGCTGTGCGATCAGATCGCCGCGTTCGGGAGCTCGGTCATTCCCCTCGTCGACGGCTGAGCCGTCGGCATCGGACGACTCCTGCCTTCACCGGGCCGTCCGGCTCGATCAGGGAGCCGAGGACGACGTCGTGGTCGTGCCGGTACCGCTCCCCGCAGCCGGGCTCGCGGTGGTCGTGGTGGTGGTGCTGGTGGTGGCGGTCGGGTTCGGCGCCACGCCCGTCGCCGGGAGGCTCGACGTGGTGGTGACGCCCGGGGGTCGGGAGGTGGCGGTCGATCGGGGCGGCGTGGTGGTGGTCGTCGTCGTCGTCGAGGTGGTGGTGGTCGGGGCCACACTGGTGGCATTGGGGACGAAGACATCACCGTCTGCGGTGTGGATCGTCGTTCCACCAGCCGAACGGGTGATCGATGGGGACGTCGAGGCGCCGGCCGGGTTGAAATAGAGCAGCGTCCCGAAACCGACGAACGCCACCACCATCAACAACGTGGATCGCCGGATGGGCAACCGCCGATGGACCGGCACCGACATGTAACCGACCAGCGCACTGTGCGGCGGCTCGGACGGGTCGTCCGTTGTGTCACCGTTCGGCGCACCCGGCCCGCCGGGCACAGCGGTTCCACCAGGCACAGGGTTGCGCACCGTCGGATCGGCCTCGCTCCCGTCGGACGGATCCGTCGTCACGGCGTCGGATCACCGATCGATGGGGACGAGATGCCGGCCGATCGGAGCGCGGTCGTGGCTCGCAGGCGGATCTCGCGGGCCACCTCGAACTGGCGCCCCGGCAGGGTGCGGGCGATGAGGCGCAACTGCACATAGCCCACGTCGATGCTCTCCACGCCGGCCACGACCGGGTCGCCGAGCAGGAGCGCGCTCCACTGGGCTTCGCCGGCCATCGTCCCCACCACGTCCTTCAGGACGGTGGTGACGTGATCGAGGTCCTCGGTCACCGACACCGGGATGTCGATCACCGCCTTCGACCAGTCCTTGGACAGGTTGGTGACCTGACGCAGGGCACTGTTCGGCACCACCACCAGCTCACCCTGGGCCGTCCGCACCTTGGTCACCCGCAGGGTGACCTCCTCGACGGTGCCGGTGATGCCGGTGGTCTGCCCCGGCACCGACAACCGGATGAAGTCCCCGAAGGCGAACTGGTGCTCGGCGAAGAGGAAGAACCCGGCCAACAGGTCGCCCACCATCTGCTGGGCCCCGAAGCCCAGGCCGATGCCGATCACCGTGGCCGGGGCGACCAGGGTGGTCAGCGGGATCCCCAATTGGTCGAGGCTCAGGATGGCGGCGATGAAGTAGGTGAGGGCCACCACCGTCCACTCGATGGCCTCGCTCACGGCGCGTGATCGCTTCAGGCTCTCGGAGGCCACCGAGCCCGATTCGATCTGACGACGGATCTGGGTGTCGATCCAGGCGCGTCGGCGAGCTGCGAACCAGTGGGCGAACCGGACGACGAGCCCCGCACCGAGGAGCAGCACGACGACCGGAAGGAGGTGGTTCTGGAACCATTGGTGATGGATGCCCGGAAACTACCATCCACCGCCCGGGTCCCCCCTGGCGCCGGAGGCTGCCGGCCCGACGGAAGGCGGCTGCTCCGCACCCCCGGACGGACTGGCTGGCGGTACCGTAAACTGACGGACTGTCAGCTCAGCGTCAGGGCCGAATCCCGGGCCGGCGGGTCGATCGAAGCCACCACCTCACCTAGGGAGGGACACACCATGTTCGACTACGTGATCCGCAACGGACTGGTCGTCGACGGCACCGGGAGCCCCGGTCGCCGGGCCGACGTCGGCATCCGGGACGGGAAGATCGTGACCGTCGGTCGGGTGGACGAGGCCGGGACCACCGAGCTCGACGCCGAGGGCCTGGTGGTGGCTCCGGGCATCATCGACCCGCACACCCACTACGACGCCCAGCTGTTCTGGGACGCCACCGCCTCCCCCTCCAACCTCCACGGGGTGACCACGGTGATCGGGGGCAACTGCGGCTTCACCCTGGCCCCGATCAAGGCCGAGGACCACGACTACATCCGCCGGATGATGGCCAAGGTCGAGGGCATGCCGTTGGTGGCACTGGAGGACGGGATCACCTGGGACTGGACCAGCTTCGGTGAGTACCTCGACCGCATCGAGGGCCACCTCGGGGTCAACGCGGGATTTCTGGTCGGCCACTGTGCCCTGCGTCGCTGGGTCATGGGTGCCGACCGGGGTGGCGAGGTGGCCTCCGACGACGAGCTGGCGGCGATGACCCAGCTCTTGGCCGAGTCGATCGAGGCCGGCGGGCTCGGATTCTCGTCCTCCCAGTCCCGTACCCACTCCGACGGAGACGGTCAGCCCATCTCGTCCCGCAACGCCGACCGGCGCGAGATGTTGGCCTTCTGCGAAGTCGTGCGGGACCACCCGGGCACCACGCTCGAGTACATCACCAACGGCTGCCTCGATACCTTCACCGACGCCGAGATGGACCTGATGGTGGCCATGAGCACGACCGCCCGACGGCCACTCAATTGGAACCTGCTCACGGTGGACTCCCGCACACCGGACAAGACCGCCCGCCAGCTGGAGGTGTCGGCCCGGGCCGCGGTCGCCGGGGGGCGGGTCATCGCCCTGACCATGCCCACCTTGGTTCCCATGAACATGAGCTTCCGCACCCACTGTGCGCTCTTCCTCATCCCCGGATGGGGAGATGTGATGGGGCTCCCGGTCGAGCAGCGCATCGAGAAGCTGCGCGACCCCGCCGTTCGGGCCCACCTCGACGAGGTGGCCCACTCGGAGGACGCCGGGGTGTTCCGCCGGCTGTCGCACTGGTCCAACTACATCATCGGGGACACCTTCGCCCCCGAGAACGAGGGCCTGAGCTGGCGGGACGTCGGCTCCATCGCCGAGGAGCAGGGCAAGCCGCCGTTCGACACGCTGCTCGATCTGGTCATCGCCGACGACCTCCGCACGGTGCTGTGGCCCAAGGCCTCCGACGGCGACGACGCCTCGTGGCAGGCCCGCGTGGAGGTGTGGAACGACCCCGGGGCCATGGTGGGCGGGTCCGACGCCGGGGCCCACCTCGACCGGATGTGCGGGTCCAACTACCCGACGTCGTTCCTCGGGGACTGCCTCCGCAAGCGCAAGCTGGTGCCGATGGAACGGGCCGTCCAGCTGATGACCGAGGCCCCCTCCGAGCTGTTCGGGCTGGTGGACCGGGGCCATGTGGCCGAGGGCCACTGCGCCGACCTGTTCGTCTTCGATCCCGAGACCGTCGGTTCCGAGCCGGCGACTTTGGTCCACGATCTGCCCGGCGGGAGTCCCCGGCTCGTCGCCGACGCCATCGGGGTGGTCCGGGTCCTGGTCAACGGGATCGAGACCGTCGCCGACGGGAAGCCCACCGGCAACCTGCCCGGTGCCCTGCTCCGGTCGGGGCGGGACACCGTGACCGTCGATCCCTCCGCCGTCGGGGTCTGACCCACGCGACCTACACTGCTGACGCGGTGTCAGATGACCGCCACCAGTCACTCATCGACAGCCATACCGGCTCGACCGGGCGTCGTCGGGAGCCATCCATCACCGCGAAAGGGGACCCATCATGGGTAGTCAGGTCACCAAGGACGAAACCCAGCTCCTCATCGGGGGCGCCTGGGTCGACGCCGGTCACGGCACCTACGAGATCATCAATCCGGCCACGGAGCAGCCGGTGGGCCAGGCTCCCAACGCCTCCCCTGAGGACGCCCACGCCGCCGCCGCCGCGGCCAAAGAGGCCTTTCCGGCCTGGGCGGCCACGCCGGTCGAGGAGCGACTGGCGTTGTTGAAGGCCGCCGCCGCCGCCATCCGGGCCAAGAATGACGAACTGGTCCCCCTGGTCATCGCCGAGACCGGCGCCACGGCGTCGGTCGGCTCACGCATGCAGGTGCCCGTGAGTGCTGCCCGGTTCGATCGATACTCCCAGGACCTCAGCCACGTGCAGGAGTCCATGCTCCCCCCGCTCGTCGCCGCGGCCACGCCCTTGGCGCCCGGCGGGCTGATCAGCGCCCTGGCCTACCGCCAGCCCGTGGGCGTCGTGTCGGCCATCGCCAGCTACAACTTCCCGATGACCAACATGGCCGGCAAGGTGGCCCCGGCACTGGCCATGGGCAACACCGTCGTCATGAAGCCGGCCCCACAGGATCCCCTGGCCGTCATCGAGCTGGCCCGGGTTCTCGACCAGGTCGGCTTCCCGCCGGGTGTGATCAACCTCATCACGGCGGAGGGACCCGAGCCGGCCTCGGTCCTCACCTCGTCCCCCGACATCGACATGGTGTCCTTCACCGGTTCGACCGCCGTCGGCCAGCGGATCGCCGCCGCCGGGGCTCCGACCATGAAGCGCATGTTGATGGAGTTGGGCGGCAAGGGCGCGGCCGTGGTCTTCGAGGACGCCGACATCAAGGGAGTGATCACGGCCATCGGCTCCGTCTGGGCCTTCCACTCCGGCCAGATCTGCACCGCACCCACCCGGGCCATCATCCACCGGAGCATCTTCGACCAGGTGGTGGAGGGTCTCACCCAATTCGCCGGCGTGCTCAAGGTGGGCGACCCCACCGAGGCCTCCACCGTGGTCGGGCCCCTCATCACCGGGGCGCACCAGCAACGGGTCCTCGACTACATCGAGACCGGTCGCAAGGAAGGTGAGGTGGTGGCCGGCGGTGGCCGACCCGAGCACCTGAGCACCGGGTACTACGTCGAGCCCACCCTCATCACCGGGTCCAACGACATCACCGTGGCCCGCGAGGAGATCTTCGGCCCCGTGGTGGTGGCCATACCCTTCGACGACGAGGACGAGGGCATCGCCATCGCCAACGACTCCGAATTCGGCCTCTACGACTACGTGTTCTCGACCGACACGCCGCGGGCGTTCCGGGTGGCCAAGCTCCTCCGGGCCGGACATGTCGGCATCAACACCGCCCAACGCAACATGGACGCGCCCTTCGGTGGGTTCAAGATGAGCGGCATCGGTCGTGACGGCGGCGACACCGGCCTCGAGGCCTACTCGGAGATGCAGTCGATCATCTGGTCCAGCTGAAGGACCGCTGACCGGCGCTCAGCCGGCACCGAAGAAAGGTGCGCCGAAGGCGAAGATGCCGCCGTCACTGGCCACGAGCCAGTAGCCGCCCGTGGCCCCGTCGGCTGCCATGCCTACGACGGGGGCGTTGATCTGGGTGCCGCCGGTGCCACCTCGGAAGCCGGCATCACCGAAGGAGAAGATGCCGCCGTCGGATGCGACGAACCAGTAGCCCTTGCCATCGCGTGTGGCGGCCAGGCCGTTGACCGGCTGGGCCAGCCGGAGACTGCCGGTCGATCCGTAGAACGGTGCGCCGAACGAGAAGACCCCGCCGTCACTGGCCACCATCCAGTAGCCCCCGGACCCGTTGTCGGGCGTGATGCCGACCACCGGGGCGTTGAGGGGACTCCCTCCCATCGAGCCCTGGAACATGGCGTCGCCGAAGGCGAAGACCCCGCCGTCACTGGCCACCAACCAGTAGCCGTGGCCCGACCGGGTGGGGGCGATGCCGACCACCGGGGCGTTGAGGTGACGGCCTCCCATCGATCCGTAGAAGCCGGCGTCGCCGAAGGCGAAGATTCCCCCGTCGCCCGCCACCAGCCAGTACCCCTTGCCGTCCGCCGTGGCCACGATATGGGCGATCGGTTGGGTCAGGGGGGTCCCGGCCATGGAGCCGTAGTTGCCGGCATCCCCATGGGCGGAGATCGATCCGTCGGCACGGGCCAGCCAGTAGCCGTTGCTGTCGGCGGTCGAGGCCAGGCCCACCACCGGCGGCGGGACGTTGGGCTCCCCGGGGACCGCAGTCACCGCGAAGGGGTAGGGGTACTGGCCACCGGTAGGAGTGGTGGCGCCGTTGGAACCGACGGTCTGGCCCGGGCAGTACACCGGATCACCGGTGGGAGCGCCGGCCACGATCGGGCTGGCCGGGACGGGCTGGCCCTGTGCCGCGTTCTGACTGGCCTGCCGGGCATTGGCCGAAGGCACCTGCCCCCAGGCATAGCCGAACACCTCGACCGTCCAGGCCCGACCTCCGCTGCAGGTCACGCCGACACCCACGGAGGTGTAGGCCGCGCCCACCTCGTTCTGCCGATGCGGAGCCGATGCCATGTAGGTCCCGTTCATGCCGTCGGATCCATCACCGGGCCAGTAGCCGTTTCCGGTGTTGCCGGAGTTGGCGGCGAAGATGCACACCTGCGCGGCTGACGGGGCCGAGCCGCCGGGACCGGTGCAGGGAGGCAGGGGCGGGTCGGCCACGGTTCCGGTGGCGGCCAAGTGGCCGGACCACCCCTGGGCATAAGCCTGCAACCCCCCGTCGACCCCCAGTTGGGGAACGGTCACCCCGCCCGAGTTGCGGGCGGCGCGCTCGGCGTTGATCCGCGCCACCAGGTCCTGGGCGTAGAGCGACTGGACTCCCCCGACGGTGGTTGCCGCCGCCGTGGGGGGCGGACTGGACGCCACCCCGCCGGACACGGCGATGCCCACGACCGCCAACGCTCCGGCCACTGCCGTCGCCGCCACCCGCCGGTGATGGCCGGCCATGGTCGCCCCTCGGTTCTTCGCCCTTGCGCTCAGCCCGGACAGGTTGACTGAAGCCATCTCGTAGACACCTCACACGTCTGATCGATCGCTGCTCCGGTTCTCTATCGGCCAATTGGGCGAAAACCTGTTGCCCCATGGGCTACAACTGGTCGATGCCCGTGCCCGTGCCGCCGTCGATACCCGCATCGTTCAGGGAATTGGCCGCTCGGGTATCCAATTGGGGGAGATGGGGGCCCGACGACCAGATCGGCACCCTCAACTTGATCGACCGGGCCGCCCGACTTCGGGGGATCGCCGCGGTGGAGGACGGCACCACCTTCGCCCTGGGCCTGCCGCTGTCGGCTGAGGAGGGCATCCAACTGGGCTTCGTCAAGGGCCGGGTCAACCCGACCCGCTCCATGGTGAGCGTCAACGAGGGCCTCGGCCCCGAACCCGGGTGGATCGCCTTCTCCGAGGACGTGGTCACCCTCGCCATGCAGTGCGCCACCCATTGGGACGGTCTGGCCCACGCCTCGTACGGTGACGGGCCCGATGGCCGCAAGCTGTACAACGGCTACCCCGCCTCGTCGGTCACCGAGGCCGGTGCCGGCCGGCTCGGGATCCACCTGATCACCTCGCTGGTGTCGAGGGGCGTGCTGCTCGACGTGGCTCGGGCCAAGGGGGTGGAGATCCTCGAACCGGGCTACCCGATCACCCCCGAGGACCTGGATGCGGCGTGCTCACTGGGCGGCCTCACCATCGGGGCCGGCGATGTGGTGCTGGTCCGCACCGGCCAGGTCGCCCACCTGGCCCTCCCGGGTCGTCCGGGTCTCGGCGGCGCGGATCCGGTCCGCGACCTGGCCGCCTACACCTGGCCCTCGCCGGGGTTGACCATGGCCACCGCCGAGTGGTTCCACGGCCACGACGTGGGCGCCGTCGCCACCGACACATTGGTCCTCGAGGTCTATCCCTGCGAGGATCCCGCCGTGTTCCTGCCGGTGCACCTGCTCCACCTGGTGGAGATGGGGATGACGCAGGGCCAGAACTGGTTCCTCGACGAACTGGCCGATGCCTGTGCCGCCGACGGCCGCTACACCTTCCTTCTCGACGCCACCCCGCTGGCCTTCACCCGTGCCCTCGGCTCTCCGGTCAACCCGGTGGCGGTTCGCTGACCGGCGGCCCGGCTACCGCTTGGTGACCGGCTTCGGTCCCGACTTCGACGCCGCCTTGGCCGACACCGCCTTGGCCGACGCCGCCTTGACCTGCGCCGTGCGGGCCGAGCCCGCCCCGCCGCCCACGACCGGCCCGGTGCGGGGCAGTGGGGCCTCCGAGCCGGGGACCCTGGCTCCGGGCGGCGCCGATCGTCCGGTCACGGACCAGTGCAGCAACCGCGCTTGGCTGTCCACCAACGAGGCGGTTCGGATTCCCCAGAACTCGAAACCGTAGCGATGGCCGGCCACCTGGGCCAGCATGGCGATCAGCGTGCCCGCCGCCGCCATCGGGTCGGATCCTGAGGGTGATCCGGACCCCTCGCCGTGCGTGGCGATGACCCGGGCGAGGGTGACCGTCACCGCGTTGAGGGCCCGCACCCGCAGCCCCTGGAATCTCAAGTCGCCCTCGACCGTCGTCAACTCGACCACCCGGAACACCGCACGGTTCCGCTCCCAGTACTCCATGAACCCCTGGACCACCTCGACGGCCGTGGTCCAGCTGGTCCCCTCTGTCCAATCGCCGTCGACCAGTCCCGCCAGGACCCCGACTCCTTCCACCAGCTCCTCGGCCAGCACGGTGATGGCCGCTTCGACGTTCTCGAAGTACTGGTAGAAGGTGGCAGGCGAGGTGCCGGCCTGCCGGGCGATGTCGATGACCTTGATCGACCGCCACGGGGTGGCCACCAGCAGCTCGGTGGTGCACTCGAGCAGTCGCTGGCGGGTGGCACGACCCCGCCGTCCCGGCACCCGCCCGTCGGTGGTGGCGATCAGCTCGGGATCTTCGGCGAGGTGCATGGCGGACCATGGTACCGAGGGACGGGACCAGGTGACATTGCGTCAGAAACCGGGCGCCGGTCGCCGACCCACTCCGGGACGACTCCGGACGGCGGTCGCAGTCTCAGCCCAAGCGGCCTCGAATTCCCTGGCGAGTAGGGTGAAAGGTCATGGCAAACCGTCCGGTGCCCCGCACCTTGACGCGCGCCCAGCAAGCCCGTCGCCAGCGCGTCGTCGACGCCGCGATGGCATTGGGGCTCGATGGGGGGTACGACGCAGTGCAGATGCGCGACGTCGCTGCTCGCGCCGACGTGGCCATGGGCACCGTCTACCGTTACTTCACCAGTAAGGATCACCTGCTGGCGGCAGCGCTGGTCCACTGGGTGGAGCAGCTGGACAACCGACTGAGCCAGCAGCCCGCGCTCGGGGAGACCAGTGCCGAGCGGGTGATCGAGGCCCTCGACCGCGCCCTGCGGGCCATGGGTCGCCAGCCCCAGTTGGTGGGGGCGGTCTTCACCGCTCTGGCTTCCCCGGACCCGGCTGCGGTCGAGTGCCAGCAACAGGTGTCGGTGGTCATGGAACGCATCATCACCCGGGCCATCGGCGAGCCCCACCCCCCCGACCTCGGCGACCGGGCCCGTATCCTCGGGCACGTCTGGTATTCGGCCCTGGTGGGATGGGTGAACGGGTGGAGCAACATGGGCCGGGTGCACGACGAATTGGTGGTGGCGATCGGGCTGTTGCTCCCCGCAGGCATCTACGCGGAGGTCTGATCCGGGCAGCTTGACCCTCGTCGGTATGACCTCAACTGGGCAGTTGCTCGGAGTACCGTCTGGCATGCCATCGGCGATCGAAGTGCAGACGCTCTCCAAACGGTTCGGCAACGTGCAGGCCGTCGACAACCTCAGTTTCGAGGTGGTGGCCGGCCGGGTGACCGGGTTCCTCGGGCCCAACGGCTCGGGCAAGACCACCACGCTGCGCATGCTCCTCGGACTGGTCTCCATCACCGGCGGCACTGCGACCTTCGGCGGGAAGCGCTACGCCGACCTCGACCATCCGATCCACCACGTCGGCGCAGTACTGGAGGCCACCAGCTTCCACCCGTCCCGACGGGCGGAGGACCATCTGAAGATGGTGGCCATCGGCGCGGGCCTACCGCTCAGCCGGGTCGACGACACCCTGGCCCAGGTGGGCCTCAGCGAGGTCGCCCGCCGTCGGGTGGGCAAGTTCTCGCTGGGCATGCGGCAGCGCCTCCAGCTGGCCACCGCGCTGCTCGGTGACCCCGAGATCCTCATCCTCGACGAGCCGGCCAACGGTCTCGACCCACAGGGCATCCAGTGGCTGCGGACCTTCATCCGCCACCAGGCCTCCATCGGCCACGCCGTGCTGGTGTCGTCCCACCTCCTGTCCGAGATGGAAGAGACCGTGGACGATGTGGTCATCGTGTCGCACGGGAGGCTGGTGCTCCAGACCACCCTGGCGGAGTTGGCCAGTCGGGCCGGGACCCGCACCGGGCTGCGCATCCGGACGCCGGAGCTGGGCCGTCTGGTGGGGATCCTCCAGGCCATACCGGTGGGCTACCGCCAGGTGGCGCCGGACATGCTGGTGATCGACGGTGCCACCCCCGAGTGGTTCGGACCGTTGGCCGCCCAGCACCAGCTCGTCCTCTATGAGCTCATCCACGAGAAGGGCAGCCTCGAGGACGTCTTCCTCCAACTGACTCATGGCTTCGACGCCGCGGACCCCACCTTGATGGGCTCGGGTCAGCCCGGTGCCAACGGACCGACTGCGCTCTCCCCCAGAACCGCCCCGATGCCGGGAGGGACAGCGTGATCGCCGGCGTCCGCTCGGAGTGGCTCAAGATGAGGACCACGGCGGTGCCCTGGGTCCTCGCCGGCATCGCCCTGATCGTGAATGCCCTCCTGATACTGGTGTACTTCGTCAACCACGGGACCGGTGGCGGCAACAACAACGGCGGCAGTGAGCCCAACACCTTCGGCATTCCCAACTACCCCCACACCACCCAGCAACTCCGGAACCTGCTGGGTTCGGGATTCGAGAGCTATCTGTTCGCCCTGCTGTTGGGCACGCTGTGCCTGACCACCGAGTTCCGGCACAAGACGGTGACCACCTCATTTCTTGTCACCCCTCGGCGGCCGAGGTTCGTGGCATCCAAGCTCCTGACCGCCGCCCTCCTCGGAGCCGGTCTGGCCGTCATCATGCTGGTGGCCACCCTCATCGGTGGCGGCGCGACCCTGGCCGCCCAGGGTGGGTCGATCACCGACCTGATTCGCCAGCTCCCCGCGGTGGCACCGGGGATGATTCTGGTCTTCGCCCTCTTCGCCATCCTCGGGGTCGGCGTGGGATCGGTGCTCACCAACCAGGTGGCCGCCATCGTGGTCTGCCTCGGATGGTTCATCATCCTCGAAGGGATCCTCGTACAGTTGGTCCACGGAGCGGCACCGTGGGTGCCCACCGGGGCGGCCATTGCCGCTTCGAATCTGACACGCGGCCGGGGGTCCGACTTCGGACTGTTCAACTGGTGGCAGGGCACGCTGTTGATGCTGGCCTACGGTCTGGCGTTCGCCGCCGTCGGCTCGCTCATCCTGACCCGCCGCGACATCACCTGAATCGGGCGCCACCGAGGCGCGGCGGGCCACGCCCGTAGGATCGGTCCGTGGCCCACCCGTCCCCGGATGCCAGGCTCCCGGCCCACGGGCTCGACGCCGACTCGGTGTTGGACCGAATCGGGGAGCTCCGGGTGGATGACCGCGACTGGCGGGGCGGGCGGGTCTTCAGCCTGGTCTACTCGGCCGGCGATGACGTCCACCACCTCCTCGAGCGGGCAGCCACGCTGTACTCGGCGGAGAACGCGCTCAACACCGCAGTGTTCCCGAGTCTCGGCCGTATGCAACAGGACATCATCGGCATCACCACAGGGCTGCTCGGTGCGGATCGCCTTCCACCGGACGAGGCCGGGGACGTGCGCGGCTATCTGACCTCGGGAGGCACCGAGTCACTGTTGCAGGCCACCAAGACCGCCCGCGACTGGGGTCGGTCCGACCGGGGCGTCGAACGACCCAACATGGTGCTGGCCACCAGCGCCCACGCCGCCTTCGAGAAGGCGGCGCACTACTTCGACGTGGAGTCGCGCCGAGTGGCGGTCCGGACCGACTGCTCCGCCGATGTGGACGCCATGGCCGACGCCGTCGACGACCAGACGGTAATGGTCGTGGGATCGGCGCCCACGTATCCGCACGGCGTGATCGATCCCATCCCCGCGCTGGCCGACGTGGCCTCCGCCCGCGGGATCCTCTGTCACGTCGACGCCTGCCTCGGCGGTTTCATCCTGCCGTTCCTGCAGCAGCTGGGACACGTCACCAAACCGTGGGATCTGGCGGTGCCCGGCGTGACCTCCATCTCCGCCGACCTGCACAAGTACGGGTACGCGTCCAAGGGCATTTCGGTGATCCTCTATCGACACCGCCGGCTGGCCGGGCTGCAACCGTTCATCACCACCAACTGGCTGGGCGGCCTCTACGGGTCGCCATCGATGGCCGGCACCCGGCCCGCGGGACCCATCGCCGCCGGGTGGGCGGTCCTCCACCACCTCGGCCAGGACGGGTATCTCCGGCTGGCCGAGGACGCTCACCAGGCGGCGACCACCATCACCCGGGCCATCGAACGGTTGCCGGGTCTGGCCGTTCGAGGATCACCCGATGCCACGGTGTTCGCATTCGGCGGAGACGGTGCGGGTGGCGTGGGTGGAGACGGGGACGGTGCCGGTGACAGTGACGGGGCAAGCATCGACAGCTTCGCCCTCGGTGATGGTCTGCTCGCGAAGGGTGGTTGGTACTTCGATCGCCAATCCCATCCCGACAGCCTTCACGCCACCGTGCACGCTGGTCATCGTGACGTGGTCGACCAATTCTGTGCTGATCTCGATGCGGTCAACCAGGCGTTGCACCGGTCCGGAGCCCGCGCCTCTGACCGCGGCAGCACGTATGGAACGGCCTGACGGGACGATCGGGCCTAGTGTTCTCTGCAGGGCGCGACGGCTCGGACCTGTCGGACGTCGTGCATCGATGTGATTGGGGGGTGCTCTGATGGACCGCAAATGGTGGACGCTGATTGCCGTATGTACCGGCACCTTCATGCTCCTGTTGGACATCACGGTGGTCAATGTGGCGCTGCCCGATATCCAGCGGTCCCTCCATTCATCGTTTGCCGATCTCCAGTGGGTGATCGACGCCTACTCCCTCACCCTGGCGGCGTTCCTGCTGACCGCCGGCGTGGTCGGAGACATGTTCGGGCGCCGCGGGGTGTTCGCCATCGGGCTCGGCATCTTCTCGGTCTCCTCCCTCCTGTGCGGACTGTCCACCTCGTCCCTGATGCTCAACCTGTCCCGCGGGGTCCAGGGCGTCGGCGGCGCCATCATGTTCGCCACCTCGTTGGCCCTGATCGCCCAAGCGTTCTCGGGCAAAGAGCGGGGCACCGCCATCGGTGCCTATGGCGCGGTGGTCGGCGGCGCGGTGGCGGTCGGGCCACTGGTCGGCGGCGCGCTCACCAGCGGCCTCGGGTGGCGGTGGATCTTCTTCGTCAACATCCCCATCGGCGTCATCGCCGTGGCCATCACGTTGGCCAAGGTCGAGAGTGTGCGGAATCCCACCGGTCGCCGCATCGACTGGATCGGCTTCGTCACGTTCTCGGCGTCGCTGTTCATGTTGGTGTTCGCCCTGGTACAGGGCAACGCCCGAGGATGGAGCAGCTCGCTCATCGTCGGGCTGCTGGTCGGATCGGGTGTCTTGATGGCCACGTTCCTGATCGCCGAGTGGAAACAGCGGGACCCGATGCTCGATCTCACGCTCTTCAAGCGTCCGGCCATGGTCGGGGTGTCGCTCGGATCCTTCGCCCTGTCCGCGTCGCTGTTCGCCATGTTCTTGTACTTGACGCTCTATCTCCAGCTGGTCCTCGGGTACGGCCCGTTCGCCGCCGGGCTCCGATTCCTCCCCATCACCGTCCTGGCCTTCATCGTGGCCCCGATCGCCGGAAAGCTCACCGTCCGCATCCAGTCGCGCTATCTGTTGGGACTGGGACTGCTGCTCGTGGCCTTCGGGTGCGACCTGATGAGCCGCGTGCAGGCGGACTCGTCGTGGACCGTCCTGCTCCCCGGCTTCCTCGTCGCCGGCGTCGGCGTCGGGATCACCAATCCCGTACTGGCCTCGGTCAGCGTCTCGGTGGTCCCCCCCGAACGGAGCGGCATGTCGACCGGCTCGGCCAGCACCTTCCGCCAGGTCGGGATCGCCACCGGCATCGCCGGGCTCGGGGCCGTCTTCCTCAGTCAGATCCGGCCTGCCACCACCAATGCCCTGGCCTCCACGGCCGACGGTCGACAGGTGCTGGGCCACGGTGGTACCCAGCTGTCGACCGCCATCTCGGGCGGCGGCGTGCGCCAGGCGGCCAGCTCGATACCGTTCTCCGGAGCGAGGGAGGCGCTGCTCAGCGCCTACCGGATCGGCTTCACCAGCACCTTCAACCACCTCATGGTCATCGCCACCGTCATCGCCTTCATCGGGGCGGTCGGGGGGCTGGCCCTGGTACGCCAGCGCGACTTCGTGCCGAGCGTCTCGCCGACTCCGGAAGAGGCATCAGATGATCTCATCGACGCGCTGGCCGGTGACGACGCCGCTCCACGGCGTCGTGAAGGTGGTCTGATCCCCCAGCCCTCATCGGTGGATGCGCCTACCTCGGCCCCGACGGCGTAGCGGTCCGGGGCGCGCACGCCGGCCGTGGTGATCATCGAGCACCTCGGTCGGTGACCGACGCCCAGCCGCCGAGTGCCCGCCGTCTGGATCAACCGCACCCGTCGCGGTTGGACCCCGGACATCCCCGACGTGACGAGATCCTGGCGGCGCACGCCGGGGCGATGGCCCGAGGCGATCCGGGGTACCTCGACCCGGAGACGGGACTGTTCGTGCTGACCGCGGCGTACCTCCTCGACCGATCGGTCTGTTGCAACACGGGATGCCGCCACTGCCCCTATCTCCCGTGACTCCACCGGTCGTGCCATGGCCGACTCCATGTCGGGCCGGCCTCGCCCGCCGGCCCCGGCGGCGCCTATGGTGCGGCACGGCCAACCTGAGGAGGTCACCATGAAGACCAGGCTCACCGAAACCCTGGGAGTCGAGCATCCGGTCATGCTGGCGGGCATGGGTGGGGTGTCCTACGCCCCCCTGGTCATCGCCGTCACCGAGGCCGGCGGCTTCGGCTGTCTGGGCGCGTCCACCATGAGCAACGAGCGCATGGTGACCGAGATCGCCGAGGTCAGGGCGGCCACCGACAAGCCCTTCGGGGTCGACCTGTTGACCGCCATGCCCGGCGACCTGGTCGGCCACGTCGAACAGATCATTGCCGGTGGTGCCTCGGTCTTCGTGGCCGGTTTGGGTGTCCCTGCCGATGTGGTCGACCTGTGCCATCGCCACGACGTGCTGGTGGTCAATATGTGCGGCAAGGTCGACCACGCCCGGCGGGCGCTCGACGCCGGTTGCGACATCGTGGTGGCCCAGGGCACCGAGGCCGGTGGCCATACCGGTCTGGTGGCCACCATGCCCCTGGTTCCCCAGATCGTCGACGCCGTCGGCGCCCAGATCCCGGTGGTGGCGGCGGGCGGGATCTTCGATGGGAGGGGCCTGGCGGCGGCCCTGGCCCTCGGGGCCGACGGGGTCTGGGTCGGCACCCGGTTCATCGCCACGCCCGAGGCGCACGGCGTGGCCGGCTACAAGGACGCGCTGATCCGGACCCGCGAGGACGGCACCACCATCAGCCGGGCCTTCTCGGGCAAGACCATGCGGGTGGTGCGCAACCAGTACACGACGTTCTTCGACGAACACCCGGGTGAGCTGAGTCCCTTTCCGGCCCAGCTCGGCCGGTCGATGGACGACGGTGCCTTTCACCTGGGAGGGGGTGAGGACACCCCCGACATCGATGAGGAGCGCGAGTGCTATCCGACCGGCCAGGGGGTGGGGGCGATCCAGACCCTGATGCCGGCGGCCAGCATCGTCAAGCAGATGGTCGACCAGGCCGAACAGGTACTCGCCGGCCTGGCCGGGCCCGGCGCCGACTGAGCCGGCGCCTGCTCACTCCACCTCGAGCACGGACCGGTCACCGGACCGGAGCCCGGCGATGATGCGCCGGTAGGTGCCCGCCGAATCGTCGCCGAGGGCATCGTGGTCCATCCAGCTCATCCCGTGTTCGCCGTGATGCCGGTCGATCCCATGGAGCCCGAAACGCGGCTCGTACGATCCCCACTCGTAGTTGTCGACCAGCGACCAGTGCCAGTAGCCCGCCACCGGTACGCCGTCGTCGACGGCGGCCATCACCGCGGCCAGATGCTCACGGAGATAGCGCGGGCGATCCCACCCGTCCGACCGCGGGTAGGGCCGACCGTTGCGAACCCGGTTGCACAGACCGTTCTCGACCACCCAGAGCGGGAGACCGGGGGCCAACATCGCTTGCGTCCGCAGCCAACGGGCCAGGCCCTGCGGATCGGGAATGTCGTCCCACAGCTCCCGCGTCGGCAGTGGGTTGCGACCGCCGGCCGTCCGATGGCCCGGCGTCCGGAAGTGCCGGGCGACCATGGGGTCGTAGTAGTCGACACCCAGCACATCGAGGGTTCGCTCATGGGTGCTCCCATAGACCGCATCGACGGCCTGTCGCGGCAGCCGGTGCCGGAGCCGCCCACCCGACGGGGCCCCGGTTCCACGGGTGGCCGCGGCGGGCGACAGGGCCCGACCGAACCGACGGAACAGGCCCTCAATCACAGTGGTGGGGGGCAGCAGCGCGTCGTGCTGTTTGCGCCGCTCGTCGAGCCAACCGCCCACCTCTCCATGCTCGACGCCCACGCTCCGGGCCAGAAGGACGTCGGTCAGCATGCGGTCGAAGGGATAGACGCTCAAGCAACTGTTGTTGGTCGTCACGATGGCATCGGGCCGGGCCCGGTGGATGACGTCATAGCCGAGGACGTGGGCCGTGAGGAGATGGTCGGTGGCAATGGCGGCGTCCTCGAAGGCCAGGCTCCGGCCCGGGGGGAACATGCCGAGCAACCACGATCCGATGGCGAGCACATTGATCTCGTTGATCGTGACCCAATGGCGAACGTGGGGGGCCAACCAGTCCACCACCACCTCCACCCAGGTCCGATAGCGGTCGGGGGCGTCCGGTCGCAGCCAGAAGTCCTCACCCAGCCAGGCCGGATGGGTGAAGTGGTGGAGCGTGACCAGGGGCTCGAGGCCACGTTCGACGCACCTCTGCACGATGTCGGCGTAGCGGGCCATCGCCGTCAGGTCGACCCCACCCTCGTCGGGGACCACCCGGGACCACTCCACCCCGAGGCGGAAGCTGTCGCACCCGAGGGCGGCGGCGCGGTCGAGGGTCTCCTCCGGTCGATCCCAGAAGCCCACGGCATTCCCCGATGGCTCCACGCGGCCGACCTGCTCCCAGGCCAGCCAGTTGTTGGCCGGTTGCGCGGGGCCGTTGTACCCCCCCTCGATCTGGAACCCGGCGGTGGCCACCCCGAAGAGGAATCCGTCGGGAAGGCCTCCTCCCGCTGTTCGGCCGTTCGCCGAGGGCGATCCGTTGGAGGACACCATCCCCACCTCTCTGTTCCCGCTGTTCGCCCTGTCGGAGGGCGATGGTAGCTTGCGCCCGATGACCGGCACCGGCTCCGACCCTGAGCGCGTACCGGTGGTCATCGCATCGGGCCAGTCCATCGAGCGCACCGAGCTGGTGACCCCGGTCGACCTCATGGAACGGGCCGTGGAGTCGGCCTTCGACGACGTGGGCGGGTTGCGGGCGGTCGTCGACCGGCTGTCGGTGGTGAACATCATGACCCGGACGGGACCGGCACCGGCCACCGAACTGGCCGGACGCACCGGCCTGCGGTCGGCCGCCTGCGAGACCACCGCCATCGGCGGCAACACCCCCCAGTGGTTGGTCAATCGGGCGGCGTCCGCCATCGCCGCAGGCACCCTGTCGGCGACGGTCATCGCCGGGGCCGAGGCCATCCGGTCGAACCGGGCGCGCCGGTCGGCAGGCCTGCCCCGCGACCTCGGTGAGGTCGGGCTGGCCCCCGACCCAGTGGTGGGTGACGACCTCCCCGGCGCTGGACCCGCCGAGTCGGCCATCGGGCTGCTGGCGCCGGTGCACGTCTATCCCCTCTTCGAGAGCGTGGTGGCGGCGCGCGCCGGCCACGACGCGCCGGCCCACCGCCGGGCCATGGCCGAGCTGTTCGCCCCCTTCACCCTCGTGGCCGCCGGCCATCCCTATGCCTGGTTTCCGAAGGCCCTCACCCCGGAGGCCATCGCCACACCCACCCCCGACAACCGGATCGTCGCCGAGCCCTACACCAAACGCATGACCGCGTTCCTCGGGTCAGACCAGGGCGCGGCGATCATCGTCTGCTCACTGGCCGCCGCGCAGCGCGCCGGTGTCGCTGATCGGGCGGTTTTCATCTGGTCCGGTGCCGAGGCCGTCGACGTGCGGTTTCCCGCCGCTCGCCCCGACCTCGGGCGCTCGCCGGCCATCGCCGCTGCCGGAGACGCCCTCTTCGCCGCGGCCTCCACCGCGGGGGG